>Ga0074197_1000140_pt1 | contig 109354 bp, 115 predicted proteins | sample EPASupsiteSAE305_FD_64526 | JGI IMG/M metagenome (GOLD analysis project Ga0074197, IMG submission 64526) | Bioremediated contaminated groundwater microbial communities from EPA Superfund site, New Mexico - SAE3-05 reassembly with SPADES | ecosystem: Environmental > Aquatic > Deep subsurface >... | reverse complement strand
CCAATAAAATCTTGATCTGCTCTTTGTATTTATCTTTGAGTGCCAAGACCTCTTTTTCATAGTTTTCCATCTCATGAAAGCCCATACGATAGGCTTCATCAAAATTCATAGGCGCATGATCGGAAAAACCAAATACATCTATTTTTTTAGCAATAGCCGCTTGAATGTACTCTTCCATACTTCCTTCTGCATGGTTACATAAAATGGTATGGTTATGTAGGTCAATGATCATAATCGCTTTCCTTCTCTTTAGGGTCTTTAAATTAAATTATATAAAAAGTTCACTATAATAGACCATAATTTGTCATTTTGAGGAGAAAGCTTATGACGCAAGAAGAACTTGATGCTTTGATGGCGGGCGATTTAGATGAAATGGATGACGTTGCGCCAACAGAGACAGCGTTTGAAGAGAGTGCTGAGCTAGAAGATGAACCTATGGATAGCGATGCCTTAGATATAGAAAAAGATAAAGCCGCTACCCAAATGATGCATGAGTACAGACCATCATCAACAATGTCTTGGCCACCACCACCACCAACAGATGATCATAAAATGGTACATCAGCTTGACGATGTAACTAAAGATTCTGAAATCAAAGCAACACAAGTGTTTGATAAACTTGAAACGGTTAATAACTTCATGCTTAGTGCAGAAGAGAATGCAAAAGAGGTTATTAAGCTCATTGAAAGCAATATTGCTCTTTTTGAGACCTTGGTTGCGAAATTCCCTAAGATTGAGCAGTTTCAACAAGCACTTGATGACAATAAAGCGATGAAAGATCGTGTCGAAGATCTTTTAATGAATGCTCAAATGGCTGAAGATGAAATTATGATGACTATGGATATCATGCAGTACCAAGATATTCATCGTCAAAAAATTGAACGTGTAATTAACGTTATGCGTGCGCTTTCAAAATACATGAGTGCTCTCTTTGAGGGTTCCAAAGATGACTCTAAACGTGTAAGTTCAGCTGTTCATATTCATGGCGATGAAACAACAGAAGATGTTGTAACCAGTGAAGATATTGAAGCGTTAATTGCTAGTTTAGGAAAGAAATAGGTGTCAAACGTCGAACTGCTTTCTCCTGCTGGAAATTTTGAAAAACTAAAAATAGCGCTTTCTTATGGCGCAGATGCCGTGTATGCGGGTGTGAGTCACTTCTCACTTCGCATACGCTCAGGTAAAGAGTTTACCTATGAGAGCTTTGAAGAGGCGATCAACTATACCCATGCTCGTGGGAAACATCTGCATGCAACGGTGAATGGCTTTCCTTTCAATGCACAGATTCCTTTACTTGAAAAACACATTGAGCGTGTGGCGGCTATGAATCCCGATGCCTTTATTGTGGCAGCACCTGGTGTCATCAAGCTTGCACGTAAAATTGCGCCTCATATTCCCATTCATCTCTCCACTCAAGCCAACGTTTTGAGTTACCTTGACGCTGAAGTCTATTCGGATATGGGCGTGAAACGTATTATTGCGGCACGTGAAGTGAGTTTGAAGGATTTAGAACAGATCAAAAAACATTTACCTCATTTAGAGTTGGAAGTGTTTGTGCATGGTTCCATGTGTTTTGCTTACAGTGGTCGTTGTTTGATTAGCTCGGTGCAAAGTGGTCGTGTATCGAACCGTGGAAGCTGTGCCAATGATTGTCGTTTCCCTTATACCCTTTATGCCCATAATGAAGAGAGTGGAACACTGTTCCGCGTGGAAGAGAGTGAAGAAGGTACTCACATTATGAATGCAAAGGATCTCAATTTGAGCGCTCATGTCAAAGAAATTCTTGATTCGGGTGTGATTGATTCGCTTAAAATTGAGGGGCGAACAAAAAGTGCCTATTATGTCGGCATTACAACGAAAACTTATCGCCAAGCAGTAGATGACTATTATGCAAACCAATTTGATGCGAATAAATATACAGCTGAATTAGATACCACGAAAAACAGAGGCTTTAGCGATGGTTATTTAGTGAACCGTCCGTTTGAAAAAAATGATACACAAAACCTGGCACACTCTATTAGTGAAGGTACACATCAAGTGATTGCCCAAGTGAGTGAAGATGGTACAAACTGCCTTTGCAAAGATGTGTTATCGTTGCACACTCAGTATGAATTGATTATGCCGTCACAGGCAAAAATAGAGTCTATCGATAATGAAATTGGAACGATTTTTAAAGAAGAGAACATCTGGAAGATCAGCTTTAAAAAATTACAAACACCCAGTGGAAAATTATTTGATGAAATTCATAGTGGTAATACAAATGCTATTGTGCTACCAACGGTATTACCAGGATTTACATTTTTAAGAGCAAAAATAAAAGGATAAACATGAAGTTCGTTTCTATTTTAATGGGAAGTAAAAGTGACTATACGGTTATGGAAGAGTGTGCTAAAACATTAGAAAAATTTGGTGTTATGTATGAGATTATTGTTTCATCAGCACACAGAAGTCCTGATCGTACACACCAATATGTTAAAAACGCTGAAGCAAAAGGCGCAAAAGTGTTTATCTGTGCAGCAGGTATGGCAGCGCATCTTGCGGGTGTTGTTGCTTCTCTTACCACAAAACCTGTTCTTGGTGTTCCAATGAAGGGTGGCGTTATGGAAGGTATGGATGCACTTTTAAGTACGGTTCAAATGCCTGGTGGTATGCCAGTTGGTACCGTTGCTATTGGCTCTGCAGGTGCTGTTAATAGTGCTTATTTAGCAATGCAAATTTTAGCGATTGAAGATGAAGAGTTGGCTGCTAAACTTAAAGAAGACCGTATCTTGAAAGCAAAAAAAGTTGAAACTGATTCTATGGGTATTGAAGTAATCATCTAAAAGGTATAACAATGAATAGTTGGTTGGAAATTGAAGAGTTTAGTACATTAGTCAATTTGGATATTTCTGCCATTCAAGCATTAATCGAAGAAGGCAAATTAATATCAAAAGAAGAAGATGGACAGTGTTTTGTTGAGGTGAGTCGTAGTGCACAAGCATTGATTCCTGCAACACGTGGAATTGTCGTTGACAATAACTATGAAAGTTCTTCTGTAAGTATGAGTTCTGAATTTGTTGAGAAAACGGTTGGTGCCATTTTAAGTTTACATGAAAAAGTCTTAGATGCTAAAGAGGAAACACTTGATGCGCTCAAAGGCGAAAATCGCTTTTTAAAAGAGGCTCTTTTCTCGATGCAAGAACTGTGCGATGAAGATAGAAAAGTGATTGAAACACTTACAAAACAACTAGAGTTATTACAAGATGAGCTTGAATTTACCAAGCGAAAATATAAAATGATGTGGAACAAAGCGGTTGAGAGTTATACTCCACCGACCAAATAAAAGGAAAAGATAGTGTTAACTTTTAGTCAGATGCTTTTAAATCTCCAAACTTTTTGGCAAGATCAGGGCTGTACAATAGTCCAGCCGTACGATATGCCTGCAGGTGCTGGAACATTTCATAATGCAACGTTTTTAAGAAGTTTAAGCAGTAAACCTTGGGCAACAGCTTATGTCGCACCAAGCCGCAGACCAACAGATGGTCGTTATGGAGAAAATCCAAACCGTTTGGGAAGTTATTATCAGTTCCAAGTACTTATCAAACCAAGCCCTGATAATATTCAAGAGCTTTACCTAAAAAGCCTTGAGATGCTTGGACTTGACATCAAAAAACATGATATTCGTTTTGTCGAAGACAACTGGGAATCACCAACACTTGGCGCATGGGGACTTGGCTGGGAAGTTTGGTTAGATGGTATGGAAGTAACACAATTTACCTATTTTCAGCAAGTAGGTGGTATCCCTTGTAACCCTGTATCAGTTGAAATTACTTACGGTGTTGAGCGTTTAGCGATGTATTTACAAGAAAAAGAGTCTGTTTTTGATCTTGTATGGAATGAAAACCAATTTGGTATAACAACGTATGGTGATGTTCATAAACAAAGTGAGTATGAATTTAGTAAATACAATTTTGAAATAGCTAACGTTGCGATGTTATTTGAACACTTTGAAAATGCTCAAGTAGAGTGCAAACGTTGTCTTGAAGAGAATTTACCGTTACCTGCGTATGACTATTGTTTAATGGCGTCACATACATTTAACGTTTTGGATGCTCGTAAAGCTATCTCTGTCACACAGCGTCAAAACTATATTTTGAAAATTCGTGAACTCGCAAAAGGGTGTGCCGTTAAGTACAAAGAAGTGGTGGGATAATGAAATTAGGGGCAATCTATGATTATTTAGATGCATTAAGCCCCTTTGCTACGCAAGCTGCTTGGGATAATAGCGGCTTGCTCATTGGAAGCAAAGACGATGAGATAGAACAGATTTATCTTAGCCTTGATGTCGATAGTAAACTCCTAGAAGAAGTTTTACCAAACTCACTTGTCATTACCCATCATCCTCTTATTTTCAGTGGATTAAAGCAGCTTAACTTCGCAAAATATCCTTCGAATTTGATCCAAATAATGGTACAAAAAAAGATTAGCTTGATTGCGATGCATACTAATTTTGACCTTTCTCACCTTAATGCCTATGTTGCTTCAAAATTAGGTTTTGAGATACAAGAGAGTAGAGAGTTTGTAGCATATTGTGAAGTCAACAAAAGTTTTGATGATTTGATTGTACAGGTTAAAGAAGTTTTTGGCATTGAACATATCCGAGTTGTAAAAGCAAAAGAGTGGATAAATCGTTGTGCTATTACAACAGGTTCTGGAGGTGATTTGATCTCTAAACTTGATGCAGATTGTTTTCTAAGTGGTGATCTAAAATATCATCAAGCTTTAGAAGCAAAAGAAAATAACCTCTCATTAATCGACATTGGTCACTTTGAGTCCGAGCGCTATTTCCCAGAGTGTTTGGCCAAATATTTGAAAAATTTGCCATTAAAAGCTATAATGTCAAATTCTAAAAATCCGTTTCAGTATACATAGAGGACACACAAGATATGAATAAGTATTTAGAGCAGTTAATTGAGCTTTCCAAATTAGACAAAGAGATCGACGATTTTGGTCCACGTATTGCCAAAGTTGAGAAAATGTTGAAGCTTTCTTTAGACAAAGAGAGAGATTTAAAACTCCAAGCTGAGTCTTTCCAAGCAGACATTGCAGATGCGAAACTCAAAAAAGCGAAAAATGAAGCACATCTTGCTGAACTTTCTTCAAAGCTTAAAGACCTTGCGAAAAAAAGTTCTTTAGTTAAAACAGCAAAAGAGATTAAAGCACTTCAACTTGAAGAAGAGATTTCAAAAGAGCAATGTGATTTTGCAAATGATGAAGTTAACCGTTTAGACAAAATTATTGATTTGAAACAGACAAATATCGCTGCATTGCAAGAAAAAATTGCTGAAGCTGCGAAAGAAGCAGAAGAGATTAAAGCATCAATTGATTCTCAAATCCAAGCGATTGAAGAAGAACGTAAAAATGTTTATCAATCAAAAGATGAACTTGTTTCAGGAATGAGCCAAAAAATCTTGACGTTTTATCAAAAAATCCGTAAATGGGCTCAGAATTCAACTGTAGTACCTGTAAAAAAACAAGCATGTTATGGTTGTTTTATGCGTATTAATGACAAAACATATGCAAGTGTTTTAAAACAAGATGACATTGTAACTTGCCCACATTGTGGTCGTATTTTATATAAAGAGATAGAGGACGCTAAGGCGTAAGCTTTGAGCTTTTTTTACTACTTTTTGGCAGCGTTACTCTACATTGTAGCGTTGCCTTACTTAATGTACCTTCGCTTCAAACCAAAATATATAGATTCAATTCCTGCGCGCTTTTTTTTGAAAAACAATGTTCCTTTTTCTCAAAATGGTATTTGGTTTCATGCGTGTTCTTTTGGCGAAGTACGTTCATTAACACCATTTATCGATCAAATTGAGCCTGAGAATGTTCGTATTAGCGTTATAACACAAACAGGTTTTAAAGAAGCGTGCAAACATGGACGTGCAGAAGTGCGTTATCTGCCTTTTGAAATCTTTTTGCCTTTTTGGATGCGAAAGCAAAAAGTATTAGTTGTTATGGAAGCAGAGCTTTGGCCACTGTTATTTATTGTCGCTAAAGCTAAAGGAATTAAAACGGTTTTACTCAATGCTCGCATATCTGATAATTCCTATGCGTCCTATCAAAGGTTTTCTTGGTTGTACCGTTGGATTTTTTCTCATATTGATCTTGTATTTGCGCAAAGCAAAGAAGATGATGAGAGACTAAAATATTTAGGTGCTAAGGATGTTCGTGTCTGTGGAAATATCAAAGCGTTTAGCGAATATGAAGTGACGCATCATTATTCAAAGGCAGAGGCGAAAAGAGTCATTGTAATGGCAAGTACGCATGAAGGAGAGGAAGATATTATTTTATCGAACTTTTCTTTATTGCAAAACGATCAGTTAATCGTAGTACCAAGGCATCCTGAGAGGTTTACAAAGGTAGATAAACTTTTAAATGAGTACTCTCTTAAAATGAATAAAACCTATCAAAAGTTATCTGAGCAAAATACTCTCTCTTGTGATATTGTTTTATGTGACAAAATGGGTGAGCTTATTAATCTGTATGCGATTGCAGATATTGTCATTTTGGGAGGCTCTTTTATCGATGGTATTGGTGGACATAATCCACTGGAACCTGCCTTCTTTGAAACAAAAATTATCAGTGGCGAGTTTATCTTTAATCAAAAAGTTCTTTTTGAAGCAGTTGAAAATATCATTGTCAGTAATGTTGAAGATTTAAAAAATGTTTTTGATCGTATTGAAACTTATCCAAAAAGTACGATCACACATCGTGGTGACATTAAACCACTATTAGAGCAAATATTAGGAAAATAAAATGGAAAAAGCATATAAATTATTAGCCCTTCAAGAGGGTATTTCAAATCGTGCAGCAAAAGATCTCATCGATAGAGGTGTCGTGTATGCAGCAGGTAAAAAAGTAAGCGTTGCAAGGGGTGAACTAAGCCCTAGTACAAAGTTCAAAATCGAAAAAATTGCACCAATTAAAGTGTTATTTGAAGATGAATTTATCATGGCAGTAGATAAGCCCGCTTTTATGACTTCTGAAGAAGTTGCAGAGATCAAAAAACTGCCTCTTTTACACAGACTAGATCGTGAAACCAGTGGCGTTTTACTTTTAACTAAAGATGAAGAATTCCGTAAAAAAGCTGTTAATGCTTTTAAAAAACGAGAAGTTCAAAAAGAGTATCTAGCGGTAGTAGAAGCAAGAATCATGGAAGCAATGGAAATTAATGCTCCTATCTTAACGATTAAAAAAGGCAATACTGCCTATAGTAAAATCAGTGACGAGGGAAAAGAGGCAATTAGCCACGTTGAGCCTTTGATGATTGAAGGTAAACGTTCAAAAATTAAAGTACGTATTGAAACAGGCAGAACACACCAAATTAGGGTACATCTTAAAAGTATTGGTGCTTCTATTTTAGGTGATACTGAATACGGTGGAAGACCTCATAAGCGATTAATGTTACATGCTTCAAAAATTATGCTTTTAGGATATATATTTCAGACAAAAGAACCTGAAGATTTCCTGAAATTTGCTGCTGTTTAGATTTTCAATAAAATTCAACTAAAAGCCTATAAAATGGGCATTTAAAACATTTGTAAATTAATTTTTAAAATGTTATTTTTAAGGATTAATTTAGTTTAAAGTATTGCTTGTGTATAATTTTGCGTTTTAAATCATAACCGATTAGGTTATAGTATAAAGAAGGATCATCTGTGTTTGAGGTATTAACCGATTCATTTCGTTCTGCCATTAATAAAATTCGCTTTAGTGATGATGAAAAGTCATTAAAAAATGCTTTAGAAAATTTAAAAAAAGCACTTTTAAAAGCAGATGTGCATCATAAAATTGTACGTGATTTATTGCGTCAAGTAGAAATTGAAACAAAAGCAAAAGGAATTGGACAAGCCAATTTTTTACGCTCTTTAAAAACTAATTTAACCACAATTTTAACAGTACCTGGACGACAAGGTTTTGTTTTCGCCTCTAAGCCCCCAACAACTGTTTTGATGGTAGGTTTGCAAGGAAGTGGTAAAACAACCACAACAGTAAAATTAGCCAATTATCTCAAATTGAAACAAAAGAAAGTTTTAGTTGTTGCATGTGACCTTCAACGTTTAGCGGCAGTTGAGCAATTACGCCAACTTTGTTCTGCAAATGAAATTGATCTTTACTCAGAAGATGCAAATGTCAATCCTGTGCAAATCGCTAAAAATGCAATGAAAAAAGCAAAAGAAGGTCTTTATGATGTCGTTCTTATCGATACTGCGGGTCGTTTAGCGATTGATGCAGAATTGATGGAACAACTTGAAGCGATTAAAAAAGAAGTTACACCGGATGAGATTTTTTACGTTGCCGACTCCATGACAGGTCAAGATGCTGTAAAAAGTGCTGTAACGTTCCATGAAAAAATTACGCTTAGCGGTGTCATTTTAAGTAAATTTGATGGTGATGGTAAGGGTGGTGTTGCTCTTGGTATTGCTGAACAAACTAATGTACCACTTCGTTTTATCGGTGTGGGTGAAAAAGTTGCAGATTTAGAACATTTTATTCCTGATCGTATCGTAAGTCGTTTGATGGGCGAGGGTGACCTTGAAACCTTGGCTGAAAAAACAAGTGCGATTATTGATGAGAAACAAGCAAAAGCATTGACTAAAAAGATCAAAAAAGGTGAATTCAACTTCAATGACTTTTTAGATCAAATGGAGCAAATGAAAAAGCTTGGTAGTATGAAATCATTGATTGGTATGATCCCGGGTCTTTCATCAGTCGCTGGAAAACTCCAAGATGTTGATATGGAAAATTCTGTTGAGATGAAGCGCATTAAAGCCATGATTGGTTCTATGACGAAAAAAGAGCGTGAAGATCCAGAGTTACTCAATAACAGTCGTAAAAGAAGAATTGCAGAAGGTTCAGGACTCTCTCAAGTAGAAGTCAATCGTTTCTTAAAGCAATTTGGCAATGCTGCAAAAATGGCGAAGAAGTTCTCGGGTAAAAAAGGAATGCAAGACCTTCAAAATATGCTTGCACAAAGTAAACACGCACACCTTCGTTAAGGTGTGACGGTTTATATCTGCATGTACATGTTACATGCAAATCTAAGTCGTAGAAAAAATTTAAGGAGACCATAAAATGGCAACAGTTGTAAGATTAACAAGAATGGGTAGAAATAAAACTCCATTTTACAGAATTGTCGTAACAGACAGTAGAAAAAAACGTGACGGTGGTTCAATCGAGACTATCGGTTATTATAACCCACTAAGCAATCCTCAAACCGTTAAATTTGATGCAGAGAGACTTGCTTACTGGAAAAGCGTTGGCGCAAAGCTTAGTGACAGGGTTGCAAAAATCACTGGTAAATAATCATGATTGACAAATTCCTCGAAGAGTTTGCCAAACTTTTGGTAGACAATCCAGCGGGTGTACGTGTTGAGCGAAGTGATGTTGATGGAACATTTTGCGAAGTTGTCATCTATGCGGATAAAATTGATACTGGTAAATTGATTGGCAAAGATGGCAAAATGATCAATTCACTCAAAACGCTTATCTCTGGATGTAAAGCAAAAGACGGTAAATCGTATAGAGTTACGGTCAAAGCTAACGATGAATAATCAATCTTCACTCATTGAAGTCGCTCAAATTGGGCGACTTGTGGGCTTAAAAGGTGAGTTGAAACTTCACCTTCAGTGTGATTTTCCTGAGCAATTTAAAAAAGGCAAAAAGTTTACTACCCAAAAAGGTGAAGTACTTGAAGTCTTTTCATATAATCAAACACGTGAACTTATCTCGTTTGTTGGATATCAAGACAGAGAATTGGCTGCTAAATTGGTCAATACCTTTTTGTTTACAACACAAGAAAATTCAGTCAATGAATGTGCCTTAAAAGAAGGCGAATTCTTTTGGTTTGATTTGATTGATGCACGTGTGATTGACGAAGATGGCACATTGTTGGGAAAAGTTGACGAGATAGAACGTATTGCAGCAACGGATTATTTGGTTATCAAAACCGATGATACTTTGATCAAAAAAGGAATGGCAAAGTCTTTTTATTTGCCATATATTGAGCGTTATATCATTACATTTGATAAAATCAAAAAAGAGGTACTAAGCAAAGATGGTTTAGGAATTCTGGAGAACTCCTAATGCATTTTACCTATGTAACACTTTTTGAAGGATTGATTACTTCATACTTTGAAGACTCAATCTTAAAACGTGCCATTGCAAAAGAGCTTTTGCATGTTGATTTTGCAAATCCACGCGATTTTACAAACAATAAGCATGGCAAAGTGGACGATTATCAAGCGAGTGGTGGTGCAGGACTTGTCCTATTCCCTCAACCTTTGTTTGATCTTTTACGACATATCAAGCAAGCGTCTTTAGATGCGTATATCGTTTTTCCAACTCCATCAGGGAAACTTTTTACACAAAATGATGCAAAACGATTAGCCTCTAAGAAGCATATCGTTTTTGTCAGTGGACGTTATGAGGGAATTGATGAGCGAGTTATTGAAACATTTGCTGATGAGCTTTTTTGCATAGGAGACTATGTTTTAACAGGCGGGGAACTTCCAAGCCTTGTGATGAGTGATGCGATTAGTCGTAACATAAAAGGCGTTCTTGGTAATGAAGATTCTTTGAGCATGGAAAGTTTTGAGAGCCCTCTTTTAGAGGCTCCATGTTTCTCAAAACCACCAATTTATGAAAATAAATCAGTGCCCTCAGAGTTTTTAAAGGGAAACCACGCTAAAATCACAAGCTTAAAAAATAAAATGTCTGAATCTAAGACCAAATATTTCAGACCAGATCTGTTTTCTCGCTTTAGCGTGAAGCATTAGAATGAACAAAAAGGATAATAGATGAGAAATAAATATATTGAAGCTTTTGAAGCAGGACAGATTGCAGAGAAGAATGTTCCTGATTTTAGAGCAGGTGACACAGTAAGAGTTGCCGTTAAAATTGTTGAAGGCGATAAACAACGTGTTCAAAATTTTGAAGGTATTTGTATTGCAAGAAGAGGTTCTGGCGTAGGCGAGACCTTTATGGTTAGAAAAATCGGTGCAAACAGTGTTGGTGTTGAGAGAATTTTCCCAATTTATTCTGACAGTATCGAAGAGATCGTTGTTGTAAGACGCGGTCAAGTTAGACGTTCTAAACTCTTTTATCTTAGAGATAGACGTGGTAAAGCTGCAAAAATTAGAGAACTTAGAAAATAATACTTTTTGGGCAGTAACAAAAATGATGTTGCTGCCTTCCCTCCACACTTCTTCTTTTAATCTTACGTACCAATGAAATTACAAGAGCACTGTTTAACCTGTATTTACGATCAAACAAAACGTGTCTGCGAACTTTTAAATGTAGATGAACAACAAGCACAAAAGATTGATTGTTTAGCACATGCAAAGATCGCGACGTTTGATATGAATCAAACACCACCTCACAATGCTGCACCACTTTACGAAGCAATGGCAGAGGTTTTAGGTGTTCATGATTTGTATGCACAGTTTAAAGCGGACTCTTCAGAAAAAGCAAAAGCGTTTCTACCTTTATGTGAGCAAAAAATTAAAGGAAGTTCTCATAAGCTTTTTGAAGCGACCAAAACAGCAGTCGCAGGTAATGTCATAGATCTTGCTGCAGTTATGCTGTATGATCTTGAAGAAGAATTAGAGAAGATCTATCATACGCCATTTGCCATTGATGATTTTGTTTTACTTGAGCAGCAATTAGCCCATACACAAACACTTGTTTATTTAGCTGATAATGCGGGTGAAGAGATTTTTGATAAGCTCTACATTCAAACGATAAAAGAACTTTTCCCCAAAATTAATGTCTATTATTTTGTTCGAGGGCGACCAATCATTAATGACTTAACGTGCCAAGATGCTTTAGCGTCTGGAATGAATGATGTTGCTACTATTGTAGATAGTGGTGTTCCAACTCCAGGGCTTGCTATGGAGCTTATGAATGAGAATGCACGAGTTTTGTTTGAAAAAGCAGAGTGTATTATTTCCAAAGGTATGGGAAACTATGAATGTTTAGGCGAGGTTGCAGGTTTGCCTATCTTCTTTTTATTTAAAGTAAAATGCAATGTTGTTGCCCAAGCTGTGGGTGCACAGCTTGGTAATATCATCTGTAAGCGTGGAATTTAACAAAGCTCTACATAGGCTTCATGAAGCTTCTTTACACCTTCTCTAATTTGCTCTAAACTTGAATTAGTGTAGTTTAAACGTCCAAAAGAACTTACACGTTTGTCAGAAAAGAAAACACTACCTGGTACAAATGCAACACCTTTTTTGATAGCAATGTCGAAGAGTTTCATGCTGTCAGTACATTTTTTAAAGTTAACCCAAATAAACATACCGCCCTCTGGGACGACAAACTCAATGCTATCTTTGAAACATTCATGTAACGCATTAACCATAGCATCACGTTTTGGACGATAGTATTCGATGAGTGTTTTGGTATGCTCTTGAAGTTCTCCATTTTGCATCATACGTGCGCAGATATGCTGGAAAAATTTTGAGTTTTGCAAATCTGTACTCTCTTTTGAAAGTGTGAGTGCACTGATGATTTCTTTAGGTGCTTTCATCCACCCGATACGAAAATCAGGAGCAAGTGTTTTTGAAAATGTTCCAAGTGCAATGGTGAGTTCAGGGAGTAAATCTGCAAATGCAGTGGTTTGTACACCATCGTAACGAAGGGCTTCATAGGGGCTGTCTTCCAATAGAATAACATTGTATTTTTTAGCGATTCGTACTACTTCTTGACGTGTTTCAAGTGTGTAAGAGTATCCTGTTGGATTTTGAAAAATAGGAATAGTATAGAAAAATTTTGGTGAATAGTCACGGAAAAGCTCTTCCAAAACAACAGTATCAACACCATTTGCGTTGAGTGGAGCGGCTTTCACGTTAACGTTATACATATGAAAAAGTCCAAGGGCTGCTAAATAACTTGGATCTTCAACAATAATGTAATCTTGCTCATCTAAGAATGTTTTGCATACAAGATCAAGGCCTTGTTGAGAACCATTTGTTAACATAATTTCTGCGGATGTCGTATTGTGATATTTTTTAGCAATTTCGACTTTGAGTGCTTCAACACCAGAAGCATTGCTGTATTGGAATAAGCGATTGTCTTCTGTCTCGAAGAGTTGTTTTGCATGTTTTTCAATGTTCTCTCTTGGAAAAAGTGCAGCGTCAGGAAGTCCACCTGCAAAAGAGATAATAGAGTTTTGTGCCGTTAAATCTAAAATGGTGCGCGTAAATGAACGTGATGCTGTGGTAACACGTTTTGCAAATTTGGTTTGCATATCCTACCTTTATAAAAAATGTATCGTATTATAGCGTTCACGACTCGATTACACCACATAAAAAAGGGGATTTGTTTTGTCCATTTGTGCTATAATTGTTTCATGAGACAGAAACAAATTACTAAAAATGATCATCTTGAACGCGTCAATGAAGTACTCTTTCATATACACGGTGATATTGAAAAAAATTTCTCTGTGGAAGAACTTGCCGCGTTAGTAGCGATGTCCCCCTTTCATTTTAATCGCATTTTCAAAGAAATAACCAAAGAGAGTTTGCATGCGTATATTAAACGTGTGAAACTCGAACATGCAGCTAATCTTCTTTTATTTAACCCTGATGCAACCATTACGCATATTATGCATGATGTAGGATTTGTTTCTAATGCTTCGTTTACCCAAGCGTTTAAAGAAAACTTTGGGGTAACGCCCACAAAATGGCGAGAAGTGGATAAGGCGAATGAAAATAGAGACTATACATTTGCTCATCAGCCTTTAGAGGTAAAAATATGTTCTATGCCAAGTTTTGAGGTAGCATATGTGCGGCACAAAGGCTATGATAGAAGTATCAAAATGGCGTGGCTAAAGCTTCAAGAGTGGGCATTAAGACAAAGCATTGATTTTTCAAAGCAGAGTATGATAGGTTTGCATCATAGCAATCCACGTTTTGTGGAGTCATCACAGTGCCATTATGTCGCTTGTTTAGAGCTTCCTTCTTCAAAAAAATTTTACAGAAGTGCAGAAGTAGGGGTTATGCGTATTCCTCAAACATTTTGCGCTGTTTTTTCTTTAAAAGGTATTTATGGAGATCTACGAAAGTACATGGATGTCATTTACCATGAATGGTTACCCAAAAGCGATTATGAAAAAGCGTCCTTACCGTCCTTCGCACTGTATAGAAAAAACCATTTTATCGATGCAGATGAGACGTTTGATCTAGATTTTTGTATTCCCGTACGATTTAAGTAGCATAAATTATCATTAATTCATCTTTTTAAGCAACACCCAAACCAACCATCGTTACAATCACCGTGTATCACGAAAATGTCACAAGGAGTTTGTTATGGATGCATTGTTCTTAATCGTTCCGCTTGGAGTTATATTCAGTCTGATTGCTTTTTTCTTTTTTGAAAAAAAAGCTATAGCATCTAAGAAACTCAAAGAGTCTTTAGGTTTGCCAACGCCAAGTATTGAGGATTTTTATGAGAAGTTTCAACGTTATGAAACACTCTCCAATGTTATAGGTTTTTTCATTGCCGCGTATGTGATTACGCTTTTCCTTGCGAGTCTCAAGCATGACCCAAGTTATGGCTTAATGCATGCACTTTCTTATATTTTTGCAACAACATTTATAGGAACCCTGATTATTTTTGGAACGAAGCTCAAAAAAAGTATTTTGGTGCAAGTCTTCGCAACATTTTTGTATGGCGCACCACATATCATCGCTGCTTCTCTTGCGTTTCTCACACGTTATTTAATCGGTTAAATACTAAGGGCGATAAATGCCCTTAATCTCTTTTTGGTTATAATAACGCCAAAAAGAGTACTCACGATGAAAAAATATCCTCCTATTTTTATTACTGCGACCAATACGAATATTGGTAAAACCTATACAACACTCAAGCTCCTTGAATCTCTTTCTGCAAAGGGATTGAAAGTAGGTGTTATGAAACCCATCGAAACAGGTGTCGTGAAAGACCCACTCGATGCAACACTGCTTTTTGAGACAGCCAAACGACTCAATCCTGCACTTGAAGTGCTAAAAATGAGAGATATCACGCCGTATCAGTTTGAACTTCCTGCGGCTCCTTTTGTTGCGAAAGGACGCAAAAAAATCAGTTTGGAGTTATTGGAAAGTGCCTATGCTAAAATTGAGGCATTGTGCGATATCGTCTTGATTGAAGGTGCAGGTGGTCTATTAGTGCCCATCGAAGAAGATTTATACATGTATGATTTTATTCGTCTGTTTCATGCAAAAACGTTGCTTGTGGGACATGATCAATTAGGCTGTATTAATGATGTTTTACTCAACCTTCATTTGCTTGATAGCCTAGGTGTGGATGACTATGAATGGTGTATTAATTTTAGAGGAGATCGTGATTCTTTTGATGAGATCACTCTGCCATTTTTTAAAAAGTTATTTGGCAGAGTGCTTTCATTGCAAGAAAATATGAATGAAATTTTAGAGAGTTTAGTAGCTTGCCGTGACATTAACGTGGATAAACTCTAAAGGTTGATCAGAGTATTTGACAATGCTCTGTCCTTTATAGTTAGCTGTGTTGCGATACCCCATAAATTTCTCCGCACTTTTCTCTTCGTAACGTGTCGTACAACGTCTTTCTGTTCGATACGTTGGAGGAGGGGGTGGAGAATAACTGTTCTGCTCAGCCAAATTTTTTCCGACTAATGTACCCACAATAGCGCCGCCAACGGTTGCTGCAGTTTTACCACTACCACCGCCAATTTGATGTCCTAACACACCACCCGCGACACCGCCAATAACACCACCTACGACGCCACTGCCATCATTATGGGGTGGTGGTGGAGCATAATGTACTTCGATTTGCTCGTCCCAACACTCTTGAAAGGGCGTACGAGTTGTGACCATACGATACTCAGGTTTACTGGTAATAACGCGTACCTCTTCTGTAAAACTGATGGTCTCTGCATAAAGGAGAGAACCAAAAAGTAGAAGCGGTGCATAAAAGATTTTTTTCATGTTTCCTCCTTTTTTTGGAATTGTAGCAAAGAGAATTCAATGAAGTGTTAACGAAACTTACAGTCAAAATTTGTTATTATTTTTCCAAAATCATCAAGGAGCGGTGCGTGAACCATTTGATTAATACACGGGATTTTTCGTTGGAAGAGATTGAGCAGTTGTACAAAAGAGCAACAGAGTTTTTAGATGAAAAACCACGAGAAATTTTGAAAAATAAAACGGTCATCACCATCTTTTTTGAGAATTCAACCCGAACACGCAGTAGTTTTGAGATTGCCGCAAAACGTCTTGGAGCAATGGTTGTAAGCCTTGATGTTTCTCGTAGCTCTTCGAGTAAAGGCGAAACGTTGTTTGATACAGCAGCAAATCTTGATGCAATGGGACCTGATGCCATTGTTGTTCGTCACAAAAGCTCAGGTGTTCCGCATATCTTAGCAAACTATGTCAATTGTCCGATTGTCAATGGTGGAGATGGTGCTCACGCGCACCCAACGCAAGCACTCTTAGATCTTTTTACAATGAGACGCCATTTTGGAGATGTTCGCGGTAAAAAAGTAGCCATTGTTGGTGATATCAAAAATTCACGTGTTGCGAACAGCAATATTGAACTTTTAGGACGCGTTGGTGTTGAAGTCATTTTGGTTGGACCTCCGCATTTCTTACCTCAAACGGATCTTCGTGTCCATCACCGTATAGAAGAGGTCATTGATGAGGTTGATGTCATTATGAGTTTACGTGCTCAAACAGAGCGTCATGCCAATCAGATTTATGCGTCATTGAAAGATTATGGAACTGATTTTTGTATTACCTCTAAACTCATGGGTAATCGTGACATTATCATTCTTCATCCCGGTCCAGTACACCGAAATGTGGATGTGGATGATTTTATGATGAAAGATCCACGTTCAAAAATTTTAGAACAAGTTAAAAATGGTGTAGCCGTGAGAATGGCTGTGTTGGAGAAGCTGATTGAACATTGAGTTTGCTTCCAAACTCAATCATTTTGGTAAAAACAAAGAACCTTTTTTCTTTGTTATCGATTATGCAGCAAAACATTTTTATGCTTCTGCACTCGCATCTTTAGAAAAAGGTATTTTATACCGCATAGAGACTCAAACCAATGCCATGGAAAATGTTATCAAAAAACCGTTGTCATGGCAAAAAAATTTACCTTCAAAAGAGCACTATCTTTCTCAAATAGCATCTGTGATTGAAGAGATTAAATCGGGCAATACCTATATGCTCAATCTTACGTCTCCTACTAAAGTCACGCTTGATTGCAGCCTTGAAAATCTTTTTTATAGTGCAAATGCCCCTTTTAAGCTCTGCTTTAAAGAAGAGTTCGTCTGTTTTTCTCCAGAGCGTTTTGTAAAGATTGAAGCCAATCAGATTAGCACGTACCCTATGAAAGGTACGATTGATGCGAGTATCCCTAATGCGGAAAAAATGATTTTAGATGATGAGAAAGAAAAAGCCGAACATGTAATGGTGGTTGATCTTTTGCGTAATGACCTCTCCATGGTTGCTCGTGAAGTACGGGTTGAAAAATTTCGTTATGTTGAAAAAATTCAAGCAGGCACGAAAGAGCTTTTACAAATAAGCTCTAAAATCACTGGAAAACTAGAGGAAAATTGGCATGAACATGTGGGCGATATAATCGCAAAACTCCTTCCTGCAGGCTCCATTAGTGGCACGCCTAAACGGAAAAGTGTGGAGATTATAGAGCGAGTTGAAAATTACGATAGGGGCTATTTCACGGGCATTTTTGGCATTTACGATGGGCATAATCTTGACAGTGCCGTGATGATTCGTTTTTTAGAAAAAACAGAGGATGGTTATCTGTTTAAAAGTGGTGGAGGTATAACGCTCTTAAGCGATGCATCAAAGGAGTACGATGAGTTGTGTGATAAAGTCTATATCCCCGTGTTTTGAAACGCTTAAAGCGGTGAATGGTGAAATCGCACATCTTGCATTTCATCAAGCCCGATTTGATAAAACACGCTCTGAGCTTTATGGATCTTGCCAGAAAATAGTTCTTTCTGAACATCTCAATCCTCCTAAAGAGGCTTTATACCGTGTACGTGTGGAGTATGCACAAGAGATAATGAAGATAGAGTACATTCCCTACACACCTCGCAATTTTGAGAAATTTTCACTGGTTGAGACAGACATTGACTATAAGTATAAATATTGCGATAGAGATGCGTTAAATAAACATCTTAGACCAGATGTAGATGATGTGCTTTTTATGTGTAATGGAAAGCTTCAAGATATGAGTATCGCAAATATTGCTCTCTTGATTGATGGGAAATGGCAAACGCCTCATCATCCGCTTTTAGAAGGAACGACAAGGGCTCGTTTGCTTGCAAGTGGAATGTTGCAAAGCGCGCATTTAGACATTAAAAGCCTTCAAAAAGCCGAGAAATTTGCTATAATGAATGCACTTATAGGATTTAAAATCATTGATAATGTATTATGGATAAAGGAATAATTTTGAATTGGGATATCTCATCACTCTACGAAAATGAAGCGTTATTGGAAGCAGATTTGAAAGATGCTGCAGCGCGCGCAAAAAGCTTTGAATCGGTTTATAAGGGTAAACTCAAAGAGTTGCATGTCAACGAATTTTTAGAATCGATCAGAGAGTATGAAGCAATCAATGAAAAACTTGGTCGTATCATGACCTATGCGTTTTTAAAATTTGCCACCAATAGTGACAATGGTGGTTTTTATGCCAAATATCAACAAGCACATACGAATATTGCTGAAAATCTTCTCTTTTTTGAACTTGAATTTAACAAACTCTCTAAACCAAAGCAAGAAGAATTTATTGCATCTTCTTCAATGTACAAATATTATTTAGAATCATTGATGGAAGAAAAACCGTATCAACTGAGTCAAAAAGAAGAACGCATTCTCTTAAAAAAAGAGATGACATCCGCTTCTGCATTCAGTAGACTTTTTGATGAACATTTCAGCCGTATGAAATTTGTTTATGAAGGTCAAAAACTCTCTGAAGAAGAGATTTTGAGTAAACTTCAAGATGCCGATCGTGAGGTAAGAAAAAAAGCAGCCAGTGCTTTTACAAAAGGGCTTAAACCACACCAACCCTTACTCGCATATATTTTTAATATGATTAAAACGGATCTTGCGAGTGATTGTGAGCTGCGTGGGTATAAAAATGCAGAACAACCACGCCATATGGACAATAAAATTACACAAAAAAGCGTTGATGCTCTGATTAAAAGTGCAGAGAGTAGTTTTCATCTTGTCCAAGAGTATTATGAACAAAAAGCAAAATTATTGGGATTAGACGAGCTTTTTGAGTACGATCGTTATGCTCCACTCGAAGCTTCTAGCAGCAAGTACGATTTTGAAACGTCTAAACACATTGTATTGGATGCATTCAAAAAGTTCAATCCTAAATTTTATGAGATTGCCTCATTGGCATTTGAAAAAGGCTGGATTGATGTTTTCCCAAAAGATAAAAAAAGAGGTGGTGCGTTTTCACACCCTGCAACACCTTCAACCCATCCATATGTGCTTTTAAATCATACCGACACCAGACGAGATTTATTTACGTTAGCCCATGAATTGGGACACGCCATTCATCAGTACCTCTCACGAGATGTTGGGTATCTTGGAAGTGACACACCTCTTACAACATCAGAAACAGCATCGGTTTTTGCTGAAATGCTCGTGTTTGATGCGATTAAAGATGGACTCAGTACGACTGAAAAACGTTCATTGTATGCAAGTAAAATTGAAGATATTTTCTCAACACTCTACCGCCAAATCAATTTTACTACCTTTGAGCGTAAAGTTCATGCACACGAAGGCGAGCTTGATCTTGCTACGTTCAATAACTACTGGATGCAAGAGAGCCAAAAAATGTTTGGCAAAAGCATAACACTGAGCAAAGATTATACGATGTGGTGGAGTTATATTCCTCATTTTATTCATTCACCATTTTATTGCTATGCTTACAGTTATGGACAACTACTTGTTTTAGCACTCTATGGTTTGTACAAAAAAAGCGATAAAGTAACTTTTGTACAAAACTACATCAACTTTTTAAGTGCAGGTGGAAGTCAAAGCCCTAAAGAGCTTATTAAACATTTTGGTTTTGATATTGAAGATGAGCATTTTTGGCAGTTAGGTATAAGCGAAATAGAATCCCTCTTGAAAGATTTTAAAGGAATGTGTGATGCTTGAAAACTTACTTGGAAGTGAAGATTTTCACGCTTTGATGAAAAAACACACAAAAGAAGTGATAGAGTTACTTCTCAAACGTGGTGTTAATTTTTCGATTTTAACGAATATTGCAGATGTAACGTTTGACCCTCCATTACCTGCGGAAATTCGTCAAAATTTCAAACCTATTACCATGTTTTTTTTAGCGGGCTATACGTTTGAAAGTACTCAACTTTACAATGGAAAAATGAGTTTTGAAGCAGGTTTTGGAAGTGATAATTTTGGCTCGCTCGTCAGTCTTCCTGTTGAAGCGATCTTGCAGATTATTATTGAAGAGATACCCGTATTTATCAATCTGAGTACTCCTCCAAAGAGTGTTGCTAAAGCACCTAAAGAGAATGGACTTAGACGCTCTATGGAAGCGCTTATGTCCAATCCCAATAATCAAAAACTTATAAAGAAGTAGGGCTTACGCTTTAATGTCTTGTTTGCTCATGATGTAGTTAATAACATTGTCAATGAGCGCATCATGTTTTCTATCTTTGATGTAGCAAAGATAAAGCATACGTGTTAGTTTTAAGCCTTTCATTTTTGTTGTATATAAAATCCCTTTTTCGATCTCTTCAGCAATAATATGTTTGGAGAGAATCGAAACCGTAGGGGTGTCTTCAATATTTGCCTTCATCAGCGTATGTTTTACTGCTGTAGAGCTGGTAACGATACTTTTAACTTTAAAGCTTTTACAATCTACATCCATTTTTTCAAACGTTTCATGAATGATTTTGCGGGTGTTGGACTCTTCCTCACGACAAATCCAATTGTAAGAAAGTAAATCCTCTTTTTTAACAATTTTTGGAAGTGGTGAGCGAGAGGTGATGACGAGCTCATCCTCAAGCCATTCACGGTAAATAATGCCTTCTTGGAAAATAGGCGCTTCAATCAGTGCTAAATCGACTTTTTTATCGAGAAGTTTTTCAGTAATTTCAGCGGCATCCTCAACTTTGAGCATGACATTATTTTTGATTGCTTCTTGTATATCGTTAAGAAAATCTGGTAAGATGTAGTTTCCAATAACAGGTGATGCTCCAAGAACAAAAATAACTTCTTTGTTGACCAAACGAAGCATTTCTCTCTCAGCTGCTAAAAGGTGCTTTTCAAGTTTTAAAGCGACTTTATACAGCTCCTCGCCTGCGGTGGTCAGTTTAATACCATTTTTTTTACGATCAACAATTTGAATGTCTAAATACTCTTCTAAAAGCTTGATCTGTTGTGTAACAGCAGGCTGGCTGATACCAAGCTTCTTTGAGGCTTTTGAGAAGCTTTTTTCACGCACAACGGTTAAAAAGGTTTCTACTTTTGAGAAATCTTTAAGCATGCAATAATCCTTACGTATTATATTAATTTCTTTTATAACTGGTGAAGATTATAACGAAAAATAATAGCAAAAACAATGTGTTTGATTATGATATTTTTTTTAGAATTTGTCTTAATTTTAGGCATTAGCGTAATCATCCAATGCTATGGAGTTTTGCTTAAACTTTTTTCGCTATAATAAATACAATTTATATCATAAAAAAGTAGATGAACGTATGCAAGATTTAACGATGTTGAATGAATCACAACAAGATGCGGTAAAATGTGTAGATGGACCTGTGCTTATCCTAGCAGGTGCAGGTAGCGGAAAGACCAAAACGATTACGTCACGTTTAGCGTACCTTCTTTCTTTAGGCATTCCTCCTGCCAATACATTGACGCTTACGTTTACCAACAAAGCTGCAAGTGAGATGCGAGAGCGCGCGATGGCGATGATCGAAGAGCACAATTATCCGCCACTTCTGTGTACATTTCATAAATTCGGTCTGCTTTTTTTGAAATTTCATATTGAAAAAATAGGACGTAAAAATAGTTTTGTCGTCATCGATACCGATGATAAAAAGCGTATTTTAAAAAGTTTCAATACCAGTACGGAACTTCCAACAGGCATGATTTCTAGTGAGATCTCTCGCTATAAAACATCATTGATTGATCCTAAAGTGGCATGGGAAAAAGCAGAGCAGAAAAGTTATCAAGTCATTGCAAAGCTATACGAGCAATACGAAGACTATTTAGCTGCCAATAATCTTGTAGATTTTGATGACCTTTTGGTCCTTCCATACAAAATCCTAGAAAGTGATGATGCCCTATGTGAAGAGGTGAGCCGTCGTTACCAGTATATCATGGTAGATGAGTATCAAGATACCAATGAACTCCAATATAAATTACTTCGAAAACTTTGCCATACACACAGCAACCTTTGTGTGGTGGGTGATGATGACCAAAGCATTTATGGTTGGAGGGGTGCGAATATTAAAAACATTTTGGAATTTCACGAGTCGTTTGATGATGTAAAGATTGTGAAATTGGAGAAAAATTATCGCTCTACCACACAAATCCTCAAAGCTGCCAATGATCTCATTGAACACAATCGCGGACGTATCGGAAAGGTTCTTGAGAGTACCAAAGGTGAGGGCAAAGCGATTGAAGTGATGGAATCTCATGATGAAAACCAAGAAGCACTTTCCATCGCAAAACGCATTAAAAAGCTCATCTTGAGTGGCGTCAATCCTCATGAAATCGCTGTGTTATACCGCATTAATGCACTGAGCCGTTCTTTGGAAGAAGGACTTAACAAAGAGCAAGTTCCTTACAACATGGTAGGTGGTGTAAAGTTTTACGAGCGTGCAGAGGTTAAAGATGTTATCAGTTACCTTCGTGTGATTGCTAATCCTCATGATGATTTTTCAATCAAGCGCATTATCAATCGCCCTAAAAGAGGGCTTGGTAAAGTGACCATCGAGCGTATCTTTAAAGCAGCGTATGATGCACATCAGTCTATTTATGAGTACATTACACAAAATGAAGTTATGATTGAAAAGGAAGCGACAAAAAAAGCTGCTTTAGCCCTTAAAGAGTTTGTTCAAAATATCGCGCATATGCAAAGCATTCAACAAAACTCAACCTACGATATGATCGATGCGATTGAAGAGGCCTTTTCTATTAAAGAGTACTATAACAATCAACCAGACTCCCTTGAGCGTCTCTCGAATATCGATGAGTTTTATGGACTTTTCCGTGACTATGTCAAACAAAACCCTCAAATGGGCGTGGATGACTTTTTAAATGAACTGGCACTTCAAAGCGATCAAGACCAAATTGACAGTGAAAATATCTCTATTATGAGTATCCACGCGAGCAAAGGTTTGGAGTTTGAATATCTTTTTGTCATTGGTATGGAAGAGGGCTTTTTCCCACTTATTGGAGATGGTAGCGACATCGAGGAAGAGCGTCGTCTAGGTTATGTCGCCATTACGCGCGCTAAAAAAGAGCTTACCCTTAGCTTCTCAGGAAGTCGTTTTTATAAAGGGCGTAGAACAGAGCTTACAAAGAGTCGTTTTCTCAAAGAAGCTGGCGTATGTGAGGGAAGTCTTATTTTAGAGAAGACAACATCATTTAAAAAAGGTGATCTTGTTAAACACAAGATTTTTGGTATTGGACGTGTGACAGAAGTGAGTAAAGTAGGGCGTGAATTTAAACTGCAGATTAACTTTAGTGGCACAAGAAGAGATATCTTGGCGTCATTTGTGGAGAAGATCTAGTGGATAACCGTCTTTTTGTTGCTTATAAACCTGCCAATATGGTGTGTAACCATTTTTTAAGCCGCATTAAAAGACGTTACAATGTAAAAAAAGCGGGTTTCTCAGGTACGCTTGACCCTTTTGCGCAGGGTGTTTTGATCATTGCCTTTGGGCAGTTTCCAAAATTGTTTCGTTTTTTGAAAAAAGCACCAAAGACCTATCGTGCGACCCTATGGATAGGTGCGTCAAGTCCAACATTAGATATCGAAAAAATTGATAACGTTGAAGTGATGTTGCCATTTCATCCTGATTCTGTTAATTTTGTATTGCAAAGCATGATTGGTGAAAAGACTTATTTGCCACCTAAATACTCGGCTAAAAAAATTGATGGAGCACGTGCCTACGACCTTGCTCGCGCCGATAAAGAGTTTGAGTTAAAAGCCATTACCAGTACGATTTATGATTGTCATTTAGTGCATTACATGCACCCTTTTTTAACATTTGAAATTACGATTTCTGAAGGTGGCTATGTAAGAAGTATCGGTGCTTTAATTGCAGAGAAATTTGGATTTAAAGGGTGTTTAAGTGCGCTCGAACGCCTCAATGAGGGAAGTTTCATCTATGAGAATGAAAAAGCACTCAATCCACTAGAGTATCTAGATCTTCCAGAAAATGCTTATCTGAAAGATCCTCAAGATATTCTTCTAGGTCGCAAACTCAGTGTAGAAAATTTTGAAAAACAAGAAGAGGGTATCTATCAGATTGTTATCGATGAGGTACTCAGCGTTGTGGAAATCAGCGCAAATGGAGTAGAATATCTTCTAAATTCACTATCGCTAAAGGCGTAACATGTTAATACTCACACGAAAAATCGGAGAGGGTGTTGTTTTAAATGAAAATATTACGGTACGTGTTGTCGAAATTTCCAAAGGCGTTGTCAAACTTGGTTTTGATGCACCTAAGGATATGTTGATTTTAAGAGAAGAGCTTGAGAGGGCGATTAAAGAAGCCAACATTGAAGCAAGTAAAAGTGTTAGCCATGATGCACTTTTAGATTTAAGTAAGAAGTTCAAATAATGCACTATAAAGCCTATGCTAAAGTCAATATTTTTTTAAAAATCGTAGGAACACGTGGTAATTACCATGAGCTTGTTTCGCGTTTTATGATAGTTCCCTCTTTGTTTGATACACTTTCTTTTGTTCCCAAAAAGAGCAAAGAAGCCTTTGAATTGGTGGGTGATTTTAATTGTGCATTAGAGCATAATACACTGTACCGCACGTTCATGGTCTTAAAATCGCATGGTTTTGCCAAAGAGGTTGAACGTGTTATTGGTATGTATGCGCTTCAGGTGAGTAAAAACATTCCTACAGGTTCTGGACTTGGTGGTGGAAGTAGCGATAGTGCAACGTTTTTAAAAATGCTCAATGATGTAGGTAATTTAGGACTCAGCTTAGAAGAGATGATGAAGCTTGGCAGTGAAGTAGGTGCAGACGTGCCATTTTTTGCTTCAGGATATGAGAGTGCTAATGTGAGTGGCATTGGTGAAATTGTGGAAAAATACGATGAAGCTGCACTTGATCTAGAAGTATTTACTCCTCCACTTGCCTGCAATACAGCGATGGTGTATAAAACGTATAGGGAATATTTCTTGCAATCCATGGATCAAGCGTTAGCATCGAAAATGGTGACATTGAAGAGTGTAGAGCTTCTCAGTCAGTTTAGTAAAGAAGAACTTAATGATCTGTTTCCCGCATGTCTAAAAGCTTACCCAGAGCTTGGCATTTATGCTAAAGAGGGATGGTTTTTTAGTGGCAGCGGAAGCAGTTTTTTTAGATTAGCGCATAAGGTAAACAATGGGTGAAGCAGTCGCACGCAATAAAAAAGCGTTCCATGACTATGAAATTTTAGAAAAGCTTGAAGCAGGAATTGTACTTCAAGGCAGTGAAGTAAAGGCAATTCGACAAGGAAGAGTCAATCTTAAAGATTCGTTTGTAAAGATTATCAAGGGAGAGGCATTTTTGCTCAATGCGCATATTTCGCATCTTTCAACGGCAAATTTGCACTATGCTCCTAATGAAAGAGCTCCAAGAAAGTTGCTTTTGCATATGAAACAGTTACGCAAATGGGATATAAAAGTAGCAAAAGATGGACTGACTATCGTGCCGCTTGCTATTTATTTCAATGCAAAAAACCTTGCAAAGGTAGAGATTGCTTTAGCACGTGGTAAAAATATTCATGATAAGCGTGAGAGCTTAAAAGAAAAAGATGCTCAAAGAGAAGCTAAAACAGCTATGAAAAATCATGCTTACAAAGAGTAGTTTACATATTATTTATCTTAACAAAGTAGAATAAACCAAAAGTTGTATGAGGGAAACATGAAAAAATTAATCAGTTTAATCGCGGTTGTGACATCGCTCTTGTTTTTAGGATGTGGTTCGGAATCATCGAGCGTTCCGGCGGTCAAAGAAACCTATAAAGAGGGTGATAAAGTTGAGATTAAAAGTGTCTCAGGTGCCAAGCTAACATTGCTTCGTAAAAATGGTGGTTTTGTACTTGAAGATGATGAAAACAAAGTTGTTTTAATCGATATTTTCGGCACATTTTGTGTTCCATGTCAAGAAGAAGCACCTTCTTTAATGGATTTTCAACTTCAAAACAGCGATGATGTTATGTTAATCGGATTGAATTATTTTGAAGAAGTAAGTGATGAGTATGTGGTTGAAAATTTTGCCGCAAAATACAATGCGTATTATTTCATAACCAATTCACCAAAAAATAAAAAAATCGTAGAAACAATTGTTCAAGACATTGCCTATAAAGGAACATTGCAAGTACCTTTTAAAGTCGTGTTGAAAGATGGTAAATACCAAAAAGTAACCGATATTTACAATCCGTCAAATGTTGAAAATAAGTTTTATATTGGAAAAGTAGGTTTGGATATTATCCAAAAAGATATTGACAAACTCACAGCAAAATAGAGGCTTTTAATGCACCGCTTAGAAGGAGATTTTCAAAACGAAACGATTGATGTTATAGAGATCAAAGAGCCAAGAATGTATAAAGTCCTGTTGCTCAATGATGATTATAGCAGTATGGAATTTGTCATTAAAGTTTTAATGCAAATCTTTCATCATAGTTTTGAAAAAGCAACTGAAATTATGCTCAGCGTTCATGAACAAGGAAAAGGTCTTTGTGGTGTTTACACCTATGAAATTGCTGAGACAAAAGTGGCGCATGTACGAAAAATGGCAAAAGAGGAAAAATTTCCACTTCGTGCTATTATGGAAGAAGAATGATGTATATCATTCTGCCAACGTTGTTGGCAGGCTTTAGTGCCAAGTGCAGCGTAGCTTTTAGAGCTTTGCTGTAAAAGCGTATTAAAGTAAAAAAGGAGGGATTTATGGTTAGTCAAGAACTCAATTATGTTTTTAATGATGCGATCGCATTTGTCAGAAAACATCGCTACGAATACATCACTGTGGACCATCTCTTCTTTGCATTACTGAACAATGAACATGTGACTGAACTCCTTATCAATTGTGGATTAAGCATTACATTTTTGCAGCGCTCGATGGAAAAGTATTTTGTGGCGAATCCTCAAGTGGTTCCTAGTGATGAAAATTATGAGCCGTTAGAGACTGTAGCACTTTCTCGCGTGGTCGAGTCTATGATGTTACATGTCAAAAGTGCAGGAAAATCAGAAGCAAGTGTGTTTGATCTTTTAATCGCTATGATGGATGAAAGTAATGCTTTTTGTGTTTCCCTGTTATTGCAACAAGGCGTTGATAAACTGTTGGTTGTTGAAGAAGTCACTGCTATGAGTGCCCCACAACATAAAGAGCAAAGCCTAAATGAGCAACAAGAGAATGCTCTTGCAAAATATACCCTTGATTTAATCGCCCTTGCCAAACAAAAGCAGATAGACCCGTTGATTGGGCGTGCTGATGAAGTTAAACGTGTGATGCAAGTATTGTGTCGCAGAAAGAAAAACAATCCTCTGCTTGTGGGTGAACCCGGTGTTGGTAAAACAGCTATTGTCGAAGGTTTGGCTGCAAAAATTAGCGAAGGTGCTGTGCCTGAAATCTTAAAAGAAACACCGGTGTATGCCCTAGATATGGGCTCTTTACTTTCTGGTACCAAATACCGTGGTGATTTTGAAAAACGCCTCAAAGAGATTTTAACAGAGTTAGAAGCTAAAAAAGGTGCGATCTTATTTATCGATGAGATTCATACCATTGTAGGAGCAGGAGCAACAAGTGGTGGCTCAATGGATCTTTCTAACTTGCTTAAGCCAGCATTAGCGTCTGGAAAAATTCGCTGCATTGGTGCAACAACGTACGGAGAGTTTCGTAATTTCTTCGATAAAGACAAAGCGCTCAGCCGTCGTTTTGCCAAAATTGATGTTTTAGAACCAAGCATTGAAGACTCCTTCTTAATTCTGAAAGGACTTAAGGGAAGTTATGAAAAACATCATGGTGTTAAGTACCCGACTGAAGTTATTAGGGCTTCTGTAGAGCTTGCCAAAAAATACATTAGTGATAAGTTCTTACCAGACTCTGCGATTGATCTTATCGATGAAGTGGGTGCGTCGTTTCATTTGGATAAAAAACGCAAAAAAGTAGTAGAGCTTAGCGACATAGAAGCCGTTCTTTCTCGCATTGCAAACATCCCAAGCCGTAGCGTTACTAAAGATGAAGGCTAAGTGATGCAACACTTAGAAGCGCATCTAAAATCTAAAATTTTTGGACAAGATGCAGCCATTGAAGCACTTGTAAAGGCGATCAAACGCAGTCGTGCAGGTCTTGGTCATCCAACCTCTCCAATAGGTTCTTTTTTGTTTGCCGGACCGACTGGTGTAGGTAAAACAGAAGTGGCAAAACAACTGGCTTACGAGTTAGGTGTACATTTCGAACGCTATGATATGAGCGAGTATATGGAAAAGCATACGGTCAGTCGTCTCATTGGAGCACCTCCTGGTTATGTGGGGTATGATGAGGGTGGACAACTTAGCGAAGCGATCAAAAAGCATCCGTACAGCGTTCTTTTGTTAGATGAAATTGAAAAAGCACATCCTGATATGCTCAATATCTTGCTCCAAATTTTTGATAGCGCAACGTTAACGGATAATAATGGAACAAAGATTGATTTTCGTAATGTCATCATCATCATGACATCCAATCTTGGAACAAAAGAAGCTCCAACCATGGGCTTTACAAAAAATGAGACCAGCAGAACAGATCATGCGATTAAAGAGTTTTTCTCGCCAGAATTTAGAAATCGTTTAGATGAAGTGATTCATTTCGCGCCGCTTTCTGAGTCTGTGATGATCAATGTTGTTGAAAAACTGTTAAATGAACTCACCGAGCAACTGAAAGATAAAAAAGTGGAGATTGTAGCGACACTCGCAGCAAAAAAACAACTTGCAAGCGAAGGTTACAGTAAAGAGATGGGCGCACGTGTTATGCGTCGTGTTATCCAAGAAAAAATTAAAACACCACTTGCCGAAGAGATTCTATTTGGCAAACTCAAAAACGGTGGTGTCTGTAAAATAGATTATAAATCTAAAAAATTGGTATTCGAATACAGCGGTGGCAACTAAGATACTTATTCCTCAGTTGCATCCGCGTGATTATACATTTCCCAATCCTCACGATGCAAGTTCTGAGGGCCTTTTAGCATGGGGAGGTGATCTCAAACCTGAGCGCCTCCTTCATGCCTATACAAGAGGTATTTTCCCATGGTTTAATGAAGGTGATCCGATTCTTTGGTGGTCGCCTGACCCTAGACTTATCTTGTTTCCCTCAGACATTAAAATCTCCAAAAGTTTAGCCAAAAGTATGAAGCAGTATGAAATACGTTATGACACCTGTTTTGAAGAAGTGATGCGTCAATGTTTGATCACGAGGCTTGCAAAAGGAGAAAAAAGTTGGATTAGCGAAGAACTCATCAAAGCATTTTGTGCGCTGCATACACAAGGATTTGCACATTCTGTAGAAACCTTTTTTGAGGGAAAATTGGTTGGAGGTTTGTATGGGCTCTATCTTGGTGGTGTATTTTGTGGAGAATCGATGTTTTCCACAAAAAGAGATGCTTCAAAAGTTGCCTTAGTCGCGTTATGTGAGAAAGTGAGATGTTTAGGTGGTGATTTTATTGATTGTCAGTTACCAACGGATCACCTTAAGTCTTTAGGTGCGTGTGTTATAACACGTGAGAAATTTTTAGGTATGTTAGAAAACGCTTTAGAAAATTGTACGACAAAACCGTGATAATTTTGCGCCTTTTTTGCCTTTATGTATAAAAGAAGTTTATAATGATTGAACAAGTTGCACCTGTCTTTATTTTTGTTGCCTTAGGGTATCTTTTTAAAAAAATCAAACACGATATTTCAGAAGCTTTAACCGAGTTTGTGATCTATTTCTCATTGCCTGCATTGGCTCTTTCTAAAATACGTCACATGACGTTTAGCCATGAAGTTTTTCTCATTATCGTGATTGCTTACATTACGATGGCGCTTTCGCTTTTTCTGGGGTATGTAGCAGGGCGTTATCTGAAAATGGATCGAAACAATCTGGTGACGATGATGGTCATAGTTGGCTTTGGAAATACGGGCTTTGTAGGATTTTCATACATTGAATCATTTTATTCTTTACATGCGGTTAGTTATGCGTTGGTCTACGATCAAATCGGAACGTTTATCGCTTTGATGACATTTGGTGTTGCACTGATTGCGTGGGGTGGGGGTAAGGAACAACGTGTGCGCGATGTGGCAAAACAGATGGTCTTTTCTCCTCCATTGCTTGCGATTATTGTTGCGGTTTATTTTCAAGGTACAGAGTTTCCTCCACTCATTGAAACGATTCTCGATAAATTTCAAGCAACGCTCATTCCTTTAGTAACAGGTATTGTTGGGATGAAGTTAGAGTTTCGTACCTTGTCACTGTATTTTAAAGAAAACATGGTTGCTCTCAGCCTTAAAATGGTCATAGCTCCATTGTTGATGCTTGTAGGGCTTTATTTCTTTGCAGATTTAAAGGCGGAATGGGTGAGAGTGACATTTTTGGAAACGGCAATGCCTCCAATGACCATGGCTGTCGTTTTTGGTATTCGAGGAGGACTCAATCGAGAACTACTCATTAATGCCTTGGCTCTGGGTATTCTCTTCTCATTTGTCAGCATTGGTTTATGGAATTTCGTTATTTCGCAAGTAATCTAACGCTCAAAGTTTTTTTTATAAAAAAGAGAGTATTATACTCTTCTTAAGTAAGCGGTGGGCTCACAGGAGCCTTGGTTCAAACTTTTAATTTTATTTTATGTTTCGTATCTTCTTGAAACCATAAATGGAAAACAAAAGGATGGAAAACAGGTTTTTAGACGTTATATGCAAGTCATATGAATGTTTAAAAATGGGAAAACAAAGAAATGGAAAACAAAAATGGAACACACAAAACACTACCTTTTTACCTCTGAAGTGGTAAGTCCAGGTCACCCTGACAAATGTGCTGACATCATTGCGGATAGCATTGTTGACACACTTTTAATTGCTGATAAAAATTCACGCGTAGCGAGTGAAGTTTTTGTCGCAGGTAAACACGTTATCATTGGTGGCGAAGTCAATACCAAAAGTATTCTCTCTTTTGCAGATTATGAGAAGATCGTTAAAGATGCACTCATTAAAATTGGCTATGATGGAAAATCTGCTTTTACAAAAGAGCAATGCCTTTATCCTGATGAAGTGAAAGTGCAAGTGCTTCTTAATCAACAAAGTAGCGATATCAATCAAGGTGTTGATCAAGAAAGTGGCGAAATTGGTGCAGGTGACCAAGGAATTATGTTTGGTTTTGCTTCAGCTGAAACTGCTGATTTTATGCCAGCGGCGATTACCTATGCACGTATGTTATGCGACAAAGTTTATAACTATGCACTCAAACACAACCACAAACTAGGCGTTGATATTAAAACACAAGTCACTGTGGATTATGGTACAAAACAAAATTTTGAAGAGTGTAAACCACAAAAAATTCATACTATTGTAGTTTCTGCTCCATCGAATGAAAATATGCCAATCGAAGAAGTCCGTGCGTTAATTAAAGGCTTGATTGACGATACAGGTCTTCCAACTGATCTGTACGATCCAAACGATACTATCATTCATATCAACCCAACAGGTCGTTATGTTAACCATAGTTCACTTCATGATTCTGGTTTAACAGGACGTAAGCTTATCGTTGATAGCTTTGGTGGATATTCACCTATCGGCGGTGGTGCACAATCCAGTAAAGACTACACCAAAGTAGATCGTAGTGGATTGTATGCTGCTCGTTGGATTGCAAAACATATCGTAGCTGCAGGTCTTGCTAAAAAATGTTCTGTTCAACTCTCTTATGCGATTGGTGTAGCAAAACCAGTATCTGTTGCAGTCGATACCTTTGGAACTTACACCAGTGCAAGTGATGATGAACTCTCTTCATTTGTACTAGAAACATTTAGCTTAACACCACGTTGGATCACCAATAAATTTGGTTTAGATAAACCAAGCGAAGATACCTTCTTGTATGCAGATGTTGCTGCGCGTGGACAAGTTGGTCAGAGTGATTATCCATGGGAACAGCTCGATAGTTTAGAAATCTTTAAAGCACTTAAAAAATAATCTCTCTCATTATGCTATAAAGGCGCACAATGTGTGTGCCTTTATGGTACGATCACTCCACTTTTTCCGCTATTAGCACTATGATAAATCACCGTTTGGTATTTTTTCGCATACAATCGTAGCAATAAATACTGCAATGTTTGCTCTGTAGAAGGGCTAAACCATGCGTTATTGCTAATGACGATCATCTGTTTAGGATTTCCTTCAAACAGTTTATCGTTCGTTCCTTCATAACAAATAGCACTTCTAAAAGGAATCTCATTGATGATGAAGTCTTGTGGTGCTTTTGCTTTTTGATAATCTTTGGCGCCATCAAAAAAGAGCTTATTGATGATTTCAACGATAAAAGCAGGAAAAGGTACCTCTTCTCCAAAAGGAACGAGAACAATCTTATGTGCTATCTGCATTTCTCCTTTTTGAAAGAGGTATGACGAATTGAAAAATCCTTGATCTTCTTCGTAGGTTAAAGAACCTGTGACAATAGTAATTTTATGCGAATACTTCTTGAGTGCTTCGATAAGTGCTGGTGCACGATTGAGGTAAAGTGGAAACGCACTTTCTGGGAAAATAATAAGTTCTTTTTTTGCAGATACGGCTTGTTCAATCAATTTAAAATTGAGATCAATTGCCTCTTTTTGATATGCGGCATCCCAACGCTGTGATTGAGGAATATGCATTGAAGGTAGAGCAACAGTGAGCTCTGGTAATGTAGGTGAAGAGGGTGTATACCATACAGAAAGCGCTGCGATAAGTGGTAAAAATGCAAGGCTTTTAAACCATTTTGAAAGAGCCTTGAAAAGGGCAATGCTACTTAAAAAAAGTCCAAATGCAAGGTGTGTTGTTGAAAAATAGGTGTCGATTAAAATGACTTCGAGTTTTAACCAATTAAATCCAAAAGGGTCTACAAAACTCACGCCAAATAGGAGTGGTAATTGCAGATATATAGAATACCCAAAACGTCCAATACCCCAAAATAAAAGTGCATAAACAAGAGTTATACCTAGAATAACGAAAGGAATAAGAAAGCTTAAATCATAATAGACAAAACTAAAACTAATCCAGTAAAACCATAAAAGACCGATAAATAAACCACTCCAAAACCAAACGATTCGATTTTGCCCTAAAAGAAGGTAAAACCCAGCAATGGCTAAGAGTGAATTAAGGGGACGAAAGGTCAAACCAAAATAGTCAAGATAAATAAAAGCTGAAAGCAAGAGTGCTATAACAAAGGCTTTTATTATGTAAATGCGGGTAAAATATATCTCTAAATTTTTTTTCACAAAGGATTTCCATGCAAGGTTCTGCAAGTTTACTCTCTTCTTTACTTCCACTCGTTGTTCTTTTCGCAATTTTTTATTTTCTTGTGATTAGGCCTCAGCAAAAACAGGTAAAAAAACACAAAGAAATGCTTAATGCTCTTCAAAAGGGAGACAAAGTCATTACCAGTGGTGGTTTGATCTGTGAAGTTGTGAAACCTGAAGAAGATTCTATCAAAGTTAAGCTTAATGATGATGGCGTCATAGTGAAGGTTGCAAGAGAATACATCGCAAAGAAAATCGATGCCTAGTGGTGTATTTAACTACCGTTTAGTCATTTTCATTATTTCAGTAATTTTTGGAGTAGGCATGTCAATGCCTACTTTCTTGCAAAGTGAAAAAGGGGCTAAAATTGCGTTAGGCCTTGATCTTCAGGGCGGTCTTCATATGGTTTTAGGTGTCAAAACGGAAGAAGCTATTAAATCCAAAGTAAAGTCTATTGCATCAAGTATTAAATTTTTTGCGCAAACCAATGACATTATTATTGATGACTTTCGTCTTGATGAAGAGGTGCTCTCTTTTACACTTCTTGACAAAGATGAAGAGAAAAAATTGGATGAGATGCTCAAAACCGTTAGTGGTTTGCATATCAACAAAGAAGCTCTTAAATATACACTTAACTTAGAAGAGAAAGAGAAAACTCTCATTAAAGAGTATGCTATTTCTCAAGCAGTAGAGACAATTCGTAACCGTTTGGACCAATTTGGTTTGGCTGAACCAAATGTTGCAAAGCAAGGTATGGATAAAATTGTTGTGGAACTGCCTGGTATTAAAACAGCAGAAGAAGAACAACGTGCACGTGAATTAATCGCTAAAGCAGCACACTTGCAACTTATGGCAGTGGATGAAAAACGACGTGATCGTGCAAATAACATGAGTCCAACAGAAGCTGCACAGTATGGTGATGTTATTTTAAGTGATGCAAGAGGTGACAACATTCGTCACGTTCTTAAAGAAATCCCTATTATTGATGGTAGTATGTTGACTGATGCGAAAGTAGCATTTAGCGATATGCATCAACCCGTCATCAATTTTACGCTCAATTCTGAGGGTGCAAAAATCTTTGGTGATTTTACAGCCAATAATGTCGGTAATCGTTTAGCGATTGTTTTGGATAACAAAGTCTATTCTGATCCTGTTATTCGTGAGCGTATTGGTGGAGGAAGTGGTCAAATCAGTGGTGGTTTTAGTGTTAAAGAAGCACATGACGTAGCAATCGCTCTTAGAAGTGGAGCTCTTTTAGCCCCTGTAACGCTTCTTGAAAAACGAAGTGTAGGACCATCTTTGGGTGCAGATAGTATCAAAGCAAGTTCTATTGCATTGGTTTCTGGCTTTTTCCTCATTGTTGGATTTTTGATTATGTACTACCATATGGCGGGTGTATTTGCGAGTATTGCATTGTTTGTAAACTTCCTTTTATTGATTGCCATTATGGCTCTTTTTGGAGCAACACTGACATTGCCTGGTATGGCGGGTATTGTTTTAAGTCTGGGTATGGCAGTTGATGCAAACGTTATTATTACGGAGCGTATTCGCGAGCTTTTACGGCAAGGTGTGGCTATTAGACAATCGGTTGAAAAAGGGTATGAAAACGCGATGAGTGCTATTGTTGATGGTAACTTAACCCTAGCCGTTTCTTCAGTTATTCTTTATGTCTATGGTACAGGTCCTATTAAAGGCTTTGCGATCAGTATGCTCATTGGTAACTTGATTTCAATGCTTACAGCAATTCTTGGAACACATGGTATGTATGTGGCGTTGATGTCTTACATTGAGAAAAACCATAGTATCAATTTTTGGTTTGGTATGAAAAAGAGAGGTCACTAATGGAATTTTTTTCAAAAGGTAAAATTTATAATTTTATGAAGTATGGACGTCTCTTTGTCCTATCAACACTTTTTTTAGCTTTTGTTTCTATTGTTCTTGTTTTTACAAAAGGATTTAATTACGGTGTTGATTTTGTAGGCGGAACAGTTGTTCAACTCAAATATGAACAAGCAGCTCCACTCGATAAAATCAGAGAAGATCTCGCAAAAGATAAAATGTTCGCGGGCGCTCTTATTACTGAATTTGGATCACCAGAAGAGATCGTTATCCGCTTTTCTGCAGTCAGTGATAGTGTAGGCCAAGATGTTGGTGATCATATTAAATCTGCTTTAAAAGATACAGGTTCTTTTGATATTCGAAAAGTAGATATCGTTGGTCCAAAAATCGGAAGTGAGTTACGAACAAAAGGTATTATATCTGCAGTGTTAGCGATGATTGGTATTTTGATTTATGTTGCGGTTCGTTTTGAATGGAAATTTGCAATTGCTTCCATCATAACATTAGCACATGATATCACCATTACACTTGGCGCTATTATTTTATTTGACATAGAATTTAGTCTTGATGTTTTAGCCGCTGTTTTAACGCTGATTGGTTATTCTTTGAATGATACTATTATCATTTTTGACCGTATTCGTGAAGAGCTTGAAGAGACAAAAAATACGAATTTCTCTCAAATTATTGATATTTGTGTTTCAAAGACACTTTCACGTACGACGATTACCTCGTTGCTTGTTTTCTTTGTTGTATTAACCCTCTATGTGTTTGGTGGAGAGATTATTCACGGCTTTAGCTTTACAATGTTACTAGGTGTTATCATCGGTACATACAGTTCTATCTTTATCTCAGCTCCATTCTTGACACTCATTGGTTTTAATGTTGAAAAATATAAAGCGAAGATTGCGTTGAAAGAGAAAAATAGAATAGAAAAAGAAAAAATGCGTTCACAGTATGAAAAAGGTACCGTTTAATTTGATGGAGAGAAGATGCAATACAATCCTTTAGAACTCGAAAAAAAATGGCAGCAAACATGGGATCAAACCAATGCGTTTGAACCCCTTGCTGATATGAATAAAAAGAAAAAATATATTTTAAGTATGTTCCCATATCCTAGTGGGCGTATACACATGGGGCATGTTCGTAACTATACGATTGGTGATGCAATTGCGCGTCATCACCGTAAAAATGGCTTCAATGTCCTTCATCCTATTGGTTGGGATAGTTTTGGTATGCCCGCTGAAAATGCAGCGATCAAACATGGTGTTCATCCTAAAAAATGGACCTATGAGAACATAGATTACATGCGTAAAGAACTCGCATCATTGGGACTTTCTTTCTCGAAAAAAAGAGAATTTGCGGCAAGTGATGTACTGTATACTAAACATGAACAACGCATTTTCATTGAGATGTTTAATAAAGGATTGGTCTATCAAAAAAGCGCAACGCTTAATTGGTGTAATACGTGTCAAACCGTTTTAGCAAACGAGCAAGTCGAAGAAGGATGCTGCTGGAGATGTGATAATCCAGTAGAACAACGTCTTCTTCCTGGCTATTACCTCAAAATTACTCAATATGCACAAGAACTTTTAGATGATTGTGAAAAACTCCGTGCTGGTTGGCCAAATCAAGTTTTAACAATGCAAGAAAATTGGATTGGTAGAAGTGAAGGTTTAGAGTTTTCATTTGAACTTACTGATTCTTCTAAAGCTAAACTTAACCATCAATTTGAAAACTATAAAGTGTTTACGACGCGTCCAGATACCATCTATGGTGTCAGTTATTCAGCGTTAGCACCTGAGCATCCTATTGTCAACCATTTGATAACACATAAATTGCTCAGTGAAGATAAAATTGCTCAGATTAAAAAGATGCAAAGTGTTGGAGCAAGAGATCGCGCGCAAGCCCCAAAAGAGGGTGTGAGTCTAGAGATAGATGTTATTCACCCATTGACTGGTAAAAATGTACCTGTTTGGGTTGCGAACTTTGTCTTAATCGAATACGGTGGAGGCGCTGTTATGGCTGTTCCTGCACACGATGAACGTGACTTTGAGTTTGCAACGAAGTATGACTTAGCGATTATTCAGAGCATTGAAAATGGTACACTCTTTGATGGGAGTGCAGCAACGACTGAGTATGGCACGCTTGTTAATTCAGGTGAATTTAGCGGACTCGATTCTAAAAGCGCTCAAAAAGCGATTATTGCTCATTTTGAAGCTAAAAAAATGGGTACAAAAGTTATTAATTATAAACTTCGCGATTGGGGTATTAGCCGACAACGCTATTGGGGTGCACCGATTCCGATGATCCACTGCCCAAAATGTGGGCTAGTGCCTGAAAAATTTGAAAATCTTCCTGTTGCACTTCCTGATGATGTAGAGATCAAAGGCGAAGGAAATCCTCTCGATAAACACCCAACGTGGAAATTTACAAAATGTCCTTGTTGTGGTGAGGATGCCATTCGTGAAACCGATACCATGGATACGTTTTTCCAATCCAGTTGGTACTTCTTACGCTATACAACCGATCCATCTCTATGGAATGATGTTCCATTTGATAAGGCAAGTGCGAATTATTGGATGAATGTCGATCAGTATATTGGTGGTATTGAACATGCCATTTTACATCTTCTTTATTCACGTTTCTTTACGAAAGTATTGCGTGATTTAGGGTATGTAAGTTGTGATGAACCGTTTGCCAATCTTTTAACCCAAGGTATGGTGCTTAAAGATGGTTCTAAAATGAGCAAAAGCAAAGGCAATACCGTTGATCCTGATGCGATTATTAAAACCTATGGGGCTGACACCGCTCGTCTTTTTATTCTCTTTGCAGCGCCTCCTCAAAAGGAGCTTGAGTGGAATGATAGTGCTGTGGAAGGCGCATTTAGATTTTTAAAACGTTTTGCACAGAAAAGTGAAAATGCATTGGCATGTACGTCTATTCCTAGTATCAATCATGCTTCACTTTCTAAAGAGTCTAAGTATGCACGTAAAAAAGTGTATGAAGCTCTTAAAAAGTCTAATGAAATTTATGAAGGAAGTTACACCTTCAATACCTTAATCGCAGCATGTATGGAAGCATTAAATGCTTTGAGTGATCAAAATGATTCAGCCGTTTGGAGTGAAGGATATTTTATCCTTCTGAACCTCTTAGAACCGATTGTTCCACATGTCTGTTGGGAAATGAGTGAAGCACTTTTCGGATGCAAAAATTTAGTACCTCTTGAAATTAAAGAAGAAGTTTTTGTGGAAGAGAGTATGATTTTAGCAGTGACTGTCAATGGTAAAAAACGCTCAGAAATTGAAGTAGAAACTTCTATCTCAAAAGAAGAAGCACTGCGCCTTGGAAAAGAGAGTGTTGCAAAATGGTTAGAAGGATGTGAGCTCATTAAAGAGATTTATGTCCCCAATAAATTGATTAACTTGGTGGTAAAGTAATATGAAACAACTTTTTCTTGGATTCTTAATAGCAGTAGTGATTAGTGGATGCGGGTATAAACCGTCTTCTTATTATGCAAAACAAGCATTGGGAGATAGGCTTTATGCGGAAGTAACCATTTCAAGGCAAGATCCAAGAAACAGTGTTCTTATTAAAGATGCTGTCAATGAAGCCATTGTAAGTCGTTTCGGTGGTAAGTTGGTTACAAAAGAACAAGCGGATAGTATTTTACGCGTCAATATTCAAAGTATCTCTTTTTCTCCAACAGTGTATGATACATATGGTTATGTTATTGCTTACAAAACAACCGTTGTCTTAGCAATGCAGTATGAAAATGCCGACAAAAAAATTGAAAAACTAACAGCTACAGGAGAGTATGACTTCTCTATTGAAGCCAATAGTGTTATTTCTGACACCAATCGCTTTGAAGCTATCCGTTATGCAGCAAACGATGCTTTAGATGAATTTGTCTCTAAAATTGCGATTAAAGGATTGCGCAATGGCAACAACAATTAATGAGATCATCAAGGATTCATTAGAACTTATCAAAGCAGAACACCTTAATTTAACACCAGATAACTATGCGAAAGTCTTTTGTAAAGTTGCTAAGCAAAAAGGTGTTATTGTTGAAGATTGCCAAAAAGTAGACAAATATACTAAAAAACTTGATCCAAATATTGTTACGGATATGAAGCGTTTTAATATCAGTAATGTTGATGAATTGCTTGCTTTTTTAGTTGCAAAACTTAATCGTGCCAATGAGGGTGATGCCCTAAAAATGGTCAACACCCTTGCCACATTAACCAAGCGTGTTCTTCAGGCTATTACCTTGCTTCATGACGCAAAAGCGACAAACCTTGCCAATGCATCATTAGAGCGCCTTGACTTTCATCAGAATTTGCAATCTATTGATCTTGTTAAAGAGAAATGGTTTGATTTTATCTCAAACTATGATGATAGTTATCTAAAAAAATTAGATGCTTTTGGGCATGTAAGTAAAGATGACCTTGAAGCAATGGTGCGAGATCTTATCAAGATATTGAGTAAAGACAATAGTACTGAACTCTATAAGGCAATTGTTCCGCTCATTATTGCGACACTTGTGCCTTCTATTGCCTCTGGTATGAATGATGAACTTGCAACCATCAGCCATGAATTGCGCAATTCTCCTGACGCTTTAGGTACACCAGCGCTTCAGCAAGAGATTAAAAAGCTTATTTCTAAGCGTATTGAACTTGATAAAACTGAAGTTCAAAAGAAAATTTCAGCACTCGATAAAATTCTTGATGAGATCAATAAAAAACTTTTTGAACTTATTCAAAGTAGTAACATTAGTCATGAGCAAGTAAAAGTTATTAAGAAAGATCTACAAAATATCAATTTTGAACATGATAGCTTTGAAAATGTTCAACTCAAACTGCTTAATATTGCGTCGTCTTTGGAAAATGAGACGCGCTCTTTAAGTGAAAAGATGATGAGCAATCAAGAAACAATTACAAAGCTTCAAAACCGTGTATCCAAACTTGAGTCTGCACTACTAGTCGCAAAACAAGAGGTTAAAGAGGATTATTTAACGCATGTTGCAACTAAACGTGCACTTGCCAATGAACTTGGACGTGTTGAAGACGCTTTCATGCGTTATAAAATTGATTACACACTCTGCTTTATAGACATCGATCACTTTAAAATGGTTAATGATACTTATGGGCACGAAGCAGGCGATGTCATTCTTTCTACCGTTGGAAAGATTTTACGCAAATATGTACGCCAAGTCGATTTTGTAGGACGTTATGGTGGTGAAGAATTTTTGGTTATATTACCAAGTACAGATCTCGCACACGCCATTCATTTCGCCGATAAAATTCGCTCTATTGTTGAGCAATTTAAGTTCCTTTATAAAAATGAACGCATTAATGTAACGGTAAGTTGTGGTGTTTCTCAACGATCACAACATAAAACGAAAGATGAAACACTCAGTTCTGCTGATAGCTTCTTATATAAAGCGAAAGAAGCAGGACGTAATCAAGTGATGCCAGTGTTGTAATGCAACTGCAAGCTTTTTTAGAAACAAAACCGCTTTTTTATGATGAGATTGATTATGCACGTATGCCAAAAGCATATCACAGTATAGCAACACATTTTCAACTTCCAAAAATTATTCACGTTGTTGGTACAAATGGAAAAGGTACTACAGGACGTTTTTTAGCGAACATGTTACGTGCCAATGGACTACATGTTGGGCACTACACATCTCCTCACATCCTTCACTTTAATGAGCGTATCTGGCTGGATGATGCAAATGTAGATGATAAAATATTAGAGCAAGCACACGAAACTTTACTTGCTTGGCTTGAACCTTTGGTGGCAGAATCGCTCTCTTATTTTGAATATACGACGCTTTTAGCTATGGTTATTTTTTCTCAAAAATGTGATTATGTTGTTCTTGAAGCAGGGCTTGGTGGAGAATTTGATGCTACGAATGTTTTCCCAAAATGTCTCTCTGTGATAACTCCTATTGGATTAGATCATCAAGCGTTTTTGGGTGAAAGCATTGAAGAGATTGCTCAAACAAAAATAAATAGTGTCACACATGATCTCATTTTAGCAAAACAGTATGATGCAAAGGTTTATCCTATCGCTTTACAACAAACCAAAAGACTGCACAGCAAGCTTTATAGCGTTGAAACTTTTTTTGATGAGGCGATGAGTCAAACATTACGTGCATATGGCGAAAAACATGAATTAGCAGGCTATTTGCAAGAAAATTTTAAAACAGCTCTTTGTGCATTAAAAGTACTTGGGTATGATATTGATCTAAAAACCTTTTTACCTACTGTTTTACAAGGGCGTTTTCAAAAAATATTTTCTAATGTGACAATTGATGTAGGCCATAATGTCATGGCTGCAGAGGCCTTGGTGAAGAGTTTAGGCAAAAAAAAGGTTATGTTGGTCTATAATAGTTACAAAGATAAAGATTTTAAAACAATCTTGAGTATTTTAAAACCGATTATTGAAGAGATTTTAGTGATTGAAATTGAGAGTCCACGAGCTGCTAATCAGGCCGACTTGTACACGGTTGCACATTCTTTAGAGCTTCCCATCTCTTCTTTTTCATCTATTAAAAATGATAAAGAGTATTTAGTATTTGGCTCTTTTTCTGTCATCGAAGCATTTTTAAAGGGTATACGTGAAAAATAAATTTACCGTCACGATCTCCGATGTGCATGGTTCAAGACATTTTTTATTGCATCAGATTATTAAGAAGTTTTTACTTTATTTTACGTTGTTTGTTGCCTTATCTATTCTTATTGGTAGTTTTGTTATTTTATTTTTAATGAAAGAGGTCTCTTCTTTAGAAGCGAAAAAAGAGAGAGCTGTTGCTGAACGCAATGAGTTGATTGTACAAAATGAAGAACTTCAAGCAAAAATTTCTGAGAAAGCTCAAGAGTATGAGAATATTCGTGATAAAATAAGTAATGTTGAAGAGCTTATTGGTCTACGCGTGAATGAAGATGAGAATCTTGACACCAGACTTGAAGAGATCGATATAGCTGCTCTGCAACAAAAGACATTTTTTGATAATATCCCAAGTGGTGATGTGATGGCGTATAGTGAATTTTCATCACGTTTTGGTTGGAGAGAAAACCCGATTTTAAAACGTAAAGAATTTCATGCAGGCACAGATTTACGTGCACCTATTGGAACACCAGTTTTAGCACCAGCAGATGGCGTTGTCAAGTTTACTCAGTATAATCAAAATAGTGGCTATGGAAATGTGGTTTCGTTAGATCATAACTATGGTTTTGAGAGTTACTATGCGCATCTTCTAAATAAACCTGTTGTGAAAGAGGGACAATTTGTGAGAAAAGGTGACCTCATTGCTTATTCTGGCAATAGTGGTATGTCCACAGGTCCTCATTTGCATTATGAACTTAAATTTATCGGACGCCTTTTAGATCCCGAACCTTTTTTAAGGTGGAAGGGTTCTAACTTTAAAGAAATCTTTCAAAAGGAGAAGAGAGTCACATGGGAATCTTTAATAAAGCTGATCAATACTCAACAACAACAGTACCCGCTTCTGAGACAACAATAGTAGCTAGCGGAGCTAAAATTGAGGGTATTTTTAACTGTCAAACACGTTTACATGTTGATGGTGAAATTATCGGAAAAGTGCTCTCTGATAGCATTGTAATCATAGGAAAACAAGGAAAGATTAGCGGTGAAATCAATGCAAGTCGCTTGATTATCAATGGTCTTTTTGAGGGAAATGCAAATTGTGATAATGTAGAAGTCTTAGAAGGTGGCAAATTTTTAGGCAAAGTTATTTCTAAAGAACTTGTCATTGAAGCCAAAGCCATTTTTGAAGGCGAAAGTAAAATAAAAATGGAGAGTGCAGAAGCACCTTCATATGAAGAGCAAAGGGATTGATTGTTACAAGCCGCGTGTTATGAATTTTTACAGACAAAAAATGACCTCCAACTTTTAGGTGTTAAAGGTGAAAAGGAAGCTTTTTTAGCTTCTGAAGTAGCCCTTTTTCTTGGTAAAAAAAGCTATGTTTTACCTGATCTTAGAGCCAACATGGGCGATGATCTGCTCTCTTTTCATGAGGAAATGGTAGAGCTTTTACGAGTCCTTCATGCTTTTTATCAAGACCATTCCACTAAAAAGATTTTAATTTCTCCACTGCGTACTCTTTTAACACCACAGCCAAAAGCCGAACTTTTTAGCACATATGCTATCGAATTTGGAATGCGCCTGCATTTAGAGCGTTTTCGCGAGCAAATGTATTATTGGGGATATCTAGCTGTAGATGTGGTGCAAGGTAAAGGTGAAATATCGATACGTGGTGATATCATCGATATTTTTCCTCCCGATAGTGAAAAAGCTCTTCGTATAGGTCTTTTTGATGATGAAGTAGAGAGTATTCGCTTTTTTGATTGTGAAAGCCAAAAGAGTAGCAAAGATGAGCTTGAAAGCTTCACTCTTTTCCCTGCACTGTTTGCGTTAGATGAAGAGCGTCATACACTGATGCAAAAGCGTATCGATACACTTAAAAGCGATAGCTTTACCAAAGATATTCATTCTCTTGGTCTTTGGGTTTTAGGTGAAAATGGCGCTGATTATATAGAAAGTTTTAAAACCTATTTGAGTGCAGATGCCAAAGAGGAACTTGATGAGATTGCACTTTTTGATGAAGAAGGCGTTAAAAAACTACGTCATCTTCCTATTCTTCCGGAGGCTAGAAGTTACCGCGAAGTTGCACCAAGTAATGTTAAGACATTTATAGAGCTTCATCAAAAAAAGAAAATCACTCTCTTGGCTAAAAATGAAGTACTCCTTCGTATGGTTGATATTGAGGCGTCTTCTGTAAAATGGGTTCAAAGTGAGCGAATAGTCAATATTATGAGCGCTGACGAGATTATTCTTTCGCTCAATAAGCTCTCCGCTAAAGTCAAACGAAAACGCGCCAATATTGTCCTTGATGAGTTGAAAAATGGCGATTACGTAGTACATGAAAACTACGGTATTGGAATCTTTAAAGGTTTAACCCAAGCGACTGTTTTAGGGGCTACAAAAGATTTTGTTCTTATTGAATATTTGGGTGACGATAAATTACTGCTTCCTGTTGAAAACCTTCATGTGATTGATCGTTACATTGGAGAGAGTGGTAGTCTTGTTACCGTAGATCGCCTCGGAAAAGGAAGTTTCCAAAGACTCAAAGCAAAAACAAAAGAGCGACTTTTGGAGATTGCGAGTGAGATTATTGCTATTGCTGCCAAACGTGAGATGGTCGAAGGACTTAACATTGGCATGGAAAAAGATGAAATGGCTCTTTTCCAAAGCGATGCAGGTTTTGTCTATACCGACGATCAAAAGCGTGTGATACAGGACATTTTAAGTGACTTTGAAAGTGGCAAAATGATGGATAGATTGCTTAGTGGTGACGTAGGCTTTGGTAAAACCGAAGTGGCCATGAATGCTATCTTTGCAACGGTTAGAAAAGGCTTCCAAGCACTGCTGATCGCACCAACAACGCTTTTATGTTCACAACATTTTAAAAGTCTCTCAGCGCGTTTTGCCAAATACAACATTAAAGTAGCACAACTTGATCGCTTTACGACAGCAGCGCAAAAACAGGTCATATTAAAAGAGCTTAAAAGTGGTGCATTGCAGGTGTGTGTTGGGACACATTCTCTGTTTGAAGTCGAACTGCACAATCCTGCGCTTGTTGTGGTGGATGAAGAGCATAAATTTGGCGTAAAACAAAAAGAAAAATTGAAAAATTTCCGTGAAAATGTGCATATTCTCTCCATGAGTGCGACGCCAATTCCGAGAAGTCTTAATATGGCGCTAAGCTCCATTAAGCAGTATTCTCAACTTCTGACCCCTCCAAATGATAGAGAAGATGTCAGAACGTTTGTGAAAGAGTATGATGAAAAGGTGATAAAAGAAGCTATTGTTCGTGAGATGAGGCGAGGAGGGCAAGTCTTTTTTGTTCACAATCGTATTGCAACCATTGAAGCAAAACGTAAAGAGTTGCTTTCTATGATGCCAAATCTTCGTATCTTAACGCTTCACTCAGAAATTAGTGCAGCGGTGACAGAAAAAGAGATGTTGCATTTTGAAGAAAAAGCTTATGATGTCCTCTTAAGTACTTCGATTATTGAGTCAGGCATTCACATTCCTAATGTCAATACGATTATCATCGATGCGGCGGATCATTTTGGTATGGCAGACCTTCACCAACTTCGCGGACGTGTAGGGCGTAGTAAACGCCAAGGGTTTTGTTACTTCTTGGTCAAAGATAAAGAAGAACTCTCTGAATCCGCTAAAAAGCGTCTCATAGCGTTAGAGTCAAACTCTTACCTTGGTAGCGGTTCTATCTTAGCGTATCATGACCTTGAGATCAGAGGTGGCGGAAATTTAGTCGGCGAGGCACAAAGTGGGCATATTAAAAATATTGGCTATTCGCTGTATCTTAAAATGCTTGAAGACGCTATTAACTCCCTTCTTGGTAAAACACCAGTGGCTTCAAAAGAGGTCGATATTAAGCTTTCTATTAGCGCATTTATCAACGATAACTATATTACCGAAGATAGAGTACGTTTAGAGCTCTACAGACGTTTAAGCCGTTGTGGAAGCGTGCATGATGTTTTAGAGATTGAAGAAGAAATGGTGGATCGCTTTGGAAAACTAGATGTTTCAACCAAACAATTTTTACAACTCATTGAGATTAAAATTTTAGCAACGAGTCAAAATATCGTACTCATTTCTAACTATGGGCAAAATATTACTATCAAATATGAAGACGAAAAAAAGATCACGCTACAATCGCGCAGTCGTGATGATGACGATGTCATTGCTACCGTCTTATTGCATTTAAGGAGTAAGGTGTGAGAGTAGGTTTTATCGGCGATATTGTTGGAAAACCTGGTCGCAGCATGTTAGAGCAGTATCTTAAAAAGATACGAAAAGAGTATGAACTTGATTTTGTCATCGCTAATGGTGAAAATGCAAGTCATGGTTTTGGGCTTGGAACTCTTCACGCCAAAGAGCTTTTCTCCTATGGTGCAGATATCCTCACAGGTGGAAATCACTCGTGGGATAAAAAAGAGATCATCCCTCTTTTAGAGGTCATGCCTATTTTAAGGCCTCTTAATTATCCCATAGGCGTTCCTGGTCGAGGAGTGAGCGTCGTAGATGTGAAAGGCGAGAAGATTGCTATCGTCAATATCATGGGGCATTATGGTATGCCTATGGTCGAAAATCCTTTTTTAACAGCACAAAAAGTAGTTGATGAGCTTCATGCTGAAGATGTAAAGACAATTATCATCGACTTTCATGCTGAAGTAACATCTGAAAAATACGCCATGTTACATCTTCTAAAAGGTAAAGTAAGTGCCATTTTAGGAACGCATACACACGTAGGAACAGATGATTTACTGATAGATACTGGAACCTGTTATGTCAGTGATGTTGGACTCAGTGGTGCGCGAGATGGTGTTATCGGCATGGATAAAGACGCTCCTCTCAAACGTTTCCTTACAGGTCTTCCAGCATCTCTTGAGATACCTAAAAAATGTAAAAAGATTTTACAGATGGTTATTATGGAGATTGAAGAGGGAAAGTGTATTGAGGCGTATAAATTACGCATTTTTGATGACCAAGAACGTTTACTTGCTAGGGCAGTACATGAATAATAGTTTTGAGCTTTTGGTTGCACTCAAAAATAAAGGCTATTTAAAAACAACCAGAGATCCATTATGGTGGCCTCGTTCGGGCACATTTTGGGTAATTATAGGTGCTATTTTAACTCAGCAAGCCAAATGGGAAAATGTTGAAAAAAGCATGGAAAATTTAGAGTGTGCTGGCATTGATAGTTTAAAGATGTTATCAGCACTCCCTATAGAACAACTTTCAGAGTATATCCGACCCTCAGGCTTTTACAATACCAAAGCTAAAAATCTTCATTTATTAACCCATGCCATACTCAAAGAGTTTGACTCCTTTGAGGTGTTTTGCACTAGAGTGGATAGAGAATGGTTGTTGGTACAAAAAGGTATTGGTGCAGAGAGTGCAGATTCTATACTGTGTTATGCATGTAAACAAGAAGCAATGGTTGTTGATGCTTATACTGCAAGACTCCTCGCTTCATTTGGCTATAGCTTTGAATCGTATGCAGAACTTCAAGAGTGGGTTGAAGAAGGCTTGCTAAGCAATCTCTCCAAAATCCATGTGCTTTATGGCAAAGAAATGTCTCTAAATGAGTTATATGCTAGGTTTCATGGAAAAATTGTGGAGTTTTGTAAAGAAAACAGTAGAGGAAAAACAGTTTTTGTAGAGAGTTTGGGCATTTAAGCCCAAACAATTTTTTAGAGATTATGCTCTTTTTTGTATGCAATAATAAGTGCATACGCTTCATCTTTAAGTTTAAGTTTCTCTTTTTTCATAGTTTCAAGCTCTGCATCACTGATGTGTGCTCTTCCTTCATCTGCATCAGTAATTTTTTGATCAAGTTCATTATGTTTTTCGAAAATTTTTGCAAAGTGTGCATTTTCAACTTTAAGTTTTGAAATAACTTCTCTATATTCGTGTAGCATTGATTCTCCTTTTATATTTGTCTTTATTTTACCAAAAAGTGCTTAATTTTACGACTAAGTCCTATAATCGGCATTTATTTCAACATACTTATGCCCTAAATCACAGCCATATGCTGTGAAACTTGCCTCTCCAATTCCCAATTCACAGTGAATACGGAAAGAGTCTTTTTTCATAACTGCGGCTGCTTTTTTTTCAGCTTCTGCATCTAAAGAGCGCTGTTCTTTGCTATAAATTAAGACATCATCGTAATGAATTACGAGAGTTTCTTCACTGCAGTTAATACCACTTGCACCAATGGTAGAAGCGATACGTCCCCAGTTTGGATCTTCCCCAAAAAGAGCTGTTTTAACCAACAGTGAATTACTGAGTGCTTTAGCTGCTTTCTCAGCTTCAGCCACGCTTTTTGCACCACTCACTTCAAAGGCAACTACTTTTGTTGAGCCTTCACCATCACGTACTAGCATCAAGCTAAGTTCTTTTGTAATCAGGCGAAGCGCTTCATTGAAGGCTTCTTTATGGTAGACGCCACTTTGTTTTGAGCTTAGAAGTAAAACGGTGTCGTTTGTAGATGTATCGCCATCAACACTGACTGCATTGAATGAATGCTCTATTGCAGGCAATAAAAGTTCATCCATATCCGCTTTTGGTATATTTGCATCGGTGAGGATAAAGCAAAGCATAGTAGCCATCGCAGGGTTAATCATACCAGCACCCTTACAGATAGCTGCGATATGGAAACAACTGCCATCTTCTAGGATGACTTTGAAACAGAGCTCTTTTTTGAAGCTATCGGTTGTCATGATTGCAGAAGCAGTCGCATGTGAATCTTTAGCATTAAAATCAAACTTATCAAATGCAGATGAGAGTTTTTCAACGTTTAAACGATAGCCAATCACGCCTGTAGAACTCATAATAGGGTTGTGCAAGCTTGGAAATTTTTCTTTGAGTTTTCCAAACAGGGTATCGATATCTTCAATTCCCTTTTCACCTGTCATTGCGTTCGCATTTTTAGCGTTCATTAAAATAAAATTGGTTTGAAAACCTTTTGGATAGCGTAAAAAATGTTTAATAGGCGCAGCCTGAAAGACATTGGATGTAAAAACAGCTGAAACATCGCATGGCTCGTTAGAACGAATAAACGCGACATCGTTATTGCCATTGGGTTTAAAGCCAGCTGACACGCCTTGGCAGAAAAAACCAGCAACATTATCAAGTCCATTTTGAAGTGGAAGAATAGTAAACATGGGTAAATCCTTTAGGATTTTAGTGTGAAAGTTTGAGGTTAGAGCAAAAACAGTTAAGCAGCAAAAATTTCCCCGTAAAAGGAGAAATTTTAGCCGTTTTTCTTCATTGTACGAAGTGTCGAAGCAGCAATTCTAATTTTCTTAGTCGTTCCATCTTCAAGTGTCACACGGACAGTTCTAAGGTTTGGAAGGAATCTTCTTTTAGTTTTGTTGTTCGCATGGCTTACGTTGTTACCAACCATAGGGCCTTTTCCAGTGAGAGCACATTTTCTTGCCATATCGATATCCTTAAAATTTTTCGTGAATTGTACATGAAAAAAGCAAAAGAAACGCTTAATTCAATGCAGCCTGAGATTATATCGAAAATATTATAAATTTTGATACAATTTCAGTAAATTTTTGAAAATAGACTCTGTTACGAAGTCTATCATCGTATAAAGGCTAAATTATGTTAGTTGCTCCAAGTATCCTTTCTGCAGATTTTGGAAAGTTAAAAGAAGAGATAGAAGCGATTTGCGCAGCAGGATGTGATCTTGTGCATGTGGACGTTATGGATGGGCATTTTGTTCCAAACCTTACGATTGGACCTGTTGTAGTTAGTGCTGTAGCCAAAGCTACTACTAAACCATTAGATGTACACTTGATGGTTGAAAACAATACTTTTTTTGTCGATCTTTTTGCTCCTTTAAAACCAAAATACATTTCCTTTCATATTGAAGAAGAGAAACATCCTCATCGTCTCATTCAAAAAATCAGAGATTTAGGTATTTCACCTGCAATCGTCCTCAATCCTCACACACCACCTTCTCACATTGAGTATCTTCTTGAAGATTTAGATATGGTACTTTTAATGAGTGTTAACCCTGGGTTTGGTGGACAGAAATTTATACCAAGTGTTTTGGAAAAAGCTCCCATTTTAAAAGAGATGATTTTAAAACGAAATGCAAAAACGCTCATTGAAGTGGATGGTGGGGTTAATAATCACAATATTCACGCCCTTGCCAATGCAGGTGTGGATATCGTTGTTGCAGGTAACTATGTATTTGGTTCAAATGATTATAAAAGCGCTATTGATTCGTTAAAAGTATAACAATGTGGGTTAAAATCTGCGGTATTACAAACCTCGAAGATGCTTTGTGTGCGCTTAATGCCGGTGCTGATGCACTTGGTTTTGTTTTTTACCCAAAATCACCACGTTACATAACGCCTGAAAATGCAAAAAACATTGTTGAACAATTACCTATGACGGTAAAAAAAATAGGGTTGTTTGTAGAAACTACTCCCGAAGAAATTAGTATGACATGCAAAGAAGCACATATGGATATGGCACAAATCCATTTTGCAGTAGATGATGCATTTTGGAGTGCTTTAAAGGTTCCTTATTTACGTGTTGTGCGTGCAAAACAAGCTTCCGATATAGAACAGTATAAAGGGCTCATACGCCTTGTGGATGCCCACGTAGAAGGATTTGGTGGGGCAGGTCAGAGGCTTGATCTTTCGTGGTTTGAAAATAGTGACTGCGAAAATATCATTTTAGCAGGAGGGCTCAGTCCTGAAAATGTTGAACAGGTCAAGCCTTTAGGTTTTTATGGTGTAGATGTGAGCAGTGGTGTTGAAAGAGCAAAAGGTCTTAAAGATCACGAGAAAGTTGAGATGTTTTTAAAGAGAGCAAAAGCGTGAGAGCCCTTGATAGCTACATTTTTAAAATGACTCAAAAGCCTATTTTTCATAAAGAGTTTTTTGCAAAAATGCACACCTTTAAAGAGCTTGAACACATTGATGTTGAAGATCTTTCTATGCTGAGGCTTTTAGGACTTCCCATTACAAAATATAACAATTATGCGTTTACGCTAGAGACACTGACAACGCCGATTATGCAGGGTAAATTTTGTATTGTTGATATCGAAACAAATGGCAGTAAACCACTGTTAAATCAGATCATTGAAATTGGTGCTGTAATGATTGAAAATGGCAAAGAAGTAGGTGAATTTTCATCTTTAGTCAAAACCGATATTTTGCCAGATAGCATCGAACAGCTTACAGGCATAACACTCTCTGAGCTTCAACATGCACCTTCTCTTAATTCTGTTTTAGAAGGTTTCCGCCTTTTTATCAAAGATGCTGTTTTTGTTGCGCATAATGTCAATTTTGACTACTACTTTATCTCTCACAATTTAGAAGAAGCAGGCTTTGGACCATTGCTCAATCGAAGACTCGATACCATAGATTTGGCGCGTAAATGTATAGAAGCCCCCAAATATGGGCTTAGCTCATTAACTGAACATTTAGGCATCGCATTTGAAAATCATCACCGGGCATTGTATGACGCCAAAGCAACAGCACAGGTTTTTTTTAAAGCATTGGAAAATATACCTGAAGAGGTACAGAGTGTTGAGCAATTGATCGCTTTTACTAAGCCACAAAATCAGAGAAAAAAGAAAGAGAAAACTAACAGATCTACGACTACTGGTACATCGCTTTAAATTTTACATAATTAGCAGCTGATGCATAAAGCGATGTTACTTCTTCATCGCTGAGCTCCCGTACTACTTTGGCAGGATTTCCCATAATAAGTGAACGTGGTGGAAAGATTTTGTTTTTCGTGACGAGTGAATTTGCTCCAACGATGGACTCTTTACCAATGATAGCACCATCAAGTATCGTAGCACTCATCCCAATTAAACACGCATCTTCGATTGTACATCCATGAAGCATAACACGATGTGCTATAGTCACATCATTACCAATGGTTGTGGCAAAGCCATCACTACGGTCTTCTTTTTTAAAGTGTGTGACATGAATCATGCTAAGGTCTTGGATAGAGGTTCTTTTACCAATTGTAATGGAGTTTACATCGCCTCTGATGACGCATCCAAACCAGACAGAACTCTGTTCGCCGATGGTAACATCGCCGATGATATCTGCACTTGGAGCAATAAATACATCAGAAGCGATAGAAGGCTGTACGCCTTGAAACTCCATAATCATCAACTCTCCTTGAAAAGACGACGTGCGAGTTTTTCTGCTTTATGAGAGCTGGTATCTTTCTTTTGTGCTTTATAGATTTTATTCATATAATCTTCTAAAACCGTATGGTTGTTGATGGCACGCTCATCAGTCGGTATAACTTCTGTGTATTCGCCATCACTTCCAAGTGTCCAGCTAAGGACATTGTCATTAAGCTGTAGCTGTAAAATCTCAAAGAGTTTTTGCTGTAGCGCTTTATCAAAAATAGGTGTCATAAGCTCTAATCTTCGCTCTAAATTACGAGGCATCCAATCTGCACTTGAGATAAACGTTGTGGTTGGATCACCATGTTTAAAGTAGAAAATACGAGCATGTTCTAAGTACTTACCGATGATAGATTTTACGCGAATGTTTTCACTAATACCCTCAACACCAGGTCGTAAACAACAGATACCTCTAGCGATAATATCGATTTGAACTCCTTGCATGGAAGCATTGTAAAGTGCTTGAATAACATCAGAGTCTACCAGAGAGTTCATCTTAACGATAATACGACCTTCCGTGCCATGTTTCGCTTCATTGTTGATTAGGCTGATAACTTTAGGTTTAATTTGCGTTGGTGACATTGAAAGCGTGTCAAGCTTTTTATGCTTTGAAAAGCCTGATAAAATGTGAAAGAACATCGTACCATCTTTGGCAAAATCTTCTTTGCAGGTAAAAAAGCTTGTATCGGTATAGACACGTGCAGTTGCTCCATTGTAATTACCTGTACTAAAGTGCATGTAAAATTTAAGCTTGCCGTCTTCTTCTTGACGAATGACTTGAGCGATTTTTGCGTGAACTTTAAAACCAGTGATACCATAAACCACATGTGCACCCGCTTGTTCTAGCGCTTTTGCCCAGTGTAGGTTGTTTTCCTCATCAAAACGTGCTTTAAGCTCTACAACAGCGGTGACTTGTTTACCATCGTTTGCAGCGTCAATGAGGGCTTGAACAATCTGTGAGTTTTTCTCAACACGGTAAAGTGTCATACGGATAGAGACAACTTTTGGATCTTTTGATGCTTCACGAATGAGTCTAAGAACAGGGTCAAAACTCTCGTATGGATGAAAGAGCAGTACATCGCCTTTGTCGATCACTTTAAAGACAGATTCATTGGTATCAAACGGAGGTAAGACTTTTGAATTATACGGTGGTAAGGCAAGGTGCGAAAAGTCTTTATTGCCTACGATTTGCCATAAGGCTCCAAGGTTAAGTGGAATTTTATAGGTATAAATGTCTTTAAAGAAAATCTGCATATGAGAATTCAAGAAATTAAGCAGATCTGGGTCGGTTCCTTCTTGAATGTTTAGGCGTACAAATGCTCCTTTACGGCGCAGTTTTAAGCCTTGCTCCATAATCATCATAAAATCATCTGCTTCTTCTTCTTCGATGACCATATCGGCATTTCTGGTAACTCTAAAGGCAGCAGAAGCGACGAGTTTATAGCCAGGGAAAATCTCTTCCGCATGTTTTCTTACAATAGTCTCAATAGGCACATAGGTGTTATCACCTGCTTGAAAAAAGCGTGGAAGCACACGTGGAATACGAATCATTCCGTACTTATAATTACTTTCTTCTTCACTCTCACTGTCTTGAAGTTTAACTGCTAGAGAAAAACTTAAATTGTTAAGGTGTGGGAAAGGATGCGTCGCATTTACCGCAATTGGAACAATCACTGGCAAAATATTAGAAAAGAAATAATCATCAGAAAGTTTTGCCAAAGCGGGGCTTAGATCATCATAATCCGTGATAAAAAGATTCTCTTTCTCAAGGTCTTTAACGATCTCTTCGTAACTGCTTTGGATAACCTCTTTTTCACTTGCAAGGTAGGCTCTGATTTCTCTTAATTGATCAAGGGGTGTTTTTTGATCGGCGCCAGTTTCAATAACACCAGCACTAAAGAGTTGTTTAAGTCCTGCAACACGAATCATATAAAATTCATCAAGGTTGGTTGCATAGATGGCTAAAAATTTGAGTCGTTCAAAAAGAGGTAACTCTTTTTTTAGAGATTGAGTAAGGACTCTGGTGTTAAATTTGAGCCATGAAAGCTCACGATTGAGGTATAGACTAGAGTCGGTTAAATCAGGCACATTTTATCCTTCATTACGAAATAAATCTAATTATTTTATCAGAAAAAAGTTATAAAAAGGTAACGCGTTGTGATTAATTAAGCATAATTTGAAAAAAGAGGAGTTGAGTTGTCATTATTGGCAGATGAATAGCTTTTTTGTTTGGCTGAAAGTTCAGCTTGTTGCAGACGCGACATCTCTAATCGAGCCATCATTTGAAGCATGGAAGCAGTTGAAGCCACTTGATAGTCTGTAGCACTTGGATCAGCTGGTGCGAGTGCTGCGGCACGCACGGTTTGCATTTTTGTAACCGTATTTTCGGGCGTACTACCTTCTGATGTATCGATACCAACTTCACCTCCAACGGCATAGAGCCTTTTATCGGGTGCTTGTACATACGTAAAAACTGCGCTACTGCGAATGACTCCACCACCAGCGGCGATATGAGCGCTCTCATGCGCACGTACAGCGGTATCTGTTGCTTGAAGTTCAGCAACTAAAGCTTTTTGTGAAGCGGTCAGTTCTTCGCTATTTTTCTCTTTTTTTTGGGACGAAGAAGTTTGTGTTGTATTGTTAGAAGAAAGGTGGGTGTTGTTGATGTGTAAATAAGAGGCGTTTAAAAAGCTATCTATTTGCATAGTATTCTCCTAAAACGACTCTATTTTACTCCAAAAATTCTTTATTATGCAAAAAAAAGTTACATCTTCTTTAATTTTTCAATTTGATCGCGTAATTTTGCTGCTTTTTCGAACTCTAAAATCTTTGCAGCTTCATGCATTGCTTTTGTAAGTTCCGCAATAATTTTCTTTTTCTCACTTGGCGGAATTTTATCTTTTTTATCAAAGGTGTTATAAATATCTGCATGTTCTTCAAGTTTGAGATTTTCATCCATTTTGCGAGTGGTGCTGGTTGGTGTGATGCCATGTTCTTTATTGAATGCTTCTTGAAGGGCACGCCTTCGCATTGTCGTTTCAATGGCTTTTTGCATAGAGTCGGTAATCTTCTCCGCAAACATAAGCACTTTACCGTTTAGGTTACGCGCTGCACGCCCCATGGTTTGGATGAGGCTGGTTTCTGAACGTAGAAATCCCTCTTTATCGGCATCTAAAATAGCAACAAGTGATACTTCTGGCAGGTCAAGTCCTTCACGAAGGAGGTTAATACCTACAAGTACATCAAACTCACCAACACGCAAAGAGCGAATGATCTGATTGCGTTCAATAGCATCAATGTCAGAGTGCATGTATTTGATCTTGATACCTAAATCAGCATAGTAACGTGTAAGTTCTTCTGCCATTTTTTTTGTAAGTACTGTGACCAGCACTTTTTCATCTTTGGCGATGACCTCTTTGATTTTGTCAAAAAGTGTTTCGACTTGATTTTGGCTGCTTAAAATTTCTACTTCTGGATCAAGCAGTCCCGTAGGGCGGATGATTTGTTCCGCAGTATTTTCACCACTAAGTTCAAGTTCAAGCTCTTTTGGTGTCGCACTGACGAAAAGATAACGTGGGGCTTTATGGATGAATTCATCAAACATCAAAGGACGGTTATCTAAGGCACTAGGAAGACGAAAACCATACTCAACAAGTACTTCTTTACGACTACGATCGCCTGCAAACATTCCTCTAAATTGAGGAAGGCTGACATGGGATTCATCAACAATGACCAGATACTCTTTATTCATTGCTTCAAAATAGTCAAAGAGTGAGTAGGGCGTACCACCAGGTTCAATACCTGTAAGATAACGAGCGTAGTTCTCTACACCTTTGCAGGCTCCTGTGCTTTGAAGCATTTCCAGATCAAACTCAACGCGTTGTTTGAGGCGTTGGTACTCGACCAGTTTGTCCTCTTTTTTGAAGTATTCTAGGCGTTCATCTAGTTCTTGCTCAATCAGTTTAATCGCTTTTTGAAGCCTCTCATGACCAACGATAAATTGATTGGCAGCATAAATGACAACTTTGTTCAGGTTTTGCAACTTTTTGTTGAGAAAAACTTCAAAGTAATTAATGCTCTCGACTTCATCACCAAAAAATTCGACACGGATGGCTTCTTCTTCACTGTAAGCAGGATAGATGTCGATGACATCGCCACTGACACGAAAACATCCTCGATCAAAAAATGCATCATTGCGTTTATAACCCATATCAACAAGGCGTAAAAGAAGCTTCTTTTGGTTGATGTTTTCACCCTTTTCAATGACTTGTACCATCTCTTTATATTCACTTGGGTCACCCAATCCGTAGTTTGCAGAAACGGAAGCAACACAAATGACGTCATCAAAGCTGAGGAGTGATGCTGTCGCACTAAGACGTAAACGCTCCAATTCTTCATTAATGGAGCTGTCTTTTTCAATAAATAAATCACTGCGTGGAATATACGCTTCAGGCTGATAGTAATCGTAGTAACTGATAAAATACTCCACATGATTTTTAGGAAAAAACCCCTTAAATTCACTGTAAAGTTGCGCTGCAAGGGTTTTATTATGTGTCATAATCAGTGTTGGCATCTTCAGTTTTTGAATGATTTGTGCCATTGTATAGGTTTTTCCACTGCCCGTAACACCAATAAGGGTTTGGTAACGGTTCCCCTTTTGGATAGATGCTACTAACTTCTCTATCGCTTGAGGTTGATCGCCTGATGGTTGATAGGGACTTTCAAGTTTAAAATCGCTCATAAAAGCCTTTGTATATACTTTTTAAATTTTTTTGTTACAATTATACCAAACAGACCACAATGGAGTTCTAAATGTTTGAAGAAGAGAGAAACATTAGCACATTAAGCCAAAAGATCACAGAACTTTTGGAAAAATACAAAGACCTTCTCGCTCAAAATGAAGCCCTTCGCCAAGAAGTGGTAAAGGCTAAAGCTCTTGCAGAAGCGAAAAATGTGCAGATTGCAAAGTTAGAGCAAGATCTTATTAACAAAGATGTTAATGCAGATGATTTATTGAGTAAAATTGAAGCTGTGCTAAACAAATGAGTAAAATAACAATCAGTCTTGGTGGCAAAGATTTTGATATCAAGTTAGAAGGTGATTTTGCCGTAAAGTTTGAAGCAGATTTTAAAGAGAAATTCAAAGGTAAAAGTACCATTGATCCTAAAGAGCTTCTATTTGCTTATGTTGGTAAATGTTATGATAATTTTATGTTAGAACAAGAGATAAAAACACTTGTTAAGAAAATAGATGAGATTTAAGCACTGCTTTAAAAACATTGTACTAGAATGATTTCTAAATGGCCTATAAGTGTATAGGCTAATTCATAAAAGGAGTTAACATGAAAAAAGGTTTCACGATGATCGAACTTATATTCGTTATCGTTATTTTAGGTATCTTGGCAGCAGTGGCTATCCCAAGATTAGCAGCGACAAGAACTGATGCAGCAGTTTCAGCAGCTGCGGCAGATATCTCAACACTCTATACAGATCTTGGATCATTTTATACAGCACAAGGTCAATTCGCTGATTCAAACGGAACAATGAACATGACACAAGCTTCTGTTAGAACTATGACAAATGTTGCAAATGCATATCAAACTGCTACAAATACGATTGTTTTTACAACTGACGCAAATGTTACTTGTCTCACATTAACATTGACAACGGATGGTAACGTTACTACTGCAGTAAGTGCAAATCCAGGTACAGTTTGTAATGAGGTTCGTGCCCTTCCTGCAGTTGCTGCATTGGTAAGTAGCACACAGACTTTTGGTGGAAGAAGAATTCAAAGATAATTTTTCTGCAATTTTATAAAGGGGAGCATAAGCTTCCCTTTACTTTAAGGTTTTCAAGTGAAAAATAATCACTCTGCTTTTACAATGATAGAATTAGTATTTGTTATTGTTGTGCTAGGAATTCTTGCTGCAGTAGCAATTCCAAGACTTGCAGCAACACGCGGCGATGCATACATTACCAAAGGTCGCTCAGATGTATCTGCCATTCGTAGTGGTATTGCATTGCAACGCTCTCGTATGATGCTTGAAGGCAATAATTCTTTTCCTACTAATCTTGATGCTGTTACTACAAATTATGGGAATAGTGATCAACGTCTCTTTAATTTTTCCGATGGCAATGTTTCTAACATTTTAGAGTATCCTATTTTTTCACAAGCTAATCGTGATGGAGGCTGGGTTAAAACAGGAGCAAATGCGTATGCATTTAGAGTAGATGGTGTAGCAACGGCTTTTACATACACAAATACAAATGGTATATTTACTTGTGATGCAAATACTGCAAATTGTAATGACCTTACTCGCTAGTTAATGTGTTTTACTATTATATCGCACTCTTAAAATCCCCGCTTTCTCCTTTAACCTATCAGTCTGAGCAGATGCTCCAGATAGGGGCTATTGTCGAAGTACCACTTTCTAAACGTACTACTGAAGGTGTTGTTATCGCTGAAGTTGAAAAACCTTCTTTTTCATGCGAGCTGATTTCATCTACGGGTAAAGCATTTTATCCAGTAAAAACATTAGAGCTTGCTCGTTTTATTGCAGAGTATTATGTTTGTTCTCTTGGTGAAGCACTTAGCCTTTTTGTTCCTTATCAACAAAATACTACTGTACACATAAAAGAAACTATTTCTACTGATATTCATCTCTCTCATGAACAGCAAAAGGCATATGACTATATCAATGTTCATGCTGCGTCATTGTTATTTGGCGATACAGGAAGTGGAAAAACAGAAATCTATATGAAACTGTTTGAAAGAAGCATCAATGAAGGCAAGCAAGTTATCTTTTTGTTGCCAGAAATTGGGCTTACTCCTCAGATGAAAAATCGTTTGAAACACCATTTTGGTACACACGTTGCTATTTGGCACTCAAAGATTAGTGCAAAGAAAAAAGAGCAAATTTTAAATGATCTTGCCGATGGAAAAGTTTCCATTATTGCAGGGACGCGCTCAGCACTGTTTTTACCCCTTTCTCGTCTTGGTTTAATTGTCGTGGATGAAGAGCATGATGAGAGTTATAAATCAGGCAATCGCCCTCGTTACAATGCTAAAGATTTAGCCCTTCTTTTTGGACAAAAGCTTGGATGTCAAGTTGTTTTAGGTTCTGCAACCCCAACACTCAGTAGTTTTCAAAAACTTCCTACATTTAGGTTAAAGGGAACATTCTTTGACTCTAAAAGTCACATTATGTACGATGAGAGTGAGCATGGAATTAGCTTTGTAATGACGCAAGCAATCGAAAAAGCACTCAACGCAAAAAAACAAGTTATTGTCTTTTTACCCACACGCGCGAACTTTAAGTACATTACGTGTAAAAGTTGTGGTACTCATGTTGAGTGCCCATTTTGTAGCGTCGGCATGAGTATTCATCACAATATGAATGCTCTAAAATGTCATTATTGCAATTACACTGAAGTGATCCCTAAAGTATGCCCTAAATGTGGGCATGATGAAATCATCGCAACTCGTATGGGTACAGCAGAGGTCAGTCAAAAACTGAGTGAACATTTTAAAGAATATGTGGTGCAACAGTTCGATAGAGATGAAGTTCGAACAGAAAAACAGCTTTCCTCCATTTTAAGTGATTTTAATGAGCATAAAATCGACATTATGGTGGGTACACAAATGCTCTCAAAAGGGCATGATTATCACGGTGTAGGGTTGGCTGTTATTTTAGGAGTAGATGCACTTTTAGGGATGAGTGATTTTCGTTCACGTGAAAAAACGCTTGCATTGGTACAACAAATTGCAGGACGAGCAGGGCGAAAAGGATATGGCGAAGTCTTGATACAAAGTAAAAATAGTGACTTTTTTAAACAATACCTCAGTGATTTTGAGCAATTCATCAACGATGAGTTAGTGTTTAGAAAAGGACTTTATCCTCCATTTAAAAAGATGCTCAGGCTCATGAGCTCACATGTCAAAGATGAAAAAGCTAAAGAGTTGATAGAAAAAGTGGCTCTTATGGCTCAACACTTTCCTCACGTTGAAGTTGTAGGGCATGGTAAAGCCAACATTGCAAAAATAGCAAATAAATACCGTTATGAACTTTTAGCGCGCAGTGATTCTAGTAAAGCGCTCCTTGAATTGGCTCATGCTGTCAAAATGTTACATGTTGAAGCTGATATGGATCCTTTGTCTTTTTCTTAAAATCAAAAAAGATATAATTTATTTTTACAACGCCAACGAAGCAAAGCTTCTTTTGGCAACGCTAGCCGCTGTGGCACTAAAGCTTGCCAACGATGTTAGCAGAATTTATTTTTAGTATAAAGTTTAGGATAAACAATGATAAAACGATACCCAACTAAACAAATTTTTGTTGGCAATGTTCCTGTGGGTGGCAATGCTAAAATCCCTGTGCAGTCTATGACATTTTCTAAAACACACAATGTCGAAGTTACGGTTGAGCAAATCAGACGACTTCATTTTGCAGGTTGCGATATCGTACGTGTGGCGGTGCCTGATTATGAAGATGCAAACGCACTTAAAGCCATTAAAGAGCAATCAAGTTTGCCTATAGTGGCAGATATTCATTTTAACTATCGTTTGGCACTGATTGCGGCTGAAGTTGTAGATTGTATTCGCATTAATCCTGGCAATATTGGCAATAAAGAGCGTGTAAAAGAGGTCGTTAAAGCGTGTAATGAACGCAATATTCCTATTCGCATTGGCGTAAATAGCGGAAGTTTAGAAAAAGAGTTTGACGAGAAGTATGGACCAACGGCAAAAGGTATGGTGGAATCAGCTCTTTATAATATCAAGTACCTTGAAGATCTTGGTTTTACCAATATGAAAGTCTCCCTAAAAGCTAGCGATGTAGAACGCACTGTTGAGGCGTACCGTATGCTGCGTCCTCTTGTGGAGTATCCATTTCATTTAGGGGTAACAGAAGCAGGAACACTGTTTCATTCGACCATTAAATCTTCCATTGCATTAGGAACACTGTTACTTGAAGGCATTGGTGATACGATGAGAGTTTCCATAACCGGAGAACTCGAAGAAGAGATCAAAGTAGGTCGTGCTATTTTAAAAGACAGTGGTGTAGAAGCTGAAGGGCTTAACATCATCTCATGTCCAACATGTGGGCGTTTAGAGGCTAATCTTGTCAATGCCGTTGCTGAAGTCGAACGTCGTACAAAACATATCAAAGCACCTCTTAATATCTCTGTTATGGGATGTGTAGTCAATGCCATCGGCGAAGCAAAACACGCTGATGTCGCTATTGCTTTTGGAAAAGGGCAGGGACTCGTGATGGTCAAAGGTGAAGTGGTCGCAAAACTCAAAGAAGAAGACCTTGTAGAGAAATTTTTAGAGGCAGTTGAACTTGCTGCTAAGGAGTATAAGGCATGAGCAATCTGCACAATGTCAATATTGAGCGCTCGGTTTTAAGCTCCATTCTATTCAATCCTGCAACGTTTGAAGATGTTGCGGCAGTCATCTCTGCAAAAGATTTTTATCTACCAAGTCATCGTTATATTTATGAAGCAATGGAAGCATGTGAGAGAGAAGACCTGCCCATTGATGAAGAGTTCATCAAAAAAAAGCTCAACCAACAGGGACGCTTTGATGAAGATGCGATGTTGGAGATTCTCTCAACAAATCCGTTGCCAGCAACCAAAGCATATGTTGAAGAGATTCGTGAAAAAGCAATTAAACGTGAGTTAGTGCAGCTTACTAGCGATATCAAAGAAATAGCCGTAGAAAAAGATTTGCCTTCGACTGAAGTGGTGGATCTGGTTCAACAAAAACTGTATCAAATCACACAGGAAAGTGGTAGTAAAGAGTTTCGTGAATCTCCGGAAATGACGCATGCAACCATAGCGCATATCCATGAGATGAAAAAACGTGGTAATTCAGGCGTTGTTGGTGTTGACACAGGCTTTGCAGAACTTAACCGTCTTACCACAGGTTTTGGCGAAGGAGATCTCATTATCGTAGCGGCACGTCCTGCGATGGGTAAAACCGCTTTTTGTCTTAACTTAGCACAAAATGCACTTGATCGTAGTGGTGGCGTTGCTATTTTTTCTCTTGAGATGCCAGCTGAACAGTTAATGTTAAGGATGCTCAGTGCTAAAACGTCCATTCCTCTTCAAAAGCTCAAAGTAGGTGATATGAGTGACGAGCAGTGGGGAAGACTTACCAGCGCTGCTGATGAGATGTCAAAAAAGAAATTTTTTGTGGATGATAATGGTTCCGTGGATATCCATAAAGTACGTGCAAAACTACGTAAGCTTAAATCACTTCATCCTGAAATTTCATTAGCGATTATTGACTACTTGCAGTTGATGAACTCAGCCGGAAGTAAAGATCGTCACTTAGAAGTAAGTGAAATTAGCCGTGGGCTCAAACTATTAGCCAGAGAACTCAATATACCGATCATTGCGCTTTCTCAGCTTAACCGTGGACTTGAGAGTCGTGGTGATAAACGTCCAATGCTCAGCGACCTTAGGGAATCGGGAGCGATTGAGCAAGATGCCGATATGATTTTGTTTGTTTACCGTGATGATGTTTATCGTATTCGTGAAGAAAAAGAGAAAGAGCAAAAAGCAAGAACCGAAGGTAAAGAGTACAAAAGTAATTTCTTTGAAAAGCCAGAGGAACTTGCCGAAGTCATTGTAGGAAAAAATAGAAATGGACCTGTTGGTGTTGCCAACCTTGTCTTTCAAAAAGCATGCACACGCTTCGTAGATGGTGGCAATAAAATCCCTGTTGAAATCGTCTATAGCGATGCTAGTTTAGATGTCAAAGAAGCAAAAATAAGCTTGCCTCCACTGTAAATGTTACACACACCACTCTTTGTCAGCAAAAAGGAATTTTTTCTGACATTGGTGGTCTTTGTGTGTATAGCATCTATCTCTCTTAGTATTGAATTCTACCACTTTAAAAAACTTACTCAATCATCCATTTATACGGATAAAGCAACTGTTCTCAATCATTATACGAAAACGAATGAAAAAGGACGAACGTATGATGTGTTCAAACTGAGATTGGATGATGGTGGCGTGGAGATGTATACAACATCATGGCGCCAAACAGCCATCCCGATTAAAAGCCGTGTAAAGGTAAAATTCAAAGTCGATAAAGTCACGTTTTATGAGTACCTCAAAGGCTTTTATGCGCCTTCAACAGCTTTATATGAAATCTATGAAGATAATCCACCGCTTGATGTAAAGCCACTTTATCGATGGATCGACAATCAACACGAAAATGAAAAAATAGCAGAGCTTTATAGAACATTTCTTTTTGCGACGCCTATATCAAAAGAGCTACGCGATGAAGTTCAAAAATGGGGTATCTCACATCTTATTGCTATTAGTGGTTACAATGTAGGCGTGATTTCATTTCTACTTTTCTTTTTTCTAAAGCCACTTTATCAATTTTTTCAAAGTCGTTATTTTCCCTATCGTAATGCCACAGCAGATTTGACGATAGTTGTACTAAGCGTCTTGTTTGTTTACATGGTGATTATAGATTTTGTACCCTCTTTTTTAAGAGCGTTTGCGATGAGTGTTTTGGGGTTTTTCTTCTATTCAAGAGGTATCAAAGTAATCTCTTTTGAAACACTAGGACTTACAACGTTAGGGCTTTTAGCACTTTTCCCAAGCCTTGCATTCTCACTTTCATTTTGGTTTTCAGTGGCTGGAGTGTTTTATCTTTTTCTTTTTTTATACCATTTTTCTCATCTTAATCGTTGGTTATTACTCAGTCTAATTGATTTAGGTGTATTTTTTCTAATGCTTCCTATTGTCCATACATTTTTTTCTGTTTTTACATTTTTACAGCTCACGACACCTTTAAGCAGTGTGGTGTTTATTGTTTTTTACCCTTTAGGTCTATTTTTACATCTTATCAATTGTGGTGGAATTTTAGATACGTATTTGTTATCGTTTTTAGCCGTTGATGCGCATACGTATGATCTTAGCTTTCCATGGTGGATTTTGGTCGTATATGCGGGAGTTTCTCTCGTTGCCATACGCTATAGATTAGCGCTTTATGCGTGTTTAGGCTTTGCTTTTTTCAGTCTCTTTTTCATTCAATAAAAAGCAAAATTTCAATCCGTACAAATAAATAAACCACGAAAAATAGATCCATAAAAAGAAGAAAAGTAAAATACTAAAAGAGCCATAAATACTTAAATAGGTTTTATTGTACGTTACATAATAAACAAAAAGAATTTTGGAAACATACCAAAACAGTGAAGCTACAAAAGAAGAAAGTAGGGCACTTTTGAGATGAATTTTTATTTTAGCAGAAACACTGTACATGATGAAATACAATCCCCACACGATAAAATAAGGGGTAAATCGAACAAGGTTAATAGAACTGGTTACCTCACTGCTTTCTAAGATTTCTTGAACCAAAGATGAGCTGTAAAAGAAGATAATAAGCCCTAATGGCATAAGCGTGACCATCGTCCAGTAAGTAGAAAGTGCTTCCCAAAAGCTACGTGATGGAATTTCGAAAATTTTACTAACAATTTTTTCATAATCTAAAAAGAACATGATGGAAATGTAAAGTACAAAAATGATTCCTACAATGCCCATATTGCCTGTATTTGCCATAAAATCACGCAGATAGTGGATCATCACATCTTGTTGTGTTGGTATAAGAGAGCTAAAAATAAAGCTTTGAAGTTTTTCATAATAAACTTCAAAAAGAGGCATTTTCGTGAAAATGCTAAAAGTAATAAGTAGAATAGGAATTAGCGCTAAAATCGTGTGAAAACTAAGCGAAGAGGCGTAGTGTGCAAGTTCTACGTCTCTAAGCTTTTTGAAAAATTCGACACAATTTTTAGCGCTTAACACCTATTATAGTCCCATTTTTGAAGGGTTTAGTATATTGTTTGGATCGAATGCTTTTTTGATAGAACGGAAAAGTTCCATCTCACCATCAGAAAATGCTAAGTGCATAAATGGTGCTTTACTAAGTCCTATGCCATGTTCACCACTGAGTGTTCCACCCAAAGCAACTGTTGCTTTAAAGATCTCTTCGATAGCATGATGCCCAATTTCTAGTTGTTTAGGATCGCTTCCATCGACCATAACATTGGTATGAACATTACCATCGCCAGTATGTCCAAAGCATGGTACGGTAACATTGTATTTTTTAGCGATTTTATCAATTTCACTTAAGAGTGCAGGAAGTTTACTGCGTGGCACTGTGATGTCTTCATTGAGTTTTTTGCTACCGTAAATGGTGATGGATTGGCTAGCATTACGTCTTGCGAACCAGAGGTTTTTAGACTCTTCTGGTGTTTCTGCTCTCTTAAAGCTGCTGCATCCATTCTCACTAAATGCTTTTTCGATGACATCGAGTTGTTGGGTAAGTTCATCTTGTGAATTTCCATCAACATCGGTAATCAAAATAGCGCCTGCATCTACAGGTAAGCCTTTGTTGAATTTTTGCTCAACCGCTCTAATGGAGTAATTATCTAGAAATTCCATCGCTACAGGTGTAACACCTGCTGCCATTGTTTTATAAACAGCGTTCATAGCATCATCAACGGTTGGAAAAATACCCATCGCTGTTTGTGCCATTTTAGGCTTAGCGATAAGTTTGAGCGTAATTTCTGTAATGACGGCAAGTGTACCTTCACTGGCAATGATAATACCAGCAATGTTATAGCCTGCAACATCTTTGATAGTACGCTTTCCAGCACGAATAATTTCGCCATTAGGCAGAACAGCACGCAATGCCATAACATAATCTTTTGTGATACCATACTTTGCAGCACGCATACCACCAGCATTTTCGCTTACATTGCCACCGATGGTTGAGTACTCTTCACTTGCAGGATCTGGTGGATAAAAAAGACCTTTAGCTTCAACCGCTTTTTGTAAAGCCATATTGATAACACCAGGCTGAACAACTGCGACCATATTTTCCATGTCGATTTCTAAAATCTTATTCATGTGTTTTTCAAAGGCTAAAATAATTCCACCATTGGCAGGTAAAGCGCCTCCTGTAAAACCGCTACCTGCACCACGAGGGGTGATAATGATGCGATTTTCGTTACAGTATTTTAAAATATTACTGACATCGTTTTCGTCTCTTGGAAACAAAACGGCATCAGGCTGATAGCGTGTACGTGTTGCATCGTAGCAATACGCAATAAGATGTGCTTTGTCATTATAGACGTTGTCATCACCTAAAAGGTTTTTAAAATAATCAATATGTTTTATTTCCATAATGTGTCTTTTCTTTCTACAATATCAAATGGTAAATTTAAGATAATACCATCTATGCCTGAACCTTTAAGTGTGTTTGTTTGTTTTAAAAGATAAGCATAGTAGTTGTTATAATCAACAATTCTTGAACTGCTCCAATTGAACCATGAAGATTCGATTTGTTTGTTTACACGTGAATAAAAAGGAAGTTCAGGTTCTGTACCGTTATTTGTGACATCAATACTTTGTATAATATTGAAATTATGACAATCAACAAAAAAGCCCTTGTTCTCAATAGCAATAAAAATAATCGATGCAGCATTTTGATAACATGCTTGTTGGAAAATTTCTTTATCTGGATTTGGACGATACAGCTTTGCTAAATACGCAGCTACAACATCAGGGTGAATCCATGTGATGGTGTTATATTTTTTAGTAACTTCATTGAAAACAGCTTGATTTGGGGCAACTATAAGTGCACGGTCATAAAGATAGTTGATAGTAACTTCATCGCCAACCACAGGTTTGATACCAGTATCTGGAAATGCACCTTGAGCAAGCATTTCAAATTTTTCAACTTTTAAAACAGCTTTTGTTCCATTCTTGCTTATAACATCTACACGTGCGATAATCGTAGTATGTTTATCGTCAAATTTATGGCTTACAACACCACTTGCACCGACTACAAATTCTGGTGAATCAGCGATCACAATCTGTTTTTCACCTGATTCCAAAACGGTTGTTTTGAACTCTTTAAAAAAAGATTGAGCCTCTGCAAATGAGCCAAACAAAAACAGACATATAACCAAAAATAGCTTGTTCAACGGGAACTCCTTGAAGGGCACATGTTACCCTTTTATTTTTATGAGAGAGATTATACTATAACTGTTTTAAAAAAACTTCTTTTTTCAAAACAAAGTGTTTTAGGCATTTTGTAAGATTTGTTCAGATAAAATCGAAAAAGAACTAGGGGGTGCAAATGGCAAAAATCATAGCGTTATTATTTCTTTTTTTATCGATTGCACCCGCTTCATATGTTGAAGAACTAAAGTGGCCAAAGGGTGAAACGTTTCTCACATTTTTAGAAAAAAATCATTTACCATCATCAATTTATTATACGTTAGACAAAGAAGAGCAAGAACTTGCTGCAGAGATTGTAGCAGGTGTTAAGTATCAAGTACTCAAAAGTGAAGATAATCAATTAGAACAAGTCTTAATTCCTATCGGCGAAGAGCTTCAAATGCATCTTAAGAAAAAAGATGACAAGTTTGTGATGGAAATTACTCCTATTATTTTACAATCAGAAAAACGCGCACTAGCGATTGAAATTCGTAATTCCCCATATGTTGATATTTTAAATGCAACCAATAGCTATGGCTTAGCCAATGAATTTGCACAATCATTTAAAGGCGAAATTAATCTTCGTAACCTTCAAAAAGGTGATAAATTAGTCCTTCTTTATCAACAAAAACGACGTCTTGGAAAACCATTTGGTTCTATTAAAATAGACGTTTCTATGATAGAAACAGCAAAAAAGAGAAATTACATCTACTACTATAAAGAAAATTATTACGATGCAAAAGGACAAGAACTTACCAGTTTCCTACTTGCAAATCCTGTGAATTATACACGTGTATCGTCTCCTTTTACTCAAAACAGATGGCATCCTATCTTACAAAAATACCGCGCGCATTTAGGCATTGACTATGCAGCAAGTGTTGGTACACCTGTCAAAGCGGCAGGTAATGGAAAAGTGCTTTTTGTGGGTGAAAAAGGTGGATATGGCAATACCATTGAAGTAAGCCATGACAGTAGTTATAAAACCCTATATGCCCATCTTAACGGCTTTGCTAAAGGGCTTCGTGGTGGTCAAGGTGTCAAACAAGGTCAAGTGATTGGCTATGTCGGCAATACAGGACTTAGCAGTGGTCCACATTTACATTTTGGATTGTATCGCAGTAATGTTGCAATCAACCCTGCAAGTGTTGTTAAAATTGCAAAAAGTGCTTTAGGTGGAAATGAACTTAAAGCCTTTATTAATTATACTAATGAATTGAAACAAAAAGTAGAAAATGCCTTAGAGAGTGATACACCACCGTTTAAAGAAGAAAATTTTAATCTTGCTTATCCTTTTGAACAAAAACAAGGTTAATTTTTCTCTGTAAACAAAATGAAACGGTTTTGCGATAGAATTTAAAGAAAAAGAGTTTGCCATGATACGATGTTTTTTTAGAAATAGTAACAAACTTGAAGTAATCACAGATTTGAGTGAATTTGATGACAATGAAGATAAAAAGAGCAAAGTTGTTTGGCTTGACATGCTTCTTCCTACTACTGAAGAGATTGTATTTGTCGAAAAGACCTTTGGGATAGATTTCCCGACAAAACAAGAGTCAGAAGAGATTGAGATAAGTTCTCGTTACTGGGAAGAAGATAAAAAGATTGAGATCAACAGTTTCTTCTTGATTACCAATGAAGAGAGCGCTCACAACGAGACTGTTTCGTTCATTCTTCAAGGCAATCTTCTGATATCTATTCGTTATAAAGAACTCAAAACCTTTGAAGAGTTTAGTAAGCGTTTTTACTATGCTCCTCGTGAATTTAAAAACGGTTACTACATTTTTTGTCAGCTTCTAGACATCAGAATTGACGCCGATGCGGATATCATTGAAAAGCTTTCAAAAGACATTACTCGCTTACGTAAACACGTCTTTACTGACTATACGAATGATGATGAAGAGATGTTGGAAAAAATCTCCTCATTTGAAGATTTGAATATGAATATCCGTGAAAACTTGATGGATAAACAACGTATCTTAACTTCATTTATCAAATCTACTAAGTTTGATGCATCGCTTCGCAATGACATCGTCATCATGCTTAAAGATATTAAGTCTTTGATTGACTATACCGAGTTCAATTTTGAGCGTTTAGACTACTTACAAAACATCTTCCTTGGTGTTTTGAACATTGAGCAAAATAAGGTCATCAAGATCTTTACCATTATGAACGTTATCTTCCTTCCGCCAACGCTCATTGCAAGCATTTACGGTATGAACTTCGATATTTTGCCAGAGCTTCGTTGGGATTATGGCTATGCCTTCTCGTTAGCGCTTATGGTTATTTCAGCGGTATCTCCTATCCTTTATTTCAAGAAAAAAGGCTGGATTTAAGCACATGAAACACACGATTGAAGTGCTTAAAATTGAAGAGTGCGTTCACTCAGAATACATAAAACCTAAGAGTATGTACTATTTACATAACAGTGTTGAAAAACGCTGGGATATTGTCGATACACATAACAGTGTCGCCATTTTGCTCTATCATAAAGAGCTAGACTCTTTTGTATTTGTAAAACAGTTTCGTCCTTCAATCTATGTCAAAAATAGAGATGGCTTTACGTACGAGCTTTGTGCGGGTATTGTCGATAAAGACAAAAGCCTTATTGAAATCGCCAAAGAAGAGGTCTTAGAAGAGACAGGGTATGATGTACCGCTTGAGAAATTAGAAAAAATATCTTCATTTTATACGGCAGTTGGTTTTGCAGGTGGCAGACAAACGCTTTACTATGCCGTATTGGATGATAGTATGAAAGTCAATGAGGGCGGTGGCATTGAAGATGAAAACATTGAAGTCATTTACCTCAAACGTGAGGATACTTTAGCATTTATGTTTGATGAAAATATTGCAACGACATCGGGCTTGATGTTTGCATTGATGTGGTATTTCAAAAAGTTTGAATAAAAATGTAACGGTTGATTTCAACCGTTACATCCTCTCTATATTAGTCTATAAAACGTTTCGTTAAATCTCCATACGTCTCAATGCGTCTATCACGTAAAAATGGCCAAATGCGTCGTACGTGTTCTCCGCGTTCTAAGTCCACATCGACGATGAGCACTTCCTCTTTGTCGTGGCTTGCTCTTACGATAATTTCCCCTTGAGGACCTGCAACAAAGGAATTACCCCAAAAGCGAATGCCATCTAGTACACCATGATTGTCCGCTTCTTTGCCGATACGGTTTACACTGATGACAGGTAAGCCGTTGGCGATGGCATGACCTCGTTGTACGGTTTCCCATGCGTCACATTGGCGTTTTTTCTCATCTTCACTGTCAGCGTCAAACCAGCCAATAGCAGTTGGGTAGATAAGCATTTCTGCACCCTTCAGTGCCATCAAACGTGCAGCTTCTGGGTACCATTGGTCCCAACAGACTAAAAGACCAAGTTTGCCCACACTGGTTTGAATAGGATTGTAGCCAAGATCACCTGGGGTAAAGTAAAATTTCTCGTAAAATCCTGGATCATCAGGGATGTGCATTTTACGGTATTTGCCTGCTACTGTACCGTCTTTTTCAAAGACAACCGCAGTGTTGTGGTAAAGTCCTGCCGAGCGTTTTTCAAAAAGTGATGTGACTAAAACGACGTTGTTGGCTTTTGCGATGCCTGACCAAAAAGTGATGTCTTTTTCCCAGTTACTTGCGAGGTCAAAACACTCCACATCTTCGTTAATGCAAAAATAGCGATCTTGGTGGAGTTCTTGAAGAACAACAAGTTGTGCGCCTTGTTTTGCGGCATTTTCGATAAGTGAAACGGTTTTTGCTATGGTTTTTTCTTGTGTGCTTTCAATGGTATGTTGGATGAGTCCGACTTTCATAAAATCCACCTACAGTATGATTATTTTAATAATCTGTATTGTACCTTAATGAGCTTTTAATCCGTTTTAATCTACAATCTTGATGAGCATTATCAATTAAGGACAATTATGATAACACTATCTGAAATGAATGCTGGAGAAAAAGCTGTCGTAACGCGTATAGAAGCCGATGGCGAATTAAAACAGAGACTTTTTTCATTAGGGCTTCGTAAAGGGAGCCATCTTAAAATCAAAGCTACAAGTATCGCAAAAAGTACTATGGAAATTGAAGTAGGAAGTACGCTTCTTGCCCTTCGTTTTGAAGAAGCAAAACGCATTGGAGTGCAAAAAGTATGAAAGAGCTCATCATTGCCCTTGTGGGGCAGCCTAATGTTGGCAAAAGTATGCTCATTAACTCCATTGCAGATGCACGCCTTAAAGTAGGTAATTTTTCAGGCGTAACGGTTGAAAAAGCAGAAGTGCGTTTTGTAGCACAAGAACATGCTATTAAGATTGTGGATCTTCCAGGGACGTATTCTCTCAATGATTATACTCAGGACGAGCGCGTCACTAAAGAATTTTTGGAAAATGAACATTACGACCTCATTATCAACGTGGTTGATGCGACCAATTTAGAGCGCAATTTATACTTAACAACACAGCTTTTAGAGCTGGGCAAAAAAATGATTGTAGCGCTTAATATGATGGATGAAGCCCAAAAAGAGGGCATCTGCATCGATCATGAACTTCTAAGTTCTATCTTAGGTGTTCCTTGTGTGAAAGTCTCTGCAGCGACTAAAAAAGGTATAGGGAAGCTTCTCAATCGTACGATTGATATCTCGAATTTTCCACATGAAAAATCAAAATTGATTTACAGCGATGTGGTTGAAGAAGAGATCGAAAAGCTCTCTTCTTTCTTAACACAAAAGCGTTATAAAACGGATTTAGCGTACCGTGACTTGGTAATAAAGTTACTGCAAGAAAATCCAAAAATTTACCATAAGATGCATGATGAACCCATCTGGTTGGAGTTTTCATCATTACTGAAGGAGTCGTTAGAGCATCTTTATTTACATCATGACACGAAAGATGTCAGTGAAATTTTTGCAGAAGAGCGAGCTTCTTTTGCAAAGGGTGCAATAACAGAAGCATTGACATGCAAAAAAAGTGTCTCTTTAAATATGACCGAAAAAATCGATGCACTTTTAATTCATAAATTTTTCGGTATTCCTATTTTTATCTTTTTGATGTGGGCACTCTTTCAACTGACCTTTGCACTTGGCTCTATCCCTATGGACTGGATCGATGCTTTTTTTGTTTCACTTGGAAATTACGCAAAAACAATTTTTGGGGAGGGTGAACTTGGCTCCATGATCGCCGATGGTGCAATCTCTGGCGTTGGTGCTGTTGTAATGTTTTTACCAAACATCGTCATCCTCTTTTTTGGTATTGCACTTTTAGAGACAACAGGGTATATGGCACGCGTTGCATTTTTACTGGATGGCTTTTTTCATCGTTTTGGCTTGCATGGTAAAAGTTTTATTCCGCTTGTCACGGGATTTGGTTGTTCGGTTCCTGCTTATATGAGTGCTCGAACACTGAAAAATGATAAAGATAGACTCATTACGCTCTTCATCATTGGATTTATGAGCTGTGGTGCAAAACTTCCTGTTTATGTTCTCTTTGCAGGTGCATTCTTTAGTCAACAAAATGCGGGAAATGTTCTTTTTATCATCTATATTGCTGGGGCATTTATAGGGCTCATTGCGGCAAAACTTTTGAAAAAGTTTGTTTTTAAAGGTGTAGATGAGCCGTTTGTTATGGAAATGCCAAAGTATCGATTGCCTTCATTAAAACTGATTTGGCATACGGTTGTTACCAAAGCAATTATGTATCTTAAAAAAGCTGGAACATTTATTTTAGGGGCTTCATTGCTTGTTTGGTTTGCAAGTAACTACCCTAAATATCCAAGTATTGAAGAGAGTTTTGCACAAAAAATTGAGTTTGCTCAAAGTGCAGAAGAAAAAATGGCTCTTGAAAATGAGAAAGCACAACAACTTTTAGAAAAGAGTTTTTTAGGCATTATCGGTAAGTCAACCGATGCGTTTTTTGCGCCGATTGGCTTTGACTGGAAAATGACGATTGCCCTAGAATCAGGTCTTGCTGCAAAAGAAGTTGTGGTTTCCACGTTAGGTGTTTTATATGCGCTTGGCTCTGATGTTGATGAGGGTAATGAAAGCCTTATTGCCGCATTGCAGCAACAAATTCCTTTTGCTTCTTCGGTTTCATTTATCATCTTTGTGATGTTTTATCTGCCATGTATGGCAGCATCTATCGTCTTTACGAAAGAGAGTGGTAGCTATAAGTATCTGTTTTATCTTGTTATTTTTACGACAGTGATTGCTTGGTCATTAGCGTTTGTGGGGTATAGAGTAGCATTATTGTTAAATTAGAGAAGATGGATTTTAGTCCATCTTCTTTGCTGTTTTATCGTTCATCTCAGAATCATCATATGGGTCTAGGTGCGCGTTGATAACCCATTCTCCATCTGGAATTAACTCTTTGATCTTCTCCTCAATACGATCTCCCGCATGGTGTGCACGCATAAGAGAGATACCAGGGCTAAAAACTAAATGCACATCGACAAAGTTGGTGTTGGCAGATTTACGTGTTTTAAGATAGTGAAAATCGCTAATCTCTTTTTCCCCAAGGATAATGTTCTTAATGCCTTCTACAATCTCTTCATCCAGTGAAGCGTCTAGCAAAATGTAAACACCGTCTTTGATAATTTCATAGGCAGAATGAATAATATAAATTGAGATAACAACACCCATAATGGAGTCAATCAACTCAAATCCTGTCACTTGGATAAGGATTAATGAGACTAAAATAGCACCGTTACTAAGGACGTCTGTTTTATAGTGAAGAGCATCTGACTTAACGACCATACTACGCGTTTTTTTAGCCACATAATTCAAGAAAAGAACCAAAGCAATCGTAAGGACCAATGAGACAATCATAACGATGATGGAGTTTTCAAGGTGCTCTAGCGGTTCATGATAGATCGCTTTTTTAATAGCGCTGTAAAAGATAAATAGGCCTGAAACTGTAATAACAGTACCTTCGATAACTGCGGCTAATGCTTCAATCTTCCCTTTACCGTAGTTAAATTTTTTATTGGCAGGTTGTTCCGCCTTAGTGATCGCAAAATAGTTAAAGGCTGAAACAATTAAGTCTAAAACAGAATCAATCGCAGAAGCAAGAACAGCCACAGAACCACTTAAAATACCAATGAATAACTTGATAACAATGAGTAAAGTAGCGGTACTACTTGAAATAATGGTCGCTTTTTTTTGTAAAGTCATTAGGCGTCATCTCTCTCTTTATAAATATTCATTGAAGCACAGTGAAGGCTTCCATGTTCACGAATCAGCACAGAAGATTCGATACCAACGACTTCACGATCAGGGAAACAGCGTTCAAAAATCGCTAAAACTTCTTTATCGTAAGCATCAGAGTAGGTTGGAACTAGTACGGCATTGTTAATGAGTACAAAGTTCATATAGGTTGCAGGAATACGATGGTTATTGAAATATTTAGCCGATGGAAGCGGCAATGGAAGCAAATGGAAATCTGTTTTTTGAAGCTCTTTCTCCATTTTTCGTAGTTCTTTGTAATGCTCATCGTTTTTATCATAGCACTTTACATAGGCAATGGTGTTTTTATTGATAAAGCGAGCCAATGTATCGATGTGCGAGTCTGTGTCATCACCCATAAGTGCCCCATGTTCAAGCACGATAAGTTCTTTCAGTCCAAAAAGCTCTACGAGTGTTTGTCTGATTTTCTTTTTAGAGAGATGAGAGTTGCGGTTTTGCTCATACAAACAATACGCTGTTGAAAGCATAACACCATGACCATTACTATCGATACTTCCACCCTCAAGTACAAAATCAAAACTTTTGAGTTTTCCTTCTAAATAACCTTCTTCAAACAGTTGTCGTGTGACACTGTTATCAAGGTTTGCCTCAAACTTATTGCCCCATGCATTAAAGACGAAGTCATAGGTACGGCGTTTATGATTTTTATAGATATTGATACCACCAAAATCTCGAATCCATGTATCATTTGTTGGCATTTGGATGAGTTCGATGTTTTGCAAGGTTGGTAGTAAATTTGCCAGAGCCTTTTTGTCTTCACATATAACCATACACTTTTGAAAACGTGCGATGGTAGTAATGAATGTCAGATACGTTTGATGAATCTCTTCAATGGAGTGTGCCCAGTCACTCTGTTTGGGAGGGAAAACGACGATAAGTGCTTCTTGTTCTTCCCATTCTGCTGGTATTCTGATTTTCATTGTGTAACTCCATGTAGCGTGTATTAAACGTAAATTATACCAAAAAGGATTTTATATCTCCTACTTTGGGTATAAAATGGGTAAAATAGCCACCAAGAGCTTATCGGTAAAGGATTTTTTTGCTACAAAAAAGAAAAGATAATAAAAGCATCAACCAAATTAATTTTATGGCGATACTTTTTGCGGGTCTTTTTGCTTTTATATCGGCATGTTTGATTATCGTGAACGAGTACTTAGATTTTAAAAAAGAGATCAAAGTCATCGAAGAAGGGTATATACAAGCCCAGCAAAAAAGTGTAGAAACACAACTCAATCTTCTTTACAATATCACAGACTATCGCTACAAACAGAGTCAAAATCTTCCGAAAGAGCAGGTCTATCAAAAGCTTAAAGAGGATATTAATGCCCTTACCTCCAATATAGAGATGCAAACTTATCTCTTTTTACAAGATAGTTCAGGTGTCGTCTTTTACCGTACCGCGGCGTTGAGTCTTGAAGATGTGGGTAAAGACATTGTACTGACAAAAACATATGAGCCCTTAGGGCTTGTTTTAGGCAGTGGAGTCAGTACTCATAGTATTGAAGATGTTTTGGCTGAGAAGAAAAAAGCGTATGAAGATAAAATCATCAATTTTGTTTTGAAAATTTATATGCTTACGCTCTTTTTATACTTGGTCAGTACGGTTGAGTATCGTTATGTTAGTGACATTATGAAACGTGAAATTCGCTTTATCGTCTATTCGTTTAAAAAAGCGTCTCAAAACTATGAATTTATCGATATGGAAAAGATCAAATTTCAAGAGTTCCAAGAGATTGTAACCCATGCAAATGTGATGATTGAAGAGATTAAAAATAAAAATAGCGCTCTAGTGGAGCTTAACAGCAATCTTGAAGAGATTGTTGAACAAAAGACTATAGAGCTTAAACGTTCTATTGACTTTACACAAGAGTTGCTTGAAAAGCAAGATCGCTTTGTGAAAAATGCCATTCATGAGATCAATACACCACTTTCAATCATCTTGATGAACATTGATCTCTATAACCTCAAATTTGAAAAAAATCCGTATCTCATCAAAATAGAGGCTGCGGTTAAAGTACTGGATAACATTTATGAAGATTTAGCGTATGTGGTGAAAAAAGATAGAGTCGTGTATGAAAAGGCGATGATTGATTTTTCAAAATTTGTCACAGAGCGAGTGGAGTATTTTGAAGACGTAGCTGAGGGTAATAAACTGCATATTATTACAGACATTACACGAGATTTATTCATTGTTTTTAATGAGATCGAGCTTCAGCGTATCTGCGACAATAATCTCTCTAATGCTATCAAATACAGCTATGAAAAGCAGCCTGTACACATAAGGCTTTATGCAGAACAAGAGAACATTGTATTTGAGGTGCAAAATTGCGGAGAGAAGATTAAAGCACCAGAACAGCTTTTTGATCGCTATTACCGTGAAGATGAAGCGCGTGGAGGCTTTGGTTTGGGTCTTAATATCGTCAAAGAAATATGCGATGCAAATGATGTTACCATTACTGTGATCTCTGATGAATCGAAAACACTTTTCCGTTATCGCTTCGCTAAAGGATAAGCATGAAAATACTACTACTTGAAGACGAATTGATGTTACGAAGCTCTATTGAAGAGTATTTAGAAGCATTGGGTCATAAAGTCATCTCTTTTGGCAATGGCGAAGAAGCCTTTGAAGCTATTAAACAAGATATGTTTGATCTACTGCTTCTAGACATCAATATTCCTAAAATGAATGGGCTGAATTTGCTCAAAGCTCTCAATGAAATGGATCATGCATTTCCGACGATTTTTATTAGTGCCAATGTGGACATTGATGATATCAGTAAGGCTTTTGAACTTGGTGCTTCGGATTATCTCAAAAAACCATTCCATCTCAAAGAGCTAGGCATTCGCATCGATAAAATCAAGAAAGAGTATGAAATCAAAAAGCTCAAACATATCATTTTAAGCCCAAAATATGTTTTCTCGAAAGAAGAACAAATGCTTTTTTACAATAACAACGTGCAAGTACTTACAAAGAAACAGTTACAAATAGTTACATTGCTCTGTGAGAACATAGGTGTGGTTGTTGACTTTGAAAAATTCCGTAGTTATGTCTGGAACGATGAACCTATAGATAATGCCTCAATTAGGGCTGAAATAAGCCGTTTTCGCAAGCTACTTAAGGAAGATTTTATTATCAATCTCAAAGGGGTTGGTTATAAAATTGAGAAGTATTTTCCCGAAAAGATTCGCTAAAAGTTACGTTTTTACTCATATTTTTTCAAAAAAATCTCCTTTATACTCCTGAATTCAAAATGCTACGATAATGCTACGTTACTTCTTTACAATGTCACCATGGCTACCAAATCACATTGAAGGAGCATTTATGAGTCAGAATATCTACGACAGAGTGCAGGCCAATCCAAAATTTGCCGAACTCGTACAAAAAAGAAGTAGTTTTGCATGGAAACTAGCGATTGTTATGTTAGTTGTCTACTACTCTTTCATCCTTGTAATTGCTTTTTCCCCTGCAACATTTGCAGTAAAACTTGGAGAAGGTGTTACCACAGTCGGTATCCCTGTTGGGCTTGGCGTCATTATCATCGCATTTGTACTTACGGGTATTTATACTCAAAGAGCGAATGGTGAATTTGATGACTTAACCAACCAAATCAAAGAAGAAGCAAGGGGCGAAAAATGAAATGGGGCTTATTACTTTTAACGCTTTCAAATTTTTTATGGGCTGCTGATGCTCAGTTTAGTGGCAAGAGAGACATCAATGTTTCTGCGATTGTCATGTTCTTGCTTTTCGTTCTTGCAACGCTTGGCATTACGTATTGGGCAGCACGTCGTACTAAAACGGCTAAAGATTTCTACACCGCAGGTGGAGGAATCACAGGTTTCCAAAATGGTTTAGCGATTGCAGGTGATTATATGTCTGCTGCATCATTCCTTGGTATTTCAGGACTTGTTTACCTCAAAGGATTTGATGGTTTGATTTATTCTATTGGTTTCCTTGTTGGTTGGCCAATTATCCTTTTCTTGGTCGCTGAGCAACTTAGAAACTTGGGTAAATACACCTTTTCAGATGTTGCTTCGTATCGTTTACAACAAACACCGATTCGAACTCTTGCCGCATTTGGTTCATTGGCAACGGTAGCACTTTATTTGATTGCTCAAATGGTTGGTGCTGGTCAGCTCATCCAAATTTTGTTTGGTCTTGATTATGAGTATGCGGTCATCATGGTGGGTATTTTGATGATTTTATATGTTACTTTTGGTGGCATGTTGGCAACAACATGGGTTCAAATCATCAAAGCTGTTTTACTCCTCTCTGGTGCATCATTCATGGCAATCATGATTATGTACAAAGTGGGCTTTAGCTTTGAGACACTTTTCTCTCAAGCCGTAGCTGCGAAGAAGAGTGCTTCTATTATGGCACCTGGTGGACTTGTCAGTGACCCAATTTCAGCAATTAGCTTAGGAATTGCCTTGATGTTTGGAACAGCTGGTCTCCCACATATCTTGATGAGATTCTTTACCGTTAGTGATGCAAAAGAAGCTCGTAAATCTGTTTTTTATGCGACAGGTTTTATAGGTTATTTTTATATTTTAACTTTTATCATAGGTTTTGGTGCTATCGTATTACTTACAAATGACCCAACGTATCTTGATCCAGTCAAGGGTGGTATCATTGGTGGTGGTAACATGTCTGCGATTCACACAGCACATGCAATTGGTGGAAACTTATTCCTAGGATTTATCTCAGCGGTTGCTTTTGCAACAATTTTAGCGGTTGTTTCAGGTCTTACACTTGCAGGTGCAAGTGCGGTAAGTCATGATCTTTATGCAAACGTTTTTGCACGTGGCAGAGTAGATGAAATGACAGAGATGAGAGTTTCTAAGTACTCTACGATTGCTCTTGGTATCGTAGCGATTATCTTAGGCATTGCGTTTGAAAAGCAAAATATCGCGTTTATGGTTGGTCTTGCGTTTGCGATTGCAGCAAGTGCTAACTTCCCGATTCTTTTCCTCTCAATGTTCTGGAGAAAGCTTACAACTAAAGGTGCAGTTTGGGGCGGTAGTTTAGGACTTTTAACAGCGATTGTTTTGGTAATACTAAGTAAAGCGGTATGGGTAGATGTTTTAGGTAATAAAACAGCAATCTACGCTTATGGTAACCCAGCGTTGTTCTCGATGACAGTAGCTTTTGCAGGTATTTGGATCTTCTCTTTAATGGATAAGAGCGAAAATGCAGCAAAAGAGATAGCGGCGTATGATCATCAATTTATCAGAAGCCAAACAGGAATTGGAGCAGAGGGCGCTTCAAGCCACTAATTACATTATGAGAAAATTATAAAAAAGGATAGTAACAATGTCACAACTTTTTGAACCAAGTAGAGCTTTAAGTAAAGAAGCCAGAATTAAAAATATGTGCGAATACAAAGAGCTTTGCATCCAAGCAGACGAGGATTTTGAGGGATATTGGGATAAGCTTGCGAGAGAAAAAATTGAGTGGTTTAAACCTTATGATAGAGTTTTGAATGAGGATAACGCTCCATTTTATAAATGGTTCGAGGGTGGCAAATTAAACGTTACGCATCAGTGTTTAGGGCGTCATTTAAAGACACGAAAAAACAAAGCGGCTATTATTTGGGAAGGTGAAGATGGTAAGCGTCGTATCATTACCTATCTTCAACTTTTTTATAGAGTAAATCGTTTAGCAAATCTTATGCGCAATAAATTTGGCATTAAAAAGGGCGACCGTGTTGTCCTTTATATGCCAATGATTCCAGAAGCTGCATTTGCGATGCTAGCATGTGCAAAAATTGGTGCAATTCACTCTGTTGTTTTTGGTGGTTTCTCCGCTGAAGCATTGCGTGATCGTATTCAAGATGCTCAGGCAAAACTCGTTATTACTGCCGATGGTGCATTTAGACGTGGTAAACCATATATGTTAAAACCAGTGGTTGATGAAGCGTTAAAAGTAGGGTGTGAGTGCTGTGAAAAAGTATTGATCGTTCAAAGAAACTTTGAAGATATCGACTATGTTCCAGGACGTGATTATGTTTATAACGAAATTATCATGAACGAGTCTCAGTACTGTGATCCTGAGTGGATGGACTCTGAAGATCCATTATTCCTTCTTTATACATCAGGAAGTACAGGTAAGCCAAAAGGTGTTCAACACGGAAGTGCTGGTTACATCCTTTGGGCACAGTACACGATGGAGCACGTTTTTGATGTAAAAGAGAACGATACCTTCTGGTGTACAGCAGACGTTGGTTGGATTACCGGACATACGTACATCGTTTATGGACCACTCGCAATGGGTGCAACGACGATTATGTATGAGGGTGTTCCAACGTTCCCAGATGTAGGTCGATGGTGGAGTATGATTGAAGAACACAGAGTTAATCAGTTCTATACGGCTCCAACAGCGATTCGTTTGTTACATAAAGAAGGCGCTGATGCACCGAAAAAATATGATCTAAGCTCACTTAAAGTTCTTGGAACCGTTGGTGAGCCAATCAACCCAGATGCATGGATGTGGTACTATGAAGAGATTGGTGGTGGAAACTGTCCAATCGTTGATACATGGTGGCAAACAGAAACGGGTGGGCACATGATTACACCACTTCCTGGTGCAACACCGATTAAACCAGGTTCTGCTACATTCCCACTTCCGGGAATTAAAGCAGAAATTATTGATGAGCATGGCAATCCAACACCTAAAGGTGAAAAAGGATTTTTATGTATCACGAAACCTTGGCCATCGATGATTCGTAATATCTGGGGCGATAGTGATCGTTTTGTAAAATCCTATTTTGGGGATTGTAAAAAAGATGGTAAACCTGTTTACTTCTCCGGTGATGGAGCGATGTATGATGATGACGGCTATATCATCATTACAGGAAGGACAGATGACGTTATCAACGTTTCAGGTCATAGAATTGGTACGGCAGAAATTGAAGCGGTTCTTGCACACCATGAGAACGTTGCAGAAGTTGCTGTTGTTGGACGTCCTGATCCAATTAAAGGCGAGGGTATTTTTGCTTACATCGTTATCAAAGGTATGGATAGCCTAAGCGAAGAGGTTTACATGATTCAAGAGCTCAACAAGCTCATCGTAAAAGAGATCGGTAATATCGCTAAGCTTGATGCCATCCGTTTCGTACCTGGTCTTCCAAAAACCAGAAGTGGTAAGATCATGAGAAGAATTTTACGCTCTATTGCGAAGAAAGAGCCTATTACTCAAGATATCTCAACGCTTGAAGATCCAAGCATCGTTGAGAAAATTCAAAATCTTATCGAATTTTAATACTATATGGTGACCTACTAAACTGTAGGTCACTTCTTTCAAATTTCTAGGAAACTAATGCTGCGTGAATGAGCGTTTCGTCGTGCTCAAAATGAATGGTGCAGTTACTTTTAATACCAATCTCTTCAATACTTTTTTCATAACTTTTATCTCTATAATCACCTTTAATTGAGATGGCAAAAATAGGGTATTTTTTATTGTTGAAGCGAATGTATTCACCCGTAATAAGGGCTAAGCGTGTAATAATGACAGGAGAATTGATGTGTGACTGATAGACTTTTGTAAGAAGCTTCATAAAGTCTTCAACTTTTAGTCGAACATCAGGGAACGTTGGGTCAAACTCTTTTTTAAATTTAATATTTGCATTGGTAGATGAAGCACTAATACATAGATCTAAGAGTGCATAGATATTAACGCTTTCACCGTATTCTTCAACATTTGCAAACTTTTTGGTAGCACTTTTATACAGCTTAATACCAATCGAACTTTCATCGTCATATCCAACGGTAATAGCATAAAATTTATAAGAGCTAAAGGAGATGTCGACAATGGTAGTTTTAAAACCGTATGTCATACTGGCATAAGTTTGAGCAATGTCGAAGATTTTTTTATGGTTGACCTCACCAAGAAGGTATTGCGCTTCTTGGTTGAGGGAAATGATCTTGCCTGTGCTGTCAAAAACAATAAAAGGATTGTAGTCGTGTTCAATCCATGCTTCAGCAAAACTACTCATGATTAACTTTCGATATAGTTTTTAAGTTTACGTCCAACTTTAGGATGTTTAAGTTTTTTGATCGCTGAACTCTCTATCTGGCGTACACGCTCACGTGTAACATTGAGTTCTTTACCAATCTCTTCAAGCGTTCTATCGCTCTCATCGTGCATTAAACCAAAACGCATACGAATAACAGCTTTTTCTCTGTCATTGAGTTGATCTAAAACTTCATCAATTTGATCTTTAAGGTCAGATTTTAAGATATGATCAATCGGCGCAACAGAGCTTTTGTCTTCAACAAAGTCACCAAATTTACCATCGTCTTCGTTACCAATTGGTGCTTCCAATGAAATAGGCTCTTTTGTGATTTTAATAACGTTTTTAACTTTATCAGCACTGAGTCCCACTTCTTGTGCAATGGTCTCAATATCAGGCTCTTTACCTTCTTCTTGAAGGTGTTTACGAATGATTTTGTTGATACGGTTAATCGTCTCGATCATGTGGATCGGAATACGAATGGTACGCGCTTGATCTGCAAACGCTCTAGAAATTGCTTGACGGATCCACCATGTGGCATACGTCGAGAATTTATAGCCTTTTTTGTACTCAAATTTATCAACCGCTTTCATCAAACCGATGTTACCTTCTTGAATAAGGTCAAGGAATGGTAAACCACGGTTGGTGTAACGTTTTGCAATAGAAACAACCAGACGAAGGTTACTTTTTGCCATACGTGTTTTTGATTCGTCAGCGATTTTTTTACCACGTTTGATTTGCTCTAAAACCTCTTTGAGTTTTTCTGGGTCAAGATCAAAACCTTGTTTACTCGCTTCCTTTGTTTGGAAAAGCTTTTTGATTTCCATGTACGTAGAAACCATCGTGGCTTCTGGAACCATTGTTGTGATATCTTCTTTGGTAAGATCAACAATGTTTCCTAAAAGTTTTGCATGGTTTTCTCTAAGCGTATCATTGAAAAGTGGTAAACGGTACTCTAAACGTTTGAGTTCTTTGTCAAATTCAAAGTCACTCTTAAGCGCTGTCTCCATAGACTTTACAAGCTCATTAATGAGTTTACTTGTCGGTCCAAGATCCATAAGTGCGTCTTTAAGAAGTTTCTTTTTGTATGCAAGACCTAGATCATAGTTCATCATCTCTTCAGGATCATCCAAGTTCTCTTCTGGTGGTCTTGTAAGACTTTTGAGCCAATCTTTTTTTGCTTTCTCTAAAGACTTAAAGCTCTCGATAACTTTTTCAGTTCGTGTATTGTCTTTTTTAGAGAAGGTTTTTTTCTCTTCGCCTTCTTCGCCTTCTTCATCATCAAATTCTTCATCGTCACCATCATCATCGGTGTCGTCTTCAAAGGTTTTGAAAAGCTCTTTGACACGACGCTCACGGTTGATAAGCGCTTCTTTGTAATCCAAAATAAAGTCAATCAAGTAAGGAACAGAACAGAACGCATCGATAATAATATCTTCACCAAATTCAATTTTTTTACTGATGTCAATCTCTTCATCTTTGGTTAAAAGAGAAATTTGTCCCATTTCACGAAGATACATCCTAACAGGGCTGTCACTGCGTGACCATTCTAGGAGTTCTTTTTCGCTAGCAAGATCAAACTCTTCTTCAAGGGCATCGTCTTTAATTTTTTGTTGTTCTTCTTCACGTCTTCTTGCTTCTTCTTTATTGCGCATTTTCGCAATTTCAGCAGAAGAGATTAGTGTAACTTTGTATTTTTCTAAAAGGCTCATCAATTTTTTGACGTTTGCAGGGGTTGGAGGCTTTACAAAAAGGTCCATAACGTTTTCATACGTAACGTATGATTTTTCATTTTCCGCAAAAAGTTCTTCTAGTAATGTATAGAGTTCTTTTGAAGCCATAAGTGTAACTCTCCTTGAGTGAGTGTGTTTGGAGATTAGATTTTCTTCATTAAATTCTAATAAAAGATGTGGATTATACCGAGTTTTTTTTTAAATATCATTAAATACGGTTATTTTATAAAGTGGAACAGGAGTTGCTTTAACTAGGGAAAGATTTTAAAAATAGTGGGAAAAACAATGCAAAGCAGCTATTATAGCGTTACTGGAGCGATGGTCACACAGTTTAATAAACTCGACCTAATTTCTAATAATCTTGCCAATTTAAATACCACAGCATTTAAAAGAGATGATGTTGTTGTTGGTGATTTCAAACGTATTTTTCAAGAATACAAAGATGAAATGCCTATCAAAGACAACACAAAAGAGGCAAGTAAATTTATCAATGCTGTAGGGGTAAGAGTACCTCAAGTTGTAGAAGAATATGTGAAGTATCAACAAGGTGGTATTAAAAATACAGGTAATCCTTTTGATTTTGCACTCAAACGTGAAGATGCATTTTTTATGGTAGAGACGCCTAATGGTATTCGCCTAACACAAAATGGTTCTTTTACGCTCAACAATGAAGGTGTTTTAACTACTAAAGAGGGTTATCCAGTATTGCCAGCAACCTATTTTCAAAATCAACAATATATAACAATCCCAGATGATGGCGAGCTAAGAGTCGATCAAAGTGGCGGTCTTTATAACCGAGAAGATCAAATTGGAAACTTGATGATTGTTCGAAGCGATGATATTAGGTCATTGTTAAAAGAGGGAACAAGTTTCTATAAATACAAAAGTCTTGAAGAAGTCACCCAATTAGAAGATGGTAATTTTGTTTCACAAGGTTTTCTTGAAACCAGCAATGTCAATCCTGTGAGTGAAATGGTTAATTTGATTGAAACCAATAGATTTGTAGATATGTATCAAAAAGTGATGAAGTCACATATGAACGATCTTAACTCAGAAGCTATTTCGAAACTAGCTTCAACTAAAGCCTAATAAATAATTAAGAAACTAAAGAAGGAAGAAAAATGATTCGATCACTGTATACTGCTGCAACGGGAATGATCGCACAACAAACGCAAATCGATACGACCTCAAACAACATCTCAAACGTAAATACGATTGGTTATAAAAAACAACGTGCTGAGTTTGCGGATTTGATGTATCAAACCATGACATATGCTGGAACATCAACCAGTGGTACATCTGTTTCTCCAACAGGTATTGAAGTTGGTCTTGGTGTTCGTCCAACGGCCATTGCCAAGATGTTCACACAGGGTAACTTTAAAGAGACAGGTAACTCTTTAGATATGGCAATTACAGGAAATGGTTTTTTCCAAATTTTGCTTCCAGATGGCACAACTGGGTATACCAGAAACGGTTCATTTAAACTGGATGCTGATGGAAATGTCATCAACAGCGATGGTTACCAACTTATTCCTCAGCTTGTTATTCCAGCAGATGCAACACAAATTACGATTGGTGTGGATGGTATGGTTTCTGTTCTTCAAGCAGGAGCAACAGCGACACAACAAATTGGACAAATTGAATTAGCAAACTTCATCAACCCAGCAGGTCTTCACTCTTTAGGTGATAATAACTTTATTAACACCACAGCATCTGGTGATCCAATAGTCAGTAATCCAGGTCTTAATGGTTTAGGACAAACCAGACAAAATTTTGTTGAGATGAGTAACGTTCAGTTGGTTGAAGAGATGACAGATCTTATTACAGGGCAACGTGCGTATGAGGCGAATTCAAAAGCGATTACGACCAGTGATGAAATGCTTCAAACTGTTAATGCCTTGAAACAATAAGTTTGATATGCTGATACTGGTTCCAATTCTGATCTTGGTCGCGATTATTGTCGCGATCGATCAGCTCTATTTTAATGATCCAACTCCAAAAAATACGAGTTCTCCATCTGAAAAACATCAAAAGGCAAACGATACGAATGCAACACAGAAGTATTTGGATCGTTATATTAAAAAATAATTTACATCTAAAAGAAAACCTATGAATTTTTTGGCTATTTTTAAACTCACAATTCCTGTTATGATGGGATATATCCCTCTTGGTATGGCATTTGGATTACTGCTTTCAAAGCTTCTCATTCCATGGTATTATGCTTTTTTTATGAGTGTCTTTATCTTTGCGGGATCAGGTCAGTTTTTAGCGCTGACTCTTTTTGCTTCACAAGCTACTATTTTAGAAATAGGTATTGCGACGTTTTTACTCAATCTTCGTCATACGTTCTATGGACTTTCAATGATTTCTGCATTTAAAGATTTTTCATGGAAAAAGAACTATCTTATTTTTGGGCTTACTGATGAGACCTTTGCTCTCTTAAAAACGAGTGATGTCCCAGAAGCGAATCGTGAAAAAGCATACCTTTGGATTACATTTTTAAATCAGTGTTATTGGATTATAGGAAGTGTTGTAGGTGCACTTTTAGGCAATATTTTGCCTTTTAATTATGAAGGGATAGAGTTCTCTTTAACGGCACTTTTTGTGGTACTTTCTATCGAACTGTATAAGAAAAATAGGCTGCATAAGCCTTTCTTTGTTGCCCTTATTATCGGCTTGTTTGGTATGATTTTATTTCCACCACAAAAGATGTTGATTTTATCATTGTGTTTAGCCGCGTTTGTATTGATTGTGTTTAAAAGGAGTATGGAAAATGGAAAGTAGTTATATCATCGGAAGCATTATCGTAGCAACATTAGCGACGTATGCGACACGTATTATTCCATTTTTACTTTTCCGTACGCGTGAACCTTCACCACTGATAAAGTACATTGAGCTCAATATGCCTTTGATGATTATGGTGATTTTAGTGTTTTATGCTCTCAAAGATGTTAAATGGGAGAGTTATCCGTATGGTTTGGCTGAGATTATTGGGGTGAGTGTTGCGATTATTTTACACGTCAAGTTTAAAAACGCTCTCTTAAGCATTTTTGTCGCAACACTAACTTATATGGTCTTAATTCAAAAGGTTTTTTAAACGCTTTTATCGTTGAATTTGCGAAGGTTTAGAATCACTAAACCTTCGCAAATTCGCCTCAAAATCCTTATGCTTTTTTCACAAACTCAGATTTAAGACCCATTGCGCCAATACCATCAACTTTGCAGTCAAGGTTATGGTCACTCTCATAGTTCAGACGAATATTTTTGACTTTAGTACCACCTTTGATGACTGCAGAGGAACCTTTGAGTTTTAAATCTTTGATGACTACAACGGTGTCACCATCGCTAAGGATTGTGCCATGCGCATCTTTTATAACACTAGCGGACTCTTCATTTGAAGCGGCATTTTTAGACCATTCATAAGCGCATTCAGGGCAGATAATCATCTCACCATCTTCATAAGTATATTCACAATTACATTTAGGACAAGCAGGTAGTTGCATCGTATTCTCTCTTTTTTTTATATGATTGGTATAAGTATGCCTTATATTGCCTCAAAAAGAGCTAAACAGCTTTTAGCGTCTTAGAAGATACGGAAACTCTCTGTCTCTTTCATAGCGCTTGATTTTCTCTTCATAGTGGTCAATGGCTGTGACCATGTCTCGTGCAAATTCGTAGTTAATAATATAGTCTCTTTGGTTGATATGAAGTGTTTGCATTCCTTGTAAGGCGGCATCATACATGAGTGCATCTTTGATGGTTTCAGCATGTCCATTGGTGAGACGACGAATATCGTGACCCAACCCCGTAACCCATAAATCCATAAATTCTACACGAAATGGAAGTACCTTTCCCCATGTTTGTTCAACCAATACAGCGTTTTTCAATGAAAATTCATGAAATATAATGGTGTCTTGGTCTTGATTATAGACAGCAATGATTTGATTTGGCATAGGTTTAAAGACGGGATTAATTGTTGCTAAATTGACCTCTTTTGGGGCACATCCGCTGAAAATGAGCATGAGAAAAAAAAGAAGTATCGACAATGTTTGACGCATGAGGAGTCCTTAATTTTTGTAAAGAAAGTGTCAAGATAACGTCAATATGAAATTGACAGAGTTATTTTAACATTTCACTGTTAATAAACAAGGAGAGATCATGAAAAAAACACTCTGTTTTATACTTTTGGCACTCACACTCAGCCATGCAAAGGAATTTAATGCCCCTATGAAAGCTTATATGGAGGGCTTAAATGCAGAAGCAAAAGCAACAAATCCAAACTTTACAGGTTTTGATGCAAAAAGGGGCGAAGCGCTTTTTTTCTCTAAACATACAGGCAAAAAAGGAACAGAAATGAGTTGTGTGACATGCCACTCAAATGACCTTAAAAAAGGCGGGCAAAATATCAATACCAATAAACCCATTACCGCACTGGCTCCCTCTGTAAATGTAACCAGACTAACCGATGTTGCTGAGGTCGAAAAGTGGCTCAGACGTAACTTTAACGATGTGTTTGCCAGAGAGGGAACGGCACTTGAAAAAGGTGATGTGTTAACCTACATCATTAACCAATAAGGAGAGACAATGAAAAAGATACTTTTTATCACAGCACTTGGACTAAGCGTCGCCTTTGCAGGCAGTGTCGCACCCGCCAATAATGCACAGTACCAAAAAGAGTGTGCCAGTTGTCACTTTGGTTATCAACCCGCTCTTTTAAATAAAGCTTCATGGGAAAAAGTGATGACAAACTTGAGCGATCACTTTGGAACAGACGCTTCTTTGGGTAAAGTGGAGAGTGAGCAGATATTGAACTATCTTGTTACCAATGCAGGAAGTGGTAAAATAACGGCAAATAACACTACGATGCAAATTACCAAGTCACCTTATTTTATCAAAGAGCACCGAAAAATCTCTGCGAAGCTGATAGAGCAAAAAGAAGTTGGCTCACTCTCTAATTGTATGGCATGCCATACGACGGCAGATAAAGGCAGTTACAGCGAGCGGGCTATTGTGATTCCAAATTATGGGAGATGGGAATGAAAAAGATTCTTGTTTGGGGGCTTTATACAAGGCTTTCCCATGCGCTTTTAATGGTCATGATGTTGGCGGTCTTTTTAACGCCTGAAGTCAAAAGACTCCTTACGTTACATGTAGCACTTGGGTACACAATCGCACTGCTTTTTCTCTTTAGAATTCTTTGGGGCTTGATGGATGTAAAATACTCTAAATTTAAAGATTTTAACTTTAGTTTGGTGGCGCTTAAAGAGTATATGCTCACCATTTTTGGCAACAAAAAAGAGTACATCGGACACAATCCAGCGTCTAGTTATGCCATCATTGCGATGATCATTTTAACCTTTTTAGCGGTCATTACGGGTGCTTTAACGTATGGTGTTAAAGAGGGCATGGGCGTATTTGCTTTTATGAACCACACGCTATTTCGTGATATGAAGCTTTTTAAAGAGGTACATGAATTTTTTTCCAATGCCCTTATGGCGGTTATCTTTGCGCACATCGCAGGAGTATTACTCGATAAAATTGTGCATAAATCGCGTGCGTTAGAGTCGATGGTAGATGGCTATAAACCAAGCAATGAAGAGGGCCTAAAACTCACCCTTGTTCAAAAAATTTATGGTGTTCTAGCACTTGGACTTTCCATTTTTGCATTTGTTTATATGTTGGTAATGCCCAATAGTCTTTTGATCGCTGATGGCAATGTTAAAATGGACTATGCCAAAGAGAACAATGCGTTTTACAAAGAGTGTATCAGTTGTCATACGCTCTTTCCTCCCTTCTTATTGCCTCAAAAGTCGTGGGTAAGCATGATGGGTAATTTGGAAAATCACTTTGGTGATGATGCTTCTTTGGATGAAAAAACAACACTCTCCATCAAAGAATTTTTAGTGAAAAACAGTGCGGAGTCTTCCACTAAAGAGTCTTCTTTGCGTATTATGGCAAGTTTGAAGAGTGATCAAACGTATCTCGCTATTACCGAAACACCTTTTTGGAAAAATCGACACAAAAAGATTGATAAGGCAGTGTATGAGAGGGCAGATATTGGTAAACCATCCAATTGTAAGGCATGCCATGCTAATATTGAAAATGGACTCTTAAATAATCGAGACATCAAAAGGTTGTAAATGAAACTACTTCTTATCTTTTTTCTTGCATTTTATTTGTATGCCAGTGATGGTAAAAAAGAGCACCATTTAAGCAAAGATCTCTCCTATTTGGAATTGACATCGGAGCAAAAAGAGATCGCGAAAAGTATGATAAAACAGTACCGTGTGGAGATTAAGACTTTTCGTGAGTTTAAAGAGAAAATGGAAGATGAAAAAGAGCGTTTGCTAACACGCGAAGTGTTAAATGAAGAAGATGTTCAAAAAATCAATGAATCGATTTTCCAAAAAGCCAATGCGATAGAGAGTCGTTTTTTAGTCCAAATGCACAATCTATTAACCAAAGAGCAACGCAAAAAATTTGCACACAATCTTGAAGAATGGGAAGTCGAATGAGCGAAAAAATTCTACTTATTGAAGATGATTTGGAGATGAGCTCACTTATAGCAGATTACCTGCAAAACTATGACTTTGACGTTCAAGCGTTTGACAAACCTAAAGAGGCACTTGCGTATCTTAAAAACCATCTTGGTGAGTATAAAATCATCGTGCTTGATTTGATGCTTCCTCAAATGGATGGTTTCGATGTCTGCAAAGAGATTCGCTCCATAAGTGATGCGCACATCATCATCTCTTCCGCTCGCAATGAACTCAGCGATAAAATCTTAGGCTATGGCGTGGGAGCCGATGATTACCTCGCAAAGCCTTATGAACCCCGTGAACTCGTTTTAAAAATCAACTCCTATCTTAGAAGAAACGTTCCCTCAAAAAAGAAAATAGGGGATTTTGAAATTGATGAAGCGAAAATGGAAATTTCTTTGGAGGGCTATGCGCTCGATCTTACCAAAATAGAGTTTGACATTTTGCTTTTATTACTCTGCAATCAAGGCAAAGTTTTTTCACGCGAAGTGATTTTCAACGCCATCAATGGCATCGGTTACAACTCCAAAGATCGCACCGTCGATATGCATATTAGCAATCTGCGCGCTAAAATAGGCGATGATCCGAAAAATCCAAAATACATCAAATCCGTTTGGGGTATTGGCTACAAAATGGTAGGTTAAAATGTCCATTTTTACGAAGCTCTTTTTACTCTTTTTAGTCAGCCTCTCATTGATGCTTTTTGTCTCACGCGAAACCAGTCAACTCACCCAATCAAAAATGGAAATGTTGCTAAAAGAGAAGTATTTACAAGCCTCGAGCGAGCTCTTTCGCGACCTTGCCAATAACGACCAAACCGCTCTTAGCAAAAGGCTTCAAACCTTTGATTTTGAAGTGATATTAGAGCCTTCTCGAGTATTAGGAACTTCTAGAAGTGTGTATGAAAAAAGTAGCTCTTTTGGTGAAGTGAAAATTTTAGTTGATACCAAAGGTCAATACTTCTTGTTGCTGAGTTATTTGGATGAAAGCCTGCTCATACGCGATAAAAACCAAGAAGAGGGCGTTTTTGCGCAAGGGATGGTGACCTACTTTATCGTTGCCGATATTTTCGTGCTTGTTGTGATTTTCTTGCTCATTGTAAGACTTCTTCTTCCTCTAAAACAGATCAACCTTACGTTAAAATCCTTTGGTGAAGGCGCTTTAGATGTGCGTATGAAACGCTTTGGCTCAAAAGAGCTAGACACACTCTCCAATACATTTAATGCGATGGCTTCTAACATTGAAGCACTTATCTTCTCGCGTCAACGCTTACTTCGTGACATTGGGCATGAGCTAAGAACGCCGCTTACAAAATCTAAACTGGCACTTGAGATGCTAGGCGAGGGTAAGTATCAGCAAAGCCTTAAAAAGGCCATCACTCAAGTTGATGAGCTTACCAAAGAACTCTTAGACATTGAAAGACTCAATGCCAATATGGAACAGCTAACTTTATCCACTTTTGATGCGGAAACACTCATCTCAGAGTCACTCTCTCGCGCACTCATTGAAGATGAAAGTTTGGTGGATATTCATGTGGAAGAGAGCTTTGAGATAAAAGGCGATCTTAATTACCTAAGCATTACACTTAAAAATCTTATAGACAATGCCCTAAAATACGGCATAGAAAAGCCTATACTCCTTGAAGTGAAAGAGCGCACAATCAGCGTTAAAAGCAAAGGAGAAGCACTTGAACATCCACTCGAATACTACTGCGAGCCATTTGCCCAAGGTGACGCGGCTAGAGGTGTGGAAGGGTTTGGTTTGGGGTTAAGTATTGTCAAAAAAATCGTTGAAAAACATGGCTTTAGGTTAAGACTTACATGTGAAAATGGATGGAATAGCTTTTCACTTTTATTTCAATAAATAGTTGAGACTAAAGAGGACATATGGAAAAAAAACTCATTTTATCTATATCAAAAAAGACAACTGGAGATTTATCCGATTTTATTGGTGAACTTCATAAACATAAAATTGTCGACAAATACAATGTTGGTATTATTCCAGATCCAGTAATGTATTTTAGAAACAATTTTTTTGATAAAGTCATTCGTGATGGCTTTGGCTCGATGTTATGCTTCACTGTTATAATGGATGATATTACAACCCCTTCAATGCATGTAAATGACATTGAACGTGTGTTTCATAAATTTGTCGAGCAACTTAAACCAATTAATCATTTATTAATTGTTGATCCATTCTTTTACCCTGAGTTTGGTAAGGTGGATAAGGTTGCAAAGAAGTTTATTCGACTGATCGATCCAATAATCAAGGAAATAGTTAAAATAACCGTTGTTTCTAATGGAAAAAACAAGTCTTCGATTCGTAAATATATTGAAAATCTAAAAAAAGCTAATCCTAAAATCCAATTAGAGAATTACATTACTCAAAACTTTCATGATCGATTTTGGTTAAACCCAACAGCTAAAAAAGGTATGGTTGTAGGGACATCGATTAATGGGATTGGGAATAAAATTTCCTTAGTAGATACTTTAAATTCAGTAGATGCTTCACAAGTTATTGAAGAAGTATATAAAATTATAAACCAAAAACAGGAGCAGAGTGCTCAGGGCTAAACTTTCTCCCTTTCTCAAAGAATAAGTTTAGTCAATAAAATTCATTGGATTTTTGAATTGGTATTCAAATCCAAGACGTTCAAGTTTACTTCCATCAATAATACGTTGTGTACACTCCACGTTGTCTGTAAATCTTGGAGGCGTGAGATGACATTGCTCACTTTGGTATAAAAAGACCTCTTCTTTTGTAGGGTGTTTTGGCGCACATAAGTTAAAAATACCTTCGAGATTTTTATCTATCGTAAATAAAACAGCGCGAATCACATCGATTCGATGAATGTGATTGACACGGCTTTCCCCATCTGTAATAAGCTTATTCGTGTAGTATTTCGCTGCGATGCGATCCGCTCCCATCAATCCAGCACAACGAAAAATGATATGGACTTTTCCATGCAGGCTTCTTTCGACTTCATAGTATAATGGATTGGATGAAGAGACAATTTCACTCTTTTCATCGTACACTCCAGAAACTTTCGGATACACCGAAGAAGAACTCACAAAAAATATTTTTTTAATGGTTGAAAAACGAGGATGTTGTGAGAGTGTGTTTATAAACTGAAAATAATCATTAAATTTAGATGGTGGATAGTTTATAAAAAGATACTTACAAGAGAAAAGGGCATCAAGATTGTTATAGATACCTTCCGTGAGTACATACGATTCAAATCCTAACTTTGTATGTGTTTTTTGTATCAGTTCATTACGCGCAGATAATTTGATAGTAAATTGGTCTTTGAGTGTTTTGGCAAGTTCTAATCCTAACCACCCCGCTCCTAAAATCGAAAATGTTTTCATAATCATAGTGATAAGCTTTTAAATAATTTGAGTAGTCACAGTATAAAGAAAATGTTTAAACCGTTGATAAATAGATGGAATTGTGTAGATACAATCAAAAAGCTGGAAGAGGTTTTAAACGATCTTAATTTCGTTTTTATGCTCTTTTTTGACTTCGTACATTGCCATATCTGCATCTCTTAAAATATCGTTGATGGTTTTGTCATCGTCCTTAAATACAGTTCCGCCAATACTTGCCGTACAGGTGTAATCAAAGTTGATGAGGTGAAATGGCTCTACGATGGAGAGTAAAAGTTTATAGCCAATTTGTGCTATTTTCTCTTTGGCTTCTTTCTCATCTTCTCCAAGTTTAGTGACCAGCACAACAAATTCATCGCCTCCAAAGCGAGAAACAGTGTCACATAAGCGAAGTACTGATGTGAGGCGTTTTGCGACTTGTTTGAGCAATATATCACCGTATTCATGTCCTTTGGTGTCATTGAGAACTTTAAAATTATCCAGATCTATAAATAAAATTCCACAAAACTCTTGGGAGCGTTTGGCATTTGCCACGGTATAGTTTAGGCGATCAAGCAGAAGTTTTCGATTTGGCAGTTCGGTCAATGAGTCATAATACGCCAAATGCTCGATCATCTTTTGTGCTTCTTTATCTTGGGTTATGTCTCTAAAAATGACGACAGAACCGATGTTATGATGATCTTGTACAAAAGGTGTTGCATTGAGATGCACGATAAAATGCTCTCCATTTTTCTTGCGAAAAATTTCCTCCCCAATGTATGTGCGCTGATAACGCATGGAGTTTAGGATTGGGCAGTCTTCTTTTGTCGTATTAAGCTGATGTACATGAATGAGTGTATGCGCATCTTTCCCCAAAACCTCTTCAAGACTGTACCCTAAAATAGCCGTAGCTGAGGCATTAATGAATGTAATGTCGCCTTTGGTATTTAACAAAATTACACCATTAATCGTCTTTTCAACAATAGTTTCAAATTGTATTTTTTCTCTTAGTGTTTTTTGGCTTTGTTCAACCAAAAGGTACAGTACAATGCCCAAAAGTACAAAGGTTAAAAAGCCAAAAAGCAATGAAGTGATGTATTTGTGTTCTATCGTGACCAAATCATCAAGATGACTGTAGGTGACTGCATAAGCTGCAAGCGTGTTACTTAGGTCATAAATAGCATGAAAATTAGCAACATATCCTTGATTATTTTCGACCAATGGTATAGAAAAGTTTTTTCCTTCTTGGAGTTTTGCTTCAATGTTATAGCGTTTTTTTAAGATGGCATTGATTTTTTTGGTAAGTTCAGACTCTATGGAGTGTGCTGTGACGTTGGAAATCTTTTGATTTTCAATAACAAAGTCATCGCTTAAAACAGATGGCATAAAGTGATGCTTATGGGAATCAAATACCAAATCTGTTGTGATGGACTTTTTGAAAAGAAGAATGTGGTCACTCCACGTTAGAAGTTTTGCAAGTTCAAATTCTATATTTTCATAGGCTATAGAAACCTCGACACTGCCTAAATGCTCTTTATTATCAATGATAGGAAAAACATAGCGGAAGCCTGGATACACACGTCCGCCTTCAAAGCCTGCAACAAATTGCTTTTCGATATTAGCCTTTTGAATTGATGGACGTACATTCATCAAATTGTCACCATTTTCACTCGGAGAATGAAAACGTAAAAAACTCTCTCCTTGAGGAGTATGAAAGTGAAATTGTTTTATACCCAACTTTTTGAGTTCTTCATTGTAAAATGGATAAAGAAGGCGATAAAGAGAGCCTCGAAGAATCGCTTTTTCGCGTGTATCATTGGTATCATTCACTGCATGAAGAATTTGAAGAACCGAAGGCTGCATAATGGCATAGCGAAAATAGTTTTCAATAGAGATAGTAAACATTTGTGTTACCGCTTTGTAAGAGGTCTCTAAGATGCGGTTTTCATTTTGCAGTAAGACATCTCGTTCTTCAACCATTTTTGAATGTACATAGATGAAAAAAAGTGTATAAGAAAAAAGAATGGCACATGCTGTGATTAGAAATTTACGCATTAAAAACTCCCGCTTTGGGGAACATTAAAGGTTTCAATTTCACTTTTAAGATGCTTAAACATCTCCATGTCAGTTTCACTCATCCCATAACGGATATCTTTGCCCCATGTTTGATAGACCTCTTTAGGGGCTGCAAGCAAAATAGATTTAATTTTTTCGATTTGCTCTAGGCTAAGCGTTTGAGTGTTCACAACCAGTGAAAAGCCTGGAATGAGAGATGTTGTTTGGATGACTTCAAGACCCAGTGAGGCATACTCTTTAGCAATGCTTTCTTTCATACCGCCCATCTGAAAATCACCTCTAATGATAGAAAGTGCCACTTCATCATGAGTGCCTACATAGCGATAAAGCATCGTATCTAAATTGGTGTGTAAATAATCATTAACAAGAACTTTTGTTTTGGTATAGCCACATGTTGAAAGAGGTTGTGTTAGCGCAACTTTGAGTGTTGCTTTAGGCGACAGTGTGTCTCCTGCAAATTTAACTAAGGCACAGCGATATCCTCGCTCTCCATCACTTTCATGAAACGTGATGATAGGAAGTGCATATGGAAAGCTTTTTTGAAGTGTCAAAAATGGTAAAGGTCCAAAATAAGCAATATCAATTTTATTGGCTTTGAAAGCAGCGATTATGTCATCGTATTTTTTCTCATAATGAAAAGCAATATTTTCATCTAAAGCCTCTTCAAGATAATTTACCATTGGAAAAAAATCTTCAAGAATTTGGTTTGAATTGAAAAAAGGAAGTGGTGCGAAGACAAGAGGACGTGCATGTAATGAAAAAGAGATGAAAAGTGCTATAAAAAGGCACGTACATCGCCGCATGATTAACCTACTATGTTACATTTTTGTCACACAAATCATATAAGAGGAAGTATAAAAATAGACTTAAATTATTTTAAAAAATTTCATTTAGTATAAAATATTCTTATTGGTAACACAAGAGGTTTTTAGTACCTCAAAGAGAGTGATTGATGCCTGTTGAAAAAGGACCTACTAAATCCTTTAAATAAAACTTAGATACAATAGAGCTATTAAGATAGATAAAGGATAGAGATGTTATTTGAAAAGCTAGGCTTGATTGCGCCGATACAAGAAGCAGTAACTGAACTTGGGTACACGAAACCAACGCCTGTGCAAAGCAAGGTCATCCCTTTAGTGTTAGAGGGTAAAGATGTTATGGCAACGGCGCAAACAGGAACAGGTAAGACAGCGGCGTATGCACTTCCACTCTTACAAATTTTGAGCAAAAAAACACAAAAATCGACTACCAAGAAAGTTGTCCGTGCCCTTATTTTAGTGCCAACACGTGAGCTTGCTTCACAAGTCGCATTGAATGTACAAGCGTATGGTAAAAATCTTGAGCTTACCATCGGTGCCATTTATGGCGGTGTAAAGTTTACACCACAAGTGAAGAAATTAGAAAAAGGTATTGATGTTCTTATCGCTACTCCAGGAAGACTTTTAGAGCATATCAAATTGAACAATGTTGATCTCTCTCGTGTCGAGATGCTTGTATTTGATGAGGCTGACCGCATTTTAGACATGGGCTTTTGGGAAGAAGTGGAGACACTGCTTTCACTACTGCCAAAAAAACGCCAAACACTTCTTTTCTCCGTTGGGCTTTCGAAGTCGGTTAAACGCCTTTCTGAGGTAAGCTTGAAAAAACCTATAACAGTGGCGATTAATAACCAAGGCGAGTTTGCGAAAAACGTGCAACAAACCATCTATGTGGTGGACAAAGAGCGCAAATGCGAACTGCTTTCTTTTATGATAGGCTCTCAAAACTGGCATCAGGTGTTGGTCTTTACGAAAACCAAACAGAGTGCCGATGAAGTGGGTGATTATCTCTCTAAAAGTGGTTTAAAAACACTTGTATTGCATGGCGATAAAGCGCACTCTCAACGTACCAAAGCGGTGAACGCATTTAAAGAAAATGCCATTCGTGTCTTAGTTGCTACCGATATCGCTTCTCGTGGCTTAGACATTGAAGATTTGCCGCATGTCATTAACTATGAGCTTCCAGGTGATGCCGAAGACTACTTGCACAGAGCAGGAAGAACAGGGCGTGCGGGTAAAGAAGGGCGTGCTATTTCCCTTGTCTGTAAAGAAGAAAAAAACAAATTTAAAGAGATTGAGAAAATCTTAAAATATACAATTCAAACCGAGTTCTACCCAGGTTTTGAAACCAAAGAGTGGTTAGATAAAGAGGCAAAAAAAGGAACGATTAAAGCAAAAATCGAATATGAAAAAGCGAATAAAAAAAATCTTTCCATTAAAAAACACAGAGCAACCTTTAAAGAGGGTAAACTCAAAAAACAAGGAAAAACAAAAGGAATGAAAAAATGATGATTGAGATGCAAAAACTGCACTATTTTAAAGATTTTATCGAACAAGAGGAAAATCCTATTGGTAAAAACCTCTATGTGATGGTACTCGCAGTTGAAGCGTACTATGAATTTGTCGCAGAAATACTTATTCCTGGAACGTCTCGCAGTATGACTCAGTTTAAGCTTTTAGAAGAGTTACGCGCTCTTAAAACGATTAATGAGCAAGAATTTGTCATCATGAATGAGACACGTAAGCTTAAAAATGAGTTGACGCATCGTTTGGATTATCAGATTGATCTTACATACCTTTATGACTTTTGCAATAATTGTGCTGTTAAAGATAAAATCGTTCCAGCCAATAAAGAAGATCAAAAAGAGCTAGAAGCTGCTTTGTTAGATGGGCTTCTTAAAAGCTATAAAATTGTCGATCTCAAACTTTACTCAAAAGTACGCAAAGAGCTTGAAAAGGTACATGGAGAGCAAAAGTGAAGTTTAAAGTAACTGGCAAACAACACATCTCTAAAAATTGTTTGGTATGCGGTATCGAAAATCCTTTTGGACTAAAAACAAAGTTTTATGAACTGGAAAATAAAGAAGTCGTTGCTTATTTTACGCCGCATACGTATCATCAGAGTTATCCAGGTATTTTGCATGGTGGAATTTCTGCAACCATTTTGGATGAAACCATAGGACGTGCCATTATGGCGCATTATGGACAAGAGAGCTTTGGAGTAACGATAGAACTCAACCTCAAATATAAAAAGCCTGTGCCTTTGGGTGTTGAACTAAAAGTCGTTGGGCGCATCATCAATGATAAAGGACGTATATTTGAAGGTACGGGTGAGCTGATACTTCCAGATGGCGAAGTGGCTGTCAGTGCATCAGGGCGCTATATGAAGCGCAGTGTCACGCAAATTGTTGAAGATGATTTTATCGAAGATGAATGGTTCCCAAGTGATGGTAAAGAGAGAGCTGAGATAGAACTCTAAAGGATTAGGTATGAGCGCAGGACAAATTAGAAGCAATATTCACAAAGGTGTGAAAGTACAAATTGTATTAAAAGAAGATCAACGCAGTGGCAAACTCACTTCTGGCGTGGTGAAAGACATACTTACAAATTCTGCAAATCATCCTCATGGCATAAAAGTACGTTTGGAAAGTGGTGAAGTAGGGCGTGTAAAAGAGATTATTCTCTAAGAGTTTCACGTTGATGCGTGAATTAAAAAAATTACTCTAAATGGTTTAGTTGATCGTAAAGAGAAAGAGGTTTTTCTTCAAACCCTGCGATACTTGATGGAAAGTGCTTTGTCGCATGAAAGTTTAAAAGAAGCGTGCGAATTTTTGCTACAAATGCTTTATCTAACTTATTTGAGGCAATCATGGCATCATAAGGTATCTCTTTTGATGTTGCAAGAATGCGAATTTGCTCCTGCTTCTCTTTTGGAAGAATCATATAAGTCCCATCGTAAAGTGCTCCTGCATCGATTGATTTTTCCAAAATAGCATCGATGATTTTAGAGTGTTTTTTAAGCATATAGACTTTCCCAAGCTCATTTTTTGGGTCAATGCCATTTTGTTTCATCATAAGGCGCGGATAGAAGTAACCTGAGGTTGAATCAGGATCTGTAAATCCAAAGCTTTTCTTTTTTAAATCAGCCATGGTATAAATCGAACTCTCTTTATGCGTAACAATAAGCCCATGGTAAGCACTTCTCGCATTGTTTTGATCATCGGTGACTTGAAGTGTTGCTAAATACTCTGTTGGAATCTCTTTTTGTCTTGATGTTGCAAAAAGTTTTGGAGAGATGGATGCTATGTCGACACTGCCTTGTTCGATAAGCGTTAAAAGCTGATTGTAATCTTTAGAAACAACAAAAACAATTTCTCTATCAAGTGCTTTTTCAAGATACTCCACCAACTCTGCATAGATTTCTTGAAGTTCTGTCGTGCTTTTATAAGGATTAACTCCTAAAACAAGTTTTTCATTGGCGAAAAGTGAAAAGCAAAAAAGAAGCATCATGCTCATAATTTTTTTAATTTTCATATTCGACCCTGTTCCTTCCGTTATTTTTTGCTCGATACAGTGCATTATCGGCACGTCTTAAGATGCTATTGGGCGTATCACCTATACGGTACATGGAGACACCTAAACTCATTGTGAGGCGCTGAGGGTAGTGTTCAAAGGTAGAGTGGTAAATTTTTAAACGTATCTCTTCTGCGATAACGAGTGCACCTTCAAGGCTTGTGTGAGGTAAAATCAGTAAAAACTCTTCTCCTCCCCAACGTCCTAGAATGTCACTTTCTCGAATCGATTCACGCATTAGATGTGCGGTATGAATTAAAACATGGTCACCTATTTCATGCCCATAGGTATCATTGATCGTTTTAAAACGGTCAATATCGATCATAATCACTGAAAAAAAGCTTTCTTCTCTCTTGCTCTCTTTAAGTTTTTGCTCCAAAGACTCTTCTAGCCTACGCCTGTTTGAAAGGGAAGTGAGTTGGTCTGTGCTGCTTAAATGTTCGAGTACATTTTGAGTATCGGCTACTTTTTGACTCATATTGAAAAGCGCTTCCGCAATTTTTTTAACTTCAGGTGTGGTCTGTTCTGTGGTTGATTGCTTTATGGTACTCATAACTTCTTTGATGTCCAAGCGATCTTCGTAAAAATCAATCAGAACTTGAGAGAGTGCTTTATACTCTTTAAGATGCTTTAGAAGTGTGAAATGAAGGGCAAGAACTAAGGCAATGAGAGCTAAACCAATGCCTACAAAAAGGTTGGTACGTGCTTCTTTAAGAGCATTGAGTTCTTCTTCTGATGTAAAACCGATGTTAAATCCTGCTTCTTTAATACTCCCTGCTTGAAGCATGACATGTAACGATGCGGCGTTGGTAAGTTTTTCTTTGGTTGTAGAGAGTGTTTGATTTTGAGAGTGGTAAGCGATGCCCATCGTTGTACCTTCTACTAAAGAAGCAAGAAAGGCATCATCGATAATAAGCGCTACACTGATGATACCAATGGTTTTTTGTCCGTACTGTTTCACGCGCTTTGCATAAACCAAACACTCTTCGCCATCTACCATATCTATACCTAGGAATGTGTCGTTATGAAGGGCTTGTTGAACATAAAAACGCTTTGAAACATCATCGGCAAAACGAAATTCTAACTCACCTCGGCTGATGACGGTTCCATCCAAATCGATAAAATGAATTTTATCGGTAGAAGGGGAGAGAAAAAGTTTGCTCCAATTGTAGAGCATATCGGTGTCATTGCTGATAATGCCCGTAATAACCTCTTGAGAATTGATGAGAATTTGAGCCGTTTTTTGAAGTACTTCGAGCTTTTCTTCAAAACGTTTTTGAATCATCTCTGACTGAATCAAATTTTTTTGATCAAAAGCTGTTTTTTGGGTCAAATAAAGAGACTGAATTTGATAGATTCCAAAAATAAAGATAGCAACAAGTTGCAGAATCGTTAGAAAGAGAATTTTATTGTAAAGTTTCATACAGTGGCACTTTCAGGGTTCGCTTAAAGGTTTCATAAAAGCGTTCATTTTTTCTTACAAATCCTGCGCTTGCCCAGCCAAGATGTTCTTCAAATGCTTTGATTGCGGGCGAGTTCAGTGGAATATTCTCAAGAAGGTGTGCTATGCGTTTGCTTTCTTGATGTGAGACATTTTCCGATGCTACAATAGCATCAAGCGGAATAGGCTCAGATGTAGCAAGAATCGTAAAACGATCGCCATATTTTTCTAATGCGTTGTAGTAGGTACCATCTGAGATAGCACCAACTTCAATCGAGTGATTGATGAGTGCCTCAATGACTTTATCGTGTTTTTTGAGAAAAAAGACTTTTTGAAAAAAGGTATAAGGATTGATGTGGTGCGCTTCAAAAATCATCATAGGATAAGCGTACCCTGAAGTTGACTCTTTGTCAGTAAAAGCAAAGTGTTTATTTTTTGCTTCTTCTAAAGAAGTTATATTAGCGTCTTTCATCGCAATAATAAACGATTGATAATACGGAGTAATCTGCCCATTCTTTGAGTGCTCCAAGTAGGTTACAAGATACTGAAGGGAAGGAATTTTTTCTTTAAGAAGCACAAAATTTTTCGTATTGACCCATGCAAAATCAATGCTTTTTTCTTCAATGCGTTTTGTTAGCTCGTCATAATCTTTTGTGACAACTAATTTAAAGGTATCGCTACTTTGTGCACTCAAGTATTCCATTAGAGGAGTGAGTGCTTGTATAATTTTTGAAGGTGTATTGGAAGGATAGGTTGCAAAAATATACTCTTTCGCATGAAGTGATGCAAAAATAAAAAAAGAGAAAACAACCAATCGTAGAAGCATGCAATTCCCAATTTTATCTATCAGATTATATTTTATATTTTATCATAATATTTGAGGATAAGAAGTAAAGAGCGTTTTTCTGTGGCTCTTTTGTGCGCTTTAAAGAAGAGGTGTTATAATAGACTTTCTAACTAGCATATAAAAAATGGTTTATAGATTTAAAGGATGAAAAATGGGTGAGATATTTCAACAAGAGTGGTTTTCACTTTATGGCATACCTTTACTCATTGCACTTGCTCGCATTACCGATGTGAGCATTGGGACACTTCGCATTATCTTTGTTTCCAAAGGGCTTAGACTTTGGGCGCCAATTTTAGGCTTTTTTGAAGTAAGCATCTGGCTTATGGCCATCTCTAAAGTCATGGCAAATCTAACCAATCCGATTAATTACATCGCGTATGCGCTTGGCTTTTCACTGGGCAATTACATTGGGATGTTTATAGAAAGTCGTTTAGCGCTTGGAATGGTGGTCGTACGTATCATTACTAAAAGAGATTCTCATGTGCTCGTCGCTGCTTTACGTGCGCTTCGTTATAGTGTGACGGTTGCTGATGCAGAGGGCAATACGGGTGCTGTGAACATCATCTTTACCGTCATCAAACGCTCCGATATTGAGCGTGTTCGAGAACTGATTGCAAAACATAATCCTCAAGCAGTTTATTCTATCGAAGATGTCAGACATGCGAGTGACCCTAGTTTTCCTTTAGAAGATAAAAAACGCTCTACATTTTCACAACTGATCAGAGGTATGCGTAAGTAATTAATCTTGACTTTTTTCGTCAGAAAAACAAATCTTAAGAGAACCTCTGCTAAAGTCTTTTTTTTGATTTGCTTGCGGTCGCAAGAGTACATAATGCTCAAAAATACCTCTTTTTTTGCTCTTTCTTAGTTCTTATACTAATACCCAAAATGTACTTCACAATCAAAACTCAATTTTATTATTTTTAGGAGTTTTTATGTCATGGTGGAGTGAATTTAAACAACACTATCTCGTTCGTTTTTGGTCGCCTATTCCTGCGGTAATTGCACTTGGAATTTTATCGACCTATTATTTTGGATTGCTCGGCACATTTTGGGCAGTTACAGGTGAATTTACCCGTTGGGGTGGGCATTTGGCTCAGCTTTTTGGTGCAAATCCCGCAGAGTGGACATACCTTAAAATTCTTGGGTTTAAAGGAACACCTTGGGATCGCATCGATGGTGTGATGATCATCGGTATGTTTGGTGGTGCTCTTGCAGCAGCACTTTGGGCGGACAATGTGAAGCTTCGTCTTCCTTCCACACGCATTCGTATTTTCCAAGCAGTCATTGGTGGTATGATTGCTGGCTTTGGTGCACGTTTGGCAATGGGGTGTAACTTGGCAGCTTTCTTTACGGGTATTCCTCAGTTTTCACTGCATGCATGGTTTTTTGCCGTAGCTACGGCTATTGGTTGTTTTGCAGGCGCAAAAGTGTCTATGTTACCGATGTTTCGTATTCCTTTGAAGATGAAAAAAGTCAGTGAAGCAACACCATTGGAGAAGAACAAACAGAGTGCGAAAATGAAGTTTATCATCGGAAGTATCGTTTTCTTCGCAGTGGCAATTACAGCGATTACACGAAGTTTTGATGCCCCAAAATTGGGCATGGCAATGCTCTTTGGTTTGGGCTTTGGTATCTGTATCGAGCGTGCGCAAGTGTGCTTTACTTCGGCATTTCGCGATATGTGGATCACAGGGCGTGGATTACTCGCTAAGGCGATCATCTTAGGTATGGCGGTCAGTACCATCGGTATCTTTGCGTTTGTACAAACAGGAATGGAGCCAAAAATCATGTGGGCTGGTCCAAATGCGATTATCGGTGGTTTGATGTTCGGCTTTGGTATCGTTATCGCAGGTGGATGTGAGACAGGTTGGATGTATAGAGCGATGGAAGGTCAAATTCACTTTTGGTGGGTTGGCATCGGTAACGTTCTTGGCTCACTGCTTTTAGCATTGTGTTGGGATGGCTTAGCACCAACATTGGTCAATGGTTATGAGAAAATCAATATGCTCAAAATGTTTGGAACCTATGGTGGTTTGTATGTGAACTATGCCTTAATGGCACTCTCTTTTGCGCTTGTGGTCTGGTGGGAGCGACGTTTCCTTGCCAAAAAAAGTCAATACCAAAACAATCATCAATAAAAGGAAGAGGTTATGAAAGAAGTTATCGTACCTGATTATTCACTCGATATGCGTGGTGAGCCGTGTCCTTACCCCGCTATTGCAACGCTTGAGGCATTGCCTACACTTAAAAAAGGTGAGATTTTAGAGGTTATAAGCGATTGTCCTCAGTCGATTAACAACATTCCTCATGATGCAAAAAACTATGGTTATACGGTTTTAGAGATTATCCAAGATGGTCCAACTATTCGGTATCTCATTAAAAAATAACAAGGGTTTCTAGGGCTTTTTTGCCCTAGAAACGCTCTTCTTTGGTATCTTCTCTTCAATAATTTTTTTAAGCTCCAATCCATCAATAACCTCTTTTTCGATAAGCGCTTTTGCCACTGCTTCAATCGCTGGCCAGAGTCGTTTTACCTCGTGTTCCGTCTGCTTTTTAGCCTCCTCCAACCACGCAAGAAGTCTATTTTCAATTTTTTCTGCTAAAAGATCTTTGTCAAAAGCGTCTTCAATACCACTGATGTTGATGTATCCTAACTCTTCATCCATTCCAAAGAGGGCTATGGCAGAGTAGGCTTGCATACTGGCTACTTCAAGATCGTTGATAGAACCTGTCTCCATGCCTGCTTTGCCATACTTGTGCATTTTGGCAATGCGTCCACCTAGAAGCACACAAATGTTGGCAAAAAGTTCATCTTTAGAGATCGCATCGATGTAATCATCATTATGGTAAGAGACAAACCCAAGGGCATCGCTTCGAGGTGCTACGGTGACTTGCTCTATCTTGATGTGTGGACAGAGTATGTAAGAGAGCACGGCGTGTCCCGCTTCATGGTAAGCTGTTTTTGCCATAGAGGTTTCGATGTCACGTATCTGTTTACTTTCAAGTTTGTTGCCGTATTTGATGATGTTGATCTGCTCTAACAAAATCTCTTCGGTGATCTCTTTTAACCCCTTACGTGCAGCAAACAGTGCCGCCTCTTGACCAATGCGTTTGAGCTCATCCCCACCCATGCCAGAGATATAACGTACCACTTTTTCAATGTCAATGCGTGCATCGTGCGGCTTTTTCAAAATCTCTTCGATAAAAAAGCGACGTGCTTCCATATCAAGCTTTGGTACTTCAATGCGAATATCAATGCGTCCGGTTTGCACCAATTGTTCAGGAATAGGGCTACTTTCGCCTATGGTAACGATGGTAAAAATAGGCGCATCATAGCTTTGTGTAATAGCATCGATCTCATCGACTAAAGGTTGTATGCTCATTGTAGCAATCACTCCTCCTACAAGTCCTTGCACATCAATGTCTTCTAAAAGCACGATGGAAGGCGCTGCACTGTAGGCTTGAGCATACGCTTTGTGAATTTTTGCTGCATCAAATAAGTCCGCATCGCGCACAACGGTAAAAGGCATATCTGCGGCATTGGCAAAAGCACGAGCAAGGAGCTTTTTTCCCATACCCGAAGGACCATAAAGAATCATCCCTTTTGGAGGAAGCATGTTAAATTGTTGCAGACGATTTGGTTCTTTTAGAAGTGTTAACACCTCCATCAGTTCGGCTTTAACACGTTGTTGTCCTGCAATAGCATCAAAGGTTATCTCTGAGATATGCAGAGCATCTTCAGAGCTTACATGCAGTTTTTCTTTACGGAAAAAAGCGTTTTTGATGGTGCATTCAGCCACACCTTTGATGACACGTATACCCCATTCAAGTTCAATGCTCTCATGTTGTTTGCTAATTTTTTTGAGCAGTAAGGTTTGATCTTTTAGTGCTTCTTTGACAAAAATAGCGGCTTTTTTGGCTACTTTATAGCGTATCTTGGTGACATCATTTCTATCTTTCAAAATCTCATAGATTCGGTTAAAGACCACTTCGGGAAGTTTTTTGCGAATATGGCGAGCATTGAGATAGGGTGCTAGTGAGAGGGTTAAAAGTGAGATAAGCACGTCGATGTTCGTGTACTCGATTTCAACGCCACTCTCTTTGATAAAGTTCTGTGACATACCATGCAAGCTTTGCGCACCGATTTTGATGAGTGCTGTAAGGCTAAGACGATTAAAGGGTATGAGGGTACATTCATTGAGCAGTGAGAGAAGCTTTTTATCAAACACTTTTTCTTTGACACCGCTGATGATGATCTCTTCTTGTCCCAAACGCTCCATCAAAAAGGTATGGGCTTGCAGAGGGTCATTTTTAAACAGCTCTAATAAATCTTGTCGTCCTAAGAGTGAACTCAAACGCGTTGTCGTCATAATAACAATGACATGAGAAAAATCAACACTGCTCTTCTCTGAATCTGAAAAGAGGGTGTACAAAGAGAGTTGCACTTGTGTGTCGGCTTTGTCGATGTCTTCAAAGAGTAAAATGGCATTTGGATTTTTTGCGACAAACTCTGTAACATCGTTTTCAATGCTTGATGCAGAGAGTTGTTCGGCGTTAAAGGTGTCGTTGTACTGATCCATCTGAAATGCTTTGAGGTGTTCTATGTGTGGGTCAGCAGTAACAAGAAGCTCAGCAAGATAGCGCTTACCGCAGTTTGGTGGTCCTATAAACGTAAAAAGAGCTCTTACTTTAGAATGAACAAGGCGCATTTGCACCAACGTTTTGGTTATGCTCTCAATGGCAAAATTTTGATCGAAGAGATGAACTTTTAGTGTCTCTTCGATGTGTTGAGCGAGTTTCCCATAGCCATCTTTTGACTGCATCGTGTACTCCTGCTACTTCGATCTATCGAGTAGCTTAGTATAACGCAACCTCTCTAAAAAGTGATAATTTTAAAGCCCTAATAACATAAATGCTAAAGAGAGCATAACGATACCAATGAGTACTTCAAGAATTTTCCACGAAATAGGCTTTTGGAAGATAGGTGTCAAAATTCTTGCTCCATAGCCCAGTGAAAAGAAAAACACAAAAGACGATGTCATAGCGCCTAGTCCAAAGAGCGGTGCAAGCTCGCCAAACTTGGTCGAAACAGAACCCAGTAAGATGACGGTGTCAAGGTAAACGTGAGGATTGAGCCATGTAAATGCCAGTGTCAGTAAAATCGTTTTTGTAAGCGTAGGGGTTGGCATATCCTGAGGAGTAAGCTCATGAGACATACTCCATGCACTGTAAAAACTTTTCAAGCCATAGATAAATAAAAAGGCAAAACCACCATACTTTGCCACTGTTTGCAAAGATGGAAACTGCTCGACTAAGTACCCAAATCCTGAAACACCCGCAAAAATGAGAATAGCATCTGAGAGTGCACAAACAAAACAGATGATAAATACATGCTCTTTTTTAATGCCTTGTTTGAGTACAAACGCATTTTGTGCCCCAATGGCAAGAATGAGTGAAAAACCAAGACTAAAACCTGAGATAAATGCGTTCATGAGTGTTCTTTGTGGTAAAAATAAGGGGTTATGGTAACACAAAAGAACGACGAATGCAATTTTTCAAAAAATTTGTTTTTATGTGTAAGCGTTTCGTAGGTATTCGTAGTTTTTGCGATGATATGGGAAATAAAAGGTCAAAAAAAGCTATTTAACGGTGATTTAACAGTGAAACTTTATACTCGAAGCCTTATTAAAAGGGAGGATGTATGAATAAAATTGTAGGAATGTCTTTAGTTGTTTCATCGTTTTTAATGGCAGAAACGATTGATCTTGGTCAGATTTCTGTTGTGGCGGAAGCACTTTCAAAAGAGGTGAACGATATTCGTGGTGTTGAGCTAAAATCGGCGGATTTAGCGGACGCACTTTCACGTAACAATGCTTCGATTACGTTGATTCGCGGAAGTGGCGTTGCCGATGATATTCTTTTGCGCGGGCAAAAAAAGGATAACATTAATATTTTAATGGATGAGGCAAAAATTTACGGCGGATGTCCTAATCGTATGGATCCTCCAACGTCACATATCCATAGCGATAATATTGAGAAAGTAACGATTATTGAAGGACCTTATGATGTGGAGCATTTTGGAACCTTGAGTGGTCTTGTGATTGCGGAGACGAAAAATCCAACACAAGAATTAAGTGGCGATGTCAATCTTAACGTGGGAAGCTACGGATATAAAAAAGCATCAGCAGGTGTGAGTGGCGGAAATGACTATGTAAGGGCTTTAATTAGCGCGTCAAGTGAGCAGAGTGATCAATACAAAGACGGCAATGGAAAGACGTTGTCTGAACAATTGG
>Ga0074197_1000138_pt1 | contig 110733 bp, 111 predicted proteins | sample EPASupsiteSAE305_FD_64526 | JGI IMG/M metagenome (GOLD analysis project Ga0074197, IMG submission 64526) | Bioremediated contaminated groundwater microbial communities from EPA Superfund site, New Mexico - SAE3-05 reassembly with SPADES | ecosystem: Environmental > Aquatic > Deep subsurface >... | reverse complement strand
CGCTTGCTGTCCGGTTTCCGCGGTAACAATCACAATATTCGTTCCCGCGAGCAAGCCCGCTATGATAGAGCGGTTGATCTCATTGTCTTCAGCCAATAAAAGGGTTTCACCGCCGAATTTTTTGAGGCTCTCTTTAAGCTTTTTGGTATTATTTTGGTGTTTTCCGCTTTGGTCCATATAACCGTAGATGGAGAGAATCGTATTGAAAATATCGAGTTGATTATATGGTTTCGAGAGGATAAAGCCCCCCCGTTTTTTGAGATCTTCACCCATCCAGACTAATTTTAAGTGATCGTCTTTGATTTGGTTTTGGAGTTCTCGCTTAAACTCTCCGCATAAGGAGATCTTCGTATCAATAAAAACAATATCGAAACGGTATTTTTGGAAGAGGGCAACGGCATCGAGTGAATCAACCACAGTTTTCACCTCATAATGAAAATATTCCAACCCCCGCTGTAAAACCGCTGCATTGTCTTCATTTTCATCTAAGATCAAAGCATTTTTTGACATTAAATCGGTTGTTGGAAGACGGTAGTGCCGTTTTTCAAAATCAAAATCTGAATGAAGTTTGATATCAAATGAGAAAGTACTTCCTTCATTAAGGAGACTGTGGACGTGGATCGTCCCTCCCATCAGTGAAACCAAGTTTTTACAAATAGCAAGTCCTAAACCGGTTCCGCCGTATTTTCGCGCAATGGAATCGTCGGCTTGGGAATACGATTGGAAGAGGCGGGCAATTTGTTCTTGATCCATGCCGATACCTGTATCGATGATCTCGAAATGAATTTTGAGGTTCAAACGGCTGATTTGCTGTCCACGGGCTCGGAGAATTACACTCCCTTTATCCGTAAATTTAACCGCATTATTGAGTAAATTAACGAGTACCTGCAAGAGGCGCAGTGGATCGCCGATTAATTTGTTCGGAACACTTCGATCGATATCAAAAATCAGTTCGATCTGTTTCTCATTGGCTTTATGGGAGACGATATTGGAAATATCATCTAAAAGAGCATTAAGATCATAGGGTATCTGCTCAATCGTTATTTTGCCTGCTTCGATTTTTGAGTGGTCTAAAATATCGTTGATGAGATTCAAAAGCAAAGAGGCAGAATCTTTGATTTTTGAAATTTGTGAGCGCTGGGTAACGGTGAGTCTGGATTCAAGAACGAGATGACTCATCCCCATAACGGCATTAATAGGGGCACGTATCTCATGACTCATCATCGCGATAAAATCATTTTTCGCTTGGATGGAGTCTTGAATCTGCTCTTTTTCTTTAAAAAGTGTATTGTAGTGTTGTGTGAGTGCTTTATAACTTTTTTCACGCCAAACTATATAGAAGAGTGCAGCGAGCAAACCGATTATTAAGCTCCATGTCACAGAGAAGAGAGAGTTTTCTTCATTAGACATAGGTACCTGTGAGGAAGCATCTGGAATGGCTGATGTTTTTACCGTAGGAGTTGCTACTGCACTTGATGGTTTTTCTTCGGGTATCTGTTGTTGAGGCAGAGTTTTTTGGTGTATTGCTAAAAGATACTGAATATCATCGGCAACTCCTTGAGATACAAATGCTTTTGGGTGGTTAGAACGGATAGTATGAACGAAAGTTTCCGCATCTTGCCGAGAAGCAAACGGTTCTGCCGCGATAATGTAACGCCCTCCTGATTTACGAAAATGGAGGAGAAAATTTTTATCATGAGAGTATTGAGAGACGATTGATGAGGGGTTTGCGAGGTAGCTTTCATAGGCTTTGCGAGCTTCCCCTTTCGTCGGATGCTCTTCTATGATCGCCTTATAGTGGTCACTCAGGGCAAAAAGAGGGAAAAAAAGGATGAAAAGTAAAATAAGTAACCGCATATTTCCTCAATTTTTTATTATAGTAATAGATTCTAACTTAAAAAAGTAGGATAAATATTGAATAGTGCTAAATGATGTGTCCCATCTGCTCTTTTTTAACTTTTAAATACCCTTCATTGTGGGGGTTTGGATCGATAATAACAGGAACCCGTTCGGTAATTTCGACGTTTAGCCCCTCCACCACGTTGACTTTGGCTGGGTTGTTGGTCAGAAGACGAATTTTTGTAAGATTAAAATCGTTGAATATCTCTTTGACCACATCATAGGTACGTTGATCCGGTGCAAAACCAAGCTCGATATTGGCCTCAATCGTATTGCGTCCCTGATCCTGAAGGCAGTAGGCGTTGATTTTATTGAGAAGGCCGATATTGCGTCCCTCTTGACGATGATAAATGATCAAGCCCCCTTGTTCAGCGATCAATTTTAGTGCTTTGTGTAACTGATTGTTACAGTCGCATTTGATGCTTCCTAACGTATCCCCGGTCAGACATTCGGAATGGATACGAACTAACGGGGATTCCTGTTCTTCGAAATGTTCGGTAAAGATGGCTAAATGTTCTTGTATCCCCTCTTTATAGACACGGATTTTAAAATGCCCGTATTTGCTGGGGAGATTGGCGATTGCAGATTTTTCGAAATGTATTTGTGTATTCATCTGGCAATTATAATTTTCTATTCTTAATCTAACACTTGCTACACTTGCTTTCAATATTTATATCGGAGTCATTTATGGAGCGTTTTCGCCGCACCCGTCTTAATTCACATCTTCGTTCATTGGTTCGTGAAACCCATGTCGGTGTGAATGATTTTATTTATCCGCTCTTCGTTAGACCGGGAGAAGGGATCAAAAACGAAGTTGCTTCAATGCCTGGCGTTTATCAGATGAGTCTGGATGAAATACTCAAAGAGTGTGAACTTCTTCAGTCCCTCGGAATTTATTCGATTATTCTTTTCGGTATCCCTGAAGTAAAAGATTCGGTGGGATCGGACGCCCTGTGCGATCACGGTATTATTGCGACAGCTATTCGAGCCATCAAACGCTCTTATCCTAAAATGTTCGTGGTAACGGATCTGTGTTTTTGCGAGTATACCGATCACGGTCACTGCGGAATACTGGATCACGTTCATGAGACGGTGGATAATGATTTGACCCTTGGAATTTCGGCGCAGCAGGCACTGGTGCATGCACGTGCAGGGGCTGATATGATCGCACCTTCGGGTATGATGGACGGGATCATTACGACGCTTCGGGATGCTCTTGATGGGGGTGGATATGTGAATCTGCCGATTATGAGCTATTCGACAAAATTTGCGAGCGGTTATTACGGGCCGTTTCGGGATGTGGCCGAATCAGTTCCGAGTTTCGGTGATCGCTCTACCTATCAGATGGATCCGGCCAATCGTCGTGAAGCAATCCGTGAAAGCCTCGTTGATGAAGCGCAGGGTGCCGATATCCTGATGGTAAAACCGGCGTTGGCGTATTTGGACATTATCCGCGATATCCGTGAAGCGTCTCAATTACCCCTTGCGGTGTATAACGTGAGCGGCGAATACGCGATGCTCAAACATGCAGGACGCGCGGGGTTGATCGATTATAACCGTGTGATGATGGAGACGATGGTAGGATTTAAACGTGCCGGTGCCGATATTATCATCAGCTACCATGCTAAAGAAGTGGCACAACTTCTATCTTGATTTGAACGCCAACGGAGAATTCCTACCTTTGGATACACTGGCCGTTATGGCACTGAAGCTTGCCTCAGCTGAGGCAGAATTGTTAATGAATTTTTTTTATGATATGATTGTTTTTTGTATCGAAGGATAGACGTGAGACATTTTTTGACCCTAAAAGATTACTCAAAAGAGGAAATTCTTGAAATTTTGGAGTTGGGCCTTCAAATTAAACAGGAAGTAAAAGCAAAAGTCTTTACTCCCCATCTTGCTAATCAGACATTGGCGATGATTTTTGAAAAAAGTTCTACCCGTACCCGTGTCAGTTTTGAGGTAGGGATGTATCAGCTGGGAGGGCATGCTTTGTTCCTTTCCAATCGTGATATCCATTTGGGTCGCGGGGAACCGGTCAAAGATACCGCGCGCGTTATTTCATCGATGTGTGATATGGTAATGATCCGTACCTACGAGCAATCAATGCTTGAAGAGTTTTCCCGAAATTCCAAAGTTCCTGTCATTAACGGTCTTAGTGACAGTTATCACCCTGTGCAGCTGCTTGCCGATTATATGACAATGATGGAGTGCGGAAAAGATAAAAATCCGATCGTAGCCTATGTCGGTGATGGCAACAATATGACTCATTCATGGTTAATGTTAGCAAGCAAGCTTGGCTTTGAACTTCGTATCGCAACCCCAAAAGGGTACGAATGTGATCCGGCGGTTATCGCTGATGCTCTCCGATTCAGTGAAGAAAGCGGCGCTAAAATCATGGTGACCAATGACCCGAAAGAGGCCGTCAAGGGAGCCACGGTTGTAACCACGGATACGTGGATTTCAATGGGGCAAGAAGAGGAAAAAGCACAGCGGATACGGGCTTTTGAAGGTTACATCGTAGACGAAGCCCTCATGAGCCTAGCTACCGAAGATGCGATATTTTTACATTGTCTTCCGGCCTATCGCGGTGTTGAAGTGAGCGAAGCGGTATTGGAAGGGGCTCAAAGTTTGATTTTCGAAGAGGCAGAAAATCGTCTGCACGCACAAAAAGGGTTAATGGTTTGGTTAAATAAACATCGTTAGGAGAGAGTATGCGTTCATTATGGCTGTTGGCTGTGTTAAGTTTGAGTCTCTATGCTGCGGAAGTGGTAAAAGTTGGTGATAAGTTTAAAGATTCGGGTAAATGTAAAGCCTGTCATAGCCATATTGTAAAGCAGTGGGAAGACTCTTGGCACTCAAAATCCCATTACGATAACGATGAATACTTCCGAAAAACGATTGATTATGTTGCTCGAAAGAATAACCGAAAGTCGCTGAACAGCATTAAAATTGAGTGTGCTGTTTGTCACAATCCTCGCATTTCGGTTACTTCAACGTCTGCTGAATACGAAGCGATTGCCGCTTTGAATCTCGATAAAGATACGGCTACAGCCAAAGCACTGAAAAGCGATACGATTTCTGAGGGCATTAACTGTGTGGTCTGCCATAATATTGACCAAATTCACGATAATCTTCCGGATTCAAAGCGGGGAATTCATCGGGTAACATGGATGAAAAGCGGGACTATGAGCGGCCCTTATGATGATGCTAAATCCCCTTATCATAAAGTTGAGCCAAGAGATTTTATGGATAATAATCCTAATCAGCTCTGTTTTGTGTGTCATGCCAACGACTCCTCAGAAGAGGGGCACCGCTTTACCAATATGCAAGCAGAATTTGCTAATGGTGGGCGAGCGTGTGTTGATTGTCATATGGGGCCTCGAAAAGATGGTGTTGCAGCAACATTGCGAGATGTAAACGGAAAAGTAAGAAAACGTCTCATTCGTGAGCATGGTTTCGAAGGTGCCCATACCGAGCAAATGTGGCAGGGTGCATTAAAAGTGGATGCTCGTAAATCAGGGGCAAATTTAGCGGTTACATTGACCAATCCTCAACCGCATGCGTTGCCAAGCGGATTTGGCTCACGTGAAATCGTGATTGATGCTCAATATTACAGCGGCACTAAAGTGCTTAAATCAGAAAGTTTGTCGTTGACTTCGCATTATCTAACCAAACGGGGCAAGCCGACAATACCTCATTTGGCGGATAAAACGGTTCAAAATATCTCAATTCCAGCCCTTGGTTCTAAAACATTTACGGTACCTATGACAGTGGGTGCGGATCAAGTGGTTGTGGTGGTTTCGTATCGTTTGGTGAATGATGAAGTACGTGAAATATTGGATCTGAAAGATCCGATTTGGTCGAAGAAAATGATGATTAAAAAATTGATTCTAAAACTGTAAAATAGAAAATTTCTGCCCGATTAGGGCAAGCTTTAGTGCCATAGCGGCTAGCGTAGCCAAAGGGATTTTATTCCTTTGGCGTTCAAAATAAATTAGACCATCTCTACTTTGATGATGAGGTCATTTCCCTCTTCGACAATTGAAAAATTGTGTTTTTGACAAAAAGTTTCATTCATCTCTTCTGCCCATTCTTTTGCTTCAACCATCGCATCGTCTTTGTTTTCGAACGTTTTAACACTCTCCATACCGCTTCGTTTGAAACAGCCGCACTCTTTTTCCATTTTTACATTGAACATGATGACTCCTGATTTTAAGTATACATTTTCGGAAGTATAGTTTTAAAAGATTAAAAAAATCAGACAAAATAGAAACGTTTTGAAACTAAAGGTTATCTTTATCTTTTGTTAACGTATTACTATCAGCGTATTTTATAAAATATTCAGCTATCATTCCATTTGAATTTTGGGTACCTTCTAAAGAGATTGACGAATCTTTTTAAAAGGTGCCCTCGCGGATGAGAATCCAACTTATCCTCATTAAAATTTCTCTCCCCCATGAGTGGGCAAGCGTAACTGGTCGGAAATAGGTTTTCCGATGGCGTATATACAAAGGTAAATTATGAACGTAATAGAAGAAGCAATCACAGACGAAAACTTGGTAACATTTGAATCTTTTGGTCTTAGAAAAGAGATCATGCAAAGTATCAATTATGCCGGTTTCAAAACTCCAAGTCCGATTCAACAAATGGTTATTCCTGTTATTATGGAAGGGCGTGACGTCGTAGGACAAGCTCATACCGGTACAGGTAAAACAGCGGCATTCGGTCTTCCTGCATTGAATAAAATGCATTTAAAAGGGGGAATTGAAGCCCTTATCATCACTCCGACACGCGAACTTGCGAACCAAGTCGGTGATGAAATTTTCAAATACGGTAAACACTTGGGTGTTCGTACCGTAACAATTTACGGCGGAAGTTCGTATAACCGTCAAATGGATCTCATCGAGCGCGGCGCACAAGTTATTATCGCTACTCCGGGACGATTACTTGATATGTTGAGCCGTAATATGCTCAAAGGCTTTACCCCTTCAACCGTTATTTTGGATGAAGCAGACGAAATGCTCGATATGGGCTTTTTGGATGATATTAATGAGATTTTCACCTACTTGCCGACTGAGCGTCAAACATTGCTCTTCTCAGCAACGATGCCTGCTCCGATCAAACAATTGGCTGAGCGTATTTTGGTAAATCCATTTTTTGCATCAATCACCAAATCTGAGACAACGAACACGGATATTACGCAACAATATTATGTTATTGAAGAATCAGAACGTGATGATGCGATTATCCGTCTTATGGACTCAGAAGATGCGAAAAAAACCGTTGTATTCTGCCGAACCAAAAAAGAGGTTGATCGTCTCTCTAATGTCCTTTCAGCTGCAGGCTATATGGCAAAAGGACTACATGGTGACATGGAGCAGCGTCAACGTGAAAGTGTTATCAAAGGGCTTAAAACCGATGCCGTTGATGTATTGATCGCGACAGACGTTGCGGCGCGCGGATTGCACATCGATGACGTTACTCACGTTTTCAACTACCATATCCCATTTGATCCTGAGAGTTATGTTCATCGCATCGGACGTACAGGACGTGCGGGTAAAAAAGGGGTTGCAATTACCCTTGTTACTCCAATGGAGTTTAAAGAACTTCAACGTATCCGTGCTAAAGTCGGTACCACCATGGAACACGCGTATATTCCAAGTAAATTGGATGTTAAAGAGGCGCAAGTTACCCGTTTGGTTCGTGAAATTGAAAAACAACATGTCTATGATGAAGCGCATAAAGTGCTTGATTTGTTGAAACAAGATTACGATCAAGAACAAATTGCCTATAAATTGATCTCTGTATTGATGGAACGCAATACTGTTGCAGGACCGAATAACATCGGTATCGCAGCTGAGCGTTTGGAAAAAATTCTAAGCAACCTATCAAATCGTGGTGATCGTGGCGGACAACGCAGCGGCGGGTTCAACCGTAACCGTAGCGGTAACGGCGGAAATCGAAGCGGTGGAGGCGGATATCGCGGTAACAACGATCGCAATGCAGGTAGCGGCGAACGTAGTGGCGGCGGTGAGCGTAGCGGTGGCGGTGAACGCGGTGGAAACGATCGTAGTGATCGTTCACGCAGTTTCAGCGGACAAAAACCAAAACCTCGTTATTAATTTAAGCGGGAGTCTAACTCTCGTCTTACTTTCTCCAAAAAAGGCTCCATTGGAGCCTCTAATGAAAATCCCTCTCTTTGTTTCATCCCCCACATCGGCTCCGGAAAATAGCTGTCGTTTTCAAAGCGTGCCATAATATGCCAATGGACTCTCGGTAACATATTTCCAAATGAAGCAATATTGATTTTAGTAGGTTTGAAATACTCCAGCATCACTTTTTCAATGATGTCGAGAGATTCCCAAATCATTTTTTTCTCTTCGCTTGAGCATTCAGAGAACTCTTTATGGGGAGCATGAGTAAAGATTTTTAACCAAGGGATTTCGGATTTGTGGAGTTCTATAGTGATGAGAGTATTGGAATAAAGCATAAATGACCTCGTTTGTCATTCCAAACTTGATTTGGAATCTAGTATTTTCATACAAGGGATAGATGCCGTATCAAGTACGGCATGACGAGCTAAATACCTTTTCCGGCAAACGGAACTAAGGCACTTCCCCATGTTAAACCGCCGCCAAACGCATCGAGAAGCATCAAATCTCCCTCTTGCAAGCGTCCTGACTCATAGATATCATTGATAGCCATAGGGATAGATGCACCGGAGGTATTACCGTATTTTTCTACCGTTAATACTACTTGCTCCTCTTTGAGATCAAGGGCGTCACCGACTGCTTTAATAATGCGGTAATTGGCTTGATGCGGTACGAAATGCTTGATTTCTGTAGAAGCAATATTATTTTGCTCTAAAATATCGATTACATCGCTGGTGAGGGTACGAACCGCCACTTTAAAGGTTTCATTCCCTTTCATACGCATAAAACACCCTGCCGCTTCACGATCCAGCTCATCATGCACTGAGCCGCTTCCGCCGTTGGGTGTCATGAGCAAATCAGCAAATGAACCATCAGACCCCGTATGGATATCGATGATGGCTTCGGATTTATTTTCGGTAGCGCTGATAACCGCTGATCCGGCACCATCACCAAAGAGGATACAAGTACCGCGATCACTGTAATCAGTAATACTGCTCAGTCTCTCTGCACCAACGATAAGGACATTCTTTTTCATTCCCGATTCGATAAAGGCTTTTGCGATACTTAGCGCATAGACGAATCCGGTGCATGCGGCGGATACGTCAAAAGCGGTGACTTTTTCCAATCCGAGTTTGGTAGCGATAATCGTAGCCGTTGAAGGCATACAGAAATAATCAGGGGAGATTGTTGCACAGATGAGCATATCGATTTGGCTTTTATCGAGTCCAGAACGCTCAATCGCTTTTTCGGCTGCTTTCACCCCCATATCGCTGGTGGTTTCGTTTTCCGCAGCAATATGACGTTCTTTAATACCGGTACGTTTTGTAATCCACTCATCCGTGGTATCGACCATTACTTCAAGCTCAGCATTGGTAAGGATTTTAGAGGGAACATAAGCTCCGATAGAACGAAACGCAGCGTACATAATTAGCCTTTATAAGGGATCGAAGTTTATTTTTTAAGCTCTTCGAGACGATTCTCAATATGCTCATTTACACCGGTATTAACATAGCGAATGGCTTGAAAAATTGCATTTTTAATCGCTTTAGGGTTGCTTTTACCGTGACTGACAATAGCACACCCTTTGATACCGACTAACGGTGCTCCGCCGATTTCAGCATAATCGATCTGCTTTTTAAGTAACTTAAAGACCTTACGCATTAAGAGTGCGCCGGTAATTGCTACCGGTGATTTGCGGATGTACTCTTTGATAAAGTAGCTGATTGTTGATGCTACCCCCTCAGAAGCCTTGAGAACAAGATTACCGATGAACCCGTCACATACAATGACGTCACAGCTGCCATCAAAGATATTGTTACCTTCGACATTACCGATAAATCCTTTTTGTCCCTCGAGCAACTTAAAAGTCTCTTTGGTAACTTCGTTTCCTTTAGAATCTTCTTCACCGTTGGCGAGCAAACCGACGCGCGGATTGTCCAGTTTAAACATATCTTGAGCGTAGTAGTATCCCATAATCCCAAATTGGAAAAGGTGTTCTGCTTTGCAGTCAACATTGGCACCGGCATCCATCAAAATACTGCGTTTGCCGCTTTTGGTCGGCATTGAAGTTACCAATGCAGGACGCAAAACATTTTTTAAACGCCCGAGTCGGAGTGTTGCCAATGTCATGGTCGCACCGCTGTGTCCGGCACTGACAACTCCGTCAGCTTCACCGTTACGGACCAACTCAACCGCTTTGTAGATTGAGCTCTCTTGGCGCTTAAGCGCATCGGTAGCCGCATCACCCATATCGATGACGTCATCCGCTTCGACAATTAAAATCTTATCTTTATAGCCCTTGGGTAATAAAGATAAGATCTCATCTTTTTTACCAACTAGAATTGGTTGAAACTTCACTTCTTTGAGAGCTTCAAGTGTCCCTTTAACAATCGGTTCGGGACCGAAGTCCCCGCCCATTGCATCAATTGCAATTCTAATCATCGATTATTTATACTCACCGGTGGTCGGATTGACATAGTGAGACAATTTGTACGTGCCGTCTTTATCTTTAACCGGACGTGCAAGAGAAATTTTATAGTGAGTTCTGCGTTTTGCGGCGCGAGAATGACTCACTCTTCTTTTAGGTACTGCCATAGTATTTATCCCTTTCTATTTAGATTTTAGAACTCTCGATCTAACGAGGTTCCTTCGCAGTTTTTGCAACAAAAATAGTCGCTTTTGATCAGTTCGATTTCCGATTTGAGAAGCTCTTCCATATCAATCATTGATCGGTCGATTTCGACGACATCCAACTCTTCGTCGTTGCCTTCATATATCCCATCGCTTAGGTAAAAAGAGATATCTTCATGTAAAGATTTTTCTACCACTTCGGCACAAATATCGCAAGGAATCGAAATACTCCCTGTAATTGTACCGTTTAATTGGGCAAGATTGCTTTTTTTCAGGATTAAATCACCCGAAAAAAATGCATTGTCACTATTTGCCTCAAAATGAAGCGGTTGTGATCCCAATTTTCTAAATGTTATTTTCATGACAATTACGAAATTTCGCGTCCTGAAAAGAAAAATGCGATTTCAATTGCCGCATTTTCAGCAGAGTCACTTCCGTGGACTGCATTAGCATCGATATTTTCAGCGAAATCAGCACGGATAGTTCCAGCTGCAGCTTCTTTAGGATTTGTAGCACCCATTAAATCACGGTTTGTAAGAACAGCGTTTTCGCCTTCAAGAACAGTGATAACAACCGGGCCGCTTACCATGAAATCAACGAGGTCGTTGAAGAAAGGGCGTGCAGCATGTACTGCGTAAAACGCTTCTGCGTCTTGACGTGAGAGTTGAACTTTTTTCATAGCCGCGATTTTAAGGCCGTTACTTTCGAAACGATCCAAAATTTTACCGATGACACCTTTTGCTACGGCGTCTGGCTTGATGATTGACAATGTTTGTTCCATCAATGCTCCTGTTTTGTGTGTAAAAAATAGAACGGGATTATAGCCAAACAATAATTTAAGTAAGATTAAAGATGAAGAAAGAAAGAAAAGAGAAGGAAAATTGCGTAACCAAAGGGAAATAATCCCTTTGGTTATTAAACATCTTAGTTAACGACGTTTGCTCTTGAAGAACGCATTTCAGCGGTAACATCATCACGGTGAGATGGGCTTGCACCGATTTCATCCCATGTGATACAACCCTCAGTCGGACAGGCAGTTGCACATGCAGGCTCATCGTGGTGACCGACGCACTCGACACATTTGTCAGCGTAAACGTAATAAACTTCTTCACCTGTTGGGTTATCGTCCTCGTCTACGATCGCTTCTACCGGACACTCGTCGATGCAAGCGCCACAGTTAATACAGGTATCATTAATGACTACTGCCATAGGATTCTCCTTGGTTAATATAAATATGGGCTAACTATAACAGAAGAATTTTAAACCCACCTAAAAAATAAGGTGGGTGAATGAAGATTATTTGAAGAGTGTTACGGAAGTGTAATTTAGAGCCCTAGGTAGGCTTTAATTGCGTCAACTTTGTCTGTTTTTTCCCATGTAAATTCAGGAAGTTCACGTCCAAAATGACCATAAGCTGCTGTTTTACGATAAATCGGGCGGAGTAAATCAAGCGATTCTATAATCCCTTTTGGGGTTAGGTTAAAGAGCTCTTTGACGCACGCTTCGAGTTTTTCTTCGGGTACAACAGAGGTTCCATGAGAATTGACCATAATGGAAATAGGTTTAACAACACCGATGGCGTAAGATACTTGGATCGTTGCCTTTTCGCATGCACCCGATGCAACAAGATTTTTAGCAACATAACGAGCTGCATAGGCAGCTGAGCGGTCAACCTTGGTCGGGTCTTTTCCGCTGAATGCACCGCCGCCGTGAGGACAAGCTCCACCATACGTATCGACGATAATTTTCCGTCCCGTCAGCCCTGCATCGCCTTGTGGACCGCCGATGACAAATTTACCGGTCGGGTTGATATGATAGACGATATTCGGAGACATCAAATCGGCTGGAATAACAGCCTTTATAACCTCTTCAATAACATCGGCGTGAAGTTTTTCCTGAGAAATTTCAGGAGCATGCTGTGTAGAGACAACAACCGTTTCAACCGACACCGGTTTGTCATCAACGTAACGGATGCTTACTTGTGTTTTGCCATCAGGGCGAAGGTAGGGGATAATCCCCTCTTTACGTACTTGGGCTAAACGTTCCGCTAAACGGTGAGAGAGATAAATCGGCAATGGCATTAAAACGTCGGTTTCGCGGCATGCGTAACCAAACATAAGCCCTTGATCTCCTGCGCCGATTTCACCCCCTTCTTGATCAACCCCTTGGTTGATGTCGGGTGATTGTTCGCCGATACCGTTAAGTACCGCGCATGAGCGGTAATCAAAACCGTAGGTCGCGTCGGTGTAGCCGATTTCACGGACGACTTGACGGGCGATTTCTTGCATTGGAGCATAAGCCGTTGTTTTAAGCTCACCGGCGATGACACAAAATCCGTTAGATACGAGGGTTTCGCACGCTACACGCGCTTTTGGATCATGTTCAATGATGTAATCAAGAATTGCATCGCTGATCTGATCGGCCATTTTATCAGGATGCCCTTCGGTGACGGATTCAGAGGTAAAAATATATTCTTTAGGCATAAAAATCCTTGGAGGAAATGTTAAATCTTTAGTGGTTGTCGGATTATATCGAATTGTTTTTTAAGATTGTTAATCTCCCGCATTTATGCGGGCAGCTTCAGGGGATTGCAAAGGACAAACCTGTCCTTGCCTTCCCAAGGGGCTTTGCTCACTTGGGAAGTTCAGATAGATAGTCTCTTTCCCAAAAGAAATCGATCCAATCCGTAGCTTTATGTAAGAAAAAGTCGGGCTGAACAAGTGCAGTTTGTTTCGTAAAGAGGGTTGCGATTTTAAATTCACAATCGAGATTTTGTGAACGTAAAAGGGGCATAAGGGCTGCGAGCGTTTGTCCGCTGTCAACGATATCATCGACAACAAGAACACGTTTAGAGCCACTAAGGTCACACGTTCCTAGAATCGTCACGTTTTCACGTTGAGCATCACCATCGTAGCTCTCTACGCGGATGCTTTGAAGATTACGAGTCTCCAAATTCATGGAGAGGGCATGCGCGAGCGTCATCCCCCCACGCGCAATGGCGATAATGGCATCCGGTTGGAAGGATTTGCATTGTTGGCTCAAGATTTGGACGTCGGTACAAAATCGTTTATAATCATAGTATATCATTTTGAAATCATATCATAAGGGCATCTGCGCTATAATAAAATATCAATATAAAGCGCAGCACTAAAACGCAACATAAGCGCAGCCAATCGAGATTAGCGTCTCGCAAAGGCATAAATACTAGGAAGTCCATGAAAAAATTAGCGATTATCGGTCGTCCGAATGTCGGAAAAAGTTCTCTTTTTAATCGTTTGCTCAAACAGCGTGATGCAATCACCTCTGAGCAGGCAGGGACGACACGTGATGTCAAAAAACGTGTTGCCGTAGTGGTAGACAAAGAAGTAGAGATCCTTGATACGGGAGGATTGGATGAGGGGTGTGAACTCTTCGACCGGATTAAAGAAAAGTCCTTGAAAGCAGCGCATGAAGCCGATATTATCCTCTTTATGGTGGACGGTAAAAGCCTCCCTGAAGAAGATGATAAAAAACTCTTTTACGAGCTTGAATCGATGGGGAAAGCGATTGCTTTGGTCGTTAATAAAATCGATAATGACAAGATGCAAGAGAAACTGTGGGAATACTATGAGTTCGGAACAGAGCGTATTTTTGGTATTTCCGTTTCCCATAACCGTTCGGTTCTTCCGCTTCTAAACTGGATTGCTTCCGAACTGCCTGAATCTTCTATTGTCAAACCTGAAGATGAAACAGCAGAAGAAGATGAGATGGACGGATTTGATGCGGCTTTGAGAGCCTCTTCGGATGATGAAGAGTTCGAAGAGGATGAGGACGATGGATTCTTTATCCCCGAAGAGGATGGTGAAGAAGAGGAGACATCGATTGAAGCGCTCGAAGAGGCTTATCGCGGAATCGTCAAAGAGTATGAAGCGGGTGATGTAAACCAGATGAAAGTGGCGATCATCGGCCGTGTTAATGTCGGTAAAAGCTCACTTCTTAACGCATTGCTCGGAGAAGATCGCTCAGTGGTCAGTTCCGTTGCAGGGACAACCATCGACCCGATTGATGAGATGGTAGAGTATCAAGATAAAAAGATCACCTTTATCGATACCGCAGGGATTCGCAAACGGGGGAAAATTCTCGGGATCGAAAAATACGCACTTATGCGTACCGAAGAGATGTTGGAGACGGCTGATATCGCCCTTCTCGTACTCGATGCATCCCAACCATTTATGGATTTGGATGAGAAAATCGCGGGGTTTGTCGATAAAAACCGTCTCGCGTGTTTGATCGTTCTCAACAAATGGGATCTGGCACCGAAAGAAGATTACGACAAAATTATGACAGAAGTACGAGACCGTTTTAAATTTTTGAGCTATGCACCGATCATTACGATTTCAGCGCAGAGCAAACAGCGGGTACACAAAATCTTTGATATGCTCCTCAAAATCAATGAGAACTATTCACAGCGTATTTCGACCGGTAAACTCAACGAGGTTATCCAAACGGCAATGCGCAAACATATCTTGCCGAGTATCAACGGTATGAATATTCGTCTCTATTTCGCGACACAGTACGATATCCGTCCGCCGCGTATCGCACTGATTATGAACAAACCCCAAGGGCTTCACTTCAGTTATCGCCGATATTTGACGAATCAGTTACGAGAGCAGTTTGATTTTGAGGGGACTCCGGTACTCTTTAAAGCGAAAGCGAAAAATACGAATCGAAGACCGAAACCGCATAAAACTCGGTCGATGTGGTAAGTTTCTCTCACATATTTCGATAATTCCCCGTTCGTGGTGAGCTTGTCGAACCATGAACTTCCCTCCGTTTACCCTTCGACAGGCTCAGGGCGAACGGATGCTTTCTTCGTCATTCCCGACTTGATCGGGAATCCAGCTTTAATATAAAACTCGCTCATAGGTTACGCTATAATTTACTTCAAAACAAAAAATCATAATAATGAGTAAAAATATGAATATGCGAAAAGAAATTGAAAGATTAATGTATTGGTATGTTCCTTCAATTATAGTTGCTTTGCTTATAGAGTATATACTGACGGGATACATCAGAGCATCTCATGATTTATCCTCAATTATGCTATGGTCTTCGATAGTGATAAATATTGTAATCAGCCATTTGCATCATATTGTGGTTGCCATTTGGCTTTTTATTATATCTAAGCAGTTGAATCAAAAAAATATTTTATGGTCACTTTTTGGATTAGTAGCCCATTTGTTTGCCGCAGTAATTTTTCTTATTTTATATGTTTATGAGAAAAACGAGATGGATTCCCGATCTACCTTAAAGGGCACGTGAAGTCGAGAATGACGAGACAAGAAAACTTAATTTTCCGTTCGTGGTGAGCCTGTCGAACCATGAACTCCCTCCGCTTACCCTTCGACAGGCTCAGGGCGAACGGAGGTATAATCATCCCTAAACAGACTTAGCCAGCCTCGACACCTCGTCCCAATCTTCTCGTATCATCGCCTCTTTCTTTTTACGGCTCCATCCCTTTATCTGTTGTTCCGAAGCCAAGGCTTCTTCTCTCGTCGTAAATTCTTGTGAGAAAACTAAAGTGAGAGGGTGGCGTTTGAAAGTGTAACAGCTTGGTATCGCACCGCTCGTATGTTCAGCGAAGCGTTTTTCAAGATTATCGGTGTGACCTGTGTAGTAACTGTTGTCGGAGCAGCGGAGGATGTAGACGTGAAAAGGCATGATAATCCTTTAGTATTTCGTTCGCCCTGAGCTTGTCGAAGGGTGGATATTTATAAGGGGATGTTCATGGTTCGACAGGCTCACCACGAACGGAAGACGACTACGCTTAAAACGGTTTTACAATAACGAGAGCAACAATCCCCATCAATAAAAGGGTGGGTACTTCATTATACATACGAAAAAACTTCCCGCTTTTATACGCTGTGTTCTCTTTGAGTTTGAGACGGTAATGTCCGAGTGTGAAAAAATAAGCGGCTAAAATGGCTACGAGAGTCAGTTTCGCGTGCATCCATCCCCCCATCTGAAATACATTTACTCCGTTGTAGTGTTGTGTAGACATAACTATTAATGCTATTCCTGAGAGCAATGTTGCCCAAAATGCCGGAACACCGATGTATTTGTAAATCTTCATCTCCATTACTTCAATAACATCGATAAATCCCTGATTGGTTCCATTTTCGACATGATAGACAAAAAGACGGGGGAGATAAAAAAGTACTGCAAACCATGAGACCATTGAGATAATATGAAACCAAAGCATCCAGTTGTACATGTAATTTGTCCTATTGTGTTAAATTAAACGGTAGGGTATCAAAAAAAGATTAATAACTACAGATGTTTTTTAACCCAAGCGATAATTTGTGGGGTGGGTAAAGCACCGCTGAACTGATCAACGATACGGTTATTTTTAAAGGCGATGACGGTGGGGATAGAGCGGATACCGAAACGTCCCCCGAGGTGCTGTTGTTCTTCGGTGTTAATCTTGATAAATAGCGCTTTGAGGGGGAAATGGCGTGCTGCTTCTTCGAACGAGGGTGCCATACTTCGGCATGGTCCGCACCACGGTGCCCAAAAATCGGCGATAATAAGCCGTTCATCATTAAGCATTAATCGATCAAATGAGGATGCATCTACCGAAATGGGCTTAGTATCAAGAAGGGAGGCTTTGCAGTGTCCGCACGCGGCTTTTATGTAGGAGTCTTTTAATGGAATGGCATTCACACCCCCGCAGTGGGGGCAGAGGACATTGATTTTATTCATGGATTACTCCACAATCTCTTCTCCAACCACTTCGATGTCACGGATGGATGAGGTATGGTGATCTTTTACTTTATCATGGAGACGGCGAAGCGCTTTGTTGGCACGTTCAATCGCTAAATCGATGGCGGTATCGAGATCTTCATCAGTATCATTGATAACTACCGGTTGTGCGTGAGCAATATGGATGTCAAATTCGACCCCGACCCCATTTTTCTCTTTTGAGATCATAACGTTTACGGTTGTGATATCAAGATGAAAGCGTTTAAAATTTTCGATCGCGAGAGCAATATGGTCGTTTAGGTGTTGGGTAAGTTTAATCTCTTTCGAGCGAATTTGAGTATTCATTGTGAATCCTTTGTAGTTGAACTGTGAAAAAATATAGCATATCTTTTCTTAAGAGGAAGCTTAAGAGACTCTGCGGTAAAATATTCTCTATTCAAGGAGATAATTTTGAGAGTATTAACCGGTATTCAACCATCAGGCGATTTACATATTGGAAACTATTTCGGTTCGATCAAAGCGATGATCGAATCACAAAACGATCATGAGGTTTTTGCGTTTATCGCCAACTATCATGCTATGAGTTCACTCAGCGACGGTGAGCGGTTATCGAAACTGACGATGCAGGCGGCAACCGATTTTTTAGCTTTGGGAATGGACCCGCAAAAGTCTACCTTTTGGGTGCAGTCGGATGTGAAAGAGGTTCTCGAACTCTACTGGATACTTTCCGGTTTCACTCCGATGGGGTTGCTAGAGCGGGCGCACAGTTACAAAGATAAAGTGGCGAAAGGGATTGCGAGCAATCACAGCCTCTTTTCCTATCCTGTTTTGATGGCGGCGGATATTTTGCTGTTCGGTTCAGAGGTCGTACCCGTTGGGAAGGATCAAATTCAGCACGTTGAGATTGCCCGCGACATCGCGATCAAGTTTAACAACCAATACGGCGATATTTTCACGATCCCTGAGTTTCGGGTCGATGCAAACGTCGCTACGGTTCCGGGGATCGATGGGCAAAAGATGTCGAAGAGTTATGGCAATACGATCCCTATTTTCTCAGAAGAGAAGATTCAGTCGAAAATCATCAAAAAAATTGTGACTGAAGCGGTACCGATGGAAGAGCCTAAAGAGTATGAAGATTGTAACGTTTACAACATTGCCAAACTCTTTTTGGATTATGAGGAGCGTTCGGCATTGCAAGAGCGTTATAAAAAGGGGGGCGAAGGACACGGACACTTCAAACTCTATACACATGATGTGATCTGGGAGTACTTCCGCCCCTACCGTGAGAGACGTGAGCATTTCGAAAACAATCAAGACGAAGTGCGCGAACTTTTGAAATTGGGTGCGGCAAAAGCGAGTGCTCAGGCGCAACCGATTATGGAAAAAGTCCGATCCGTTACGGGGATAAAATACTAATCGTCATTGCGGACATGATCCGCAATCTGAGTTCCTGAATCTAGTTCAGGATGACATAAAAGCAGGAGAAACAAATGAAAAACTATATCATCAAACAAATCGCTGATTCAGCGGCAACCAAACAGGCAATTTTAGAAAATGAGCCACTTTTGGAGATGATCGTAACCGTGGCGCAAGCGTGTGTTGAGGTTTATCGACAAGGGAAAAAGACAATGCTTGCAGGTAACGGCGGATCAGCTGCAGATGCTCAGCATATCGCGGCGGAACTGGTCGGGCGTTACGGGTTTGATCGTCCTTCAATCCCCTCTTTGGCACTGACGACCGATACCTCGAACCTCACGGCAATCGGAAACGATTACGGCTATGACAAAGTATTTTCCCGTCAGTTGGAGGGGATGGCTCAGGAGGGGGATCTCTTTATCGGTATCTCCACGTCGGGCAATTCTCAAAACATCATTAACGCATTTGAGTCTGCAAAAGATCGTGGCGTGACTACGGTAGCACTTGTGGGACGTGATGGCGGTAAAATGGCGGCAATGGCGGATTATGCGATCGTTATCCCTTCCAATGCAACTCCGCGTATCCAAGAGTCCCATATTTTGATCGGGCATATTCTCTGTGATATCATCGAAAAAGAGCTTTTCGGCGGCGGAGTAGCATAGGTGTCTCTTAGAGCTTTGTTTCTTGACCGTGACGGTGTGGTGAATGTCGAGAAAAACTACCTCCATAAAATCGAAGATTTTGAATTCATGGACGGAATCGTTGACGTGTGCCGTAAATATCAAGATCAGGGATATCTCATCATTATCGTCACGAATCAATCGGGGATTTCACGGGGATATTACACCGAGGACGATTTTGCCCATCTCAGCCGATGGATGGTGGAACATTTTCAAACCTTGGGAGTCACACTTACCCGTATCTACCACTGTCCTCATCATGAGAGTATCGACGGTGCATGTGAGTGCCGTAAACCTGAACCGGGGATGTTTTTGAGTGCCAAGAGGGAATATAAGCTGGATATGGAACACTCACTTATGATCGGAGATAACGAACGTGATATTGAGGCCTCTCTTAAAGCGGGGGTGGGAATCAATATTCTCCTCTCAACCGAAGCTACAGATTCAAAAGCAAATCGAATTATCCATTCTCTGCGGGAGTTGCTCTGATGCTAATACTCAATACGGGCGGTACTTTTAATAAACGGTACGATTCCCTAAAAGGGGAATTATTCGTCCCTAATGATAACCGGGCGGTTGAAGCGGTACTAAAATCATTGGTGATCGATATTCCTCTCCAAGGAATACTCTATAAAGACTCTTTGGAGATGGATAATCATGACCGCTCATTGTTGGCACAAACGATTGCGCAGCGCAATGAAAAAATCATTATCGTCGTTCACGGTACCGATACAATGGATCTAAGCGCGGAATACGTTGCGAGTCTATCCTTAGATAAAGTCGTTGTCTTTACCGGCGCTATGGTCCCTTTTAGCATTGACCCCGTAGAAGCGACGGCAAATCTCTCGATGGCAATCGGTTATGCGAATAATGGCTCAGCAGGGGTTCATATCGTGATGCAAGGGGTGATGGGCAATTTCGTTCATGTGAAAAAAAATAAGTCTGCAGGGAAGTTCGAATATGTCTAAAGTCAAATGTGATCATTGTCATCTGGAATTTAGCGATGAGGTGATGATTCATGATGGGGAGTACCGATTTTGCTGTAACGGCTGTCGCGGGATTTTTCACCTCCTCAAAGACGAAGGGCTAGAGAGCTTTTACTCTAAAATGGGAGATACGACACTCTCTCCTCCTACTGAGCAGTTCGAAGCGAGTTCCAATTTTGATACCCCTGCGTTTAGTGAGCGGTTTGTGACGACCACCAAAGAGGGGCTTTCTCAGGTTTCCCTTGTTATTGAAGGAATCCATTGTGCGGCGTGTGTCTGGCTGAATGAAAAAGCGCTGCACAAAATGGACGGGGTTATCGAAGCGCATATCAACTATACCAATAATAAAGCCCGTATCACTTGGGACAGCGATACTGTCAAACTCTCTGCTATCATCGATATGATTCGTGCTATCGGATACAACGCATTTCCGTACGATTCTTCACTTCAAGAAGTGCGTGCTAATAAAGAGCGAAAAGATTATTATCTGCGAATGGCGGTCGCAACATTCGCGACGATGAATATGATGTGGATCGCGGTGGCTCAATATGCAGGGTATTTTACGGGGATCACTCAGGATATTAAAACCATTTTAAATGTTGCCGAGTGGGTATTAGCGACTCCGGTCCTTTTTTACAGCGGATGGATTTTTTATCGCGGTGCCTATTATGGGCTTAGAAACCAAGCCATTACAATGGATTTACTGGTTGTTACAGGTTCGAGTTTGGCGTATCTTTATTCCATCTATATTACGGTATTTGAAAAAGGGGAGGCCTATTTCGATTCGGTGGCGATGATTATCACCTTTGTCCTTTTCGGAAAATTTCTCGAAGTACTCAGCCGTAAAAATGCCGCCGATACCCTCGATATCATCGGCAAACATATCCCGCGCGAAGTGAGTATCTTAGAGGGGGAGTCTATCCGCTCTGTCGATGTCAATGAGGTCAAAGAGGGGGACGTGATCGTGATCCGAAGCGGTGAACGCTCGGCAATCGACGGTGAGGTGATCTCCGGTGAGGGAAGTTTTGATGAGTCCAATCTCACCGGAGAATCGGAACCGATATTTAAACGCCTCGGGGATAAAATTATCAGCGGAACGACAAGTATCGATGCGCTGATCCATTATCGTGCGACGAAAGATTTCGCCCATTCGACCCTCTCGAATCTCGTTAATCTTTTAGAAAACGCGATGGCTCAAAAGCCCTCCATCGAGCTGTTAGCCAATCGGCTTTCTCAGCATTTTTCTTCAACGATTCTCTTTTTGGCGATTGCGACATTTTGGATATGGTATTTTTGGCCGCACAGCTTTGATCGATCTTTGATGGTGGGGATTTCAGTCATCATTATCGCCTGTCCGTGTGCGTTGGCCCTTGCGACTCCGGTAGCGACTTTGGTCGGATTGGCGCTCGGAGCCAAACGGGGGATTTTGTTTAAATCGGCGGCACAGATCGAGACGATGGCAAAAGCGACGATGGTGGTCCTCGATAAAACGGGGACGATCACGATGGGGCGTCCTGAAGTCGTTTATGCAACGATTCATACCCCTTTCGATATCGGGGTATTGCATACTCTTGTCTCCTCCTCCAAACACCCGATCAGCCGAGGGGTTAAGGAGTATTTGGACGCTACCGAAGCGGAGATTGATTCCAGCAGTATCGAAGAAGCACGCGAAATTCCTGCCCGAGGAATGGTTGGACGATATAACGGAGCGATGATTGCCGGTGGAAATGCACTTTTGATGGAGGACCTCGGTATTGAAGTCGACTCTGCTAGTGATAAAAGCCTTTTTTACTATGCGGTGGAGCAACAGCTGGTTGCGGTTTACGAGTTGCGTGATCTTCCTAAAGAGAAGGCTCTCGAGTCGATTGCGGCATTGAAAGCCTTGAATCTACGTGTGGTAATGCTCACGGGAGATCATGAGGCGGCAGCCGTGAGAGTAGCTCACGAAGTGGGTATTGATGAGGTTCATGCCCATTTGAGCCCTGAGGGGAAAGCGGCATTTATTGAGCAGGCGCATAGCGAGGGGTATGTCGTCGTGATGGCGGGAGACGGTGTGAACGATTTGCTGGCACTTGCCGCTTCGGACATTGCGATTGCTATGGGGAACGGGAGTGATATCGCGATCGAAGTGAGTGATGTGGTGTTGATGAACGATTCTCTGACTTCACTCGCCGAAGCGTTTGGAATCAGTCGTAAAACCTATGGACTTATCAAACAAAATCTCGCTATTTCACTGGTGTACAATTCGATTACGATTCCTCTGGCGATGATGGGGTATGTTATTCCGCTGATCGCGGCGATTTCGATGTCGTTTAGTTCGCTTCTCGTCGTTGGAAACTCGATGCGGGTGAGATGGCTTTATAAATAGTTTTGTCATTCCGTGCTCGACACGGAATCTAAAAAGATAGATCCTGAATCAAAGTTCAGGATGACGGAGAAATAGGAGAAAATATGGATTCTTGGGTAATCGCAATGATGCTGGGAGCATCGCTTTTTTTAGGGGCTATCGCTTTGGCCGCATTTTTATGGGGGATCAAAAACGGTCAGTTTGACGATGAGAAAAAAATGATGAATCAAGTACAGTATGATGATGAGCGTGAACTCAATGATGCAGCCAATCAGCAACGTAAAAAAGAGTCAGTGAATAAAAAAGAAGAGTATCGACCGGAATGAAAAAAGAGTAGTTTTAGAAAAGTGAGATAAGGAAGAAAGAGTGCGGTTTACTGCACGTGAGCATCGCGCTGAGCGAAACCCAGTGTTAACGTAGTCAAAGGGGGCTTAGCTCCCTTTGGCGTTAAATTATTTAATTCCTGCGATGTAAGCAGCAGCAGCTTTAATATCAGCATCTGACATAGTAGCAACTTGACCTTTCATTAAGGCACCCATACCCGCTTTGTTCAAAGTACCAGCTTTGTAACCTTTGAGTGAAGTTTCGATAGCACCAGCTGATTGACCTTTTACGATCGCTGATTTACCAAGAGCCGCTTTTTCAAAGCTAGCACCATGACAGGCAGCACATTTAGCTGTAAGAGCTTTTCCATCAGCAGCCATCAAAGATACACCAGCGAACAACATTGCAAGAGCAATTTTTTTCATTTGTTTTCTCCATTTAAAATTTCGCCGCTATTATATTCCTATCTATCTTAAATCACTCTAACTGTTTAACCTTTAATAAAGAGTTTGTTACAATATGACACTACCTTTGATGAAGGACCTTTCATGCGTTACAGTGATATTAATTTGAATCGTAAAACAATTTTAATTACGGGAGGAGCCGGTTTTATCGGCTCCAACCTCGCTTTTTATTTTCAAGAAAATTATCCTGATGCCCATATCGTCATACTTGATCTTTTTCGTTCAAACTTGACCCTCTCCAACGGCAACCTCAAAAGTTTCGGTCATTTTAAAAATCTTTTAGGGTTTCGTGGTGAGGTGATCAGCGGTGATATCAATGATAAAGGGTTGTTAAATACCCTAACGCAAATGTATAAATTTGATTATATTTTTCATGAAGCGGCGATATCCGATACAACGGCGCTGGAACAGGATTTAATGGTCCAGACGAACGTTAATGCATTTAAAGACCTTCTCGATATCGCGGTAGCCCACGGAGCCAATATGATTTATGCCTCATCGGGTGCGACGTACGGTGATGCTCCTTCCCCTCAGCGTGTCGGATGTGAAGCTCCTCAGAATGTTTATGGTTTCTCGAAATTGATGATGGACCATTTGGCCCGTCAATATTCTCAAAAATTTGAAAATATTTCCATTGTTGGTTTGCGCTATTTTAATGTTTACGGTCCTAGGGAATTTTTCAAGAATAAAACATCATCGATGGTGGTTCAGTTCGCTCATCAGCTTCTCGCGGGTAAAAATCCGAAACTGTTTGAAAACTCTGACAAAATTTTGCGGGACTTCATTTACATCGAGGATATTATTCAGGCCAACATTCTCGCAATGCACCCAAAAGAGAACGGTGTATTTAACGTCGGTACCGGTAAAGCACGCTCGTTTCAGTCGATGGTTGATATTCTCCAGAATGAGTTGGGGACATCGTTTGCGTGTGAATATATCCCCAATCCGTATATAGGGCGTTATCAGTTTCATACTGAGGCGGATATTGAATCGACGAAGGCCATTTTGGGTTATCAGCCCCGTTTTGAATTTGAAGAGGGAATTTCGGCATATGTGCCGGAAATCAAACGCCTATATGAGCAGGAACTATCATGAACTCTTTGCGCAGTGCTCACCCCCATATTCTTGTCATCGGGGATTTGATGATTGATCACTATTTGTGGGGCGGGTGTGAGCGAATCTCTCCTGAAGCTCCGGTGCAGGTCGTTGATATCTCGCGTGAAACGACGGTTCTCGGAGGAGCCGGGAATGTGATCAACAATCTCGTCGCTCTGGGTGCACGAGTCAGCGTGAGCGGGGTGATCGGTGATGATGAAAATGGAGAAGAGCTGTGTTCCATGCTCAGCTTGATTGGGGTATCGAATCAGGGGCTTGTACGCCAATCGGAACGTAAAACATCCAAAAAGAGTCGCATTATCGCCTCCAATCAACAAATTTTACGTTATGACAAAGAGTCGAAAGAAGCAATCGATAAAGCAAGTGAACGTGCCATCATCGCTTATGTGATTGATGTGATCGATAGCTGTGACATTATTATTCTATCCGATTACGGTAAAGGGGTGATCACCGATGCGGTTGCCGGCGGAGTGATTGCTGCGGCAAAAGCGGCAAACAAAAAAGTGCTGGTTGATCCAAAAGGGAAAGATTACCGTAAATACCGTGGTGCGTATCTCCTAACCCCCAATAAAAAAGAGGCTTCTGAAGCGACCGGAATCGTGATCAACGATGAAAAAAGTTTGCAAAAAGCTCTTTTGAGTCTGAAAGAGACCTGTTCATTAGAGTGTTCGATGATTACCCTCTCTGAAGACGGGATTGCTATATACGATAAAAGCATGCGCCGTTTTCCAACCGTAGCCAAAGAAGTTTATGATGTGACGGGTGCAGGAGATACGGTCATCGCATCCCTCTCATTTGCGCTGAGTATGGGGCTGAGTATTGATGAAGCGGCCCCGTTTGCAAACCACGCTGCGGCAGTCGTTGTCGGTAAGATCGGTTCGGCGACAGTGACTCTTAGCGAGATCGAATCGTATGAATCAAGCTTGCATCAAAGCACATCGGATATGCATATCAAATCCAAAGAAGAGATTTATACTCTTGCAGAGCGCTTGAAACACGAGGGAAAAAAGGTCGTATTTACCAATGGCTGTTTCGATATTCTCCATGTCGGTCATGTTAAATATCTCCAAGAGGCGAAAAGTTACGGAGATGTGTTGATCGTAGGACTCAATTCAGACAGCTCGGTGAGAGAGCTTAAAGGACCGACTCGTCCGGTTAATACCGAAGCCGATCGAGCCTATATTTTAGCGGCGCTCGAATCGGTCGATTATGTCGTATTGTTTAGCGAAGAGACGCCGCATGAATTGATCAAAAATATTGCTCCCGATATTTTGGTCAAAGGGGGCGATTACGAAGGCAAAAGCGTGGTTGGAGCGGAATTTGCTGGGGAACTACGACTGGTGCAGTTTGTGGACGGGAAAAGTACCACCGCAACCATAGCCCGAATTAATGAAGGAACAACATGTTAAAAAAAATCATTTTAATGGCTTTGATCAGCAGTGGAGCTTTTGCCGCACATCAAATTGAAGCGAATGTCAACGATAAAGAGGTTGAGGGGCAGATTCGTCTGGATATGGGACGGATGGGAAATGCGATGAGCAATACCTATATCGGCGCTCGATTTTTGAACGGGGACAACAACAACTCTCAAACGATCAATAATCCTGATCCGCTGATGGAAGTATCGTTTATGGTGATGCGTCCGGTTCAAGGTGTTCGTGGGCTCAAACTGGGACTTGGGATCAAGGGGGAATATACCGAGATTGACGGTCGCCGTTATGCAGCGATTCCACTGGGGGCTGAAGTAGAGTTACAATTACCGATCAATGCTCCGTTTCCGGTATATCTCGGCGGAGCACTCTATTATGCCCCATCGGCCTTATCGTTTAAAGAAGGGGATGGATATTTGGAAACCCGTATTCATCTTGATGTTGAACCGATTGATAACGGACGGCTCGAAGTGGGGTATCGCAAGATCGATACAGATCTCAAAAATGTTGATGTGACGTATAATGATTCGTGGTATTTTGGGATGCGTTTAGATTTTTAAAAAGTTTATCATCCGTTCGTGGTGAGCTCGTCGAACTATGAACGTTTTACCCTTCGACAGGCTCAGGGTGAACGGAGAGTTTTTTAATCGCTTCAATCACCTCGTCAGAGGTGATACTCTTCATACAATTGTGATGTCCCAGCGGGCACTCTCGCTTCATACACGGCGCACACTCCATATCATGTCGTACAATATAGCTTTTTTCATTCTTCCACTGTGATGTCTCCAAATGGCGTGTCGGACCGAAGATGGCGACGGTAGGAACACTATACGCGGCTGCAACGTGCATCGGACCGCTGTCGTTGGTGATAAAGAGATCCAATCCGCCGATAAAACTGCACAGTTCCGGTATCGATGTTTTGCCTGCCAGATTGGTGAGATTGATCCCTTTGAGTCGCGATTCGATATCGTTCGCCATCCCCACTTCATTCGGTCCGCCAAAGAGGATAATCTCGTAACGCTCACTGTATGCACGTGCCACTTCAGCAAATTTTTCGGGATACCACCGTTTAGCGCTTCCATAGGTTGCTCCCGGATTGATTCCCAAGGTCGGACGTGAGTAGCGGTGAGAGGGGATATGCAATTTTAGATTTTCGATCACGAGAGCACTTGGGCTGAGGCTTTGGGCAATGTCACGGTATTGTTCGACCAGATGAGAGGGGTGGGTCGGTTTTACAGAGTGTTTCAGTAAAAAGGACGAATGCCAGCTGCGACGCCCTGCCGTGATGGGGGTGCCGCTCCAATAGAGCAAAAGTGAAGAGTGGAGCTGATTGCGGAACGTGATGGCCAGATCATGAACACCGAGTTCTTTGGCAAATCGGTAGGTATTGACAAAGCGATTTCCCCCTTTTTTCGTCTCATCGACATAATGACGTTTACATTGGGGGTGATATTTGAGCGCTTCGATGCTGACATACGAGCCGACCATGGTGAGCTCGGCATCGGGATAAACAGTACAAAGGGCTTCGAGTGCAGGAGTTGCCATCACGGCATCGCCGAGCCAGTTGGGGAGAATGATCAAAATTTTCACGCTTGAGCCTTATAGATGTAGATCGGCGAGGAGTTTAGAGTCCACGTGATGTGTAACTCTCCTCTTGGAGTTGAACAGATGAGGTTGTATTCGTCTGAACGATAATTAAAGTCGATAAACTGGGCATCACTAAGGTGTGATAGCATGACTTTGTACGCTTCAAAAGCACTTCGCTTTCGGAGTATTCCTTCTCGGTTATCGATGAGTCCGTATCCGGGTGCGATCAGCTGGTGCCAGTAGACACTGGATACGCGTTGAGAAGCAAACGCGAGGAGATGGTAACGGACCATATAATCACTGTAATCCTCTTCGCTGACACACTCATGCTCACTGGTCGGGGCATAGGGGGCGGTGTTTTTGATCGGCCAGTTGGTTTCGGTGATGATGAGCTCATTTGACGTTTTTGGGCTGAGAGAGATCAATGAGCTCAAGAGATTGATTTTACCCATGAGGTTAAATCCCATTTGAGAGTTTTCGGGGGCACCGCGACGATCGACATACAGAAGGCTCCCTATCGCATCGAAACGGATAGATGAGAGATTGAAAAGGGTATGGGCACTAAAGTGGTACTCGAAATCGATGACATTGGAGCCGATGAGTTTGAGGTGGGGAAAGCGTGTTTTTTTCAACGCATACGCGACAGCGTAAAAATCGAGATATTCGTTGACACTGAAAAATCCCCATTTGGCACGATTGATGGTACTGCCGATGATATAGGTATGACAAACACCTTCTAACGCTTCAAAAATTTGGATGAAATGATCTCTGCTCATATCGGCACTCGTGATGTGTTCGCGATCTTGAAGCAAGGCAACCGTGATCTCTTTCCCCACCAATGAACGGATAAAAGCGACGTATTCGTGTAATCGATCCATCTCCCACAGCGGAATACGGATGAGGAGTTTTTTGACACCCAGTTCATCCAGCAGGTAGGGGGTCGTATTGGGTTCTTTATCCAGATTGACCCCTATACCGAAAAATGATTCACCGCTAATGGTGCGTCGCCCAGTAAAAGGGGTAAGCAACAGAGCGATCGGCAAGGTTATAAGGGCAATCAAAAAAGTTTTAATGAGCGAGGTGAGAGCACTTTTGCGCATTTGCCGCTTAAGTGCACGGTCTCTGATAATGGCAGGTTGATCGGAGTAGTGATCCCAGGCAAACGGTTGTTTCATGGTGAGATTATAGCGATATTGGGTAAAATAACCCCATTAAAACAAGGGTAAACGATGAATATAATGGTAGTACGTAACGATAAGTTGGGTGATTTTATTACCGCTTTACCGACATTGTATGTCTTAAAGCACCATAATCCGCAAAACCGCATTATCGCTCTTGTCGCCCCGCTCAACCGGAAACTTGCCGAAGCATGCGATTTTATCGATGAGGTAATCGTTGATAGTGGCGAAGATATTTTAGAGCTTGCCTTTAAAATTAAACAAGCCCGAATCGACGCCTCTATCACTTTGTTTTCGAATATCCGTGTCGCATTGGCACAGTGGATTGCCCGTATCCCACTGCGCATCGCTCCCTCTACGAAAATAGCCCAAATCTTTTACAACCGCCGAATCACCCAACGCCGCAGTGAAGTGAAAATGGCGGAGTTTGAATACAATCTTCAGCTCGCCCGTGCATTATTTCCCGATATTAGCCTTGAGTTTCCCAAGCCGTTATTACCGTTTAAAGATGCGGATGACGTGTATCGTCCATTTTGTACCGAGTATGAGATTAGCAAGAGTGTGATTGCGTTTCATCCCGGTTTTGGCGGTTCCTCCGATGCGAACTGGACGTTGAACGAATACATTGAATTGGTTCGACTTGCCGAAGCGGATGAGCGATTGGATGTGGTGATGACGTTTGGCCCCGATGAAGAGCATCTCTATAATGAAGCGAAAACACTTTTAGGGGAGAGCAGGGTAATACTGTACCGTTCAGTAGGAAGTGTCGTCGATTTTGCCAAACTTTTGAGCCGTTTTAAACTGTTTATTAGTACTTCAACAGGGACGTATCATTTAGCGAGTGCGGTGGGATGTGAGACCTTTACCTTTTTCGCTGATACCCTCTTTGCCTCATCTGCACGTTGGAAAAGTATCGGGGAAAAACAGAGCCATTTTATGATCCCATTAAATCCCGAGGGGAGAGCGGTAATGTTTGAGAAGGTCAAGCAGGAGTTGAAAAATCGCCTTTTAGAACTCGTTTGAGTCTCTTTTTAAAATTCTTTGTCCGTTTGTTTTCATCGTTATGGCGTTTCATCTCAGCGATAGTGAGTGTTTCATCTAATCCGCTGATCCTTGCATATTCACGTCCCATAATCTCCAACTCTTCATCGGATGCCCACAGTTTGTTGAAATTTTCACATCCATCAAGCGGGCAAATGCTTTTAAACTCCATTCGGTTGATATCGACGATGGAAAATTGATAGCCGCTTTCGAGCCGTTTGATTAAAATGTTTCCAGGTGAATAGTCCTGATGCCATACCCCTGCTTGGTGCAGACCATACGTGTAGGCGGCAAATGCGGTAAAAATAGTTTCTCGATCTTCGAGCGGTTCGAGGAGCGGTGTGCGGATTGTAAAATCGTACTCAAAATATTCACTGATAAAGTAGCTCTCCGCTAACAGTCCTGATTCAAAAAATTCGATGAGGGCTAGTGGTTCAGGGGTTGAGATACCGAGTGATTGAAGTCGGAGTGCATTATGGTACGATTTATACGCTTTGCTGCGACGAAAAAAAGTATAAACGATACGGTTCAGCAAATGGGGGATTTTGAACGATTTGACCACCGTTTTTATCCCGTCCAGCTCTATAATTTTAAGTTCATTACGAGCTTTATGGATGGTGTGATCATCGCTCATAAAAATGGATTGGATATGCTCAAACGACTCTTTTAAGTGGGCATATTGGGGCTGATAATCACATTTAAACTGCATAATGACCTTTGAGTAAGTGAGGGTGTGGTATGATACTTTATTATTCCTGAAACACTTCAAGAGGATGTGTATGCTCACAGTCGTAATGTACCATCATATCAATAGTGATGATCTTCCCCTTTCTAATTCGGATAGCATGATGGAAGCACATTTATCTCTTGTCTCGAAGCGTTTTACGACCCTTTTCCCCGGCGATGAGATACGTAAAAACTCAATTTGTCTCACGTTTGATGATGCCTATTATGATTTTTACCATTATGTTTTTCCACTGCTTAAAAAATACAATCTCAAAGCACTTCTTGCTGTCCCATCCGCCTTTATTTTAAGCGATACAGATGTTATGTCAGAGCATCGATTATCGCTCAAACATCATGAAATTTATGAAGCGGATAATTATAAAACTTATGCTCCGTTTTGTACTTATACTGAACTCAAAGAGATGGTACAAAGTGGTCATGTGATGGTAGCTTCGCATTCGATGAATCATGTGAACTTGAGCGAAGTGGGGGTGGATTTGGAGCAGGAGATTTTCGGTTCAAAAGTTGCCCTCGAAGAGAATCTCGGGTTTCGGGTAGATTCGTTTGTATTGCCGTATGGTAAATACAATGATGCGGCAGTGGCATTGGCTCATGAGCATTATTCTTATGTATTTAGGATTGGGAATGCCCTAAATCCCTCTTGGGATGGTATCGGTGGGTTAATCTACCGGATTAAAGGGGATGGACTTCATGCCCCTGACGCTCTTTTTAAGCCGCTAAAGCAGTTGGGTTTTTGGGTTAAAACAATCATTAAAACACTGAAAGGGTCACGATGAACGTATCGGCGGTGATGATCGTCAAAAACGGAGCGCGGACGATCCGCAAATCGTTGGAGAGTTTGAGAGAGTTTGATGACGTCATTGTTTATGATAACGGCTCTAGCGATGGAACCCAAGCCATCGCATCTGAATTTCCAAACGTTCGATTGATCGAAGGGAATTTTGACGGATTCGGGACAACCAAAAACCGCGCGGCAGGTTATGCCAACCATGATTGGGTATTGATTATCGACAGTGATGAGGTGGTGGATGAGGAACTGTTACACGCACTTAAAACCCAGATCCTCGATCCGAATGCGATCTATATCGTGAACTTTCTCGCCTATTATAAAGATATTCCGATTCGTCACTGTGGCTGGAACAACCAAAAGATTCGCCGCCTCTATAATAAAACGGTGACTAAATTTAATGATAATTTTGTCCATGAAAACATTATTGATGAGGGGATGAAAAAACTCCCCATCAGCGGAAATATGAAACACTACAGTTACATGAGCATCTCCGAATTTATCGTCAAGCTCGATCGCTATTCAACTTTGTTTGCAACCGATAATGTCGGGAAAAAATCCTCATCCCCCGCGAAAGCATTTTTCAACGGGCTTTATTCATTTTTCCGTACCTATGTTCTCAAGAGAGGGTTTTTGGATGGGTATGCAGGGCTCATTATCGCATTTTCCCATATGGCGACCAATTTTTACAAATACATCAAGCTCTATGAGATGAATCTGGAACAAAAGAGCAAACGTGGCAACTAAAATCTGTGAATTATGTCTTTCTCCCGATCTGGGAGGGCTGGAACTCTTTATGATGCGCGCATCTCGCTATTTGGGTGAAGAGTGCATCAGCGTGATTAACGAGAAAGGGAAGCTAAAGAGCTATTATGAGGGAACTCACTATCGTTATGCTACCTTAAAACGGCGTAGCGTTTTAGTATCATGGCTCAGTGCCAGATTATTGGCAAAAATTATTGATGAAGAGGAGGTTGATGTTCTCCATCTCCATTGGACGAAGGATCTTCCTTTGGCCGTTATGGCTAAACTTCTCTCGACGCGTAAACCTAAGGTTGTGCAGTCGCGCCACATGACGATGACCCGTTTCAAAGACGATTTTTATCATCGATTCCTCTATAAAAATCTCGATATGATCCTCGCCGTAACGCAACAGGTCAAATCGCAGATCGAGAAATTTATCCCCTCGGATATTCGGCCGAGAACAGAGGTGCTTTACATCGGCGCGGAGCAACCAACGGTGATTTCGTCTGAAGAGCGAAATGAACGCCGTCAACAGATGGGGCTCTATAATGCGTTTATCGTCGGGATCGTCGGACGGATCGAAGAGCCGAAAGGGCAGCATATCGTCCTCGAAGCGGTAAAAGCATTGCATCAAAACGGTGTGGATGCTAAAGCTTTGATTGTCGGTCATGCGATGGATGAGGGGTATCTCCAAAAACTTCAAAACGACTATGCTGATATTGCCCTTTTCACGGGATTTACCAAAGAGGCGCAAACATTGATGCAGCTGTGTGATGTGATGGTGCTAGCAACCGAAAATGAGACATTCGGACTCGTACTGATCGAGGCGATGATGTGCGGAGTGTGTGTCGTTGCGAGTCGTAGCGGAGGACCATTGGAGATTATCGACGATGGAATCAATGGGCTGTTGTTTAAAACGTTTGATGTGTTGGATTTAGCAGAGAAATTGAGATTGTTGTATGAAAATAGGGACTTACGACAAAAATTTGCCGAAGCGGGAAGATCAAAAGCTTTGGAAGTATTTGAAAGTCAAAAGCAGTTTGCTGAATTAAAACGAGTATTGGAGGATCTATGAGGGTAAGTGTCATCATCGCCGTTTATAAAGATGTTCAATCGCTCTCATTGATTATCACCGCATTGAAACGCCAAACGTATAAAAACTTCGAAGTGATTATCGCCGAAGACGGTGAGAACCCTCAAATGAGAGGGTATGTTGAGGGTATCACCGATTTGGATGTAAAACACACAACGCAAGAGGATATCGGAGTCCGTAAAGCCCGCTCCCAAAATAACGGCATTATTGCCAGTTCGGGAGAATACCTGATTTTTATCGATGGAGATTGTGTCCCTTATACGACTTTTGTGGAAGCCCATGTGGAACTTGCGAATTCGGGAACTGTATTGTCAGGGAGACGGGTAAATCTTTCAGAAATATTAACTCAAAAGATCAAATCGGGAGTGCTTGATATTATCGATATCGAAAAACGGCTCTATAAATACATCGGATTGGCATTTGAAAAAAACTCCAAATACGAATACGGCATTTATCTCTCTCCGATGGGATGGCTTTATCCGTTGTTATCAAAACTCCGTAAACGTAATACGAGTATTTTGGGGTGTAATTTTTCATGCTTTCGAAAAGATATGATTGCCTTGAACGGATTTGATGAGGGATACGGCGAAACATCACTCAGTGATGATACCGATTTGGATTGGCGATTTCGTGCTTACGGAATGGAGATTAAATCGTGTAAGAATGTAGCCAATCAGTTTCATTTATGGCATCCGTATAACGAAAGAGATATTGGTTCGTTTTATTGGGAAAAGATGGTTAAAAATCAAGAAGATAATCGATATATATGTAACGATGGGCTAAATACACACAAGTCCTATTCCCTAAATATAGAACAAATTGAGTTGAGAGCTATGGATTTATGAAATTTATCATAGTAGCACCTGGATATGATGATAATGCAGGTGGAATAGTTGTTTTACATCAGTTGTGTGACAGACTCAATAATTTAGGGTATAAAGCTTCTTTATGGCCATTTTTCAAACCAGTGTTAGATTTTTCGAACCCTTTTAAAACAATTTATCTCTTGTTTAGATATTTCCGTAAGAGTATAAAATACGGATTTAAAACAAATCCTAAGTTAAATACGCCTATAGCATCGTATCAAGATATAAAAGATGCGGTCGTCGTATATCCTGAAGTTATTGTTGGGAATCCGCTGAAGGCTAAAAATGTTGTTCGATGGTTATTACACAAGCCGGGGTTTAATAATGGAGGGAAAATAGATTTCGGAACAGATGATCTTTTCTTTTATTATGATAAAGCATTTGACGATAGTCGGTATAACTCACATCCGGATAATCGACTTCATATTATCTCACAAAGATCGGATGTCTATAAAATAACAAACCATGATATTCGATATGGGACGTGTTATTTACTCCGAAAAGGATATAAAAGGGAAATTGTCCATAATAAGGCTGATAGTGTATTGGTGGATGGCCTATCGCATGAGGAAACAGCTGATGTTTTTAATCAATCAGAATTTTGTATTTCTTACGATACCTACACGATGTATTTGGTATATGCAGCAATGTGCGGATGTATTCCAGTTGTCATACCTGAAGAAGGTGTCACAAAGGAACAATGGCAGCCGAATGAAGAAAACCGATATGGAATAGCATATGGGTTTGACGATATAAATTATGCTATTGAAACACGTCCATTATTACTGCAACATATAGAAAAACAAGAGCGAGAATCAAATCAATCAGTTATCCATTTTATAGAAAAATGTAAAGAATATTTTAGTCTTTAAAGCTTCGTAATTCCATTTTTACAAAAAAATGCATTTTCCGCACGATGTTTTTCCATAATTGCTTTATTCACATCCCCCTCAACTGCACTAAAGCGTTTCGGATGATAGAGATGGAGGATATTGGCATTGTTTCGGCATGATTTTAGTTCTATCCCCATCCCCCGAAAGCGCCAGCTCGGATCGACATCTTCTCCTTCGGCGGGGAGACGGTACGTTTCGTCAAAACCGTTGATTTTCAGAAAATCCTCTTTGTAGCATGACCAGTTGCATCCGATGATATGACGAACATAGCGTTTATGAATCTGGCGGCTGATAAATGAGTGCGATTTAAAGGTTAAACCATCTTCAGGGTGGCGTGCATCATCGGCAATCATGAATGGCAGATACCAAAAGAATTTTTTTTCGATATCACGGACGGTAAGCTCATGTTGTTTGACCCGTTCGGTAAATTTAGGTCCAAGTTCGAACCGTTTGCCGCAGAGGACGATCCCTTTTTGGGCATTTTCGGCATGCGCTTGGATGAAGGTACTGTAGGGGACACAGTCTCCGTCGATGAAAATCAGGTATTCGTTCGATGAGGCTTGGATTGCATTGTTCATCGCTTTGTTTTTCCACCAGCCATCATCCGGTTGTGTGAGATGGAGGAGATGAGGGAAACGGTCTTTTTGTGTAGCGATAAATTCATGCATTTCGGACGAATCACCATCTTCAGAAACGATAATCTCATCGGCGGGGAGCGTTTGATTAGCTAAGCTATCCAATATAAAACCAAGTGCCTCTGTATCTTTGTAAACGGAGATGATAATCGTTGTTTTCGGGAAATCCATAACATACCTATACTGTAAAAAGTATCTAATTGTACAACAGAGTTTCTGAAAACATCACGTCGGGCGTTTGAGGGTGACAGCTGTCATTAAAACAAATAAAATAGTCAAATACGCCGCCGGAAAGTTGCCGATAAACATAAACAATAGGATCAGCGTTGTCATTATTGCACCGATGGTTTTGAGTTCTTTATTGGTATCAAAATTTCGGTAGAGGGTAAAAAAGATGGCTCCGAATAAAGCCAATCCAGTCACTCCCGAATAAACGGCGATTTGAATATACGTATTGTGAAAATCGCTAAATCCGCTAATCTGATCTTTGAGTTCCGGTAACTTGGTATCGAGTACTTCATGGTAGGCATCTCGTTCATCCCCGACACCGACTCCGATGAGAGGATGCTCAGAGATAACGATGCCTGCGGTTTGCCACATCATAAGTCTCAATCCGGTACTGTCGCTTAGAGGTTTGCCTTGAGTGAGGAGATAATGAAAGGTTTGATAGGTTTCATTTGTCCGATGATGAAAGTTCGGACTGGCGACGTATGCAATCGAAAAAATAAAAGAGGCTATCAGAGAAGTAGATATCAAGGTTTTAAGAACTGAAAAACGCCAATAAATACTCAAAAAGACGATAAGAGCGATCAGGAGTGAAAATTGTCCGGTTCGTCCTGCATTGATAAATAAATTGATTGTCATCGTGATGATAAAAAATGTGTAAAAGTATGTCTGCAGCGTATTTTTACGTTCTTTTAGTAATCGGATGAGCATGAGAAAGATTGAAAAGATCAAAAAAATACTGTAGGGAGTATGGTGCATAAAAGGTGACGGATCGATACTTGACCAGCTCTCTTTATATTTAAAAGGCATCAGATCGAAAAAAATCAGATAGGAGAGAACTTCACTAATAATCATAGCACTTAAAAAAGCGCTAAAAATTTGAGGAATTCGTTGTCGATCAAGTGAGGTATAGATGATCGGTATGAGTAGGAACAAGTAGTACTTTCGCAGGTGCTCGAATCCTTGAATCAGATTGTCGCTCCAGAGCAAACTTAGAACTAGAAACAGATAAAAAATCCCAATCACTTTAAAAACAGGTTGCGCACAAATCATTTTCCATTTTGCGTACCAATCTCCCTCGATAAGCCAGAGAACTAGTAGCAATGCGGATAAAGCAGTATATCCAGCGATAGATAAGGGCGTTGCAAATGCTAAAGCAACAACAATATATTGAAATAATAGCTGGGTCGAAAATAGTTTAGAAGGGATCACATTCAATTAAATACTCATAGACGAAAAATTTACGTATTTTAGGCTTTTTTAGCTGATAGTATACTACTTATACTCGGTTTCTACTGTTTTAGATCGTTTTTTTAAGTACATATAGAGTATAATTTTATGTATAAAATATAAAATATTATGAGGCTTTTGTGACAAATATAATTCTTTGCGGGGGAAATGGTACGCGTTTGTGGCCGATCAGCCGTACGCTGATGCCCAAACAATTTGTAAAACTTTTTAATGAAAAGTCCCTCTTTCAACTCACAGTGGAACGAAATAGTTCCCTCTGTGCTGAACAGTTTATTGTTTCCAATACCGAGCAATATTTTTTAGCTCTTGACCAGCTCGCAGAACTTCACAAAACAGCAGACAACTATCTCCTTGAACCTATTGGACGCAACACGGCACCGGCTATTGCACTGGCGTGTATGGAACTTGACCGCGAAGAAATTGTACTCGTCACCCCAAGTGATCATCTCATCAAAAATCAAGCAGCCTATCAACACGTCGTGAAGCGCGCGCAAGAACTGGCGGATCAAGATTATCTCGTAACCTTTGGTATCACCCCTACATTCGCTGAAACGGGATTTGGTTATATCGAATCTGATGGTGAGTCTGTAAAAGCTTTTCATGAAAAACCAGATGTAAATAAAGCAACTGAATATCTTAAAGCGGGTAACTACTATTGGAACTCAGGAATGTTTTGTTTTAAAGCAGGAGTCTTTTTAGATGAGCTTCAGAAATATTCTCCAGACATTTACACTACATGCACAACAGCATTAAAAAATGCCCACACTAATGACATGATGAGAATCAAATACGAAGATATGCTCTCTATACCCGAAAACAGTATCGATTATGCAGTGATGGAAAAAAGTGACCGAGTGAAAGTTGTGGTCAGTGATATAGGGTGGAGCGATGTAGGAAGTTTCGATGCCCTCTACGAAGAACTTCCCAAAGATACCAATGGGAACACGGCATGCGATAAGCACATCAGTGTTGATAGTAAAAATAATCTCGTATTGTGCGATGCTCGTAAAATAGCTACCGTTGATGTCGAAAATCTGATTATTGTCGATACAGGGGATGCTTTGCTTGTATCGAAAAAAGGTTCGAGTCAAAAAGTCAAAAGTGTCGTTGCTGAGCTCAAAAAACGTCATAGCGAAATGCACAACATCCATCTCACTGCCCACCGTCCGTGGGGAACTTACACGGTGCTCGAAGATACTCCGGGATATAAGATCAAACGAATTATAGTCAATCCGGGCAAGCAGCTCAGTTTGCAAAAGCACTTCCACCGCAGTGAACACTGGATCGTCGTCAGCGGTACAGCGACCGTTATCGTCGGAGATCAAACCATGATTGTCCGTCCCAATGAAAGCACCTATATCAAGATGGGTGAAGTTCATCGTCTTGCTAACGATGGGAAAATTCCTGTCGTACTTATTGAAGCACAAGTAGGTGAATATACTGGAGAAGATGATATTGTGAGAATTAGTGACGAGTACAATCGAATATGAACCAATTAAGAGCCATTTGGTCCTACCGATTTTTTATTATCAGTTCTATAAAAACTGAGTTTCGTTCTCGCTTTGCCCGTAGCCGTTTGGGTGGGTTGTGGATGATACTCAATCCGTTAGCACAAGTGGCGATTTACGCCCTCGTCCTTTCCGCTGTTTTGGCTGCCAAACTGCCAGGTATCGGTAACCAGTATGCCTATGCTATCTATCTGATGGCAGGGACGCTTGGCTGGTCACTCTTTGCCGAGGTATTTGGACGAAGTTTAGGGGTGTTTGTGGACAATGGAAACCTTCTCAAAAAGATGGCATTTCCCAAAATTGCTCTGCCCCTCATTGTGACAGGAAGTGCATTGGTCAATAATCTTCTATTGTTTTTAGCAGTATTAGTCGTTTTTGGCCTTTTGGGTCATGCTCCGACGCTTACCCTTCTATGGCTTCCAGTACTCATCTCTGTAACGCTTGCACTTGCATTGGGACTGGGGTTAGCACTTGGAATTATTAATGTTTTTATGCGGGATATTGGTCAAATTATTCCTATTCTCTTACAATTTTGGTTCTGGCTCACTCCTGTTGTCTATGTATCGAGTATGATCCCGGAAAAATACCATGATCTTCTAATGATGAATCCGATGAGTGGAATTGTTATGGGATATCAAAACATTCTTGTATATGGAAAAGGCCCTGATCTCCATACCCTTGTCTACCCGGTAATAATAGCGGTTGTCGCTTTGAGTTTGGCTTTATTTATGTACTTTCGTGCCAATGAAGAAATGGCGGATGTACTGTGAATCAACATAGTATCTTAGAAGTACAAAACATTGGCAAAGCCTATCGCAACTATGGTCGTGAACTTTGGCGTGTTCTCTCATGGTTTGGACTCCGTTTTAAACCGCTTCATGAGACATGGACACTCCAAAACATCAGTTTTAACATCGCACCGGGTGAAGCGATCGGCGTTGTGGGTCAAAATGGTGCAGGCAAAAGTACATTGCTCAAAATCATCACAGGAACTCTCAAACCATCAACCGGCAGTATCATAGTACGTGGCAAAATTGCAGCGATACTGGAATTAGGGATGGGATTTCATCCTGACCTCACAGGAAGACAAAATGCTTATCATTCCTCAGGGTTGATGGGCTACACGAGTAAGCAAATAGACTCCGTGATAAATGAGATCGAAGCATTTTCTGAAATCGGAGAGTATTTTGATCAGCCGGTAAGACTTTATAGCAGTGGAATGCAAGTCAGGGTAGCTTTTGGTGTAGCCACAGCCTTTCGCCCCGATATTCTTATTATCGATGAGGCCCTTTCAGTAGGTGATGCTTATTTTCAGCACAAGAGTTTTGATCGTATCCGACAGTTTCGAGATGCAGGAACGAGTTTGCTCTTCGTCTCTCACGACAAAGGCTCTATCTTAGGTCTATGCAACCGTGTAATCCTACTTGAAAAAGGCCATGTGTTAAAAGACGGTGATCCCGAAGAGACGATGGACTACTATAATGCGCTTATCGCTGAAAAAGAAAACTCCACCATCCGTCAGGAAGAGCTTACTGATGGTAAAGTTCAAACCATTTCCGGGACAGGTGAAGCAATAGTTGAAGAGATTGGACTTTACAATGTCGCAGGTGAAAAGGTCGAGGTGGTAGGCGTTGGTGATTCTGTAGAGCTGAGAATACGGATAAAGATACATCAAGATATTCCATCTCTTGTCCTAGGATATGGAATCAAAGACCGTTTAGGGCAGGTGATGTATGGAACCAATACATGGCATACCAAACAAATTATCGAATCTCCTAAAGCTGGAGAAAACTATGAATTTACAATTGTATTTCCTGCCAATTTTGGAGTGGGAAGCTATTCAGTTGTTATTGCACTCACCGATAGCGATACTCACTTGAGTTTGAATTATGAGTGGCGTGATTTGGCTCTTGTATTTAATGTTATTAATATTGATAAAATTTATTTTACTGGATGTGTTTGGAACGAACCACAAATCAGACTGGTGCAAAAATGATAGACAACTTTTATAAAGCTTTTGAAGATAAATTTCGAGGGTCAAGAGAACTTATTCTTCAAAGATTAAAAGTATACATACCGTTTTTAAAAATCATTCATACTATATACCCTCATTCAATTGTGATTGATCTTGGGTGTGGCAGAGGAGAATGGCTTGAATTTACTGGGGAGTTTGGTTTTAAATCACATGGGATTGATATGGATGTAGGGATGTTGGAAAATGCAAAATCTTTTGGGCTTTCAGCTGAACTGGGAGATGCTGTTGAGTATCTCAAAACATTATCAGATGAAAGTGTCTCTATTATTTCAGGATTTCATATCGCCGAACACTTACCCTTCGACATTTTGCAATCTTTAGTTCAAGAGACATATAGAGTTTTAAAACCTGCAGGGTTATTGATATTGGAAACACCGAATCCTGAAAATATCAGAGTTGCAACGGCTGATTTTTATCTTGATCCTACACACACTAGACCCATTCCATCACAATTACTTGCATTTTTATCAGAATATTATGGTTTTAGCCGTACTAAAATTTTGCGGCTTCAAGAGACCATAGAATTAGCAAATAGTGATACGGTGAATATTTTACAACTGATTGAAGGTGTGAGTCCCGACTATGCGATAATAGCTCAAAAACAATCTTCTGGTGAAATGATGGCTCAATTTGATGATTTATTTTTAGCAGAATATGGATTAGCGTTAGATGTACTAGCCAATCGTTTTGAAAATCGATTGCTTAAAATTGAAGCTGAAGCTAAAGAGACTTTTATTTTTAAGCAAACTGTACAGGACTCTATAATATGGAAAATATCTCAATTTATAAATTCAATAACTAAAAAGACAAAATGAAAAAATTACTCATTATAATTATTATCCATCTGAAATATCATGTGAAACCTTATCCTAAATTGGAAGAAATAATCATAAATTTTCTCAATCATTTTCCTGTTCTTAAGATGAAGATCAAACGCCTTGGTAACCACAAAACATATTATGAAAGTTTTGTGTCAACTCGAAAGAATCGGGAATTATTGATTGATGTTACTCATGTTTACACAGAAGATTTAAAAACAGGAATTCAGCGAGTCGTTCGTTCCATATCGAATGAATTAGAAAATAATGATTTACTGAAAAATATGGATATTCAGCCTATATTTTTGACAGATAGACAGGGATTTTGGTGCTATAGATATGTTAAAGCCCCAGAAGTAATGGTAGTCCCGAAGAAAAATGACATTTTTCTAGGTCTTGATCTTGTTGCATCTGTCACAGAAGCAAGTTTTGCGGGGTTATTTGATGATTGGAAGCTTCGAGGAGTAGAAATAAATTTTGTTGTATACGACATTTTACCAATTTTACATCCTTATTGGTGGCAACGCGGAATTGGTTTGGCCCACGAAGCGTGGTTAAAAACAGTATTGTGCTATTCTGATCAGATGATTTGTATCTCAAAATCAGTCAGTGATGACGTTAGAGAATACTTGACTCAACATACATCTGAAATTCATAATCAACCAACTATTAGCTGGTTTCATCTTGGAGCAGATATCGATAACAGTATTCCTTCCAAAGGTATGCCGGAAGATGCAGCTTTTATTTTAAACCAGCTTAAATCAGTTCCGACTTTTCTCAGTGTTGGTACTGTTGAACCACGTAAAGGGTACAAACAGACACTGGAAGCTTTTGAAAAGCTTTGGAAAGATAGTATGGATATCAATTTCGTAGTTGTTGGTAAACAAGGATGGATGGTAGATGAATTGGCAACAAAGATGCGAAATCACCCCGAACTAAACAAAAGACTCTTTTGGTTAGAAGGGATTAGTGATGAATATCTCGAGAAAGTCTATGCCTCTTCTACTTGCTTAATCGCTGCGAGCGAGGGAGAGGGATTTGGTCTTCCACTTATTGAGGCGGCTCAGCACAAACTACCTATTATTGCTCGTGATATTTCTGTTTTTCGTGAGGTTGCTGGCGATTATGCCTATTATTATGCTCATAACAATGATCCGGACGTATTGACAGAAACTATTACAAAATGGTTGGAACTCTATAAAACTAATTCATATCCTAAATGTGATAATATGCCGTGGTTAACTTGGCCAGAAAGTACTAAAAAAATAATAAAATTGCTAAATATTTAATAATTACAGAAATTAAACAAAGGACAGAAGTGAAAGTAGTATTGTTAGCAGGCGGATATGGCACACGATTAAGCGAAGAGACGGATATCCGTCCGAAACCGATGGTAGAGGTTGGTGGTAAACCAATCCTTTGGCATATTATGAAAATTTACTCGTCTTACGGTTTTAATGATTTTGTTATCCTCCTTGGCTATAAAGGTTATTTTATAAAAGAGTATTTTGCAAATTATTTTCTTCACCAAAGCGATGTAACCATTGATATGCAAAACGGGAAGATGGAAGTCTTGAACAACTCGAGTGAGCCGTGGAAAGTGACTCTTCTAGATACAGGTTTAAACACTATGACGGGAGGGCGGATTAAAAGAGCGCAAGACTTTATCGGAAATGAGCCGTTTATGCTGACCTATGGAGATGGAGTTAGTGATATCAATATTGATGAACTTATAAAGTTTCATAAATCTCATGGCAAAGCGATGACAATGACATCAAATCAACCGGATGGAAGATTTGGTGCCCTTAATATCGAAGAGAATAACCAAGTAACCCATTTTCTTGAAAAGCCAAAAGGTGATGGGGGCTGGATCAATGCCGGTTATTTTGTATGTGAACCAAAAGTATTTGATTACATCACAGAAGGCGATGGAACAGTCTTTGAACAGGCACCACTTAAAAATCTAGCTCTTGATGGAGAGATATTTACATATCAACATGAAGGATTTTGGTCACCAATGGATTCGTTAAAAGATAAAAATGATCTTAACAAGCTTTGGGACACAAATAAAGCTCCTTGGAAAACTTGGTAATGCAAAACTTATTTGGCGGTATTTATAAGGGAAAAACCGTTCTTATAACGGGGCATACAGGCTTTAAAGGATCGTGGCTGGCATTGTGGCTAAACCAAATGGGTGCGAATGTTATCGGCTATTCTCTTATGGCTCCAACTGAACCAAATCATATAGGACTTTTGAATTTCGATATTATTTCTATTATTGGAGACATTCGAGATTTGGATAAACTGAATGAAACATTTCAAATGTACAACCCGGATATTGTCTTTCATCTTGCCGCGCAACCGCTCGTACGTCTCTCCTATGAAAACCCGATCGAAACGTATGAAACCAATGTTATTGGGACGCTCAAAGTATTCGAAGCATGCCGTACAAACGGTGTGAAAGCAATTGTTAATATCACGAGCGATAAAGCGTATGAAAACCGAGAATGGGTATGGGGATACCGTGAAAACGACCCGATGGGCGGTTATGACCCCTATAGCTCTTCAAAAGGGTGTGCTGATATCCTTGCTGCCTCTTATCGAAGTTCCTATTTTAATCCCGAAGAGTACAAAAAATCACATAATACCCTCTTGGCATCGTGCCGTGCCGGTAATGTGATCGGTGGTGGAGATTGGGCAAAAGATAGGCTAATGACGGACATTATGCTCTCAGTCTCGCAAGGTAAACAAGTGAGCATCCGAAACCCGTATGCTACCCGCCCATGGCAGCACGTTCTCGAACCGCTTAGTGGATATCTAGCAATTGGGCAAAAATTGCTCGAAGAAAAAGCAGAGTTTGGTGAAGCATGGAACTTCGGCCCCAGCGATGAGGGAAGTATTACCGTAGAAGAGGTAGTGAACCATGTCAAAAAACATTGGAACAAGATCGATTACGAGATCACCAGTGATCCGAATCAATTGCATGAAGCCAATCTACTAAAATTGGATTGTTCTAAAGCACATATTCGTCTTAAATGGAAAGATGTTTGGGAGAGCGAAACGACGTTTGAAAAAACGGTACTGTGGTACAAAAACTTTTATGAGAAGAATAGTGTTGATACAATCAATGATTTGAATCAATATGTTGCAGATGCGAAAAAGAAAAATTTGGTGTGGAGTATAGGATGAAGGTTAGAGTAGCAGATTATTTAACACAAAAATTAGCTGAAGTAAGTGGAAATAAGCTTTTTATGATTACTGGTGGAATGATTATGCATCTATCTGATGCCGCTTATAAGCAAAAAGATACGCTGGATACTTACTTTTTTCACCACGAGCAAGCCGCCGCAATGGCAGCTGAAGCATATGCGAGATACTCTAAGAAGATAGGGGTTGTGTATGTAACAGCTGGACCTGCCGCACTTAATACTTTAACAGGCGTTGTAGGTGCTTATGTTGATCGATCTCCCTGTATTATTGTTTCAGGACAATCTAAAGTTGAACAAGTACACGTAACTACACCTAGACAATTTTCTTTGCAAGGCTTTAATACATTGCCAATCTTTGAACAAGTGACAAAATTTGCAGTTATACTTGATGATCTTACAAAAATTCGATATAACATTGAAAAAGCAATTCATATTGCTTCGGAAGCACCTTTTGGACCTGTTTGGATTGAATGTCCTATTGACATACAAGGTGCGATGTTTGATCCTGATGAGTATGATGGATTTACTCCGAATCAATCTATCCACAAAACTTCAATTGATATTCAACAGATTATAAAAGAGTTAGAAAAAGCAAAAAGACCTGTTATCTTAATGGGTGCAGGAGTACAACAAGCGAATGCTGTACATGAAGCTCATACAATTGCGGATACTTTTGGAATTCCTATCCTCACGACAAGAATGGGAATGGATATTTTAGATAATAACCATGAAAACTTCATAGGAAAACCAGGTACATATGGTGATAGAGCGGGGAATTTTACTGCACAAAACTCAGATTTATTACTCGTATTAGGTTCAAGACTTAGCATCGGGCTCATTGGTCATGATTATCAAAGTTTTGCTCCAAATTCAAAAATCATACTCGTAGAAATTGATCCTAAGGAATTTGAAAAACCCTCTGTAGATAATGCTATAAAAATTTTAGGTGATGTAAAAGAAGCAATGAATCTTTTAATTCAAAATTTTCATCCTCAAAAAGAACAATACCGTAAATGGCTAGAAAAAACGCAGGTATGGAAACAAAGCTATCCGGTTGATTTACCTGAATATGTAAACGAAAAAGAAGGTGTTAATTCTTACCATTTTATGCGAGTTTTTTCTGAATATCTTACTCCGAATGATGTTGTGGTGACAGATACGGGATCATGTTTCCATGTACATGCACAAGCCTTTAAAGTCAAATTTGGACAAAGGCATATTATCACAGGTGGTTTATCCACAATGGGATACAGTCCCGCTTCTATTGGGGTAGCTGCTTTAGCAAAAGATGAAGGCAAAGATGTATATTGTATTAGCGGTGATGGCTCGATTCAAATGAACTTACAAGAATTTCAAACGATTGCACATTATAAGCTACCCGTTAAAACAATTATTTTGAATAACAATGGCTATCTTTTGATACGACATACCCAAAATAATTTTATGGAAGGCAGATTGTTTGGGGAAAGCAGTGAAACAGGTCTTTCTACTCCATCCTTACAAAAAGTAGCAGATTTATATAATATTAAATACATGTCAGTATCCAACTTAGATGAAATGGAAGCTAAAATTAAAGAACTTATAGCGTATCAAGGAGCTGTTATTTTTGAAGTGATGACTCCTTCGAATCAATTACTAATACCAAGGGTAGCTTCAAAAAAACTTGATGACGGTAAAATTATTTCTATGCCGTATGATGATATGTTTCCTTTTTTACCAAGAGAAGAGTATGAAAAAAATATTGAGATGGATTTTTAATTCATGAAACTTAAAGTTGCTATTTTAGGGACAGGCAATATTGGTACTGATTTATTAATTAAAATTTTCAGATCGAAGAACTTGGAATGCACTTTGTTCTCTGGTAGAAATTTAAACTCAAAAGGGATGCTAAAGGCGATGTCTTTGGGAGTCCCATTAAGTGATAAAGGGATAGAAGCCATTGTAGAAAATCCTGAGTGTTGTGATTTAGTTTTTGATGCAACTTCTGCTGCAAGCCATATATTGCATGCAGCTGTACTTAAAAAATTAGGTAAAATTGTCATTGATTTAACTCCTGCTAAGCTTGGACTCTTTGTTATTCCATCGGTAAATCTGACAGAAGCATTAGAATATGATAATTTAAATATGATTACTTGCGGAGGGCAAGCTTCGATTCCTATTGCCTATAGTATAAGTCAAGTGGAAAAGCATATTGAATACATTGAACTAGTATCAACTATTGCATCAAAAAGTGCAGGGCCTGGGACAAGGGCAAATATAGATGAATATATAGAGACAACTGAAAAAGCACTTTCTCACTTTACGGAATGTAAAAATGTAAAAGTGATTTTAAATTTAAATCCTGCTCAGCCTAGCATAGATATGAATACAACGATTTATTTAAAAATCAATAATCCTAATATGGCGTTGATAAGCGAAGAAGTAAAAAAAATGGTAGCTACAATTAAAGCATATGTCCCTGGATATATGTTAGCCCTTGAACCTGTTTATGATAATGGTCTCGTCATTCTGTCTATTAAAGTGCAGGGACTAGGAGATTATCTTCCTAAATACGCAGGAAATTTAGATATTATTAATTCTGCAGCAATTGCAATTGCTGCAGAGTTTGCAAAAAATAGAAAACAATAGTGAGATACTATAATGACAAGTAAAATCAAGCTTTATGACGTAACACTTAGAGATGGATCGCATGCAATTTCGCATCAATTAAGTGAACAGCAGATAGAAGCTTACGCCCAGTTAATAGATAAAACTGGTATTTATGCAATCGAAGTTGGTCATGGTAATGGGCTTGGAGCGTCATCAGTACTAGTGGGAAAAAGTAAACTTAGTGATGAACTTATCATTAAAACAGCAAAAAATAATCTACAGAATACAAAACTAGGTATCCATGTTATACCGGGATTCGCTACAATCAACAAAGATATCAAAAATGCTTTATCTTGGGGTGTTGATATTGTGAGAGTCGCTAGTCATTGTACTGAAGCGGATACCACAGAAAAACATATAGGTTATGTAAGAGAAAAAGGGAAGGAAGCCTATGGATTATTAATGATGAGCCATATGGCAACACCTGAAATTCTTCTCGACGAAGCAATTAAAATGCAAACATATGGAGCGGAAGCTATTGTTATTTTGGATTCAGCAGGTAGTTATTTACCGAATGATGTAAGGGAAAGAATATCCTTATTGTCTCAAAATTTAAATGTACCAGTTGGGTTTCATGCGCATAATAACTTGGGCTTGGCAATTTCAAATTCTTTGGTAGCTATTGAAGCAGGGGCACAAATTATAGATGGAGCAGTCAAAGGTTTTGGGGCCGGAGCTGGAAATGCTCAGCTTGAAGTGTTGGTTGCATTGTTGGAAAAAATGAAATATAACACGAATATTGATTTATATAAAATATTAGATGCTGCAGATATGGTTGAAAACAAGCTTATCAAAGAACCAATTTCAATCTCTTCATTGAGTATTGTGAGTGCAATTGCCGGTGTTTTTTCAGGTTTCTCAAAGCATGTAAAAAGAGTTTCAAAAGAGTTTGGGGTAGATCCGAGAGATGTTTTTATGGAGCTTGGACATCAAAAGATCGTTGCAGGACAAGAAGACACTATCATCGATATCGCAATTAAATTACAAAAAAGGGATTGATATTGTTTTTATTTAATCTGACTGAAAATGAAGCCTTAAATCTCGAAAAATTAAAAAATAAAGAAATTTTAATAACAGGTGGAAGCGGTTTTATCGGAATTTGGCTAACACAATTATTGTTATACCTAAATGATAAGTTTAATTTTAATGTCAAATTATATCTCGTTGCGAGAAACGAAGATAGTGAAATTAGCAGCATAATGGTAAATAGAAAGGATGTTACTTTTATAAAAAGTGATATTAGAAATCTTCGTGAATTTCCAAAAAATATTTCTTATATTATACATGCGGCAACCTCACCGGATAATAGAGTGTATATGTCAAATCCTATTGAATCAATGGATATTATCGCGAATGGAACGAAGAGCGTTATGGAAAACGCATTACAGTTAGAGAATTTAGAAAAAGTGATTAATCTAAGCTCAGGTCAAATTTATGGTGCACTCAATAGTCACAATATATCAGAAGATGATTTTGGTAAATTAAACAGTAATAGTATTACAGCAATATATCCAGAAGCAAAAAGATATGCTGAAACACTAACAAATGCGTATAGAAGTCTCCATAAAGTACCTGTAGTTCAAGTTCGGCCATTCTCTTTTATTGGACCCTATATGAGTCTAAATAAGCCTTGGGCTGTGAATAACTTTATAAGAGATGCTCTGAAATTTAAAAATATCAGAATTTTAGGGAATGGAAAACCTGTTAGAAGTTATATGTATCCTACAGATATGGCGCTATGGATATTGAATATTTTAGTACATGGGCAAGTTGGTGCAGCGTATAATCTTGGTAGTGATATGGGAGTGTCTCTTGAAGAAGTTGCATTAAAAATTAAAAATATTATTGGTTCAAGTGTAAATATTGATATTTTAAATATGAATGATAACTGTTCTGAATTTGTTCCAAACATTGATCACGTTAAACAAGAATTGGGTCTAAACATTACCGTTGATATAGATGAGGCACTAAAACGGTCAATAGATTGGTTTAGTAAGAATTCTTTATGACAATTCTAATCATAGGTGCAAACGGATTTATTGGTCGACATCTGTATGAATATTTGTCACAGGATAGTACATACACTCTTTTAACTCCAAGCAGTAAAATACTCAATATTATTGATGAAAGAAGTGTTGATGCCTATATAGAAGCGACTACACCGGATGTTATTGTCAATTGTGCAAATCGAGGTGGTAGTCGAGATAGTGGGAATGAAAATATCGTTCATGATAATTTACGGATGTTTTTCAACATTGTTAAACATTCCGATAAAGTTTCTAAAATTATCCATTTTGGAAGTGGTGCAGAATATTGCAAACACAAGCCAATCATTGATGCTAAAGAAGAAGATGCAGATACTTTTATACCGTTAGATGAATACGGATTTTATAAATCAATATGTTCCAAATTTATTGAAAAAAGTGACAATAATCTTAATTTGAGGATTTTTGGCTGTTACGGCGAATACGAGAATTACGAATTCAAATTTATCTCAAATGCCATTGTCAAAAATCTCTTAAAACTTCCAATTACGATCAATAAAAATGTCTTTTTCGATTATACCTATGTAGATGATCTGGTAAAAATTGTCGATTATTTCTTACATAATGATTCCCAACATAAAGTCTATAATTTGACAACCGGCAAAAAAATTGATTTGATTACCCTAGCGAATCTAATCAATGAAACGAGTGATTTTACCTCTGAGATCAAAGTGATTAATGAAGGGCTAAACAATGAGTATACTTCCAATAACACTAGATTAATGGATGAAATTAACGGATTTGAGTTTACCCAGCATCGCGAAGCAATCATCTGTATGCGACAGTATTATGCCTCTATCTTGGATACTATCGACAGAGAAAAAATCGAAGCAGACCCCTATCTGCAACTATGCACACCATTTTGGAACAAACATAAGGAGAAAGAATGACATCAGCCCAACAGCTAAAAAATGAGATACTGCAAAAAACAAAAGAATATTATGAACTTGTTCATAAGCCAACACAAACCCAAGAATTTATCGCAGGTAAAAGTCGTGTAAACTATGCCGGCCGTGTTTTTGATGAAAAAGAAATGATAAACCTTGTCGATAGTTCACTCGATTTTTGGCTCACTTATGGTGATTATTCCAAACAATTTGAGAAAAACCTTGCCGACTATCTCGGAGTACGTTGGACATTTTTGGTCAATAGCGGCAGTTCAGCAAATTTGCTCGCATTTTATACGCTTACTTCACCGTTACTGGGTGATCGTCAGGTCAAACGTGGGGATGAAGTCATCACCGTGGCGGCAGGATTTCCAACCACCGTTGCTCCTATCGTCCAATACGGCGCCGTTCCTGTCTTCGTCGATATGGAACTGACTCATTTTAACATCGATGTAACACAGCTAGAGGCGGCACTGAGCCCAAAAACCAAAGCGATTATGATCGCCCATACCCTCGGAAATCCTTTTAACCTTCGAGCCGTCAAAGAGTTTTGTGACAAACACAATCTTTGGCTGATAGAAGATAACTGTGATGCGCTAGGTTCCACCTACGAGGGGAAACCGACGGGGACATGGGGAGATATCGGAACATCAAGTTTTTACCCGCCTCATCATATGACGATGGGAGAAGGGGGAGCGACCTATACGGACAACCCACTGCTGAAAAAAATCATGCTCTCTATGCGTGACTGGGGACGTGATTGCTGGTGCGAAAGCGGTGTGGACAATACCTGCGGATGCCGTTTCTCCCAGAGTTTTGGAACATTGCCAAAAGGGTATGATCACAAGTACGTTTACAGCCATTTTGGATTTAACCTTAAAGTCTCTGATATGCAAGCTGCCATCGGTGTGGCACAGCTCGAAAAGTTTCCTACTTTCGTCGAAAAGCGAAAAGAAAACTTCACTAAACTCTACGAAGGGCTAAAAGGAATCGATGAATTGGTTCTGAATTCTGCAACTCCTAACAGCGACCCAAGCTGGTTTGGGTTTATGATCACTCTTAAAGATGGCATTAAATTCAGCCGAAATGAACTCGTAGAACATCTCGAAAACGCTAATATCCAAACTCGCAATCTCTTCGCTGGCAATATGATCCGTCATCCGATGTTTGACAGTATGGTACGAGACAGTGATTATCGCGTTGTAGGTGATCTTCCTAATACGGATAAAATCATGAATGACAGCTTTTGGATCGGACTTTACCCGGGTATGGGTGATGATGCGATTAATTATATGGTTGATACTATCAAAACGTATGTTAAAACAGCAAGTCATTAGATTTATAGCCGTCGGGATAGTCAATACCCTCTTTGGTTATGGTATCTATGCAGTACTTATATTTTTTGGGCTTCATTATATGTATGCTGTCCTTTTTGCAACAATTGCAGGGGTTCTTTTTAATTTTAAGACCATTGGACACTATGTATTTGAATCCAGTGATAGTAGCTTGCTAGTGAAATTTTTTATCGTGTATACCATAGTTTATGGGATTAATGTCGGGCTTATACGCGTATTTTCTTTGTGGAGTATTGACTATTACACAGCGGGATTTTTGGCAATAGTGCCGTGTGCCGCGATTTCGTTTATCTTAAACAAACGGTTTGTATTTCGTGCAAAAGTTATGAATAAAAAGGAGAAATAAATGAAAAAAATCAGTATCGTCACCCCCTGTTATAACGAAGAAGATAATGTTCAAGAGTGCTACTCGCAGATTAAAAAAGTATTGGATACATTGCCTCACTATACGTATGAACATATTTTTATTGATAACGCTTCGACGGATAATACTGTGATGCTCTTAAAAAAAATTGCGCAGGAAGACAGCAACGTTAAAATTATTGTTAACAGCCGAAATTTTGGTCATATACGCTCTCCTTATTATGGCATGTTACAAGCCACAGGCGACGCAGTAGTAATGTTTGTAGCCGATTTACAAGATCCGGCAGGAATGATTCCGGAAATGATTCAAAAGTGGGAAGAAGGCTATAAAAGTATCGTTGGAGTCAAACGGACAAGTGAAGAATCATCATTAATGTTCAAAATCCGTAAACTGTATTATAAAACAGTCAATAAACTTTCCAATATTAAGCTAATTGATAATTTTACCGGCTTTGGATTGTATGATCGCAGAGTGATCGAAATTCTTAAAGAGATGGATGATCCGTATCCATATTTTCGCGGAATGATTCCGGAAATCGGATTAGAAATTTTTGAAATTAAATACGATCAGCCGGTTCGTAAAAGAGGAATTACAAAAAATAATTTTTATACTCTGTATGATATTGGTATGCTTGGTATTATTAGCCATTCACAAGTTCCATTGCGTATAGCCACCATGTCGGGCTTTTTGGTTTCTATATTAAGTTTGATCACTGCATTCGTTTATTTTGTACTAAAACTCTTATTTTGGGATACTTTTAGTGTCGGTATGGCACCAATTGTTATTGGACTTTTCTTTTTTGGATCGGTACAGCTTTTTTTTATTGGCATAATTGGAGAATATATTGGATCAATCCATACTTACGCTAAGCGACGGAAATTGGTGATTGAAAAAGAGAGAGTTAATTTTGATTAAAATCAATCTTCTAAAAGAATCAATAAATAAACATAAATTTAGTATATTGGTATTTTTATCTATTCTTTTTAATGTATTAGTCTTGTCAAATTTATTAAAAAGTGATTATTTCGGGGATGATTTATACAATTTCCAAGCTTTGGGGCTGATCCCTTCAGTTTATCCTTCGATTACTGATTTTACACTCCGCAGTATTCTCGGATGGATGGATCTTGGGCGTTTTTTTCCGGGTGCTTGGTACGCGTATTACTTATTTGCCCTATGCGATACGCTTTACACGTACAAGTTGTTTGTGGTCCTTGTCACAGTAACGAATATTAGCTTGTTTGCTTATCTGATCTATCTCTGGGCAAAAGATAGATATATGGCTTTATTGATTCTGATAGTAACACCGCTTTTTTTTCAGTATCGTTATTATCACGACCCTATGTTGTCTTTTCATGGGCTGATGCAGGTTCTATTCATCTATACGACTTTGTCGCTTGTTTTTTTGACAAAGTATCTTCAGGGATCACCGAAATATCATTATTACCTAAGTCTGTTTTTCTTTACGCTGTCATTGTTGACGTATGAAATCAGTTATGTATTTATTTTGCTGTACATTCCTATCGTCTTGTCTTATCTGAATCTCAAATCTGATTTTAAAAGATTTTTTGTATTGGGAACACCGTATCTTTTGATTCTTGTCGGTCTGACACTTTATACGTTGTATCTAAGGTCTAATCTCCCTCCCGGCTGGAACCCATACAGACCAAGTTGGGATGTGTACGCAATCCTTATCACCTATTTCAATCAGACTGTTTCGGTTATTCCGACAACCTATTATTGGATGTTCGAAAATCATTCGGAATTTTTCAAGCATATCGAATACCGTTATGTTGTCTTTGCATCTCTATTCGTATTTATTTATACTTTTGCTCTTTCGCTAAAAAAAACACTCGTAATAAATAAAAATTTATTTATTATGGGTATGTTGCTGCTATTTTTACCTGGATTACTGATTTCTATATCTCCAAAATTTCACGATGGGATCAATAAAGTTGATTTCGGTTTGGCTTATTTACCGATTTATATACAGTCATTTGGAGGATCATTGCTATTGGCTTTGCTAATAAGAAAATTATCGACAGTGAAATACCATATTGTTACAGTTCTATTGTTAGGTATCGTCCTTATTGTACATTTGGTCAGTAATAACCAAGTGATAGAAAAAGTGAATAAACCATACAAATCTAGCAGAGAAGTTTTGTCTTTATTTTTCTCTGGAACATTTGGACAAAAATTGCAAGATGGGGCAACAATACAATTTGCATATGATAGCCCGCTGCATAGAAGTGAATTTTTAAATATGATTATTCGGAAAAACTTGCATGTTGTAATTGCACCGAACGATAATTATGATTATCAAATATGGTGTGATGAAATTAATTCTGATTTTATGGCAATACGTATAAAGCATCATACTGTGGGAATAGAACATGTAGTTGTCTATAAAAAAAATGGTGAATGGGAAGAGGTATATAATGATGAAAATACCCATTCTAATATAACTCCATTACCTCCAATGTTCAACGCTTTTTACGAATGGGAAGGTGAGGCGGGGACTTTTCGCTGGGCAGGTGATAATGCAAATATCCTATGGATTAATAATGAGGATAAACCTAAAGAAGAAAAGATATCCTTTGAAATGGGGAGTTTGATTCCACGAGGTATAACTGTAAAACTTAATGGGAAGATAATAGATAATTTTTCAATTACACCCGGAGTACCAAGCCCGCACAGTTATACATTAATATTGACTCCGGGTAGAAATAGTATTGAATTTATTACACCGGAATCATCGGTTACTCCAGGCGGTTTGGATACACGGAATCTGTCGTTTAGCATCGCGAATTTTCATACGGGGCAAAACCATAATGACTAAAAATATTTTTTCTAAAAAGATAATGGAAACATTATTTGGATTGGTTGTATTAACTGTTCTAACTGGATGGGCACTTCATTATTATTATGGATTGGGCTTTACTGATTTAACCTTACCATTGAAAGATATATATGCACCGGGGGATGGTCGGATGACGATCGCCTATTTTAAAATGGTCATCTCTGGAGATTGGGCTTTTTATGATGTTCCTTCTTCGGTATTTTTATCAGCTCCTTTTGAATTCCAGGCATACGATTTTCCTCTTCCTATGTTCAGCGTTTGGCTATATATAAAGGTATTGAGTCTCTTTACCTCTGACAGTATGATAGTTTTCAATCTTTTTTATATTTCTACCTATTTTTTGAATGCTTTTGTTATGTATTTAGTATTACGAAAACTGAGAATCAACTTTTTTCTGGCTATCGCAATAGCGTATCTCTTTACATTCTTGCCTTTTCATTATTGGAGACTTCCACATACTTTTTATGCGGGCTATTTCTTTATACCTTTATGGATTTATTATCTGCTGTTATTAAGCAATAAAAAGCCTCTTTTTTTCAAAAAAAGCATGGAAGACGATAAATATTCTTTTGACTGTTCAAAGAAAAATCTGGGGATTATTTTTGTTTTAATCCTCTCTTCCACATGGAATTTTTATTACACGTTCTTTTTTGCATTTCTTATTTTCTTTACTTTGATTTCGAGTTATATGTATCATAAAAATAGGTATCATATTTATTCCGCTTTACTAGTTTTTTCGTTTGCTGTTGTCCCATTTGCAGTAAATATGCTTCCATACAAGGTATATGAAAATCTCTATAGTAAAAACCTCAATGTCGCACAGAGAAATCCGATCGAAGCAGAAACGTTAGGGTTAAGAATTACATCATTGGTTTTTCCTGCTGATTTCCATCGCAAGAGTTCCATGGCAGAATTTAAAGAAAGTTATTCAAAAAAATCTCTTTTATTTAATGAAAGTTCTGATTCGAGTTTAGGCTTGATTGGATCATTAGGGTTTTTAATTTTAATTTTTGTGGCATTTTTTCAAAGTTATTTTTCAAAAACACTGGCCAGACTGTCACAACTTAATCTTTTTGCGCTGCTTCTATCTACAGTAGGAGGCTTCGGTGTTGTATTTGCCTATCTTGTAACACCGCAGATCAGAGCTTATAATCGGATAAGTGTTTTTATTGCGGCATTGGCATTTATAGCAATTGCCCTTGTTATTAATAAAGTTGTGAAAAAAAGCAGGCATAAAAAGATACTCTTTATCTTATTATCACTATCAATTGCGGCTTTCGGGATTTGGGATCAGACTCCGGCTGTTGAAAGTTTTAGGATTACTGAAAAGTTCAAGACGGAGTTCCTATCGGATAAGCGATTTGTCGAGCAAGTAGAAAATAGTTTTGACGGTACGCAGAGAGTTCAGATCGCACGTAAGCTATCCTGAAAGCGCCGGAGTACATCAGATGAGTGGTTATGAACAGGTTTACGGTTATTTGCACAGTAAAAATATCCATTGGTCTTATGGAGCTGTACGAGGAAGAGAGGCAGACGCTTGGATGAGTGATTTATCACGTAAATCCATTGGCGTTCAAGTTACAACACTGGAAGAAGCTGGATTTTCTGGTTTGGTAATCAATCGGAACGGATATGCCGATAATGCTCAGGAAATCGAAAAGTCGCTGATGGAGTTATTACACATCACACCGATCATAAGCGATAACAAACAGCTGGCATTTTTTAAACTGACTCCTCGCGGGCATACTATCATAATGCCTCCGGTTTTCAACGGTTTTTACGAATGGGAAGGGGAACCTGGAGCTTTTCGCTGGGCGGGGGATAACGCGAATATCCTGTGGATCAATAACGAAGCCAAAACCAAAGAGCAGAAGATATCCTTCGAAATGGGAAGCTTGGCACCACGGAGTATGAGCATCAGAGTGAACGGAAAAGAGCTAGAGAGTTTTACCATCACCCCGGGAGTACCGAGCCCGCACAACTATACCGTGACATTGGTACCGGGGAGAAATACGATAGAGTTCGTTACACCGGAGCCATCGGTTAAACCGGGTGGGTTGGATACACGCAACCTCTCGTTTAGCATTGCAAAGTTCTATAAGGTTGAAAAACCTGAGTAGATGTAAAGGAATGGGAAAAAAATGAGTGAATCAACCAAGAAGAAGTTTTATTATTTAAGCCTGATGATGGCCGTGATTATTTTCGGGCTAGCCGCACATATCACCAATGTGAAATTTACTACATATGATGATTTGAACTTTTCTTTTGGAGGTTACGATCTTTGGGTATATTTAGCGTATGATCATTCGAGAATAGCATATTTTATTAGTGGCTTTTTTGCACAAGTACCATATATGATTGATAATTTTTTATATTTTAAACTCGTACATATAGGAACGTTGATTGGCGTGGTCTTGTCTCTGGGTTTATTAATTAAAGTCATCTACCGCAATAATTATCTGAGTTACATATATATGTTATTGATGATTGTCCTTTGGCAAAATAGCCATGGCCACAATCTAATGGTAGCTTATTTCTTTTATATGGGACTTGGAATCATAACCTTTTCGTTTAGCTATCTATTTTTTATTTTATTTTTACGCAATAAGAAAAAACATTACATATGGTTTTCCCTAATATTCTGGGCAATCACACTACAAGGAACCGAATTTTGGGTAATGTATCTGCCGTTTTTTCTATTGATTGCGTATTCGGAATCTTTGCAGACAACGTTTAAACAGCGTATAGCGGAAAGTATTAACGTCTCAAAATGGCATATCGCGATGGTACTACTGAATGTATTGGTGTATTCTGTATTTAGAATGTATGCCGATGGAACGTATGGTGGAAGCGTCATCAATCTTGAAGCTTGGAAAATCGTCGCCACATGGGCGACATATTCTTTCGGATTATTTCCGGGGTATCAATTTTATTTGAATAGCAAAGTTACGGGTGTTTTTTATTTATTAAAATTGATAGATTTTCAAATCATCGTTATCACTTTTATCGTTTTGGCATTATTGATTCATTTTAAAAACAAGATGAAAGAAATAACGTTGTCAACATATGGATTTATTTATGCCTTATTGATTGCAATATATGGGATGTTCGCACCGACTTTTTTAATCTCGTTAACAACAAAATATCAGTATTGGGTTTCTTATCATCATGTTAGTGATTACCTTTATTCATCGTTTTCTTTTTTCGCGATCGCATTGATTTTTTTGCTTTTTCTCGTCAAAACGGCATCAAACAAAATATATTTTTTCCTTGCAATCGTGATTTCGTTACTTGTATTTGTTACACAGTTGAATAATAAATATATAGGGGATATTCAGGCACGGAACTCGGAAAAGCTCTTTTTGCTGGATGCCGTATTGGAGTCAAAATTTATTCAAAATCAACAAGAGGGCTACGCAATATCGGCTCCGACACTTTGGGACACTGCGGTTATTACTGAAAAGGATATGTTGAGCACGTATGCCGAGAAAAAAATCGGCAAAAAACTAAAGATACTCAAAGAAGGCGAAGCAAACGCAACGCTTACGTATGTAAAAAGCGAAAAAAATAAAGCTTCATTCCTGATGTACAGCGAGAACAGGGAATTGAAAGCAATTTTTACGTTTACCCAGCAGTGCAATGAACGTAAACCATGCTATCTGATGTCCACCGGTACTGTCGAAAACGACAATTTGATTGATAACAATGCTTTTGTACAGGATAATGCATTGGAAATCAAAGTGGATGAACTCGCAAGGGGTGCTGAAAGCAAATCTATTAATATGTTTGAACTCAATAACCCCATCAATGCAAGACGTATGCTAGCCTTGTTAGAGTACAATCCCAAACCGTTTTTAGTACCGACCATAGAGTATGATGAAGGTTTTTACAGTTTGGAAAGCGATCAAGGGCAAAAATGGCGTTGGGCTTCCGGCAACAGTAAAATAACGGTAAAATCGTTGTCAAACAAAAAAGTTGCCATAAAACTTGTCGTCGAGCCGGCATCAAAAATGAAAATGAAATTTAGGGTAGGGGATACCTCGAAAGAAGTTGTCTTCAATGATACCGTACCGCAGACGGTAACGCTGTTGACAGAATTGAACAAAGGCGAAAATATTATTGAGATAATGCCTGATGTGTCGCCGGTTCGTCTCAGCCCGGCAGATAGCCGGACATTTTCTTTCCGGGTGTTTGAGCTAAAGCTAACGGGTGGCAAAGACAGCCAAACCTCAAAAAAAGATTGAGAATTTTTCAAGGAGTATGATTTAATGTATTTATTTACCAGTGAAGTAGTCAGCCCCGGTCACCCGGACAAATGTGCAGACATCATTGCGGACAGTATCGTTGACTGTCTGATTATTGGCGATCCGAAAAGCCGTGTCGCCAGTGAGGTTTTTGTTGCCGGCCGGCATGTCATCATCGGTGGTGAAGTCACTTCGAATGTGCAACTGTCGACTGACGAGTATAAGCAAATCGCCATAGACGCCCTCAAAAAAATTGGCTATGATAGCAATCCGAATTTTACCCGCACAGAATGCCTGTATCCAGATGATGTGGAAGTACAGGTCCTTCTTAACCGTCAAAGCCCTGACATCAATCAGGGAGTCGATCAGGAAAGCGGTGAAATCGGTGCCGGAGATCAGGGGATCATGTTCGGATACGCCGACAGTGAAACCGCCAACTATATGCCAAGTGCTATTACCTATGCGCGTATGTTGATGGAAAAAGTTTACCATTATGCCCTTAACCATCCTCACAAACTCGGCGTGGACATCAAGACGCAGGTTACGATGGATTACGGCAAAAAAGAGAATTTTGAAAACTGTCATCCTCAGAAAATCCATACGATCGTCATTTCTGCCCCTTGTGTAAGCAGCATGAACATCGAGCAGGTACGTGAACTCATTATGGAGCTTATCCTCGATACAGGCTTGCCGACACAGCTGTTTGATCCCAAAGCGTGTATTATCCATATCAACCCGACCGGGAAATATGTTTCCCATTCGAGTTTGCATGACAGCGGTCTTACCGGACGTAAACTGATCGTCGACAGTTTCGGCGGCTATGCTCCTATCGGAGGAGGTGCACAAAGTTCAAAAGACTATACCAAGGTTGACCGTTCCGGACTCTATGCCGGGCGTTGGCTGGCGAAACATATTGTTGCCGCAGGTTTGGCTAAAAAAGCAATTGTTCAAATCTCCTATGCCATCGGGGTCGCAAAGCCCACCTCAGTCGCCGTCGATACATGCGGCACGTGCATAGACGGTTTGGATGATGATATCCTCTCGACATTCGTCCATGAAAACTTCCCATTGACTCCCAACTGGATCACGCGAAAGTTTGATTTGGATCACCCTAGTGAAGAGACTTTTTTGTATGCCGATGTTGCCAGCCGTGGTCAAGTAGGACAGAGCGATTACCCATGGGAAAAACTGGATCAGCTGGATAAATTTGAGGCACTGCGTTAGCTCAAAGCATGAGTATACGGGTAGAAAAATATGAGTTAATTTGGTAGAACGATGATAAGGAATGAAAATATCATGGCTGGATGTGATAACAACACGATCAATAACAATGTAAAAGTTTCCGTTGTAATACCAGTTTATGGGTGTTGCGGTAGTTTGCATTTACTATATGACAGATTAGAGAAATCTTTGACATTAATTACGAATGATTTCGAAATTATTATGGTTAATGATGCGAGTCCGGATCATGCTTGGGAAATTATCAAGGATTTGGTGCAGAAGGATAGTAGAGTTAAGGGGATAAATCTATCGAGAAATTTCGGACAGCACTATGCAATTACCGCAGGTTTGAATCATGTCAGAGGTGAATGGATTGTTGTTATGGATTGTGATTTACAAGATCAACCTGAAGAAATCTTACGATTATATAACAAAGCACAAGAAGGTTACGATATTGTATTCGGTCAGAGATGTGATCGACAAGACACTTATATCAAAAAAACTTCCTCTAAACTGTTTTATAAATTACTAAGTTATTTAACTGATACTCGACAAGATGCTGCAATAGCCAATTTTGGAATTTATCACAAAAAATCGATAGATGCTGTATTGATGATGAATGATCAAATTAAATATTTTCCCGTTATGATACGATGGGTAGGCTTTAAAAGTTGTGCAATTGAGATAGAACATTTAGCAAGAGAAGAAGGAAAGTCTTCCTACACGCTTTCTACATTATTGACACTAGCTATAAACGTCATGCTTTCATTCTCGGATAAACCGCTGAAAATTGCTGTAAAAGTTGGTTTCATTATTTCTACTCTTTCATTTTTTGTATCACTTCTTGTGCTCTCTAAGGCACTTTTAAATGATATAGCAATCCCAGGATGGGCAAGCACGATTATGTCTTTATGGTTTTTAGGTGGATTAATTATTATGTTGCTTGGGATAGTTGGAATTTATATTGGAAAAACTTTTGATCAAACTAAAAATAGACCGCTATACATTGTTAAAGATGTTATATGAAAATCATTTTATATTTGATGAATGAAAAAGGGAAATTGACCTTAGAAAAGATTTGTGAGTATTTTAGCCCACAAATTATTGGAGCTGTGATCAGTAGTAGAGATCATAAAGTGAAAAATGATTATTTTAATGAGATACAAGATATCTGTTTAAATCAAAAAATAATTTTTTATGATCGTAATGAAAATATTAATATTTATATTGATGATGACGTTTTTTGTTTAGCTGTTGGATGGCGTTGGATAATTCCTAGAGATCATAAGCTCATTGTCTTTCATGATTCATTGTTACCAAGATATAGGGGCTTTGCTCCATTAGTTAATGCACTAATTAATGCTGAACGAGAAATAGGGGTAACTGCACTATTCGCAAGTAGTGAATTTGATAGAGGAGATATTATTGCTCAAAAATCTTTGTCAGTTAGCTATCCTATTACAATTTCCCAAGCGATTTCAGCAATAGCTCCACTTTATCAGGCATTGGCAATAGAGGTAGTGCAAGCAATAATACAATCAGGTTCTTTGATCGGGATGCCTCAAAATGAGTCAGATGCTACCTATAGTATTTGGCGTGATGAAGATGATTATCATATTGATTGGAACAATGATTCAGACGCAATAGTACGGTTTATAAATGCAGTCGGCTACCCTTATTTGGGTGCATTCAGCTGGATAAACGATGAAAAAGTTTATATTTTGGAAGCAACAGTGATAGATGATATTGCATTGGAATTGCGACACGTTGGTAAAGTAATATTCCATGACGGCGATACAATTATTGTTATTGCAAGGCAAGGCTTGGTCAAAATAACAAAGATGACAGATTGTAATGGGAATAATCTTCTGCCATTAAGCCATTTTAGAGTCAGGTTAAAGTAAAATCATATAGAGCAATAATACTTAATATAATGTAATAAGCTTATAATTCATGCTGAAATTTTTTACAAAGTGTGTATTTTATAATTGAAATTTATTTCTTGAATCAAGGTGTATATATGTCTAACAATTTTCAAACTATAGATAATGTTAAAGTATATCATGAAGATGTAATGGGAGATCATCAAGATTATAATGCTAAAGGATTAGATAATTTATTTGCACAAGAAGAGAAGCATTTTTGGTTTATAACAAGAAAAGAGTACATTGTTTCACAAATAAATTTATTTGTATCAAAAGTTTCTAAAGTGATAGAAATCGGAGCAGGCACTGGTAACGTATCCCGATATTTAAAGAATAACGGGTATAGCAATATATGTGTTGGTGAAATGCATTTAAACGGTCTTAAATATGCAAAAGGATACGGCATTGAAGACTGCTATCAATTTGATTTATTGAGGGCGCCTTTTAGAGATGAATTCGATGCCGTTTGTATGTTTGACGTGCTTGAACATATAGAAAATGATACTTTGGCATTAGAAAATGTGTATAAAATGTTAAAAAAAGATGGGCAAATTATTTTGACGGTACCTGCCCATATGTGGCTGTGGAACAGAGATGATACGATTGCAGGACATAAAAGACGATATACAAAAAAAGAATTAGCAGAAAAATTGGAAAAAAACGGATTTGAAATTTTACGCTCCCGGTATTTTTTTATAAGTATTGTCCCTTTATTATTGTTGCGGCGGCTTATGAACAGGGATGACGGCAACAACGTGACGGCAGAAGAACATGAGAAGGACATATCATTGCACCCGATTTTAAACAGCATTTTGTTTTTAGTTACGCGAATTGAAAATAAAATCAATAAATTTGTACCCAATCGGTTCGGCGGAAGCTTATTTATAATTGCGAGAAAGAAATGATTCCTTTTAATAAACCACCGTATACAAAAAATGAAGAACACTATGTTTTAGAATCCATCAGAAGTCCAAAGATCTCAGGAGATGGCGAGTTCACCAAGCGATGCCATGTATGGTTTGAAAAAAAACTGGCATGTCAAAAGGTTTTGCTCACTGCATCATGCACGCATGCACTGGAAATGGCAGCGATCCTCATCGGTATTCAGCCGGATGATGAAGTGATTATGCCGTCCTACACCTTCGTCAGTACCGCAAACGCTTTTGTACTGCGTGGTGCTAAAATCGTATTTGTGGATATCCGTCCTGATACGATGAATATCGATGAAACAAAAATCGAAGCTGCGATTACTCCACGAACCAAAGCGATTGTTCCGGTACATTATGCCGGTGTCGGATGCGAGATGGACGTTATCATGGAGATCGCGAAACGTCATGATCTATTTGTCATCGAAGACGCCGCACAGGGAATGATGAGCAGTTACAAAGGCAAAATACTCGGAACGATAGGCCATATGGGAACGTATAGTTTTCATGAAACAAAAAACTATACCAGTGCCGGAGAGGGCGGACTCTTGATCATAAATGATGAACGGTTCAAAGAAAGAGCAGAGATCATTCGGGAGAAGGGAACTAACCGGAGCCAGTTTTTTAGAGGGATGGTTGATAAATACAGTTGGGTCGATATTGGAAGCAGCTATTTGCTGAATGATGTAAGTGCGGCTTATTTGTGGGGACAGCTCGAAGTTGCCGATCAAATCAACGAAAATCGTCTGCAAACATGGAGCCGTTACTATGAAGCGTTAAAGCCGTTGGAAACTGAAGGTTCAATCCAGTTGCCCACTATTCCGGCAGAATGTAAACAGAATGCACATATGTTCTACTTAAAAGTTAAAAACTTAAATGAAAGAATGGCTCTTTTAGAATATTTAAAGAATAAGGACATTTGGGCTGTTTTCCACTATGTTCCACTTCATTCATCAGTAGCAGGAGTAAAATTCGGCGTATTTCATGGTGCGGATAGATGCACAACACAGGAAAGTGAAAAATTGGTACGGTTGCCGATATACTTCGGTATGGATGAAGACGATATTGCCAACGTTATCAAGTCAGTCTATGAATTTTATTCAGAAAATTACGTTTTATGAAAAGACCGCATGTCCAATGATTAAAAATATTTTCGCTCAAAAAACAAAACAGTCTCTCTATGGAATTTTCCTCCTGTTAGTCGTTATTGGGCTGACGCTTCATTATCTGTATGCATTCAACCTGTCAGATTTGGGATTGCCTCTCAAAAATATCTACGCTCCGGGTGATGGGCGGATGACAATAGCGTATTTTAAGATGATTGTATCGGGAGATTGGGCATTTTATGATGTTCCGACGTCAGCTTATTTATCGGCTCCGTTAGAATTCAAAGCGTATGATTTTCCTATTCCGATGTTAAGTGTTTGGCTGTACATCAAGTTTTTGAGCCTGTTTACGTCGGACAGTATGACGGTATTCAACCTTTTCTTTCTTTCCACCTATTTCTTGAATGCGTTCGTGATGTATGCGGTTCTGAGAAAATTGAGAGTGAATCTTTTTTTGGCGGTTGCCGTCGCGTATTTGTTTACGTTTCTCCCTTTTCATTCCTGGCGGTTGGAGCATACTTTTTATACAGGATATTTCTTTATCCCCCTATGGATTTATTATCTGCTACTGCTGCATAACAAAAAGCCTCTTTTTTTCAAAAAAGGGGTGGACGACGGCAGATATTCTTTTGATTATTCCAAGAAAAACCTGGGGATTATCGCTGTTTTAATCCTTTCGTCGACATGGAATTTTTATTACACATTTTTCTTGGCCTTTCTGATTGCCTTTACGTTGGTATCGAGCTATCTGTACCATAAAAACCGATACCATGTGTATTCTGCGTTATTGGTTTTTGCGTTTGCCGTTGTTCCGTTTGCGGTAAATATGCTTCCCTATAAAGTGTATGAACATACCTATGGCAAAAACCTCAATGTCGTGCAAAGAAACGCGGTCGAAGCGGAGACGTTGGGGTTAAAGATCACATCGTTGATTTTCCCTATGAATGATCATCCGATTAGAGCCATGGCTGAACTGAAAGACAATTATGCCAAGAGTTCATTGTTGTACAATGAAAGCAATGCAGCTGTTCTCGGCTTCATCGGGTCGCTAGGTTTTTTGATTTTAATCATTGCGGTGTTTTTCCAGAGCTATTTTTCCATGACGCTTGACCGACTTGCACAACTGAATTTGGTTGCGCTTTTATTATCGACAGTAGGGGGATTCGGGGTTGTTTTTGCGTACCTCGTGACCCCTCAGATCAGAGCCTATAACCGGATAAGCATTTTTATTGCCGCATTGGCCTTTATGGCATTGGCGATCGTTATCAATTGGGCTGTTCGCAACCGTATCCATAAGAGAGTCTATGAAAACTTACTCTTTTTTCTGCTGGCATCGGTCATCGGGGCTTTCGGTATTTGGGACATGTCAGGAAACGGAACAGTATTGAAAGTGGCTGTAAACCCTATTGAAAAGTTCAAGACGGAGTTCCTATCGGATAAGCGATTTGTCGAGCAAGTAGAAAATAGTTTTGACAGTACGCAAAAGGTTCAGATTGCCCAATTTCCGTATGTGAGCTATCCGGAGAGTGCGGACGTGTATCAGATGAGCGGTTATGAGCAGATATACGGTTACTTGCACAGCAAAAATATCCACTGGTCTTACGGGGCTGTACGGGGGAGAGAAGCGGATGCCTGGCTGAGCAATTTATCGCGTAAACCGGTCGATGTGCAAGTTAAAACACTGGAAGAAGCCGGATTTTCGGGCTTGGTCATCAACCGGAACGGATATGCCGATAACAGCCAGGCAATCGAACAAACTTTAAGGGATCTATTGCAGGTCACCCCTATCGTGAGCGATAATCAGAAACTGGCGTTTTTCAAACTGAACCCTCGCGGGCATACTATCATAATGCCTCCGGTTTTCAACGGTTTTTACGAATGGGAAGGTGAGGCGGGGACTTTTCGCTGGGCAGGTGATAATGCAAATATCCTATGGATTAATAATGAGGATAAACCTAAAGAAGAAAAGATATCCTTTGAAATGGGGAGTTTGATTCCACGAGGTATAACTGTAAAACTTAATGGGAAGATAATAGATAATTTTTCAATTACACCCGGAGTACCAAGCCCGCACAGTTATACATTAATATTGACTCCGGGTAGAAATAGTATTGAATTTATTACACCGGAATCATCAGGTAAGCCTGGTGGTTTGGATACACGGAATCTGTCGTTTAGCATCGCTAAGTTTTACCCGTTATATAATGAAACAAAATTAATAAAGGAGAATACGAAATGAAAAAAGCAATAGTAACAGGAATCACAGGACAAGATGGAGCCTATTTGGCGGAACTATTACTCGAAAAAGGGTATGAAGTCTATGGAACGTATCGTCGTACGGCATCGGTGAACTTTTGGCGTATTGAAGAGCTCGGAATCCAAAATCATCCAAATTTGCATCTGATCGAGTACGATCTCACCGATGCGTCAAACAGTATTCGAATGGTGATGGATATCCAGCCTGATGAGATCTATAACCTCGCAGCGCAAAGTTTTGTTGGTGTATCGTTCGATCAGCCTCTCGCTACGGCACATATCACAGGGCTAGGATGTGTTCATCTCCTCGAAGCGATCCGTATCGTTAATCCTAAAATCCGTTTTTACCAAGCGTCTACCTCTGAGATGTTTGGTGAAGTACAAGCCATTCCTCAGATCGAAAGCACTCCGTTTTACCCTCGCAGTCCGTACGGTGTAGCGAAACTCTATGCTCACTGGATGGTGATCAACTACCGTGAATCCTATAACATTTTTGGTTGCAGCGGTATTCTCTTCAATCATGAATCACCGCTTCGCGGTCGTGAGTTCGTTACACGTAAGATCACGGATAGCGCAGCGAAAATCAAGCTCGGAAAACTGGATGTTTTGGAACTGGGCAACATGGATGCCAAACGCGACTGGGGATTTGCAAAAGAGTATGTAGAAGGGATGTATCTGATGCTCCAAGCCGACAAACCCGACACCTTTGTCCTCGCGACCAACCGTACGGAAACGGTTCGTGATTTTGTCACCATGGCGTTTAAAGCGGCAGGGATCGATCTGGTATTTAGCGGTAAAGACGAAAATGAGATCGCAACCGATGTGGCTACCGGTAAAGTCCTTGTTCGGGTCAATCCGAAGTTTTACCGTCCTGCGGAAGTCGAGCTTCTGATCGGAAATCCGGCAAAAGCCAAAGAGGTATTAGGGTGGGAGCCGAAAACGACTCTCGAAGAGCTGTGCGCCATGATGGTAAAAGAAGATTTACGGAGAAATGAAATTGGCTTTAGCTTTTAAGATTCTAATCACCGGAATCGACAGTTTTACGGGGGGGCATCTCTCTAAGCATCTAAGCTCTTTAGGATACGATGTCTATGGCACCATGATCCGAGGCGGAGATGGCATCGTCAGTTTCGATTGTGACATTACCAATGCAGGGCAGTGCAAGGATGTCGTCGCCTCTGTCAAGCCGGACTATGTCATCCATCTTGCCGGCATTTCTTATGTAGGTCACGATAACACCGAAGCCTTTTATCACGTCAACACTCTGGGGACGCAAAATCTCCTCGATGCTCTAGTTGCTTGTGAGTGTTCGCTTAAAAAAGTGATTTTAGCGAGCAGTGCCACCATTTATGGTGATCAGGGATGTGAAGTACTCGATGAGTCGATGTGTCCGCAACCTGCAAACCATTACGGGATTAGTAAACTTGCAATGGAACATGCGGCACGTGCATTTTTTTCTAGATTACCCATAATCATCGTTCGTCCGTTTAACTATACTGGTGTGGGGCAGCCGGAACACTTTCTTGTTCCAAAAATTGTCAGCCATTTTAAGCGTCGAGAGAGTGTTATTGAGTTAGGAAATCTCCATGTATCGCGTGAGTTTAATGACGTGTCAATGGCGTGTGATATCTATACCAGACTGCTTCAATGCGATGCTTCCGGAGAGATTGTCAACCTCTGTTCAGGTCAAGCTATCAGCCTGATGGAGATCATAGAGGGGATGAACACGATAGCAGGATATGAGATCGACGTTCAGGTCAATCCAGCATTTGTGCGAGCGAATGAGATTAAACGGCTCGTAGGTTCTACGATACAATTGGAACAGTTAATTGGCAAACTTGAACCAATAAATCTCGAAACAACACTACGAACGATGTATGAAGCCTAGAATTATTATTGATTCCCTCTCACTTTTAGGTTCCCTAACAGGAATTGGGAGATATACCTATGAAACTGCAAAAGAACTTGCAAAACTAAATCACTATCAGTTTAGCTATTTTTATGGATATATTTCTGATACCCTTATGACTCCATCCGGTGCCAAAAGGAAAAAGACCCTGCGCTCATGGATTATCAAAAATCCTCTCATAAAATCAATCATCCGTACCATTATGTTTCGCTTATCCGGAATTATAGCACCTCGCTATGATCTCTATTGGCAGCCCAATTTTATCCCTAATCGAAGTATCAAAGCTCATAAAATTGTGGCAACGGTACACGATTTTTCATGGGAGATTTATCCGAAGTTTCAGCCCCGTGAGAGAGTTGAGTATTTTCAAAAATATTTTTACCCATCGATACAGCAATGCGATTATATCATTACGGGTTCACAATTTACTAAGCAAGAGATCATCGAACGAGTAGGTATTTCACCCGATAAGATCAGCGTGATTTACCATGGCGTAAATCATACAGTTTTTTATCCGCGTACCCTGAAAAAGCCTGAGCAAAAATATATTTTAGCCGTAGGAAGTATCGAGCCGCGTAAAAATTTGAAAAATCTTTTGATGGCTTATGCTATGTTAGATGAAAACTTTCGAGATGAATATCATCTTGTTTTAGTAGGGGCATCGGGCTGGAATAATGACGAAATTGTTTATGATATAAAAAGCTTGAGTCAATGGGTGCACTATAGCGGTTATGTCAGTGATGAGGAATTGGCCGAGCTTTATTGTACTGCCAGTTTGTTTATTTATCCCTCATTGTATGAAGGGTTTGGAATTCCGCCGCTTGAGGCTATGTCGTGCGGAACACCTGTGATTGTGTCAAGCGCTTCTACATTGCCAGAGGTATGTGCAGATGCTGCGTATTATATTGACCCGATGGATTGTAAAGAGATCAAAGATGGAATGCTAAAAGTATTAAATGATGAAGAGCTGAAAAAAGTTCTTATACTCAAAGGATTAGCACGCGCCAAAGAGTTTAGCTGGGAAAAAAGTGCGGCTGAACATCAAATAGTATTCGAAAAGGTATTAAAGAGATGAAAATCGCCATAATCCATGATTGGCTTACAGTATACGCAGGAGCTGAAAAAGTGCTCGAACAACTTCTAAAACTTTATCCGCACGCGGATATTTTTACCGTCGTCGATTTCCTCCCCGAAAAAGATCGAGCATTTTTAGAAGGGCATAAGATTACTACCAGCTTCATCCAAAAACTCCCTTTTGCAAAAGCCAAATATCGTCACTATCTACCACTCATGCCATTAGCAATCGAGCAATTTGATCTCTCTGACTATGGTATAGTATTATCCAGTTCTCATGCAGTGGCAAAAGGGGTTATTACGGGTCCGAATCAGCAACATATCTCTCTTTGCTACTCCCCGATACGCTATGCATGGGATTTACAGCATCAGTACCTTAGAGAAAGTGGACTTGATCATGGGATCAAAGGATGGTTTGCTAAATATCTCCTCCATAAAATTCGATTGTGGGATTATCGTACCGCTAATGGGGTTGATCATTTTATTGCTATCTCCGAGTTTATAGCACGTCGTATCTGGAAAGTCTATCGTCGTGAATCGATTGTCGTTTATCCACCCGTCGATGTGGAGGCTTTCGAACTATGGTCACAAAAAGAAGATTTTTATCTTACGGCATCACGAATGGTCCCCTACAAAAAGATCGATCTGATCGTCGAAGCTTTTAGAGCAATGCCGGATAAAAAACTGATCGTTATCGGAGATGGTCCTGATTTTGAAAAGATCAAAACCAAAGCAGGTGCTAACGTCATACTAATGGGATATCAGCCGTTTGAAGTATTGCGAGATCATATGCAACGTGCTCGTGCCTTTGTGTTTGCAGCGGAAGAAGATTTTGGTATTACTCCGGTAGAAGCTCAATCATGTGGAACACCGGTGATCGCTTATGGTCGTGGTGGAGCACTTGAAACCGTTGCGGATGGAAAAAGCGGAGTATTTTTCAACACACAGGATATTCAAAGTATCAATGAAGCCGTGAAGCGATTTGAAACCCTCTCTTGGGATGCTGCACAGGTGAGAGAAAATGCCCTTAAATTCGGAGTCGATCATTTTATAAATAGATTGCAACACACAATGCGAATCTTTGAGAAATGATGATGAAAGGCTTCTACTCCCGTATTCTTTTAATGATTGCTGATGCTTCAACGCTTTTTTTATCGATTTTCCTAGCACTGTTGCTTCGTAATGTCCTTCAAGAATATTTTCTTCTTTCCCCACCTAAAGATATGTTTCTTTATCTCAAATTTGGGCTGCTCTACGCTGTTATGTTAATTGTTTTTTACACGCAAGGAATCTATCGTAATCGCTTTGATTTTTGGCAGGAGCTTCAGCGTATTACAAAAGGGCTCTTTTTCGCTAGTTTGATTATATTGTCGGTTTTGGTGATGACCAAGCAGTCACAAGAATACTCACGTTTTATTTTGATAACCTCTTTTACCATTGCTGCTATTATCATCCCATTGCAAAAAAACATACTAAAACGGCTTCTTTTTCGACTGGGGTGGTGGAAAAAAGAGGCTAAACTCATCGGCAAAGATCCTTTTTTCTCCAAACACGTCTTTAAAAATCCTTATCTCGGATATGTACCTTCCAAGCAGAAAAATGCTAAAACACTCTTTGTCTCGTCCTCTCACTCCAAAGAGAGCATTGAAAAAATTCTTCATGAAGCGCTATTGAGTAGACAAGAAGTTATTTTTATCCCCACGATCAAAAATTTTGATTTTTCGGATGCTCATATCATTCATCTTTTTAATGCCCGTTCAAATCTTATAATTGTCGAAAATAATCTGCTTAACGGATTTAACCGTCTCCTTAAATCGCTCTTGGATTATCTTCTTGCCCTTTTTATCTTACCTCTTTTATTGCTCGTGATAGGATTGATTGCTTGGAAGATTAAGCGTGAAGATGGCGGAACTGTATTTTTCAAACAGACACGATTGGGACAATATGGAAAAAATTTCGGGTGTTATAAATTTCGCTCGATGTCTGAGAACAGTGACGGATTACTTCAAACCTATCTCGATGAATACCCCCAAGAGATTCGTAATTACGAAATTTATCATAAATATGAAAATGATCCGCGCATCACTAAAATAGGTCGTTTTCTACGTAAAACCTCACTCGATGAATTGCCGCAAATAATCAATGTCCTCAAAGGGGAGATGTCTCTCATCGGACCACGTCCGTATATGCCAGATGAGCGGGTAGAGATGTCAGAGAGTGCTGATATAATCCTCGCCGTCAAGCCTGGAATTACTGGTTTATGGCAAGTAAGCGGACGCAATAATGTAGATTTTGTCAGTCGTGTCGAGATGGATGTTTGGTATGTGCGTAACTGGAGTATCTGGAGTGATATTGTTATTTTGTTAAAAACAATTCAAGTTGTTTTAGGTCGTAAGGGGAGTTACTGATTAACTCCTGATTCTGAAAGCTTTGTTATTAGCATTTGAGGTGTAATCTGCCTCATACAGATATTGTCACGACACTGTTTCATCGCCTCGGTTTTATAACACGGTGAACACGGTAACCCTAATGAAATAGGGTGGACCGAATTGGTATCGCTTTTATAGGGGCTGTCGGTGATAGGGTTGTTGGGTCCCATGAGTACAAACGTCGGTGTATCAACGGCGGCTCCGATATGCCCTGTCGCCGAATCGGTACAGATAAGTGCCGCACCATGTTGAACGGTAGTGATCAGTTCAGAGATCGAAAGCATTCCCACGAGGTCAATGACATTTTCAGGGTAAGGTTTGATTTGATCAAAAAAGGCTTCCTCTCCCTTTGCCCCCACGATCACGATCGGTGTATCGGCGGCAAGAGATTGGATGAGCGATTTCCAATGTTCAAACGGCCATGCCCGATAGTTGAGCCCTTTTTTCTGATTATGAGAGTTGCTGGGGGCGATAACGATGTAGCGTTCAGGAAGAGAAACTTTTGTTTTAAGTTCCTCAAATGATTTTCCGAATAGGATGGGTTTCGCTTTGAGAAGGATAGTCGGATCAATAACATCCCGATAGTAGTGCTTGGTTGCTTCACCTCGATTGATATTTTGGGTTTCTGCCGTCTCTAAAATCCCCATACCTGTTTTGTGAGTCGCATGAATTGCGTTGATAAGGCTTTTAAACTGTTTCCCAAATTCCAGTGAAATGAGCAAGTCATAGGGATGTTTTTGTGAATAACGGATAATTGCACGTTTTTGAGGGCTGAGCCAAATCGGGAGTTTTTTATGTTTGAGTGGAAAAGTTTGATGGATACGGGGATCATTTTCAAACAGTTTCCCAGTTCCGGGTGTTGTGATAAAGTCGATAGTGATATCACCGTATTGTGAGTGTAGTGCATCGATAACTGCCGTAGCATAGACTAAATCTCCCAATGCTCCACAACGGAGAATCAGTGCTCGTTTTACCTCTTTTAAAACGGACATTTTAGATAGCCTGTGAGTATTTTTTCAAATACCACTCTATCGTTTTCACGATACCGGTATCAAAGTTCTCATCCGCTTTCCAGCCTAATTCATTTTCCAGCTTGGTTGCGTCAATAGCGTAACGGCGATCGTGTCCTGCACGGTCTTCGACGTAGGTAATGAGCTCTTTGTAAGATTTAGATTCTGAATCAAGTTCAGAATGACGAGGAGCCATTTCATCGAGGAGGGTACAGATACGTTCAACGATCTGGTTGTTGTTGCGCTCATTGCGTCCGCCGATGTTATAGACTTCTCCACTACGTCCGCTATGATAGACCAGATCGATCCCTTTGCAGTGATCGAGTACATAGAGCCAGTCACGGATATTTTTACCGTCACCGTAAACGGGGATGTTTTCACCATTGAGTGCTTTGCGGATGACAGTCGGGATCAGTTTTTCATTATGCTGTTTGGGACCGTAGTTGTTCGAGCAGTTGGTGATAACGGTGTTCATCCCATAAGTATGATGATACGATCTCACGATCATATCTGATCCCGCTTTAGAAGCACTGTAAGGGCTGTTAGGAGCATATGATGTCTCTTCGGTGAACAGATCACTTGGGTCATCACTGAGGGTTCCATACACCTCATCGGTGCTGATGTGGTGGAAACGGCATCCCTCAAATCCGGCTTTATAGACGAACGGTTTTTCCATCCACGCTTTATAAGCGACATCGATGAGGGTAAAGGTTCCGTTGACATTGGTCTGGACAAACACGCCTGGATTTTTGATACTGTTATCGACATGGCTCTCTGCGGCAAAATGGATGACACCGCGAATGCCGTAGGTTTCAAAGAGGGATTCGACCAATGAACGGTCGCAGATATCCCCCCGAATAAAAATATGTTGATCATTGTTTTGGACTTCAGCGAGATTTTCAATATCTCCCGCATAAGTGAGAAGATCGAGATTGATGAGACGGACATCAGGATATTTGGCTAAAAAATAGGGGACAAAGTTGCTCCCGATAAATCCGGCGCATCCGGTAACGAGAATAGTGTTCATTTGGTTTCTCCTAATGTATTCAAACACTGTTTAAGTGAATCTCTCCAATACGGGATGGAGAGGTTAAAATCATTTTTTATTTTTGCTTTATTGAGCAAGCTGTAGTGGGGACGCGAAGCTGGTGTCGGGTATTGATCGGTCGTGATCGGATTTACGTTGCATTCCACACCGCTGAGTTCAAAAATAGCACGGGCGAAGTCGTACCAGCTAGCACATCCCTCGTTACTGTAGTGGTAAATTTCAGGGGTTTGATTATTGATGTTTGGAAGGATCTCTAAAATCGTTTCTGCTAAATCACGTGCGTAGGTAGGGGTTCCAATTTGATCGAAGATAACACCGAGGCTATCACGCTCTTTACCTAGTCTCAACATCGTTTTAACGAAGTTAGTGCCGAAAGAGGAATAGACCCATGAAGTACGGATGATGATCGTGTTCGCCGGAGCGACGGAGAGGATCGCATTTTCGCCGTCGCGTTTAGTCCGTCCATAGACCCCCTGCGGATCGGTCGGATCACTCTCAACGTAAGGACGATGATTCTTCCCGTCAAAGACGTAATCGGTGGAGATATGGATAAGAGCGATGTTTTTGGCTTTTGCAATTTTAGAGAGCATACTGACAAAGCGATGGTTGATGGTATTGGCCAGATCACTTTCACTTTCTGCTTTGTCGACGGCAGTGTAAGCGGCGCAGTTGATAATAGCATCGAATATCTTGTCCTCGAAAAAATCTTCCATTTTGCATAGATTGCCAAGATCAAGCATTGAACGATCGGCAAAAGTAAAAGTGTATTGGGGATACAAGGCACTGATTGCTTGGATTTCTGAACCCAATTGTCCGGAAGCTCCGGTAACGAGAACTTTAGGCATACAAATCATTTCCAAAAGTGAAATGGTCTGCATCAGCAAATAATGGTTGTTGGGTATCTTTGGCTGAGAGTTGAAGTTTTTCTGTCGAAACGATCCAATCGATGTTTAATACCGGATCATTAAAAGCGATTCCGCGATCACATTCGGGAGAATAGTAATTGTCGACTTTATAGGCAAAAGTACAGTTCTCAGAGAGCACCACAAATCCATGCGCGAATCCTCGAGGGATAAAAAGTTGACGTTTATTTTCGCCTGAGAGTTTGATCGCTACATGCTGACCAAAAGTGGGTGAACCTGCTCTAATATCGACTGCCACATCGAGCACTTCTCCCTCGATGACCCGTACCAGTTTAGTTTGGGCGTATGGAGGAAGCTGATAGTGCAATCCACGCAATACTCCATAGGACGATTTAGACTCGTTGTCTTGGCAGAAAGGGGCTGAAAAACCTAAAAATGCTTCGAGTTTATCGGCTCGGAAGGTTTCGACGAAATAACCACGTGCATCTCCATGCACTTTGGGATCAATGAGGATAACATCAGGGATGGCGGTACGTGTAAAGGTCATTAAATTGCTTTTCCTTCATGGGCTCTTCGGATCAGGTATTGACCGTATTGGTTTTTGCTCAGCGGTTGAGCTAATTCTAAAAGTTTTTCTTTCGAGATATAACCCATTTCAAAAGCGATCTCTTCAATACAGGCGACTTTGAGTCCTTGTCGATTTTCAATCGTTTGAATAAAGAGACTTGCTTCCAAAAGAGATTCATGGGTTCCCGTATCGAGCCATGCATATCCACGTCCCATAAGCTCAACTTTGAGAGCATTTTGTGCAAGATACGCTTGGTTAACAGTTGTAATTTCCAGTTCGCCGCGATCAGAGGGTTTGATATTTTTAGCAATCTCTACAACACTGTTTGGATAAAAGTACAATCCGACGACCGCATAGGAGCTTTTCGGTGTGAGCGGTTTTTCTTCGATGGAGAGGACATTTCCCTCTTTGTCAAACTCGGCGACACCGTAACGCTCAGGGTCTTTGACCCAGTAACCGAATACGGTCGCTTTGCTCTCTTCGGTCACATTTCGAACCGATTGAGCGAGCATTTTGGTCAAACCGTGACCGTAAAAGATGTTATCACCTAATACAAGACACACATCATCACTCCCGATGAAATCAGCGCCTAAAATAAATGCTTGGGCTAGACCATCAGGGGAGGGCTGAACGCAATACTCAAATCTCATTCCGATATCGCTACCGTCTCCAAGGAGCTCTTCAAAGCGAGGAAGATCGGTAGGAGTAGAGATAATAAGTACTTCAGTGATCCCTGCGAGCATCAGAACCGAGAGGGGATAGTACACCATCGGTTTATCGTAAATCGGAACCAGCTGTTTACTCACCCCTTTGGTAATCGGATAAAGTCGTGTTCCGCTGCCGCCCGCGAGGATAATTCCTTTCATACTGCTCCTATGAAATGTTAATAATTGAAATTATAGTCTAAAAAGATTGTAGGCTAGTTTAATCAACTTTAACGCTTTTTGCGTAATAATAATGGTATGAAAATATTAATGATAGATGGGAGCGGCTTTCAGCTTCAAACTCGGAAAATGTTACTCGAAGAGGCTATCAAAGGGACAGTTGAGAGTATTTCAACATTGGGCGAACTGTTTATCGCTTATCAAAAAGGGAAGTACGATGTCGTGATAATCGACCATGGGATTGAAAACGGACAACAATGTGTGGATTATATTTTATCCATCGATCCGATGCAGGGGATATTGGTTGTCAGTATAGCAATCCATTGTGTGATAAGCCGCTGTGAGGATTGTGTTAACCATCATGACATTCGCCGCTTGTTCAATCCGACACCGATTAAAAATATTATCCGTATGGTCGAGGGATTTAAAAGCTATTCGTGTGATCATTATGATGAGGAAACCAATAAAATACAAATATAATTTTTTTATCTTGTAATAGATTATTTGAAAGAAGGTGTTAAGAGCGGGGATTATTCAAAAGGTACAGAGAGTTTGATAAAACTGTATTCAAAGGTAAAAGAAGCCTCTTTAAGTGCAGAGACATTAAGGTATGGTTTGACATTTTTTCCAATATAGAGCGAGATGACTGTACCATTTCGCAGCAGTGAGGGATCGAAAGAAAATGTTAGGATTTTGTTTTCATACGTGTGCTTGATCAGCGGTTCAAGCAGGTTGTCATCCGGTGGCAGCATTAGAATGATGCCGTGAATATTTTTCGTACCCAAAGCTTCTTTTGCCGAAAGGATTGAGACTCGTATAGGATGATCATTGATCCCTTCGGGATATTGATTTTGAACCATATTAGAAAAATGTCGGGCAGCCTCTTGATTGGCGGGTGAAGCGACAATCACGAAATGAATAGAGGATTGGATACGTTCTTTTGTCCCCTTTTCCATGAACAGTATTTTCGGAAAAAGTTTTGCGCTTATCTGCAGCAATGGGGTATCGTAAGATGCCCCAAAGAGGGTTAGCGGAATGACCAAAATGCAAAAATAGAAGAGCTTCTTCATGGGTGATCCAACGGCAAATTGATAGTGAAAACGGCTCCTTGAGTATTATTACTAACGCTGATGCTCCCCTCAAAGTGTTGTTCGATAATCACTTTAGACATATAGAGTCCAATACCGGTTCCCTGTTTTTGAAATTTCGTCGTAAAATAAGGCTCGAAAACCCGTTTGGCAATGTTCGGCGGCACTCCTCCGCCGGTATCGGAAATATCGATGATCAGGCGTTTCGCTTCACATCGAAGCAGAACGTCGATTTTACCTCCGGATTGATCATTTTTTGCGACGATAACATCTTTGGCGTTGTTGACAATATTTAAAATCACTTGTTTGAATTCATTAACGACGCCATAAATGTCTTCATTGCATTCATTGTGTATAGCATAGGTGATTTTGGCGTAGGAGAGTTGTTCGCTTAAGAGATGGAAAATATCGTTGATGGGCTGGGTTGGTTTGAATGCTATCCGCTCTTTATTGAGGTTGAAAAAATTTCTAAAATCATCAATCGTGTTGGACATAAAGGTGAGATTCGTATTGATAATATCGCTGTTATTTTCAATCTCTGTATCATTCAGGAGGCCAAGTTGGCGTTTCATTTCGATGTTGCTCATGGCCAATCCGATAATGTTGAGGGGCTGACGCCATTGGTGGGCGATACTCTCGATCATTTCACCCATGGCCGCGAGCCTCGATTGGTGTATCAGCAACTGCTCTTTTTGGCGACGCTGTTCTACTTCGGCTTCAATACGTTGTTCAAGCTTTGCGTTGATTTCTTCCATTTGATCTCGATAGTTGTCGATAGTCCCCAGCATTTTATTGGTTGATGAGATAATGGTCTGTATTTCCGTGTTGTTGTTATCGCATTCAAAGGGTTTCGTAGTTTTGTCAACCGTGTACGCTCCCATCCAATCAGAGATGTGGCGCAAAACAAAAAATTGTTTCCGAAAGTAGAGATACGTGAAGGAAAAAAGGGCTAGGGCAAACAGCGAAAGGAATACCAGTCGGTCAAAAAGTTTATTTTGTAATTCTTCGGCATGGGTATTGGAATAGCTGATGTAGAGTGTAGCTTGAAGCTCTCCTGTAATCGGATCTTTGAGGGGTTCTGAGATGGTGATGAAGTCTTTGAGTTGAGGGTGAGCGCTGTATTGCTCAAAAATAGGTTTTTCATTCAGATCGGTCAAGACAACACGTGAAATACTGGGGTTATGGAAAAAGGTTCGCATCGTTTCGCTGAGCATATCCGGTTGGTCAAAACTCAAATAGATTGAGAGGATAGGTTTTAGGGTATTGGTAACCAGATTGATTTTTGAGCGCTCTTCGTCGTTTAGAACGGCAGAGCTGTTCATCTGGATAAAGATAAACATGGGGACAATGACAGCGATGTAAAGAAACCAGAAGAAAATGGCAAATTTGCCTATAAGTGAATGCATAATTAAAATCCAATACCAATTAACATAAATTGATATTATATAAGATTTAGTTAATGCATCTTTAAAGTTTTGGTACAATGTAACATAATTATAAGGACGGAGCGTTTGATGAGAGGTTATTCGATAGGGTTGGCAGCAGTTTTGTTAGTTTCAAATGGAGTAGCTGCAGAGGAGGGCGATATCACTTCGCTGTTAGACGAAGTAACTGCCATCGCAACGAAGACCAAACTCAATATCGACTATCAGCCTTCAGTCGTATCGGTTCTTCATGCCGATAAGCTCAAAAAAATAGGTATTCGAAACCTCCATGAAGCTCTTGGCATACTGCCTGGGATTGAGACTTCTATTTTACATATCGGGTGGAAGCAGGTTATCGTTCGGGGAAATTATAACCCTGATACGTTTGTATTTGATAAGTATAAACTTTACATTGATGGGGTAGATGTAGGGAGTGATCTCTACAGTACCAGTTATTTTTATCTCGATTTCCCGATAGAGCTAATCGATCGTATTGAAGTACTGCGAGGATCGGCTTCGACGGTTTACGGTCCGGGAGCATTCAGCGCGGCGATCAATGTTATTACCGTAAGTTCTCAAGAGGGAGAAAACGATAAAGTTTTTGGTGCAGTTGGAAGTTATGACTATACTAAAGCCGGATTTGTCAAACATCTCAATATCGGTAATTGGGCAGTTGGTATCGACAGTTATCATCAACATAGTAATAAAACACTTCCGGCAGGTGAAGCGTTTGTTTCGACTAAAGAATACGGATATACCCGTTCTGAGTATAACAGCTTGGAAAATTTTGAGGATTATTCCATCGGTATAACCGCAAAACGTGATGATTGGACTTTGATCGCCAGATACAAATCGGAAATCACGGATAACTTCTATGGCTTAAGTGAAGATGTTGAACCGATTTCTGGTGGCTACCAACATAACAAAAGCGGTATTGTTGAAGTACGAAACACTTCTCATCTGACAAAAGATATGAGTTTAGAATCAAAAATCGGATTGAACTATTACGGGTTTAGTTTTGATTCAACTCTTTATCAAAATTATTTCAATACCGGGCTTACCGTGCGGATGAATCCGACATACGAGCAGTTGAATACGTATGCGGAGATGAATCTCAGAGGAAAAAATATTGAAGATCATGCGTGGATGATCGGCGTAAGTGCCCAAAAAATCGATACGATCAAAAATGTTTTTGGAACCACATACCGAGATCAAGGGGATGGCGGTCCGAGTATTTTTGGTACGATGGAATATTTAGAAGGACGATACGGTTTAATTGCAGGAGATAATGATCAGTGGATTAAATCGGTTTCTCTACAGGATATCTATTCAATCAATGATGCTTTGGATATCTCTGCCAACATTAGACTGGATACCTATTCGCTGTTTAGTAATATGCTTAGTTATCGTATCGGTTCAGTTTACCGAATGGATAATAATCATATTTTTAAGGGGGTTTATGGACGTTCCTATCGTGCACCATCATATGTCGAAGCTTTTCAGGCTCCACAAGACGGTTTAAAGGATGGAAATCCGTATTTAAAACCTGAATCGATAGATACGTTTGAGTTGGCCTATACCTACAAAAATAAAAATACTATCCTCCGAAGCAATGTATTTTATTCGATTCTAAACGATGTGATTGACAGTGTTCAGCATGAACCGGACGGATTTACCGGTGATTACGCCAATCATAAACAGCGTAACGCAAAAGGGGTGGAGCTGGAGCTTACCCACTATTTCGACAACGCTTCTGAACTGATGGGAAATTTTTCCTATGTTCGATCCCAATATTTTTCTCCGGATTATTACAATCCAGTAGAATACCAAAGCCCTGAAATTTCGGAGGTGATGATCAAGGGATATTACCTTTATCCGTTGACAGAACGACTTGGTATCAATACCGCATGGTATTACACTGGTCCAAAACGGGGATATCTACGCGAAAGCGGTGATATTCGCACCTACGGTGCGACGATGCTGGTGGATGAAACTCTGTCGTATAATCTGGATGATTTGTCGATGGTGACACTGAGTGTGAAAAATCTCTTTAAAGAATCGGTGATCTATCCATCGTATGATGCAAAACATGAAGGTATCCATCGTGAAGGTCGTAATTGGTTAGTGACGTATGAAAAACAGTTCTGAAAATTGAGAATGAATTTATGGGGGGTGGCTCCGAATACTGGATTCGAACCAGTGACCAAGTGATTAACAGTCACCTACTCTACCGCTGAGCTAATTCGGAATAAAACAATGAAGAAATCTTAAAAATGGCTCCGAATACTGGATTCGAACCAGTGACCAAGTGATTAACAGTCACCTACTCTACCGCTGAGCTAATTCGGAATCTTTAAGAGGCGCAATTATACGCTATGTTACGCTGGATGTCAATAAAAACGGGGTTATTTAGAGCGTTTTCGATCAATATTTTCGATCGGAGTAAAAAAAGTGATATTTGATCGTTCGATTTGAGCGATTTTACCGTGATGGAGCAAATTTTCGAAGCGACTTTTGGAATCGGCATCGAAAAGAGCATTGATATCATCCATACTCAGAGGACGTTTATCCAGAGTTGTAAGGATCTCTTCATCGCTGTAGGCACTTGGAGTTGCCGAGGCATGGTTGCGTGAAACGATATGGATCGGCAATACAGGATCAAAATGGTGTGCAATCAGATGCAGTTCCTCAAAACTCAACCCTTGAACCGCATAGGCAGGGGGACGGTCGATGGTGCCGATATCGATCCGTTCGCAGTGGATGTTCAGCAAGGCATGGTTGAGCGCTTCCACTTCGCTTGGAGTGTCATTAATCCCTTTGACAAACAATATCTCTAAAAATAATTTCCCCGTATAGATCTGTGAAAAGCGGGTGATACTCTCGATGATGGTTTCGATTTCTATCCCCTCGGCGGGGCGATCGATTTTTTTAAACACTTCGGGTGTTGCGGCATCGAGAGAGAGTTTGACTTGATCGAGCTTCAAAAGGGTATTGAATACGTTTAAATCATTGAGACAGGCACTGTTGGAGAGGATAAGGGTTTGAATACGCCCTTTGATTGCATCGATCTCATCGACAAGAGCATTCAGATAGGGGTACATCGTCGGTTCACCGTTAGCGGTGATCGTAATGACATCAATAGAGGGGTGTTTGCGCAACGCTTCTGTTAAATCGGTCATAATCGTCTCTACCGGAGTGATCGTATGCTGGTGTGCCATTGCGGGTGCAGGGGCGAGTTCACAGTAGAGACAGTCAAAGTTGCATTGTTTGCCGGAATTGGAGAGGTCGATCCCGAGTGACGCACCGAAACGGCGTGAAAAGACGGGACCGAAGATCGTGGACATATTAGTCTTTTTTACTCACTCGTTGACATTCACGAACGAAGTGTTGAGCATTTTCAACCGGAACGTCGGGGAGAATCCCGTGACCAAGGTTGAAGATATGGCGACGGCCACCCATAATCTCTTGGATCGCTTCGACACACGCGGTGGTTTGCTCTTTGGAGTATAAACGGCATGGTTCCATGTTTCCCTGCAGGACATAACGATCCCCCAGTTTCTCTTTCGCCAGTGCCATCGGGGTACTCCAGTCGACACCGAAGACATCGAAATTTCCGTACACGTTATCTAAAAATGCCGGAATCCCTTTCGGGAACATAATGACCGGTACATGCGGGTATTTCTCTTTTAAATACTCGGCGATTTCGACCATGTAGCTCCATGAGAATTCATCGTATTTGCTTGGTTCGATTGCGGCGGCCCAACTGTCGAAAATTTGGACGACATCGATACCTGATTGGATTTGTTTTTCCATGTACAGTTTGACCACGTCGGTCACTTGGCGGAGGATTTTATGAAGCAAATCTGGGTTGGAGTACATCATCTTTTTGCAGATATTGTACGTTTTTGTCCCCTGTCCCTCGATCATGTAGGTGGCTAACGTCCACGGTGCACCGGTAAAGCCGATAAGGGCTTTATTATCGTCGCGTGCATCAAGCTGTGTTCTTAAAATCTTGATCGTTTCATAAACGTAAGTGAGTTTAGACGCCGCTTCCTCACCGCCGATTAACTCCTCCAAATCCTCTTCGGACGCGATCGGTTTTTCGAAAACGGGGCCTTCCCCTTTGATAAAGTCGAGTTTCATCCCCATTTCGTTCGGAACGACCAAGATATCGCTGAATAAAATTGCCGCGTCAACCCCGACAAGGTCCACAGGTTGGATGGTAACTTCCGCTGCCATATCGGGAGCGTGACAAAGGTTGAGAAAGTTTCCGGCACGTTTGCGCACTTCCATGTACTCAGGGAGATAGCGTCCCGCTTGGCGCATCATCCAAACAGGGGTATAAGGGGTCTCTTTACCGAAACACGCATCAACAAAAATTTTACTCATGGTGACCTACTTTGCTAAGAAAATAAAGACCGACGGCAACGGCGGTGATCGAGAGGGCTAGATAGAGTAACTCTAATGCTCCGGTAAATACCGTATGTCCCACTTTTTGGAAAAAGCCGACGACCAATACCATCACGATAACTTTGGAAATTTTATCTTTGAGCTGATCGAGAGAGTGGACGGCAAGGAGCTGATTTTCATGCCCATTTTCATCTTTGGCTGGATCGATATCAGAGATAAAGAGCTCATACAAACCGAATGAGAAAATGATCATAACGACACCGATAAGGTATAAATCAACCGCACCGATAATCCCGCCGACTATCTCTTCATGAAAATGTGGCGGATGAGCATGGATAGCATACGTATGAATGACATACGCTGCGGTATTGTAGACGTCAACACTGGCGACAGCAAAAAGGACAAAAGCCCCTACAAGACCGAAAACAACTGCAAGGAGAATGATGAATCGTGTGCTCCAAAGGCCGTGTTCAAAGAGTTTTTCAATGAACTGCATCTTATTCTCCTTGCATCTCTACCCATTTTTGGGCGATTCGTACGGCGTTGGTAGCCGCACCGACACGGAGATTATCGGCAACAACCCACAAATGGAGGACATTTTCGCGGTAAAGGTCATTACGGATACGTCCCACAAACGTTTCGTTTTGATCCATACAGAGTGAAGGCATCGGATAGATACTCTCTTCAGGTACATCCATAACGATAATATTCGGAGCTTTACGTAAAAGTTCGCGTGCTTCATCGGCGTCCACTGCACCATCAAATGTGAGTGTGAGAGTTTCAGCATGACCGCGAAGTGTCGGGATACGGACGCAGGTTGCACTCACTTCGATATCTTTGTGCATGATCTTCTGCGTCTCATTCACCATTTTAAGTTCTTCTTTGGTGTAGCCGTTATCGGTGAACGAATCGATTTGGGGGATAGCGTTGAGTGCGATTCGGTGAGCAAATTTTTTCGGTTCCGTATCATCGAGTTTAAAGGCAAAAAAGGCCTGCATTTGCTCAACGAGTTCTTCCATCCCCGTTTTTCCCGCACCGGATGTTGCTTGGTAGGTGCTTACGTCGATACGTTGTAAATCGTACGCATCATCAAGGGGTTTGAGTGCTTGGACCATTTGGATGGTCGAGCAGTTCGGGTTTGCAATGATCCCGGTATTTTTCCAAAGGGCAATATCTTCGGGGTTTACTTCAGGGACAACGAGAGGGACATTCTCAAACATACGAAAGTGGCTGGTATTATCGATAACCACGGCACCTGACGCGGCAGCATAGGGAGCAAACTCGGCTGAAACACTTCCGCCGGCACTGAAAAGGGCGATTTCGATTGCTTCTTCTTCAAATACGGTCGGAGTTAACTCTTTGATCACGAGTTCATGATCTTTGAACGTAACCGTATTCCCTGCACTGCGAGCACTCGCCAGTGGAACCAGTTTGGCCAGAGGGAATTCGATCTCTTCAAAAATACGTAAAATTTCTTCGCCAACGGCACCGCTGGCACCGACGATAGCAACGTTATAAAGTTTCATAGGAAGCTTTCCTTGAGGATGAATGAAATCACCCGTGAATATTTTTCGCGATTATAGCTAATGATGGCTTGGAAGGGATTAAAAATTGTATCCGTTCGCCCTGAGCTTGTCGAAGGGTCTTACCATTCATGGTTCGACAGGCTCACCACGAACGAAAAAATAGATTATATTCTCCCCAACCCTCTTGCTTCCAAAAAGAGATCTTCGGTATCAATACTTTCTCCATCACTCAAAATGGCAGAGCGTTCCACAACCGAGATGAGTTCACGGACATTTCCCGGCCAGTTGTAGTGTTCAAGTGCGTTGCATGCGTTTGGCGTAAAAGATTTTGCCTCAAAACTGTATTGGGTACAGTAGCGTTCCAAGGCCGCTTCGGCAATGCTCAGAATTTCTTCACGACGTTCCCGCAGCGGCGGTATATTGAGAGGGATGGTGTTAAGGCGATAATAGAGGTCTTCGCGGAATTTCCCCTCGGTGATTTTGGTATGCAAGTCGGCATTGGTGGCGGTGATGATACGGACATCTATTTTGGTGTTTTTCGAAGCACCTAAACGGCGTATTTCACGCTCTTGAAGAACGCGTAACAATTTGGCTTGGAGGCTATAGGGCATTTCAGCGATTTCGTCTAAAAAGAGTGTTCCCCCCTCTGCGAGCTCAAACTGTCCTGTTTTTGCTTCGGTTGCATCGGTGAATGACCCTTTTTCAAATCCAAACAATTCACTTTCGATGAGGTTGTCAGGGATAGCCGCCATATTGATGGCAATAAACGCTCGGGAAGCACGTGGTGAAGTCTCATGAATATGGCGGGCAAAGACCTCTTTACCGACACCACTCTCACCCAGAAGCATAATGCTCGCATCGGTAGTTGCCGCTTTGGCGGTACGACTGAGAAGTTTTTCGAGTGCGGGTGAAGTACCCAGAAAAGATGAACCAGAGGAGGTAGGTGCAGTAGACATTTTAGGTATTTTTTTTGCAACACTTGCGGTTCGCTCAATCGCGGCAACCAGTGTTTCGATTTCAAATGGTTTGAGCAAGAAATCTTTGACCCCCAGCTGGATCGATTCAATGGCACGGGTAAGAGTGGCATTTCCGGTGATGATAATCACCTCATATTTGCCCCCCAGCGTTTTAACAAATTCGATCCCGTCCATCCCCGGCATATTGATATCGCTGATGATCAGTTCAAAGGTATCATCGAGTTTTTTAAGGGCATCGCGAGCATTTTTAAAGGTATGAACCTCGTATTTCTCATAGTCACCCATCGCAATTTCCAGCGACTTGCGCATATTGATATCGTCTTCAACAATCGCAATCTTCATCTATATCCTTTTAAACGCCAAAAGAATAAAATCCCTTCGGCTACGCTAACCGCTATGGTACTAAAGCTTGCCTTTGTCAAGGCAGAACATATCATTTTAATGCGGTGATTGTAACAGACTCATCATTAAACTCGACTGCATAGCAGCTTGTTGGAAGAGTAAGTGAATTCAGAGTTTGGGGGTTCGTCACACTAAAATTATCATTGCTTTTAACACGGAGTTCATTGGACGAAGCAAATTCTAAAAAAGCCGTTTGTTCACGATTTAAGAGTGTTTGTAATTTCTCATTATTAAAGCGCTTAAGGGTTATGGACTCGGATGGTTTAGCGGGATGACACGGCTGCATGGCTTTGGAAACAGAGAGCGTTTCATTGATGGGTTGGGTGTTCTTAGCGGTGAGCCGATACCCTATATAATAGTGATCGGCTCCGAAAGCAAGTGTCGAGATTACGGTAAGATACGTGAATAAGAAAGGGCGATTTCCATTTCGACTTCGCACAGTCCCTCTTTAAATGTAGTATTGGTGACATTAGCCCCTTTTACCAGTGCTTCAACAGAGGTACGGGTGCTTGATTGCATCAGCATCATATTTTTGATGCTGTCTTGTCCTTCGACATGGACTCCGCGTACTTTTTCCGCAATTTGGCGATAGCCATCCGCTACTGCGGCACGTTTAGCAAGTGCATAGGCTTGTGCAGGAGAAGCGGTAACCGAAGGGGCAACACCTTGGCCGACAACGGTAATAACAAGTTCGTTTTGAGATTTTAAAATCGGTTCAACACAATGGCCGTCTGTTCCACTGTAAACACATTTCACTTGGGGTTCAGAGGAAGAATCGGGGGCAAAAAATCCCGCATGAAGTGCGGGAACAGTGAGAAGCAGTGCAAGAGCGGCAGAGATTCGCATGCGGGTTCCTTTGGTAGGTTTGGAATAATTACTCAATACAGAGCAAATACTATTCCAATTCGAGTGTACCTGAGCCTTCTGAGCTTTCTTTACCTTCTAAATCTTCTTCATCTTCTTCTTTTTTCGGACAACGTGAAATACTCGCGACATCATCGCCTTTAATGATGTAAACACCACTGGTGTTACGCCCCGATTTCGCAATCGTTTGCATATCGACACGGATCATTTTGCCCGCTTTGGTGAGCGCCATCATATCCATCGTCTCATCAACCATCAGACAACCGACAACCGTTGTTCCGGTTTTAGCATTGAGTTTCATCGCGATAACACCGGTTCCGGCACGGTTGGTAAGGCGGTATTCTTCCGCCGTGGTTCGTTTTCCGATCCCTTTTTCACTCACCATCAGGATCTCTTCTTCATCGCTTTTGATAATGTTGGCATCGACAACGACGTCTCCGTCAATTTTAAATTTGATACCGCGAACCCCACGGGTACTACGTCCCTGATCGCGGGTTTTTTCGATTTCAAATTTGATACATTGTGCGTATTTCGTTACGATAAAGAGGTATTTTGTCTCTTCATTTGCGATGTGTGCAGTGATCAATGCGTCATCATCATCGAGAACGATTGCGCGGACACCGTTACTTCGGACGTTCGAGAATTCGCTAAGAGCAGTACGTTTAACAACACCGTTTTGGGTAAAGAAGACGAGTGATTTGCTCTCATCAAAATCGGTGGTCGGAATAATCGAGCGGATTTTTTCATCCGCTTCGAGGTTGATGAGATTAACAACTGCTTTACCTTTGGCTGTGCGTGATCCTTCCGGAATTTTGTACACTTTGAGCCAGTGGAGCTGTCCGCGATCGGTGACGAACATCAACGTATCGTGGGTGTTGCAGGTATAGAATTTCTCGATAAAGTCATCATCATACGTGGTAACGGCAATTTTACCTTTACCGCCTCGGATTTGTTTCTCGTACGCGACGAGAGGAACGCGTTTAATGTATCCACGGTGAGAAATGGTAACAACCATCGGCTCATTCGGGATCAAATCTTCGATATTGATATCATCATAGTTGTCTTCGATATCGGTGACACGAGGGATATTGTATTGCTCAACGAGTTCAACGAATTCGCCTTTGATAATCCCTTTAAGAACCTCTTCACTTCGGAGGATGCTCTCAAGATAGTCGATGTGAGCCAAAATCTCTTTAAGTTCATTTTCGATTTTGTCACGTTCAAGACCGGTGAGACGTTGGAGACGCATATCCAAAATCGCTTGGGCTTGGATCGGTGAAAATCCGAATTCGGAGATTAACCCATTTTTAGCCGCTTCGCCGTCATTGCTTGCACGGATGAGTTTGATAATCGCTTCGATATGATCGAGTGCTTTTTTCAAACCTTCCAAGATATGGGCACGTGCTTTTGCTTTTTCAAGATCGAAAATAGTACGGCGGATAATAACGGTTTTACGGTGATTGATAAAGTGACCCAACATCTCTAAGAGGGTGAATACACGAGGCTCTTGGTTAAAGACCGAGAGCATGATGATCCCGAACGTAGTCTCCATGTTGGTCGATTTATAGAGATTATTGAGGACGATTTCACTCATCGCATCACGTTTAAGCTCGATAACGACACGGATACCTTCGCGGTCGGATTCATCGCGAATTTCACTGATCCCCTCGATAAATTTGTCTTTGACCAAATCGGCAATGGTTTCGATCAAACGGGCTTTGTTCACTTGATAAGGAAGCTCATCAATAACAATAACATCTTTATTCGATTTTTTTTCAATGTGTGTTTTGGCGCGGATACGGATACGACCACGCCCGCTCTCGTACGCGTCCAAAATCCCTTTTTTACCGTAGATGGTTCCCCCAGTAGGGAAATCGGGAGCTTTGATAAACTGCATAATCTCGATAAGTGAAGCATTTGGGTTGTCCATTAGATGAACCAGTGCACTGAGAACTTCATTTGGATTATGGGGAGGGATATTGGTCGCCATACCGACGGCGATACCGGATGAACCATTAATAATAAGGTTTGGTACACGTGTTGGAAGAACTTCAGGTTCGAAGGTGGTGCCGTCGTAGTTCTCGATCATATCAACGGTATCTTTTTCAAGATCTTTGAGAAGTTCTCCCGCATAACGGGTCATACGCGCTTCGGTATAACGCATCGCTGCTGCGCTGTCTCCATCGACTGAACCGAAGTTTCCTTGACCGTCTACGAGCGGAGCACGCATTGCAAAAGGCTGTGCCATACGAACCAATGCATCATAAACCGAGGTATCACCGTGCGGATGGTATTGACCGATTACATCCCCGACAATACGGGCCGATTTTTTGTATTTGGCACCAGCTGAGAGGCTGAGTTTGTCCATGGCATAAAGAATACGTCTGTGTACCGGTTTAAGACCGTCTCGGACGTCAGGAAGTGCACGCCCGATGATAACGCTCATCGAGTAATCAAGATAACTGCTCTTGAGTGTGTCTTCTATATTAATGTCATTTATTTCGCTGTTGTCTAGCAGATCGTTCATGCGGTCCCCAAAAGTGAAGATAATATGGCTGATTATAGCCGAATGAGCCTTAAATTCTTAAAACCTGTTTTTTTAGCTTTAATTTGCTTAATTAATTAAATAAGGTTACAATTGTTCTAGACATTAGTGGTATGGAGTTCAACAAAATATGAAAAAAATTGAAGCGGTTATTAAACCTTTTAAACTCGAAGATGTAAAAGACGCTCTTGCTGAAATCGGTATTACCGGAATGACGGTGAGTGAAGTAAAAGGTTATGGACGACAAAAAGGGCACAGTGAGCTTTATCGCGGTGCGGAATATGTTGTTGATTTTCTCCCAAAGATTAAAATGGAGATGGTTGTAGATGAGGATATGGTCGATACAGTCGTGAATACGCTCATCGAAGCAGCCCGCACCGGAAAAATCGGTGATGGCAAGATCTTTGTCAGTGATATCAGTCAGATCATTCGTATTCGTACCGGTGAAACCGGCAGCGAAGCCATTTGATGTTATACACCAAAATAGGCGGAGCCCATTTTGGTGGCAAGGACAAGTTTGTCCTTTGCAATCCCCTAAAGCTACCAGCATAAATGCTGGAGATTTTCAGAGCCAGCTACTTTATTACGCACATTCAAATACTAACTCTCGTTATTCTCTTTCCTTATATTATAAAATTCTTCTGTTTTGAAATTCATCTTTACTATTGATTAAAAATTAATCAGTAATTTGCACTCTCATTATTTGATTACTTTGTACAATGGTACCTGACATTCAAGTTATAAGGAGAGAAAATGAAAAAGTGGCTTTTAGCTTTATTGCTTTTAGGCGTATCGGCATTTGCCGAAGATGCTGCAGCACCTGTACTTAACTCAGGGGATACTGCATGGATGATGATGTCAACGGCATTGGTTATGTTGATGACTCCGATCGGTTTGGCGTTGTTTTACGGCGGGATGACTCGTTCTAAAAATATTCTGAATACATTTGCTATGGTATTCGGTGCATTTGCTGTATCGTTTATCGCATGGGTTGTTGCCGGTTTCTCAATCGCGTTTGGAACAATGGATGGTTCAATGAACCAAGTCATCGGTGGTTTTGGTCATATTATGCTTAGCGGCATCGGTTGGCAAGAATTTGCAAGTGTTGATCTTGGTCAACTCTATCCTAAATTTGTCTTCGTAGTGTTTCAAGGGACCTTTGCAGCGATCACTGTCGGAATCGTTGCGGGTTCAGTGATTGAGCGTATGAAATTCTCTACTTGGATGGTATTTGCCTTTATTTGGACAATCGTAGTTTATGCTCCGATTACACACATGGTATGGGGTGGCGGTTACCTTTTCAACGAAGGTGCTCTTGACTTCGCAGGTGGTACGGTTGTTCACATGAACGGTGGTTTGGCTGGTCTTGTACTCGCTCTCTTAATCGGTAAACGTGCAGGCTATCCAAAAGTAGCAATGAAACCTGCAAGTGTTATCTTAACGGCTCTTGGTGCCGGTCTTTTATGGTTTGGTTGGTATGGATTTAACGGTGGATCGGCTTTTGGTGCTAACGCTATCGCCGGTCTTGCGTATTTGACAACAACGATTGCTGCTGCGGTTGCAACGGTTACTTGGATCGTGGTTGAGTATGCGGTATTCAAAAAACCGACATTACTTGGTGCGGCAACGGGTGCGATTGCAGGTTTGGTAGCGATTACTCCGGCAGCGGGATTCGTAGGAGTTAACGGTGCATTTATCATTGGTATTACGGGTGCATTAATTGCATTCTTTGGGGTAACAGCGTTGAAGAAAAAAGTGGGTTACGATGATTCTTTGGATGCTTTCGGAGTACACTTCCTTGCAGGTCTTTGGGGTGCGATTGCAACCGGTATCTTTGCAGCGTATACACCAAACACAGACAATGCTCTCCTTTGGGCTGGACCGTTGAAAGATTCAGGTGACCGTATGGGACAAATCATGGTTCAAGCAGAATCTGTATTGATCGTTGGATTGTTCACATTGGTCGGTACGATCGTGGTTTATTACATCGCAATGGCATTGACTGGCGGTTCACGTGTTAACGAAGAACAAGAGAGCCAAGGTTTGGATGAGTCTGTACACGGTGAACGTGGCTTTAACCTATAAGGAGTAAACAATGAAAAAAATTGAAGCGGTTATCAAACCATTTAAACTTGAAGATGTAAAAGATGCTCTTGCCGAAATCGGTATTACGGGTATGACGGTGAGCGAAGTAAAAGGTTACGGACGACAAAAAGGGCACAGCGAGCTTTATCGCGGTGCGGAATATGTTGTTGATTTTCTTCCGAAAATTAAAATGGAGATGGTTGTTGATGATGCAATGGTAGATCAAGTGGTCAACACTGTTGTGGAAGCGGCACGTACCGGCAAGATCGGTGACGGTAAAATCTTCGTTAGCGATATTAGCAAAATCGTCCGTATCCGTACGGGTGAGACAGATATCGAGGCCATTTAATCATTACGCCTAAGGGAGCAAAAGCCCCCTCAGGCTACGCTAACGCTGAGTTTCACTCGGCGTGAAGCCCACGCGCAGTAAACCGCGCTTGAAGATTAAATACATTAATTGATTAAATTTTAATCAATACTTCTTCTACAATCCATTTAATTGGATATATAATGCACACCTTTATCTTAAACTAAAGGTGCTGCATGGATACTGCGTACGTTATCGATACCCTCTTTGCCCTCTTTTCTATTACTCTCATTATCTTAATGGTTCCCGGTTTTGCGATGCTCGAAGCAGGTTTGGTGAGAACCAAAAACGTCTCCAGCGTTTTGACGGTAAACGTTATGATTTACGCGGTTGCGTCGATGGCCTTTATCTTGGTCGGATTTCATTTGGCATTCGGTGATTTTCAAAGTACAACGATGAGCCAATGGGCCTTTTTTATGTTCCAGATGGCATTTGTCGGTAAGGCCATTAACATTATGAGCGGTGGGGTGGGTGAACGAGCCCGCCTTTTGCCGTTGACTCTTTTCACGGTGATTATGGGTGCGTTAATTTATCCGACGGCAGTGAATATCAGCTGGGGAAGCGATTGGCTCAAAGAGACTATTTTTGATTTAAATATGGTTGATTTGGCGGGTTCTACGGTGATCCACTCAACAGGCGGATGGGCATTGCTTGCCGCTATTTTGGTGATCGGTGCACGTAAAGGTCGATATGTGGGAGATCAGATGCGTGTTATCCCCGCTTCGAATATTCCGCTTGTTGTTTTGGGAGCGATGTTACTATGGATTGGTTGGTTTGGATTTAACGGCGGTTCTGTCGGCGGTATTTCGACCAAAGAGTTGGCAGATAGTGTAGCGTTGACGATTTTCAATACCAATATTGCAGGCCTTGCAGGGGCGATATCCGCCGGTATTTTGATCTATGTCCGCTACAAGCTGTTTGATATCACGATGATTCTCAACGGTGCCCTTGGCGGATTGGTTGCGGTTACGGCAGGGGCTCATTTGTTTAGTCTTTATGACGCATTGGCGGTAGGGTTTATCGGCGGTCTTTTGGTGGTTGTTGCCATTCCGTTGTTTGATAAAGTGCGTATTGATGATCCGGTCGGGGCATTGTCGGTTCATTTGGTCAACGGTATTTGGGGAACATTGGCCGTCGGGATTTTCGCGAGTGATGCAGCTAAAAATATAACTTTTATGAATCAGCTCAAAGGGGTTGCAGAAATCGCCGTTTTTGTATTTACTCTCTCTTACGTTATGATTTATCTTATCAATAAAGTGTTTCCTTTCCGTGCAACCGATGAGGAACAACAGCAGGGGCTTGATGTCAGCGAATGCGGACTTGAAGCGTATCCCGAATTTAAAAGGGCTATATGATTTAACACGCCATCGGAACACGTCCCGATTGGCTACGCTAACGCTGAGTTTCGCTCGGCGCGATGCCCACGCGCAGAATCCGCGCTTAATTTAAACCTTCTTAACACTGTTGTAACACTTCTTCACTATTCTTCTGGATGGGGCTTGTGCCCCATAAAAGACTCTTTTAACCACCTCGTTGTATAATTTGTTAATGTTGATTGAAAAGGGAAACTATGTCTATTTATCGTGAATATGATATCCGTGGAATTTATGAAAAAGAGTTGAATGAAGAGACGATTACCCGTTTGGGGTATGCTTTAGCCGATGAGATGAGAGCGTTCGGCGAGTACGTTGCGGTAGGATATGATGCACGCTCGCATTCCCCGATTCTTTTTGAATATTTGACTGCCGGACTCAATGCGGGAGGGATGAAGGTGCTCGGAATGGGGATGGTTCCGACTCCCGTCAACTATTTTTGCAACTATCAGGATTTTGGCGGAAAAACAGCCTGCGCTTCGGTAATGATTACCGGTTCTCACAACCCAAGCGAATATAACGGTTTTAAAATCACGATTAACAAGCTCCCTTTTTTCGGCGAATCTATTTATGCCCTCGGTCGTAAAATTGAGACATTGCCGTTTCCTCCGAAAGTGGAGCGTCATGTTACTGAGATCGATGCACTTTCGCGCTATAAACGTTTTATGGTGGAGTCGTTCGGCCATTTGCGCGGGATGAATGAGCGGATCGTGTATGACTGCGGAAACGGGGTTGCAGGTTTGGCAATCGAAGATATTTTCAATGAGCTAGGGCTTAAAACCAAAGGGATATACGTCGATCCTGATGGAACATTCCCGAATCACCATCCTGACCCGAGTGAAGAGCATAACCTTGAGGATATCAAAAAACTTTTAACGGCAGAGGGTGATATCGCGTTTGCGTATGACGGTGATGCCGATCGTATCGCCGTATTGACCCCTAAAAACAACATCAAAGGGGACATGATGGCACTGCTGTTCGCCCTGAAGATGAAAAATCCGACCGTTATCGGCGAGGTGAAATGTTCGCAGGTAATGTACGATACTCTCCGCGCGCGCGGGGCGACGGCGGTGATGTACAAAACAGGACACTCCAATCTCAAAGTCAAAATGAAAGAGCTTCATGCGGATTTAGCGTGCGAAGTGAGCGGTCATGTCTTTTTTGCCGACCGCTATTTCGGGTATGATGATGCGATCTATGCCACGTTGCGTATGCTTGAACTGGTGAAGGAGGGGGTGGACCTCGATGCAGAGATTGCAAAACTTCCGAAAGTGTTTTCGACTGAAGAGATCAAAGTCAAAACAACGGAACAGGAGAAATTTCCTCTTATGGCAAAACTAAAAGAGTTGCTTCAAACGCCTCCCGCTTCTTTTCCTCCGATCAAAGAGATTATCGATGTTGACGGTGTTCGGGTTATTTTTGATCAAGGGTGGGGACTTGTACGGGCGAGTAATACGACACCTGTCCTCGTGACCCGTTTCGAATCGACCGATGCAGATGAAGCTAAACATTATGAAGAAGCTCTTAATGCATTGATCCAAGAAGCTAAAAATCAGTTGGAGGTGAAATAATGAAAACGGTTACATTGACAATGCCTCTGGATATGCATCTCCATCTGCGTGATGGTGAGATGTTGGAGACGGTTGCTCCGCTTACTTCCTACAGTTTTAGCGGTGCGCTCATAATGCCCAACCTTGTCCCTCCCGTAACGACGAAAGAGATGGTGAAAGAGTACAAAAAACGGATTAAACACGCGATCGGGCGGGATGATTTTGAGCCCTACATGACCCTCTTTTATCAAAACTACAGCCGTGCGTTCTTGGAAGATGTTCAGGATCATATTACGGCGATCAAAATTTACCCGAGCGGTGCTACTACCAACTCCGAGGGGGGAGTTGTCAACTTTGATATTGAACCGATGCGTGAAACACTTGAAGCGATGTCGGATCTGGGAATTGTCCTCTCGGTTCACGGCGAGACCAACGGATTTGTGATGGATCGCGAAGCAGAGTTTATGAGTGTTTACGAAAAACTGGCCATCAACTTTCCAAAACTGAAAATTATTATGGAGCACATCACCACCGCCGATGCAGTAGCGATGTTGGATAAATACGAGAATCTTTACGCCACTATTACGGTGCATCATCTCATCATTACCCTCGATGATGTGGCGGGGGGAATGCTTCGACCGCATCTGTTTTGCAAACCGATTGCCAAACGCCCCGAAGATCGTGCCGCCTTGCTCAAAGTTGCATTGGAAGCCCATCCGAAAGTGATGTTCGGTTCCGACTCCGCACCGCACCCCAAACATACGAAAGAATCCTGCGGATGCGGAGCAGGGGTATTTACCGCTCCAATCGCATTGCAGCTGTTGTGTGAGGTATTTGAAGCGCATGATAAATTGGACAATCTTCAAGTATTCGTGAGTGACAATGCCCAGCAAATTTATGGTATTTGTGCGGAATTCAAAGAGGTGGTGTTAGTGAAACACGATTTTGTCGTTCCTGATATTTACGGTACTGTCGTCCCGATGCGAGCGGGGGAAACTTTGAAGTGGTCGATAGAGCGTGTCGATTAAGATATTACTCTTGGAAGATGATTTGCTCTTTGGCGAATCTATCGCTGATGTCTTAGAAGAGGAGGGGTTTGAGGTATCCTTATGCCGTAACGGTCAAGAAGCCCTCGATGAAACCTATAAAAATCAGTTTGATCTCTATCTTCTCGATATTAATGTTCCCCTCATCGACGGTTTGTCGCTTTTAAAAGAGCTGCGCCGTGCTAATGATCTAACCCCGAGTATTTATCTGACCTCCCATCAAGAGATTGAAACGCTCTCTCAAGCCTTTGAAATCGGTGCGGACGATTACCTCAAAAAACCATTTCATACCGATGAATTACTGGTGCGTATTCATGCCCTTTTACGCCGTATCAAAGGGAAAGCACGCCATTGTGTCGGAGAGCTTTGCCTCGATGAACTTCATAAATGTGTGTTGATGGAAGGAAGAGAGATCCCGTTTTCGCTCAAAGAGTATCAGCTGATGGCATTGTTTATTCGAAATGCGGGAGAGATCGTCACCAAAGAGATGATTATGGATACGTTGTGGAACCCATCAGAGATGATTAGCGATGGGGCCATACGGGTGTACATCAACCGTCTCAAACAAGAGATAGGTTCAGAATCGATAGTCAATATACGCGGCGTAGGATATCGCCTTGTTTCGTAGCTTTACCATTGCTTTGGCATCACTTTATGTGACGACTACCGGTGTTTTGATTGCCGGAATCTATTACGTTCATCAGGTTTTAGGGGTAGAGCAGTGGGGAATCATCGCCTTGGTCTCATTGATTATTACCCTCGTGGTGGGGGGAGTTTTGGCAAAAATCGCGATTACCCCGCTGAGAGAGCATTTTGCCCATTTGGAACGCTTCTCCAAAGAGACACTGCATGAACTGAACCTCCCGATTAACACCATTACGGCGAATGTTCAAATGCTTCGTAAAACGCATAATGATGAAAAGTCTCTCAAACGTCTGGAGCGGATTGAAGCGGCGGCAGAGATGCTAAAAGAGCGTTATAACGAGCTTGATTATTTGATCAAGAAACAGACGGAACGAGAATCAATTGACTCTTTTGATCTGCGTGAACTCCTTGAAGAGCGTTTAGGATTTTTGCGTTCTCTTTATCCTACGGTCGTTTGGAATTTGGAGATAGAACCCTATAGCGTTAAATGCGATCGGATTGGATTGGGTAAAGTGATTGATAATTTGGTGGAAAATGGGGTGAAATATTCACCTCAAATACCCCATATCACGATAAAATTACACGATCAAACTTTAAGCCTTTGCGATCAAGGCGCCGGAATGGATGAGATCACGCTTATGCGCATTTATGATCGCTATTTCCAAAATGATACTACAATGCCGGGATATGGAATCGGTTTAAGTCTGGTCAAGCGCTATTGCGATCGTCATCATATAGTGTTGAATGTTGCTTCTCGTGTTGGAGAGGGAACCTGCGTCAAATTAGAATTTAAAAAAGGGGAATAACGAATGGAAAACAGCAGTTGGCTGGAATTTGCACAAACGGCAGTGGATTACGGGATTATCGGGATTTTGGTGGTTATGAGTATTGTCTCATTATGGCTTTTTATCGAAAGAATGATGGCATACGGTTCGGTTCGTATCGGTGATTATGAGACGAAAGAGGAATTGGAACTTGATTTGGGCAACAATGTTTCTACGATTGCAACAATCGGTTCAAATGCACCGTATGTTGGATTGCTTGGGACGGTTTTAGGGATTATGATTACATTTTACACCCTCGGTGATGTAGGAGCCGTTGATCCGAAGAAAATTATGACCGGGCTGGCTCTGGCGCTTAAAGCGACGGCAATGGGTCTGGTGGTCGCCATTCCGGCTATCGTGTTTTACAATATTTTACTCCGTAAAATGGAACGTCTTATCACACTATGGGAAATCGATGCCCATAAAAAACAAGGGTAAGTCATGAAAATGAAACGGATCGATACGATCAACGTTATTCCGTTTATCGACATTATGCTCGTGTTGCTTGTTATGGTACTCACTACGGCGACGTTTATTAAGACAGGATTGATTCCCGTCGATCTCCCTGAGGCCAAAGGATCTGCGGCAGAGCATAAGCCGAGTGAGCTGAAACTCACCATCCAAAAAGACGGAACACTGATGTTGGGGGAAGAGAAAACACCGATCACGTTAGCCGATTTTGAACAGCGTGTCGTTGAGGGAGGAAAAGAGATGACGGTTGTTCTTTACAGCGATAAAGAGGCGGCATTTCAAAACTTTGTGGGTGTTATGGATGTGTTGAAACGTCTCGGACATGAACAACTTTATATCGTCACCGATAAGCAGAAATAGTGATGCATCAGATCAGTAACTACGTATATGCACGAGATGAGTTACTGGGGTGGGATATTCCCACTGCGCGGCTTCCCAATCCGTACCATGATTTTCCCTATATGGTTCTTGAGGGGGTTCTCAGTCCGGCCGAATGCCGAGCGATAACCGCGCATACGCTATCGGATAATGAGGCGGTGCAGGCAGAACTACGCGGACGTTCACTCGATACCGCTATTCGTAAAACCGATATTCATACGCTAAGCCCAGAACACCGAGAAATCTATGATCGCCGTTTTGAAGCGGTGAGAGGAGAGATTGAAACATTTTTTGCCCTTTCTCTCGCCAAAGCAACCGATGTGCAGGTTCTAGGCTATGAGAGCGGGTCGTTTTATCTCAAGCATTCCGATGATGCAAGCGAATTGCGTGACCGTGATGGGAATGTTATCGGGTATCGCACCGTCGCCCCTGAGCGCAAACTCACTACCGTCCTCTTTACGACCTCCTATACTCCTCACCCGACGGATCAAGATCACTTCAGCGGAGGAGAATTGCTCTTCAACTATCTGTGTGACGAGAACGGCAATACGATTACCCTCCGTCCGGAAGCAGGGGATATGGTCGTATTTCTGAGTAATCCCTATTTCTCTCACGAAGTGCTTAGTGTCAAAGAAGGGTTTCGCCTTTCTCTCGTTCAATGGCATGATTGCTTTTAATCAGCTATAATTTCGCATCTTTTTTTGAGGGCGAAACTATGCGCTACTTTTACAGCTCGTTTGCAATCATGCTTTTAGGGCTGATTGCAGCATATTATCTCGGTGGACTTGCCGCTATTTACATCACCTTTCTTCTGATTGTTCTTGAAATCTCTCTTTCGTTTGATAATGCGGTGGTTAATGCCAAGGTACTTGAAACGATGGACCCGATTTGGCAGAAACGCTTTATTGTTTTCGGTATTCCGATTGCAGTTTTTGGGATGCGTTTAATATTTCCGCTTGCGATTGTTTCGATTGTAACGGGCATGGGATTGCTGGAAACATTGCAAGTGGCGATGGATCAACCCGCAGAGTATGAAAAAGTGCTCAAAGCGACTGAATCGACGATTTTCGCGTTCGGTGGAGCCTTTTTGCTGATGGTCTTTTTGGACTTTTTCTTTGGGGAACATGATGTCAAATGGGTGAAGTTTGTTGAAGGTTCCAAAACGATGGAACATTTTTCAGGCGTTGCCAATATCGAGTTGATTACTGCAATTATGGTGGGGATCGCTTTGGGGCATATCACTCAGGATTTCGGAGTTGTTTTGGCATTTATGTACGGAGTCTTGCTTCACTCATTGCTCGGGATGCTGGACCATTTCCTCTCATCCGATACGGTTAAAAGCGGGATCGCCGGATTTATTTATCTCGAAGTTCTCGATGCGAGTTTCAGTTTTGACGGTGTTATCGGGGCGTTTGCATTGACCAGTAATATCTTTATTATCATGATCGGTTTGGGTGTGGGAGCGATGTTTGTACGGAGTATCACCCTTTATTTCGTTGAGCATAAAACCCTCTCACATTTCCGTTATCTCGAACACGGTGCCCATTATGCAATCGGGATTTTGGCGATTATCATGTTGATGAAAATTACCACTCATATCAGTGAGATGGTGACGGGGACTATCGGTATCGGATTGATCTTGATCGCGTTTCTTCACTCGCTGTGGGAAAATAAAAAGGCCAATGAGATCGTTTAATTTTAAATGCCGTCTTATTTGACGGTATTTTCTCCTTTTTTCTTCATGTTATAATATTTCAGAACCCCGTATAAACTAATCATCATCCATGTTGCTTCCATTAAAAACGACGCGAGATTCCAGTCATACAGCAGTGAGATGATGATCAGCAATGCCCCTAGAGAATTCAAAACCGAGAAGCTTAAATCTTTTGCATCCATTTTTTCGAGTTGCAAAAGCATGTAGGCAACAATGATGACAAAGACGCCGAGTATTCCGATGAGGTCGGTTAGGGATAATTGCATAGGGTATGTTCCGTTGAGTGTTTAGTGAAGAAGTGTATCGAAGAAGGGTTAAAAAAAAAGGGTTTCAGACCTAAAAACGCCCGTTTAGGACGTTTTTTATGGTCTTTACATCATGCCGGGCATTCCACCCATACCGCCCATATCAGGCATTGCAGGTTTGTCTTCTTTGATCTCGTGAATCGTTGCTTCAGTTGTGAGAAGCATACTTGATACCGACGTTGCGTTGGTCAATGCGACACGCTCAACCTTGAGAGGATCGATGATTCCCGCTTCGTACATATCGACGTATTCACCCGTTGCCGCGTTGAATCCGATGTTTTCATTCGTTGCAGAGACGATAGTGTTGACAACAACACCCGCATCGTATCCCGCATTTTCAGCGATTTGTTTCACCGGAGCGGTGATTGCGCGGAGGATGATCTCCCAACCGATTTTTTGATCGCCGGTAAGGTCGTGTTTTACTTTTGCCGCCGCACGGATCAATGCCGCACCGCCGCCGATAACGATCCCCTCTTCAACAGCTGCTTTGGTTGCTGAGAGTGCATCATCTACACGGTCTTTTTTCTCTTTCATTTCGGTTTCCGTCGCTGCTCCGACTTTGATAACCGCAACACCGCCTGCGAGTTTCGCAAGACGCTCTTGAAGTTTCTCTTTGTCGTATTCGCTCGTAGTCGCTTCGATTTGGGTACGGATCTCTTTGATACGTGAGTTAACCGCATCTTTGTCACCTGCTCCATCAACGATCGTGGTGTTGTCTTTGCTGATTACCACGCGAGAGGCTTGACCCAAATCAGCTACCGTCGCGCTATCGAGTGTTCGTCCGATCTCTTCGCTGATGAGTTGTGCACGAGTGAGCACCGCGATATCCTGGAGCATCGCTTTACGGCGATCACCGAATCCCGGAGCTTTAACGGCAGTGATGTTCAAAACACCGCGAAGTTTGTTGACGACCAACGTTGCCAACGCTTCACCTTCAACATCTTCTGCGATGATGAGAAGCGGGCGTGAACTTTTTTGAACTTGCTCCAACACAGGGAGAAGGTCTTTGAGGTTCGAGATTTTTTGATCGAACAAAAGGATAAACGGATGATCCAATTCAACGGTCATTTTTTCCGAGTTGTTGATGAAATACGGGCTGAGGTAACCACGGTCGAATTGCATCCCCTCTACCACGTCGAGTTCGTCATTGATCCCTTTAGCTTCTTCAACCGTGATAACACCGTCACGGCCTACTTTATCCATCGCTTCCGCGATCATTGCACCGATACGCTCATCGGAGTTTGCCGAGATGGTTGCGACTTGCGCGATCTCTTTTTTATCGTTGATGATACGTGAAGCCGCTTTGAGCTCTGCCAAGATCGCTTCGGTCGCTTTGTCCATACCCCGTTTAACTTCGATCGGATTAGCCCCCGCTGTGATGTTTCGAAGACCCTCTTTGAAAATAGAGTTGGCTAGGATAGTTGCCGTAGTGGTACCGTCACCCGCTTCGTCCGCCGTGTTAGAAGCAACCTCTTTAACGAGTTGCGCTCCCATGTTTTCAAGCGGGTCTTTGAGTTCTACCTCTTTGGCAACCGATACACCGTCTTTGGTGATAAGCGGTGCGCCGTAGCTGCGTTGGATAAGGACATTACGACCGCGCGGCCCCATGGTTACTTTGACCGCATCGGTCAGTTTTTGTACTCCGGCGGCTAATTTATTGCGTGCGTCATCTGAATAGTGAATTTCTTTTGCCATAGTAGTTTCCTTTATTTAATAATGCCGAGTAAATCGCTTGTTGCAATCACTAAGTAAGCTTTTCCCTCTAGTGTCAATTCTGTACCGGCGTATTTACCGAAAACGACAACATTCCCTATCTCTACATTACTTACTTTCTCGCTCACAGCTATAACAGTTCCTTGTGAGGGTTTCTCTTTTGCATTGTCAGGAATAATGATACCTGATGCGGTTGTGGTTGCTTCTTCAAGACGTTGAACCAATACCCGTTTTCCAAGTGGTTGAAAATTCATTGTGTTTCCTTTATATGATGTGAAATTTTTATGTGCGGGATTGTACATGAGTTTGGGTTAATTCGTCTTTATGACTCAATAATAATGAGTTATATTATATAGGGTAAAGTATGAGATCCAAGGATAAATTGAAATTTTAGATTATCTTTTAGCTTTTAATAAGCAATGGTTCACTATAATTCCGGTCTTTCCAAAAGATGGCTGGGTAGCTCAGCTGGTTAGAGCGCTGGTCTCATAAGCCGGAGGTCGGGGGTTCGAGTCCCCCCCCCGCCACCATCTTCATAAATATTTCCTCCAACAAAACATCGACTTATCCTAAGTAGCTTTCCTAAGCTGTACCTATGTTATAATCATTCAAAAGCCATTCTTAAAGAGATACAATGAATATGGTGTTAGCACTTGTTTTGTTACCGATTATTGCCGCATTTTTAGTGTTATTAGTCCCCTTCGGGCGTGCTCAGTATGCCGTGAGCGGAGCAGTTTTGGCCTTACTCAGCGGTGTCGCTTTTGCCCTGTATAACTCTTTTGGTATTTTTACCTTTCAACTTTCCCCTATTATGAACATTATGATTGTTGCCGCCGATGTTGTACTGCTGCTATTTTTCCTCTATCAAGGTAAAGTCTTCAATCATCCCAAAGTGATGGCTCTTGCTGCAGTGCAGCTGGTGCTGTACGGATATATCGAGTCTATTGTCCCTGCGGCGGGGACGGCTGAGATTGTGGTGGATGAACTCTCAAAGTTTATGTTTTTGATTATCAACGGAGTAGGGGGGATTATCGTCCTCTACTCCGTGAAATACATGGAGGATGAACCGACGTCACCGCTTAAAAAACGGTTGTTTATCGGTGCATTGCTCGTTTTTCTTTCGGTGATGAATTTGATCGTTGTTGCTAACTCGATCCTCCTTTTCTTTTTCCTTTTTGAGATGACGACGCTGGCTTCTTATCTTTTGATCGCCTTTAGGGACGATGAGGTGAGCCGTGCCAATGCGCTCAAAGCCCTTTGGATGAATCAGATTGGCGGAGTGGTAATTTTGGTGGGGGCATTGATCGCCATCATTGGATTTAAGACGGTGATGTTCGATACGCTGTTGCAAAGTTCGGGAGGGATGGTATTGTTTTCCATCGCACTCCTTTCTATGGCGGCGCTCGTGAAGGGGGCCTCGATCCCGTTCGAGGGGTGGCTGCTCGGGGCGATGGTGGCACCGACTCCTGTGAGTGCGATGCTCCATTCGGCGACGATGGTTAAAATCGCCCCCTATCTGATCCTGAAACTTTCTCCCGCATTGGCCGTGAGTATGGTCGGGGGGATGATTTCGATCATCGGAGCGCTGGTGTTTGTTGCCGCGTCGTATTTGGCACTCTCTCGCTCAGTTCTCAAAGAGATTTTGGGATACTCTACCGTGGCACTGCTGGGGCTTATGATGGCATTGGCGGCAATCGGGAGCGAAGAGAGTATTAATTTGGCGATGGCATTGATGCTCTTTCATGCCCTCTCAAAAGCGTTGCTTTTCCTCTCTGCTGGGGTGTTGGAACGGGTGCATCATGCTAAAAATATTGAGGAGATGAAAGGGATGGTGAGCCGTTCTCCCAAAACGGTCGGATTTATCCTCTTTGGCTTTGTCTCTTTGACACTGCCTCCGTTTGGTCTTTTTATGGGGAAACTTTTTGCGATCAGTTCGGTGGCGTCGCTGCTCAAAGAACACCCTTCCAATCTCATTATTCTCCTGGCCCTGATCGTCGGAAGCGCGTTGATGGTGCTTCTCTATTTTAAAGTCGCATCGGCACTTCTATCTGCTCCTTGCGATGTGGAAGTTTCTCCGGCAATTGTGATCCCCAACGGTTTTAATGTCCCGTTGGTGTTGTTGAGCGTTTTTATTGTGATCGGGGCTCTCGGATACATTATGATGCAGCACAACATCTTCGTCGTGATGTTGGCATTGCCGATGGTCTTTGTGTTTGCGCTACCCGCGATTGTTCGGCGTATGGATCGGTATGATCGTTCACAGCCCTATCATTGCGGGGAAAAAGAGCCTTTTGATGCGGCATTGGTCTATTATGCACCCTCGGAAAAAATAGAAAAAATAGTGTATTGGGGGTTTGGGTTCCTGTTTGTCGCCGTAGCGATTATCGGAGCCGTGTCGTGATCTGGGTATGGATAGCGTTGGCCCCGATTTTAGGGGGATTGGCGTATGGAGGAGAGCGGGTGTTGCGTGCTCGGATGCAGCGGCGCCAGGGGCCGCCGATCTTGCAGCCGTTTTACGATATGTTTAAACTTCTCGATAAGCGGACGCTGATCGTCCATGCTCCCCATGCCCTCCTTGCCCTCGCCCATTTTTTTGTCTTATGGTTCAGCATCGCCGCCATCTTTTTGGGATGGAATCTCCTCTACATCATTTTTCTCCACCTTTTTGCCCAGATCCTCCTCATTTTGGCGGGGTACAGTGTCCGCTCCGTCTATTCGCATCTCGGATCAAACCGTGAACTGCTGATGGTGGTGGCGTATGAGCCGATACTGATTTTGGTCGCGGTCGGTTTGTATCTCGTGAGCGGTAGTTTTGAGATTGCCGAGATTTTAACAAGAGATCATTATCTTCTTCAGCTCCCATTGCTTTTTATCGCGTTGGTGATGATTGTCCCGATCAAGGTTAAAAAGTCGCCGTTTGATGTTGGTGAAGCCCATCAGGAGATTGTCGGGGGAGTCGAGATCGAGTACAGCGGCGTTTTTTACGAGTTTTTATATATGTCCCGATTTCTCGAATATATTTTTATCTACAGCTTTGTTTACCTTTTCGGAGGGGAGTCGCATTGGATCGGTGCGGTTTTGGTCGCGGGAGTATTTTTGCTCGTCAATCTCGTCGATAACGCGACCGCCCGTGTCCGCGCTTCTCATATGGTTAAAATCATCTATAGCGTGGCGATGTCTCTTGCTGTTCTAAATCTTTTGGGGATTCTTCTATGAAGTTTTTTACCCCGTTTCGTAAAAAATCTCCGTGGGTTTTACACTACAATGCGGGAAGCTGTAACGGCTGTGATATCGAGATTCTTGCGGCACTGGGGCCGAAGTTCGATTTGGAGCGTTTCGGGGTGATTAACACGGGAAATCCAAAGCAGTCCGATATCTTTTTGGTGACAGGGCCTGTCACCTATCGCTCACGTGAGCGTCTTGTCGAGCTTTACTCCCAAATCCCTGAACCCAAAGTGGTCGTGGCGGTCGGATCGTGTACAACGACGGGGGGTGTGTTTCGGGGGATGTACAACGTCGAGGATGGGATCGACCGATATATCCCCGTCGATGTGTATGTACCCGGATGCGCTTCTTCTCCGCAACTCATTATCGATGCATTGGTCAAAGGGCTCGAAATTCTCGAAGCGAAAAGCAAAGCAATCGAGAAACCGTTTAAACTCTTCGGCGCTATCGAGATGATCGGAAATAAACTCAGCCGCCTGGGCATGGCGACAAAGGTGGAACAGCATGAGAAAAATTGAAACCACATTAGATACGTTATTGAACGATATCGGAGCGTTTTATGTTCCAAAACAATGGCATTTTTTGAGTGTCAACGGAATCGATTTGGGTGAGGGGAAGATAGAGTTGCAATGGATTTTCTCACAATACGGGGTAAAAGATGAGATAGTGATCTATTACGCCCTCAGTGACTACGAAACTGCTGTCCCCTCGATTGTCAGTTTGATCCCCTCTGCGATTATGGGGGAGAGGGAGATTGTCGATATGTTCGGGCTGAGTGTCGATGGGGCGGAGAGAGGGCTTTATCTTGATGAGGACTCCATGGCACACCCGCTAAGGGGCGAATCATGAAAAAAACGATCCAAATCCCTCTGGGGTCACAGCATATCTCTCTATTGGAGCCGATACGGTTTAAATTTGAGTGCGAGAATGAAAAGATTATCGGGGTTGATGCCGATGTCGGATTTGTCCATCGCGGGGTAGAACTGGCGTGTACCCGTAGTTTTGAGTTTAAACAGGTGGGATATGTCGTCGCCCGTGTCTGTGGACTTTGCGCTATCACCCATTCCCTCTCGTATACGCTGGCGGTCGAAAAACTGCTGGGGTACGAGGCCAATGATCGGATCAAATATTTGCGGATGCTGATGGTAGAGCTGGATCGTATCCACTCCCACATGCTCTGTCTCGCCCACACGGCGGAAAATGCGGGATTTGAAGCCCTTTTTATGCAGATCATGGGAGATCGGGAACTGGTTATGGATGTTCAAGAAGCAATCAGCGGCAACCGTGTCCAGTTTGATTATATCTCAATCGGCGGGGTGAACCGTGATTTAACCCCTGAACTGAGTGCATTGATCCATAAAAATTTGAACACTCTTTCTGAAAAAATTGATGCTCTACTCGGGTTGTTTGATAATAATTGGTCATTGTCCCTTAAATACAAAGGCTTAGGCGTGCTGAGCTTGGAGGATGCCTACACTTACAATGCATTGGGGCCGTTGGCACGAGCGGCGGGATTGGCAACCGATGTCCGCGCCGAGACGAGCGATTTTCCTTATGAGGCATTGGGCTATACGATGATCCTCGAATCTACGGGGGACATCCATGCCCGTAACTTCGTCCGTCTTCGGGAGATTCAAAACTCTATAGCAATGTGCCGTAATATTGTTGATAACCTCCCGCTCGGAGAGATACAGGAGAAGGCAAAAGGGAAACCGAACGGCGAAGCGGTCGTCCGTGTCGAAGCACCGCGCGGAGAGCTTTTCTATCTGGTTCGAGGGAACGGACAGAATATGCTGGAGAGAGTTCGGATCAAGACTCCGACCTTTTCGGCGATTCCTGCAATGATGGAAGTGTTTAAGGGCGCAGAGTATGCCGATGCACCGGCGATTCTCGCCTCATTTGATCCGTGTATGTCCTGTACGGCGAAGTAGGAGAGATTATGTTACGCTCTATGCTCGAAGCGTTTAAAAACCTTTTCAAACCGGTACGTACAATTCAGTACCCCGCAGAAGATATCGTTTTGCCGAACGGCTATCGGGGGTTGATCGAATATGGGATAGATGAGTGCATCTTTTGTGATAAATGCGAAAAAGTATGTCCTCCCGGGGCAATTTTGTTTTATCAGCATGAAGGCGGAGAGAAAGAGTACCGCTATAACCCGTGGCTCTGTATCTACTGCGGTGAATGTGTCCGTGCCTGCCCGAAACCTGAGGAAGCGTTGTGGCAAAGTGAGACGAAACAGCGCAGCGCCGTAAAAGAAGACGGTGCGAACGAGGGGTGGTTTGTCTACGAAGATGCGTGTAAAAAAAGCCGCCAAAGGTATGTGGAAGCGAAAAAAGCCGATAAAATCCAAAACAAGAGTGAGGAGTAGATCATGCGCATCGTTATTGTCGGAGGCGGGATTGCCGCTGTTTATATCGCCAATTCTCTTATGGAACAATCGAATGAATGGGAGGTGGTCATTGTTTCGGATGAGGAACACCCTCCGTATGATCGTATCCATTTGTGTAAACTGGTCGATGATTGCAACTGTAACGATTCCATCGAATTGGAACTGCACTCGAAAGTACGGTTGGAACTGAACCAAAAGATCGTATCTCTCGATCCGCAGAATAAGCGTGTTTTCAGTGAGCATGCCGCATTTCATTACGACAAGCTGATCATCGCGACAGGATCGGTTCCCAAAACCCTTTTTAACATCACCGGTATTGAGAATGCGGCGACGTTCCGAAGTCAGAAGGATTGCGAAGTGATCGCGCAGGGGATGGTCGGTAAAAATGTGATTATCGTCGGAGCGGGACCGATTGCTCTCGAACTGCTCGATACCCTGATGCGCAGCGATACCCCGAAGAGCATTACGCTGCTGGTGCGTAAAAACTATCTCTACTCCGAGGTGATCAGCCGTGAGGGATTAGAACTGATACGGGGGATTTTCGAAGCCGATCCGCGTGTACGCATCCGATTTAAAGATCAAATCGTGGATAAAGAGGTGAGAGGTAATACGATTACCAAAGTATTGACGACACAAGGAGAAATTGATAATCCGTTTATTATTTTCGGTGTCGGGATCGATCCCAATATTGCCTTTGCACGTGAGGCGCTTGAGTGTGATCGGGGAGTTTTGGTCGATGAGAGGATGCGTACATCGGTAGAGGATATCTATTGTGTGGGAGAAGCGGCGCAGCTCCGTGCGGGGGGATTTATCGCCGGACGGGTCAAAGAATGCACCCTTCAAGCAGATGTAGCGATTGAGCATCTGCTTGGGGATGCAAACACATCGTTTAAAGAAGAGGTTTCGATCGATGGGCTCAAAGTGGGATCGTTCTTGTTCGCCGACGTTACCGCAACCGATTTTGATCCGAATGATCATGAGAACGAAACGATTTTGATCACACACGGAGATCGGATCGATCAGTATATCGTCAATAATGACAGGCTAAAACGGTTTATCGGGATCAATACCAATATCGATCTGTTAGCTTTGAAACGGCTGATGGAGAAGGATGAACCGATCGATGCGGCGTATCTCTACTCGAATCGTCTGATGTCCGAATATGGGAGACTTGTATGCAGCTGTGAGGGGGTGCATGAGCAGGAATTGGTCGATATCATCAAAGAGAATGCGGTGACATCGTTTGCGGAACTCAAAGAGCACACCAAAGCGGGACGTACCTGCGGGCGGTGCAAACAGGATGTCTGTGCGATCATCAATGCAACTCCGGTTGATCCCGCTGAAGCAGGTCGGTTACGTGAAGAGCGCGAAGCACTTAAAACAGCGCATGAACTCGAGATTGTCCAAGCGCGGATCGATAAATACAACCGTATCCACCCTAAAAATCATTTAAGTGCCGAAAATTTGCAGGAAGCGCTTGAAACATTTGAGATGGGTAAAGAGTTCAATCGCTGGGTTTCGATGATTACCGCCTCGATGCATCTGCATCCGAAGTTTGAGGAAGGGGTTAAAGGGGCGGTGATGCAATTGAATAAAATACCGATTATTTGGCTGGAACTTGCCGATTGTTCGGGAAATTCGGAAGGATTTATCAAATCAGCGCATCCGAGTGTCGATGATTTGATCCTCAAATACATTTCGCTCGATTATCATGAACTGCTGATGGCAGGATCGGGAGATCAATCTGAAGCGGCGTTGGATCGAATTATTCGGGAGGATGCGGGAAAATACCTCCTGATCGTGGAGGGTGCCGTGCCGATGGGGCTGGAGGGGAAATTCTTGCGGATCGGCCCTAAGGGGGAGACAGGGGTAGATTTACTTCGCCGTGTCGCCCAAAAAGCGGTGGCGGTGATGGCAGTAGGCTCATGCGCTCTTGATGGGGGGGTGGTTGCGGCTGCTCCCAATCCTACCGGAGCGGTAGGTGTCTCTGAAGCACTGGGTCGCGAGGATATTATCAACCTTCCGGGATGTCCTGTCAATCCCATTAATATCGTAGGGACATTGCTTCATTATATTATGTTCGAAGAGTTTCCGAAGCTTGATAGTAAAAACCGTCCCGAATGGGCGTACGGTTTCCGTGTCCATGATAACTGCGAACGCCGAGGGCACTACGATGCCGATGAGTTTGTCCGTGAATGGGGGGATGAGGGGGCGAAGAAGGGGTGGTGCCTTTTTGAAATGGGATGCAAAGGCCCCTACGCCGATCTCAACTGCTCGCTGGTGAAGTTCAATGAGGGGACCAGCTGGCCGGTACAGGCGGGACATGGATGTTTCGCGTGCGGTCAGGGTAAAATCGCGTTTGACAGCTACGCCAATAATCGTAAGTTACCGGAGGGTGAACATGAGCACTAAAAAAATTGTTATTGACCCGATTACCCGTATCGAGGGGCATCTACGGATCGAAGTAGAGATCGACGAGAATAACGTTGTTACGGAAGCGTGGGCTTCGGGTCAGCTTTTTCGGGGGATCGAGACGATTTTAAAAGGGCGTGATCCGCGCGATGCGGGATTGATCGCTCAGCGTATCTGCGGGGTATGTACGAATGTCCATTACCGTGCCTCAATCAGTGCGGTGGAAGCGGCATATGGCATTGAAATACCGCAAAATGCCGAGATCATCCGTAATCTGGTGACACTTTCTTTGTTTGTTCAAGATCATATTGTCCATTATTATCATCTCCATTCGCTAGATTTTGTCGATATCACAGGGGCGCTTAGGGCAGATTGCACGCAAGCTTCCGAGGATGCTGAGAGCTGGTGTGAACACCCTTATCGCAACTCTGACGGTCATCTCGAAGCGATCAAAGAGAAGCTGGAGGGGTTTGTTAAAGTGGGGCGGCTTGGGCTGTTTGCCAACGGTTACTGGGGACATGACGCCTATCGTCTCTCTCCGGAAGAGAATTTTGTTCATATGAACCAC
>Ga0074197_1000135_pt1 | contig 113654 bp, 85 predicted proteins | sample EPASupsiteSAE305_FD_64526 | JGI IMG/M metagenome (GOLD analysis project Ga0074197, IMG submission 64526) | Bioremediated contaminated groundwater microbial communities from EPA Superfund site, New Mexico - SAE3-05 reassembly with SPADES | ecosystem: Environmental > Aquatic > Deep subsurface >... | reverse complement strand
ATCCGGAGTTATACAAGGAAATTTCTGATGACATCATCCGGTTTAACCGCATAGGACTTACTGATGCTGATTTGCACCGCGATGACCTGCTGAAAATGATCTTCAGGAAAACTGAAAACCCTGCTGATTTTTCTTCTTACCTTCTGGAATTGTTACAGTTTATTCATACTGACATGGGTACCGACAATGCGGGCGTACTCATTGAAAAGGAATTTATTTTCAGGATCTACACCGGACTAAACCGGCTGAATGACCTGATTGTTGAGAATAATATTGCTTTTGACGATATCAGTCTGTATTACCAATGGGTACGTAAAATTATTTCGGGAATTAAAGTCCCGTTCACCGGCGAACCTCTGAAAGGTCTGCAAATTATGGGGATTCTTGAAACCCGTTTGCTTGATTTCGACCGCATCATCATGGTTTCAATGAATGAGGGTGTTATGCCTGTCTCGGGCAGCGCCAGCTCATTTATCCCGTATAACCTGAGAAAAGGATTCGGAATGCCCACCATCGAAGAAATGGATGCCATTTATGCCTATTATTTTTACCGGGCTGTTCAACGGGCTCAGAATATTCATCTTATTTATAATACAAGCCGCGACAGCAAACAAACAGGCGAGATGAGCCGCTACCTGTATCAGCTCAAATATGAAACGGATTTGCCCATCGCTGAGAAAAAAGTGGTGTACAACCTGTTGAGTGGAAGAAAAAAGCCAGTCACCATCAAAAAAACAGGTGATGTCTTTAACAAACTTATGGAGTTTGCCCGCCAGGGTTCGGGAAAATACATTTCGCCCTCGGCGCTGAACAGTTATATTGACTGCAGTCTGAAGTTCTATTTCAGACAGATTGCCGAAATATATGAACCTGATGAGGTTACGGAAGAAATAGACGGAGCTGTTTTTGGCAATATCTTTCATGAAGCCATGCAGATATTGTACACTCCTTTTATCGGAAAAACCGTAAACGCAGTTGATCTGGAAAAAATATTGCTCGAGGACAAGATGCTGGATGCAGTCCTGAAAAAGTCTTTTAAAAACATCATGCTGAAAAAGCCTGATGAGAAAGGTGAATTTGAGATCGAGGGAAGAAATAAGCTGATATTCAATGTTCTGAAAAAGTATATCAAAGGAATGCTCCGCATTGACCTGAATCATGCGCCGTTTGATCTGGTATCGCTGGAGGAGAAATACCGTGGAAAATTTGAAATTGAGGTAAATGGCGAAAAAATAACCCCCAATCTCTATGGTAAAACCGACAGAATTGACAGCAGGGAAGGGATAGTTCGAATAATTGACTATAAAACCGGAGGTGATTCAAACAGTTTCAAATCGATTGACGAAATGTTTGATTCCTCTGTTAAAAAGAGGCCGGGAGCGGTTTTACAGACGTTCCTTTACTGCGAGAATTTCATCAGCGCCACCAGTTGTACGGATGTTATTCTTCCCCAGGTATTCAAAATTAAAACGGTGTATTCGGATAAGTTTGAGCCCGGATTGAAATATTCTCCAAAAAAAGGCACTTATATTCCGGTCGGCAATTACAATGAGTACCGCAATGACTTTCGCAATGCAGTATGCAATACACTGAAAAATATTTTTGACCGGGGTATAGATTTTTCGCAGACAGAAATAATCGAGAAATGCGAAAAATGCCCTTACTCCGGAATTTGTTTCTGATTATGGCATTACGGCTCATTTTTTTATCTTTGCATAATGGAAAACAAGCGCATACACAGGTTTTTGCCTGGAACGAAAAAGGAAATTGAACAGCTGGGCTGGGAGCAGGCCGATGTTATTCTGTTTACCGGCGACGCGTATGTTGACCATCCATCATTTGGTACTTCAGTAATAGGCCGGGTTCTTGAAAGCAAAGGATATAAGGTTGCACTTGTTCCTCAGCCCAACTGGCGCGATGATCTCCGCGATTTTAAAAAACTTGGAAAGCCCCGTTTGTTTTTTGGGGTTTCATCGGGTTGCATGGACAGCATGGTCAATCACTATACTGCCAACAAACGCCTGCGATCGAATGATGCTTATACGCCGGGTGCCAGGGCAGGCATGCGCCCCGACAACGCAGTGGTAACATACAGCCGCATCCTGAAAAAACTTTTTCCCGAAGTCCCTTTGGTGATCGGAGGGATAGAGGCTTCACTAAGAAGATATTCTCATTATGATTACTGGTCTGATTCGGTAAAACCATCAATTCTGCTCGACAGCAAGGCAGATATTCTTGTTTACGGAATGGGTGAGCGTCCGGTGGTTGAGATTGCCGAAAAACTTGCCTCGGGAATGAGGGTGCGTGAAATTAATGTCAGCCAGACTGCCGTTGTCAGATCTGATGGTCCGGAAGATGCCATTCGTCTGAATTCACACGAAGCATGCCTGAAGGATAAAAAGTCTTATGCACAGAATTTTGCAGTTGTTGAGACAGAATCGAATAAAATGAATGCCCGCACAATAATTCAGCAGTCGGGCGATAAAACAGTAATTGTTTACCCTCCGTTTCCGGTGATGACCGAGCAGGAAATGGACAGCATCTATGATCTGCCCTACACAAGGATTCCGCATTTTAAATACAATTCCAAAGACAGGATTCCAGCCTATGAAATGATCCGCCATTCGGTAAATATTCATCGTGGTTGCTTTGGCGGATGTGGTTTTTGCACCATTTCGGCACACCAGGGAAAGTTTGTCTCCAGCAGGTCTGAAAAATCCATCCTGAAGGAAGTCCGAAAAATAGCTGAGATGCACGATTTCAGCGGATATATTTCGGATGTGGGCGGACCATCGGCCAATATGTACAAAATGGAGGGAAGGGACATTGAGATATGTGAAAAATGTAAAAGACCTTCGTGTATTTATCCGGAAATCTGTCCGAACCTAAACAGCGACCATTCAAAACTGACGGCGCTTTACGATAAAATCAGTTCACAACCAAACATTAAAAAAGCATTTGTGACAAGCGGAGTCAGGTACGACCTGCCATTGAAAACCAACAATGCGGCCTATTTGAAGAAACTCATTAAAAATCATGTTTCCGGAAGATTGAAAGTTGCTCCGGAACACACGCAGGATAAGGTTTTGAGGATTATGCGCAAGCCTTCATTTGAATATTTTTATGAGCTAAAAAAAGTATTTGATAACATTAATAAAACAGAGGGACTGAAACAACAGATCATGCCCTATTTTATCAGCAGTCATCCGGGAAGTGAAATTATTGATATGGCCGAACTGGCAATAAAAACGAAGGGGTTAGATATACAGCTTGAACAGGTTCAGGATTTTACGCCGACACCCATGACTTTGGCCACAGTTATGTATTACACCGGGCTTGATCCCTACAATCTGCAGCCGGTAAAGGTACCCCGCACATCTTTGGAAAAAACCGGTCAGCGAAAATATTTTTTCTGGTACAAACCCGAAAACAAGGATGCCATAAGACGTGAGCTCAGGGCTTTGCGGCGTGATGATTTGTTGCGGCAGTTGTAATGAATGTTTAATTCTCCCCTCTTTGATGTTATTCATTAAGATACCTTGCTTTATGAATAAATATGATTTAAGAACAAGGAACATCGATTTATGATTTTAGAAGTTAACTTCCTAATTCTTAAATCGGTGTTCCTTGTTCGATATTAATAATTACGCAGGGCAAAAGAATTAGTCAATTTCCTCAAACAAAAACACCTCCTCAATAGCCACCCCAAAAACCCTGGCAATATCATGAGCCAGTTTCAGCGAAGGGTTGTATTTGTTTTTTTCAAGAAATACAATGGTTTCCCTGCGCACATTGACTTTGCGGGCAAGATCGTCCTGAGTAAGGTTGTGGCGGGCACGCAGTTCCTTAATTATGTTATTCATTGCGAATACCCCTGAAATTAAAAAATACCCAGCACAGCGCAAAAGTTATTGCCATACCAATGATTCCGGTTCCAAGCAATTCCTCTGTGTCCATTTCAACCCTGTCCTTGATAAAAATCATGGCAACCCAGATGTAAAGTGAAATGTAATAGGAGAGGGCGGCAGTTTTCTGTACCATTTTTTTTGACATTTCATCCTCGACCGGCTCACCTCTGCGCGAACTGTTTATCCTTTTCATTCCAAAGTACACAGCGAATACCACAACCAATGCAATTACCCCAAACTGAACCAGATCCACATTGCTTAAATTATTGCTTTCGGAATAGATCAATAACCCGCAGGAAAGCAGAACTATTCCGGTTACGATTAATGTGATTGCACCTTTTTTCATAATAGGAAATTGTTAATTAAATCTAACACAAAGTTAGAAATATATAACATGAAATGCAAATGTTTTATAGTTTTTTTACCAACACAGTCAGAAAAGAATTATTGACAGGCTTAAAGGCCACCATGTCTCAGTCACAATAATCCCGACGTTAAGGTCGGAGTTATTTAATAAAGATTAAAAATCCACCTTATTAGAAGGTGGTTATGTATTAATGACATGGTCATAAAAATGTTTTTGATTTAAGAACAAGGAACACCGATTTTTGATTTATGAACTTAAAACTTCTAAAATCGAATATCGATGTTCCTTGTTCAATATTCCCCTTTTTAAAGCGTAGTTTATTAAAGTCAACGTCTCAGATGGTGTTAGTTTACAGTTGTATAATGATGTTTTTAGGCCTGAAGCTACAGGTCATTCTTCACCTCTTTCCGGTAAATAACGATTAATAATAATATAAATGGATTACTTTCTGATCAAAGTCAAATGGCCGGCTTCTTCATGTTTGTTGCCGAAATTATCATAGTAAAATACAATCCATGAATATACGCCGTTGGGAGCAATTTCGTTGTTTTTGACCTGACCATTCCAACCGACTTCAATGTCATCTGATTCAAAGATCTTTTCGCCCCAGCGGTCGTAAATCAGCATCTGGAATCCTTCTTCTGAAATTCCGGTTCCCTTAACGATGAAATAATCGTTGGCTGAATTAAAATCGGGGGTAAAGGCCTCGGGGGCATAGAATGTGTATTCGCCCGAGACTTTTATTTCAAGATATGCTGTGTCGAGGCAGCCGTGCTGACTTTCCACAATGAGTTCGACAGTATAGTCATCCACTTCGCGGTAGTCATGGGTTGGATTGATTTCTTCGGAAACACCTCCGTCGCCAAAATCCCAGAAATTGAATATATTGTCAACTGAATTGTTTTCGAAAGTAATGACAGGGTTTATCAGTGAAACAACCGGAGGATCTGCAATGAAACTTGCTATCGGTTTTGGGTATACGGTAATCATATCCTCAATTTCATAGGTCGAATAACAGCCATCGGGTGACAAGATTACCAGTGTAACATCATACAAATCATCTGAATTGAATATGTGCTGTGGATGGTCATCCAATGAAAGATTTTCAACTTCATCATCATCAAAATCCCAGTAATAGGTTTGTCCGGTTAGCGGATACAAAGCATTAAACTGAACAGTTAATGGCTGACATCCGGATTTAGTATCTGAAACAAAAGCTGCATTGGGCAATTCATAGTTTTCAACGTAAACCGAATCTGAAAGATAATTAAAATGACAGGCATCCCATACAGTTATAGTCACATATCCTGATGTGTCGGCAATGTAGGTCATGGGCAAATGACCTTCAATAGTGTCATTCATAAATACGTTGTAGGGCATACCGCCACCACCATTTATTACTCCGCTTATATAAACTGGTTCGCCCGGACAAACCGTGTCAACATTTGAATAAATGCTCAGATACAAAGGCGGATCAACAGTTACAGTCATGTGTTCGGTGTTGGAGTGGCAATTGTTGGCATCCAGGGCAAAAACCGAATACGAGGAGGTTGTAACAGGATCAATGTAGATTGTATCATTCACGGTGAAATCACTCCAGTGGAAAGTCACAGGGGGATTGCCTCCCATAACATAATGCGCATGTAAAATGGTATCCTGACCATAGCAAAGGTGGATGTCATCGGAGGCAGTAATGATAACCGGATCAGGTTCTGTAACCGAGGCAGCAGAATAAACATGACAGCCATTTTCATCGGTTACGGTAATAAAATAGGTTCCGGCATAAAGCATATCAATGTCTTCGATCAGATGGCCGTTATTCCAGATATATGAATAAGGAGGTGTTCCGCCGTTTACAGTCACATCAATAGCTCCGTCATGTCCGCCGTAGCAAAGCACATTGGTTACATCCATATCAACTGAAAGTGGTGCGTCGGGCTGGGTTACCTCGATAGATGTGGTGAAAGTACAGTTATGGTCATCGGTAACGGTTACCTGATAATTTCCTGCAGTGAGGTTCAGGATGTTTTGAGTTGATGCTCCGTTGCTCCAGTCATAGGAGTAAGGAGGTGTTCCACCAGAGGCTTCAAGGTCAATGCTTCCGTCGTTTCCTCCAAAGCAGTTTACTGGTGTTTGAGCTAAGACTGCTGTCAGTGGCGCATCGGGCTGGGTCACGAAAATAAATGCTGTAGCGATACAGGAATTATCGTCCGTAACGGTTACTGAGTAATTTCCTCCTGCAAGTCCGCTGATATCTTCAGTCACAGCTCCATTTGACCAAATCTGGCTGTAAGGCATTGTTCCTCCGGTGATAGTCAGATCAGCCGCTCCGTCAGTTTCGCCAAAGCAGGACACATCGGTGATGTCAATATTTGCTTCAAGAAGGTCGGGCTGTGTCAGTTCAATTTCATTTTCAGTATCGCAGCCGTTGGCATCAAAAACAGTTACGCTGTAAATTCCGGCTGTCAATCCGGTCAGATCTTCAGCATGGGAGCCGTTGCTCCAGTTGAAAGTGTAAGGCGGAATGCCATCGCTGACAGTGAGGGAAACAGTCCCGTCGCTTCCTTCGAAGCAGGAAATGTCAGTTCCTGAAATTGTAGTAGTGACGTAGGTTGCGGGTTCATCAATGAATATAGAGTCGTATTTTTCGCATCCGATGGCATCGGCAATGGTAACATAATGCCAACCGGTGTAAAGATTGGTTGCTGTGGCTGTGATTGCCCCTGACGGATCCCAAAGGTAAGTGTATCCCGGAGTTCCACCTGAAACAATCGCAGTGGCTGAGCCTGTATTTTCGCCATGGCAAAGCACATCAACACCTGTAACAGTAAGGAAAATTTCGGGGTTCGAGCTGTCTGTAATGGAAGCTGATCCGGTAACACTGCACTCACCTCCATCCGTAACCGTGAGATAATATGTGCCGGCTGGCAGTCCGGTAGCCAGCTGATCCGTTGAAACCGTATCAACTCCGTCGCTCCAGGCATATTCATAAGGAGGAATTCCGCCGCTGATTACAGCTTCAAGTTCACCGGTTGATTGTCCGAAACACAAAATGTCGGTTACAATAATTTCTTCGATGGTCAGTGGCTGGTAATCGGGTTCGATGAGGTAATCGGGAATGAATGTGGTATCGGGAAAATAACCTTCAATTTCCCATGGCATAAAAATGGGCGGACCAAATAACGGAGGTCCGGCAAAAGAGCCAAGGTTAAAAGTGTCCTGAAATGCCAGGTAACTGCCCGACATAATAGGGTTTGAGGGTGTTCCCACCGAATATGAAAACTCAAGAACTTTAAGGTAAAAATCAACATCAATGGTGTCCTGAACAAGATTGGTAAGCCAAGGATCGATGGTGTGCGAAATGGTTACGGGTAATTCGGGGTAATCAAAACATGGATATTTGATGTCAACATCGTAATCTGCGCCATATGTAATGATATCGGATGATCCTTCTTCAATCATGGTTGAGGTCAGGTCGTAAACTCTGTAGTCAACAGGTACCGGAAAATCAAGTACATTCCAGACATTGGGATAATGGTTGGGTGGAATAGGAAATCCAAATATTGAATATTCCTGATTATCCACAAAAGATAAGGTTTGGTTCATGGTACTCGTGAACAAAAGCTCTGCATCAATGAGATCCCACATGGCATCAATGGTAAAATCTTCGCCGCTGAGCGGATCGGTCATGATGAAAATGGAGGTGTCGCCTTCTTCGTAATCTATCATCTGGCTGACTTGTTCAAGAGCAACAAGAGATGGAATATTCGAAAGATAATGGCACATGCACTGGATGAATTTTACAATATCCAGATTTAGATGAAGGTATTCATCGTTACCCCATGCATAGAGCCGCTGTTCGTCTTCTATCCAGTTGGTTGTTTGGATATAAGGAATATCAATACTTCCGCTGATGCCGATCAGTTCATAGAAAATGTCAGGAAATTCAATGGGCCATCCCAGAGAATCGTGAAGAAAATACACCGAGTCTATGACAGTATTTCCAAAGGCGTCGGTGTGATAGGCAACCCAGGGAATGAGGTATTCGGCGTTAGGAACATCAATTAGGAAAATATCAAAAGTATCCAGATCAATATCGACAGGTTCAATGACATTTAGTGTATCCCATTCAATATCAAAAGGATTAGAAAAATCAGAATAAATGACATCCAGATTGGCTTCAATATCAACATTGAGATAAAGACGGATAACTCCGGCTGTGGGCCAGGTCGAAAAAAGCTCCCATTTGTCCATATCCGAAGGATAAATGGTGGTGTCATGTTCGCGGTAATCCGATTCAATTGAAAACCATTCGCCGTTGCTCACGGTTCCCGGTGTCGGAAAATCCATTTCAATTTTTGTGGGATAATTGACATAGACCGAGCCGCTGTGCCACCCCGTCATCTCAAAAACAGCCATGGTATTGAAATAGGCACCGTAATCCAAAATAACTCCGACAGAATCAAAAAGACCAAAATTATACACGAATGAATAGGTGTCGCCATAAGGCCCGACTTCTATATCAAAAAGTGTGTCAATTTGATTGATGCTCCATACAGAAGATGATGGTCCCCACATTCCGACTGTATCAGATTTCCAGGGTATATCATGGGTCACAGTCACCTGAGCGGTGGAAGCCATGAAAAATAGTACAATGACAAATGTTAAGGTTGCTCTAATCATCTTTTTAAACTTTAGACCGATTTGTTAGATCGTTCGAAAAGTCTGTGTATTGACATAAGTAATAACACGTAGTAAAGATAGACTTTTTCCAGATTCGAGATGAGAAAAAATCCTTAAAAAAATGTTAAAATAATTGTGCTGGTTAAAAGTCATGATCATTATTATCAGATTCGTTAAAGATTTTGGTAAAAATTTTCAGGATAACAATGAATTCATATATTTGTAAGTTAATGGAGAAATTCAGCTGATATGTATAAGAGATTGATAATTTTAATTGTTTTATGCTCTTTTATTCATGTTCCTGTTTTAGGGGAGCAGCAATCGTTGTTTCCTTTTTTTAGAAACACAAATTTGCATAAAATTACTCAAAAGGTTATTTCAGGGAAAGAGACTGACAGTGCAAAAGTTTATGCAATACATAAATGGATAACCTCAAATATTAAATATGATTTAAAAAGATTTCAGCAATTCAATTATTCAAAGGTTCCGCTAAAAACAATTTTAAAAAAAAGAAAGGCTATATGCAGGGGATACAGTGATCTTTTTAATGAAATGTGCAGCATTGCCGGCATACCCTCAACCTCGGTTCCCGGATATGTTAAGGATATTTACTATGATCAGGGGGATGGTTTTTTTGAAGATGAACATATCTGGAATGCTGTTTATTTCAATGATAACTGGCATTTGCTTGATGCTACATGGGATTCGGGTTATGTGCAATTTGTAAAAATGACAATCATTGGCAAAATACTGTATTTTTTTTCATGGCACAGATACACGATTTTCAGATATCGACCTCACTTTGTAAGCAGTCCTTCAGAATTTTATTATTGTAAGAGCGGATACTATTACAAATCCGATCATATTCCTGCTGATCCAATTTGGCAGATGGTATCACCTCAATATTCTTTAAAGGATGCAGTGCTTGACAGTTCGTTTTATTTTTTGCTTTGTGACACAATTACGCCTTCTCCGATTAATAAGCACCTTAATAATCAGCGGCGTTTCCTTGCCTCAATGGATGAGGTTACCCGAAATATAGCCGACGGATATGTTTTTCACGATTATAATCATAAGAATCATTTTGCACCCGGCCAAAGCCATCTTTTAAAGGCTTTGAAATTTTTTCCTGATATTGACCAGAAATCGTTTGATTCATTAAAAGTTATAAATCAGTGCGACACTTTACTTGTAATGCTGCTGAAGTCGAGGTCAAATCTTGACAGCAATTTTTTTTATCTGAGTGAACAAAAGGCTCTTCTCTCCGAAAAAAATAAAATGAAGCACGAAATTATGGCAGGTCATTATAAACTTCTTTCTAAATCAACAACTAAATGTGAAACACTATTCAGGTCTGGTAAAAGTATATGCAGACAAGGCCAAAGCTCCTCAAAAAAACTGAACAGGGACAACCGGAGTAAAATTCTGGAGCTTGATCGCATTCCGTCGTACGCCAACTCAAACAATGCAAAAAAAACCAATCCGGTTGACTCAGCCAAGGCAATGGATGAAATCAGACTTTATAGGGATTCGGCTGATATTCAGGTAAAAATAATCAAAGAAAGAATAAATATCTGTGACAGTATATTTAAAAAAACAGTATCAAATTTTTACTTCTATGCAGCATACTCCAAAAAACACAGAAACGATGGCAAAGCAATTCATTTTTTAAGGCTTAGTGGGTTTGATGACCTTGATCTGAAAATCAGAATGCTAAAGGATACTTTAATAAAATATAAGTTTCCTGCCGATTCAGCCATTTTGGATTCAACAGGAAAAATACTTGTAAAAGAACTATATAAAGAGTTTCAAAAACTTAATAAGGACTTTTCCATATTGTTAAAATACAATAAGAATATTGTAAATAAATGTACAGCACTAAAGAGGTCCTGCTATTTTGAGGATTTTTCTTCGCAGGCTTACAGTGAGACACTGGATTCCTTTTCGGTTAAAGTACAACGACTTTCACCTGAAATTTCCTCTTTTTCAGGAAAATTCAGTCTGTTGGCAGATATGTGCGGTAACCTGGCAAAACTTGCCAAAAAAGAAAAAAAGGTCTATATCGAAGAAAAAACCATCGAGGATGCATTGTATATTTCAAGAGCATCATATATTATCAGGCACTTTAAATCCAGAGCACTTCATAATACTCAATATAAAAAACTATGCCGCGATCTTGAAAACATTACTCAGAAAATCAGAGGAAAGTACGATAAAAGGAAGGTGTAGACGGTAGGATGGTTGTGGGGTGATATGGTGACAAAGTTACAAGGTTACAGGTATATTTTTTATCCCATTATATTTTATTTTCAAGAATAAACGGCCTGGAAGGCCAGTTCAATTCAGTCCGGCGTGAAGCCTCGGGAAAAATAATCATGCAAATTTCAATAATTCATTAAAATCAATTTGCGAAAATCGCAAATAACCCCGGTGTGCATGCATAAAATCCAAAAAAACAGATTCTGAATACAGAATTCCTCTGTTTGTTTCAATAATCAGTAAACTTATTAATATACAAGTAAATAGCCGTTTGATATCGCATATTTGGGATTGTACTTTTACATCAGAAACGTTCACAAAAAAAATAACAAAATGAAAACTTTAAATTATAACAGTATGAAAACTCTAAATTTTAAAATCAGAATGATCATTGCAATGATGGTATTTTTTAATTCAGTATCAGTAACTGCCCAGAAAAGCAGCATTGCAGTGGTAGGTATCAGTACCACCGGAATCTTTAACGACCAGAAAACAGTTACCAACATGGTACAACTGGAACTTGAAAAAACCAACTTGTACAGTGTGCTCGACAAGTATGAAGTAAATGAAATTGTAAAAGAAAAAGGAATCGATCCCGAAGATTGCCAATCCAAATCAAAACTCATGGACGCAGGTAAAAAACTTGGCGTCAGCTTAATGTTCTCGGGAAGCGTTGAGCGCATGAATGAGAAAATTATCATTTCTTTCAGAATTCTGGATGTAAGTACTGGCGAGTATGTTAAATCGGGTGTTTTGGAATTTCTCAATCTGGAAAAAGAACTTCAGATTATGATTCGCATCTCTGTAAATGACCTGCTGGGCATTGAAAATGACCCAAATATCGTCAACATGCTCATAAATTATAACCATCCGATTGAATCGCCCAGCACCAAAGTAAAGCTAAACGGAACCAGAATGGGTATGACCTATGTTTCGGGCGATTATGGTAAAAGAATGATGGCTTCAACACGCGATGGTGGTTACAATATGTTTCCTGTTACTTCAATGTTTGGCTACCAACATGAATTGCAATACATCAGCGCCGGTAGTTTCCAGGGATTGTTTGAATTTCTGGGCACATTGAACGGACTGGAATCCGGAGCGTTTATTCCGGCCGTCACCTTCATGAACGGTTTCAGGTTTAACAACGGTGGATTTGAACTGGCCATTGGCCCGTCTTTCAGGGTAATCAAAACTGCCTATGGATATTACGATGCAACTGGAAAATGGACTCTCGAAAGTAACATGCCTGTAGGTGCCGACTATGAAATAGTTGAACAGATTGACCACCGCGGTGACTTTAAGATGTCAACCAGTCTGATTATTGCCTTCGGAAAAACCATCCGTTCAGGTTATCTCAACATCCCGGTCAATGTATATGTATCTCCGCGCAAGGAAGGCACAACCTACGGACTCTCCCTTGGCTTTAACCTGTCAAAATCACCCCGATAGTTTTGTGAGGGCAGGTCTTGTGCCTGCCCCTTTTTTAACGAAGTAAAAAAAATATACCATGAAAACAACAATAATCCTCAGCATCATCCTCAGCTTACTGACTGCAGCAGTCAGTGCACAGGATAAAATAGTCCTCAAAAACGCCAAAATAATTAAAGATGCATCCCTGCATGAGATAAAAGAAAACAACATTGTATACCTTAAAAACGGAGCGTTGCATGATTTGGCAATATCAGAAATTTCCCGCATTTTTTACAAAGGGGAAGAAATTGCTTTCGATGAAGCCGGCAAACCGGTGTATTTAAGCAAAGCCATGCCTGAGTTGGTAAAACCGCAGCAGTCACAAAACAACGAGCCGGTCAAAAAAGAAGAACTGTTAGTTTTGAGCGACAACTTCAACAACAGCAATTATTTGCTGTTCTCGCCCCTGGGATTGTTTGAGACCGATCCGGTTTTAATGGCAGGATTTGATTTTCCGGTCAACGAGAATACTTCATGCACCATTCATGCCGGTTATTGTTTCAATAATACTACAGGACTTAGTCTGCAATCCTATGGAAAATCGATAAACTACGGATATAAAATCAAAACCGAGTTTAAATTCTACAGGCCTTCAAAGAAAAATCCGAACATGCGCAAGTACAGTGGAGTGGGGTTTGGAGTGAAATTCGTCGATTATGAAAGAAACCAGTGGGTTACAGATTCAACCGGAGTAGATTTCAACGAAGAAAAAACAGTGTGCAATGCCTATGTGATTTTTGGACAGCAGTTTGTTTCAAGCGCCAACTGGGTATTTGACTTTTACCTTGGTTTTGGCTTTAGGTACAGGTACATGCAGGAACAGGAATTGAATTCGGATTATTACCTCACCGGAAATTTCAATCCCGAAAACAACAACACCTCTTTGTTTACACCTGATTTTAAATGCGGGGTGCTGGTGGGGTTTGGATGGTAGTTGATGTGCAAATTTGATGATTAATCAACGCCCATTGCAAACCGTCACTGCGAGGAACGAAGCAGTCTCACAATAAAACAGAAAAAAAACTTGAAAAATGAAAACAACAGCAAAATACACAGCAATAATAATAGGAATGATCCTGTTACTGACTTCCTGCTCTACGCAATTATCAATTCAGAAGAGAAGATATTTTTCGGGGTTTAATGTAGATTTTGTGAGTAATAATGATAAAAGGCCACAGACTTCATTAACACTTGACTCAATTAATGATAGCCCAGCAACAAACATTAAGGTTGAATCAGCTGCCAATTTGCTGGAAAAAGATAATGGAAGTGCCACCGAATTTGGAATTATGGACCAAAAAATAATTACAAAAAAGCAACAAAATACCAACCTACAAATTGCTTTAAAAAAACAAGTCGTGACAAAATTAAATACAAGAAAATTACTGCCAGAAATGAATTTGGGAAAAATAGCTTTCTCAATTAAACCACCAAAGAAAAACGACAATGATTATAACAATCAAAAGTTGGAACCTGAAGTGGAATATTTGTACATTGCCTTAGGATTACTTGTTGTTTATCTTGCAGTTGGACTGCAAGTATTAACATGGGCTAAGCTGGGAATTTTTCTTGGGATTTTATTTGTATTGACATTTATTTATAAATTGAAAAATGAAGGGAAATATTGTTCCATAGCTTACCTTATGCTTGAATCATTAATAAATGCTTTGTTTATATTGCTTTGTCTGGTAATCAGTGTCTATTGGGGACAATTAAGCGTTCTTATAAAAGCACTTTATGTCATTATCCTTTCAGTTGGATTAATCTTCTTTACTTTTATTATTCTGGCTATTTGTGGGGTTTTGGATTAAATACTTAATACTGCTTTGATGTAAGATTTTTCATTTCACTTCATGTTCTGATTACATTTTTTTATCGTCAAATTAAACAAAATGAAAACAACAGCAAAATACACAGCAATACTAATAGGAATGATCCTGTTACTGACTTCCTGCTCTACGCAGTTTTCGATTCAGAAGAGGCGGTATTCTTCGGGGTTTAATGTGGAATTGGTAAACGGAAAACAACAGAAAATTAAAAATACCGAAACAGAACCGAAACCTGAAATACAGGAATCAATTGACACAATTCAGACAGCAGATAATTCCAATATTACAGAAAATATTGAAAAGGTAGAAGAGGAATGTGGAATGGAATCGGCTGTAAATGAAATAAAAAGCATTAAAAAAATTGATGTTGAAAAAAACATTAAATCTGCTCCGGTTATCAAAAACCTCATGAATATTAAATGTGGTGGATTAATGAAATATTCAGGTAGTTATGAAGACGATTATGAAAAAGAAAATCAAGAAATGCTTATACTTTTTGATGTTTTATTGCTGATTTTATACATGCTTCTTGGTATTTTATCATGGAGTTTTACTATGACTCTTATTTATTTTCTGGTTACTGCTGTTATAGGTTCTGCTTTATACAGCATGTTTTTTTATGAAAATGAATCTTCAATACTTAGTACTCTTTTGTATTCAATACTTATTTCATTGATAATACTTATATACTTCGCATTAATGATTTTGATCGGATTTACTTTTATACAGGCACTTGTAAGATTGCTTTTAGTTTTATTTTTAGTTGGTTTTATAATTTACAAGATTATTAGTCTCCTTGAAGAAAGCGGCGGTTGCTGGGGTGGATGATAATTAAAAAAAGTTGTATTTTTGATATTAAATAACCTAAAAACACATGAAAAATATTTTACCTTTTTTTTTGTTTTTAGTTCTTTTTCAGACAACCTGCCTTAGCCAAAAATTTGATTTCAAAAAAGACAAATACTGGTTAAACTTTGGCGCAGGAAATTATTGTTCTGTTTACAGTACAGGTGGTATTGAATGGAATGCTGATGTAAATATTGTTTTGGATTCAACGCTTTATAAAATAAAATATTTTCAGACTCTTAAGTTTGATTTATTTGGCCCTTTGCCTCATGAAAGAACCTATAACGTTGAATTTATGGCAGGAAAAGGTTTTTCGGGCAAGTTTGCACAAGTTTATTTTTGTGCGGGATTGGGAATTGTTTACGGGATAATCAGGGGCAAACTGCTTTATGTTGATCCTTTTCCCGGTTTTTTTGAAGACCCAAAACACTATGAAAGAAAAACATTTGTTTCACCATCCATTCCGGTGGAGATTGATATTACCCTTAAGCCGGTAATGGTTTTGGGTATCACCGGGACTTTATACGGAAATCTTAATTTTAAAAGACCAATGTGCGGGGTGGGGTTGAAAATTGGGATTGGGAATCTGGTAAAATAATGTGTGAAAATTATTAATTTTCATAATTGAATTATCAGAATAAGAAATTGTTGAACCAATGGAAGAGGTTCAATATTGAAATATAATGATCACAATCTATTAAGGTGAATACTTGATTATGATTTGGTTATCAAAGAATATTGATTTATAAACAAGGAACACCGATTTTAGATTTATGAATTTTAAAACTTCTCAAATCATAACTCGGTGTTCCTTGTTCATTATTCCCGTTTTTTAAATGGTTGTATTTTAAATCATCCGTTCCAGACAGTTGCGGCTTATTTAAAATATTTGCCTGTTTAATCCCTTTAAATCTTTAATATTTATATATTAGCTGCCGGTTTTAACATTGACTAAATGAAAAAAAAATCCGGCATACTCCTCCTGATCATCACAACAATCGTTTGCATCCTGCATGCTCTTGACGGTTATTTTACTGATATTCCAGAGTCCGTTTTGTTTGCTTCAAGATGGCTTTTGGTCGCATCGCTGATATTCTACGCCATCCTGAAAAAATCCCTCACCACATGGATTCTGGTCTCAATGGTCGCCGGTGGCATCTTTGGTCATGACTTTTCCGAGATAGCCATACATATGCGCGTGGTCAGCAAAATCTTTTTGAACCTGGTCAAAACCATCATAGCACCACTGCTTTTTGCAACTTTGGTTTTCGGGATTGCCGGACATTCGAACCTCAAGCAGGTCGGACGAATGGGATGGAAGTCCATTTTATATTTCGAGATCGTTTCTACCATTGCTTTGTTTATCGGACTGGCAGCCATTAATCTTTCGCAGGCAGGGACCGGAGTGGTAATTCCGGATGTTATTGATACCGGCGAACTGCAAAAAGTTGATAAACAAACCACCGAGGATTTGATACTTCATATTTTCCCGGAAAACATCGCCAAGTCAATTTTTGAAGGCAACATCCTTCAGATAGTCATTTTCAGCATTCTCTTTGGTATTGCCGTTGCCATGCTCAAAGACAAGTTCAAACAGCCCATGGTTAGATTTTCAGAAGCTTTATCCGAAACCATGTTTAAATTCACCAATATTGTGATGTATTTTGCTCCGGTTGCGGTTTTTGCTGCGCTGGCATACACGATCGGACATATGGGGGCGGGGATACTGATTAACCTGTTCCAGTTGCTCGGGACTTTATACCTGGCGCTCATCGTATTTCTTATGTTTGTATTGCTGCCCATTGCCTTGTTCCTCAAAGTTCCTATAAAAAAATTCATTCAGGCCATGGCCAAGCCGGTTTCACTTGCTTTTGCAACCACATCATCCGAAGCAGCACTTCCAAAAGCCATGGAAAATATGGAAAAATTCGGTGTGCCCCGCAAAATAGTGGCTTTTGTAATGCCAACGGGTTATAGCTTCAATCTTGACGGTACAACACTCTACTTGTCGCTGGCAACCATTTTTACTGCACAGATTTCAGGAATTCATCTTTCGCTGTCTGAGCAACTGCTCATCGTATTTACCCTGATGCTTACGAGCAAAGGAGTGGCCGGAGTGCCCCGCGCGTCGCTGGTCATACTCCTCGGAACCTGCGCCAATTTCGGATTGCCCACCTGGCCCGTTTTTATCATTTTAGGAATTGACGAGCTGATGGACATGGCCCGCACATCTGTCAATGTGATCGGAAACTGTCTGGCTACAATTGTCGTTGCGAAATGGGAGCGGGAGTTTGATGATGAAAAAGCGGCAAATTATAATGAAAGTGATTAATTTGTGATCAAATTCCGGGGTATATACAAATATTCCATCAAACTTGTCCGACTCCCGGCGGATCAGTTGCATCAGTGTTCTAATTTTTAATATTAAAATATTTTAAACAACCTCTAAAAGTTTTTTTTATCTATCTTTATAAGTAGAAATCAAATTATTTGAATTATGAAACTAAATTTATTTTCAATTTTGGTTGTTATTATTACAACAATTTTTGTCTCATGCTCAGGTTCATGGAATTCAAACGATAAGGAAAAATTTAATCAGAAGTGCTTATCTTTTATGTTTATGTATAAACTTAAAATGGTTGATGAAGGTTATCTGGATTTTTCAGCGTCTAAGAATATTTCAGAAGAACAACTTTGTGATTGCGCTGCTGCTTATTATCAGGAAGTAAATTTTAATGCAGATAAAGCTATTTCAGATCTGCTTGGGTTGAGTGTGTCCGGAGTGGCCGGGTTACTCAAAGAAACTGATTGCAAGGATAATATTAAGGAAGTTGAATTTTAACAAAAGAAAATGACTACTCTAAAAACCTGGGGCATATACAAAGGTTTTAACATCCAAAAAGATCCCCGGGTTAAGTGGACCGAACCCGTTTGCGGTGAATGTGGCGGGGAGCTTCTTCCCTGGATTGATTGGGTCAGTCATGGCTGCGTGGCTTATTGTCATGCTTGCAAGACTTTCCATCTGGTAAAATCTGTTTTTTTGCCTTCGCCCACTGCTCATATCAGAGAGGAAATTGAAGAATTGCAATCGCATAAAGTTCAGTTAATCCATATTGAAAAATACCTTGATAAGCCGGAAATGCTTTGGGAATTGCATGAGAAAATTCCATTGAAAGCAGAGGATGCTAAAATTTGCGACCAGTATTTGCAAAAACTATTGTCTGTTGATTCTCCTGAAACAATTCTGCTTACACATCTTTTTTATTCTCTTTTATTCAATTCAGAAGAAATTTCCCAAACCCAAATTAAAGATTATCTGGAATTTACCCTGTTGCATCCTCATTACCTTGAAGTGTTTCAGGGATACACCCTCTGGCTTGGTGAGGAATTGGATATAGCAGTTTTTCTTGAAGAAAATTACAGAAATGAGCTGACTGATGCTTTAAATGAACTCTGGCAGAATAATAAAACAAAATTCAGCCCTAAAGAATTTAAAGACCGAATCGGATTCTATGTCCCGGTTTATATCTCATTTTATGAAAGCAGGGAAGAAGAATTTATTGAATTTACCGGAAAAATCAGAAAGAGGTTGTTTTAATCCGCTTATAAGCAGACAAGATTTTGGCGGGCTTGTATTAGTTTTTATATTTATCTTCAGACTCGGTTCTCCATCAGATTGCTGCAAGGAGATTCATTACTCATACAATACATGAATCATATATTTTTGCAGTTTGTAAAAACGTTTTATCCAACCAACAAAAATCAATAAAAAATGTTGGTTGGATAAAACGTTTCTAATGAATAGACCTTGATTATTAAATTCTGTGTGTATTTTACCTCTCAACCGAAACAAAATAACATTCAGAATCATTATTTTCTTTATTCTGATCATTTATTACCGGTTTAATCACACACAAAAACTCGCTGAATCCCTTTACCCACAACGCCGGAGTTTTTGTTCCATCAGGATTGTCGGTATAAACTTTTCTGATCCACCAGTTGAATTCACCAGCCGGAATATCTGTTTCCTTCAACGATTCTGTTATCTCCTTTTGCGTCTTTACCCAGGCTAACATGGCCGTTTGATCACTGAGATCGGGAATGGAATCGGTCTCGCTCAGGTTTATTACCCATTTCACCTGTATTTCAAAGGTGTAGAAATAGGTGTCGCCCGAAAACCTTGGCTGCTCGCGCTCAATGGCTTCGGTCCAGTTAATTTTTTCATTCGGGTATTTTATTCTAAGCATATTTTCCAGAACTTTTTTCTCAGGTTTGTACCCTTTCTTGTAATTCACATGCCATGCATTGGCAAAATAACGCTTGCTTTCAATCAGCTTATCTCCATCTCTTTTCGATTCATAGTACTCAAACAGGGTGGAGGCTTTTGCCATCGGACGGTTATGCTCGCCGCCAAATGCTTTGCTGATGATGTCAACCAGACGGGGGTTATTCCCGACACCACAACTGTGGATGACAATTTCGGTTTTGCTGTCGGCTATATCATCGGGGAGTGCTTTCAGACTGCCATTTTCGATGTGTTCTTTTATCCGCTCCTGGGTTGCTCTTTTTGATTCTGGTGTAACATTCACACTCAGTCCGAGCCATTGATTTCCATGTGATACAAGGTTTATCTGTCCCCAGGGAAGATCATTATCCGGCGCATTGTTTTCAAGGTAATTCCGGACTTCAAGCAATGACCTGCATTTTGTTACTACAAAATCGGTTTTGTGCTCTGTGTTAAACTGATAAAAATCTGCTGCTTCACGGTAATATGGATTAGATGGATCTTCATCTTCACCCAAAATGAAAGTGATGCTTTTTCTGGGTTCTTCTGCCAATTTTACGGAATCAGTATTAAATCTGATAACAACCGGTCTCACTGCTCTTCCTGCATCATTATTGCATGATACTGTTGCCAGTACCATGACAATAATGATCAATGAAAAACCCCCTGTGCGAATTAAAGACTTTCTCATGACTTAAAATTTTATCTGTATTGTCCATACACATCCTGCCTGATATTCACTGAAATCCCATTTGCTGATCTTGTCTTTCAGACACAGGGCAATGGGAATACTGATGAACGGACCGATTATTGACACACCGGTGATGTTTCCTTTTTCATCAACTGTAATTTCAATTTTTTCAAGCAGGGAATTATCATTGTTGAAGCAACTGTTGATGTCTGCAATAAATTCTTTTTCAATTGCTTCGATAACTTTATTTTTGATTTTTTCATCAATGGCTGTGATAATTTCGATGTCACTGTATAAAGAAAATCCCATTTCTGCTTCGTCAAGTTCCATTTCAAAACCGATTGCGTAATTTGAAACGCCCTGAGGCATGGGTAATGCCTGTTTTACTGTTTTTGTGTTTCCGTTTACGGTTACCTTTTGTTCGTCAATAGCCACAAATGATGTGTAGGCAGTCATCAGATTGTATTTTAATCCCAGTCCGGTTACTTCCTTAACAGTAGTTTCATCGTAATTTGCATTGTTGTAATCATCCAGCATTTTAATTCGTTCCCTGGCCCATAAATACCTGATGGCTGAATTTCTTTTGTCTGGTTTTGCTTCGGAAAATTTAATGGTTTTTTTGAATTTTTCTTTTCCTGCATGGCCTTTGAGCGTGATTGAGCCATCGGCATTATTTCGGTATTTGCCGTAAATAATTACAGGGCGTTCGGCCATAACATCCGGAATGGTTGTTGGTTCCATATCGTAGGCATCTATTCCGGTGATGGTTCTTTTTATTTGGGTGAGGACCGGACTGTTTATATATTTTCTGAATTTTTCAGCAATATTATCGCAGTTTTCACTATTTGTCACAACAAACGGTTCACTCATGCCAACGTGCGCAATTCCCTCAATGATATAGCGGTTGACACTTGAACCGATGCCAAAAATAAAGGTATTTGCGTTGTCGCAGTTGTTTCTGATGAGGTCGAAAGCTTTTTTCTCAACATCCACATATCCATCGGTGATGATCACGAATGAACGAGACAGGGATTCTGTTCCTCTTGGAAAAGTAAGTGCTTTTTCCAATGCCGGCAACAGATTGGTGCCGCCGCCACCTTTTTGGTTTTCGATGTATGAAATGGCTTGTTCAATGTTTGCTGAAGTAGCATTGAGCGAGGTTTCGCTGAGAAATCCCGATGATCCTGCAAAAACCATTACATTGAACTTATCTGTTGAGCGCAGGTTTGTTACCAGGTTGCGCATCAGTTTTTTTGATACGGTAAGCGGAAAGCCGGTCATTGAGCCAGAAACATCTACTATGAAAATGTATTCGCGTGGAGGAATATCTTCGTTAAGAACCTTTTTTGGCGGTTCCACCATCATCATAAAAAAGTTTTCATCACCGTGTTCGTATAGGAGCAGGCCTGACTGGATTTTATCGCCACCCAGACTGTATTCGAGGATAAAATCCCTGTTGCCGCCGTTTTTTTCAGACTGGTCAAGTTTTATCTCAGCCATATCTGATTGCGGATAGGTAATATTTGTTTTGTGTGTGGTGCATGAAATGTTGTCAATGGGCATTCCGGCTGCCAGATAAACATTAAGATCAAAGCTGCTGAAAGGTGTTTCTCCCTCTTTCTGGTAAGGCGTATTGAGGTAAGTATCTTCGGCTGCTGCTCCGGCTGTGTAGCGCGGACCAACAACAGTCGGATAAACGAATGAATAGGTTCCTGCTTCGGGAACAAGCATTTCGGTGTATTTCATGGACACTTCGATGGTTTCGCCCGGACGGATATTGGCCACGTTCATCTGAAAAACATTTGGCCTTTGTTGTTCGAGCAGTGAAGCTGATTGTCCCGAGTTTTTAGCCTCTTCGTATTCGGCACGGGCTTTTTCCTTTTCTTTGATCTGTGCTACAATTTTTCTTGAGCCGATTTTCATTTCCATGGAATAAACGGCAGCCTTTGATGAGGCAGGGAAGGTGTAAATGGCTTCGATGGTGCTTTTACCTTCGTTTTTATACACTTGTTTAATGGAAACATCGGCAATCACACCCACGATATTTACCTCGGCCGAAGTGCTCTTCAAAGGCAGGTCATCGGTTTCGGGGTCATTGCTCACTACATAAAAGTATGGCGATAAAGTTTTGTCTTCTGATTCGCTTTGCGAAAAAGAAAATAAAAAAGTGAATGAAAATAATGCAATCAGGAACAGGATTCTTGTGTGGTTTTCATTCATCAGTTGATTTTTTTTCAGGTTTTTCATTTTCAGGTCCTCCGTTGTATTGTTTAACAGGAGTAAAATTACAACCCTGAAAAAGCGAAAGTTATGGCAAAACAACAACAGTATATGTTTTTCCAATAAGTGTAATTAAAAAGGTGGTTTTTGTAGGAAGTTGGAAGTTGGAAGTTCGGAGTTGGAAGTTTGTAAAATGGAAAGTTCTTAATATTGAGGATGTTATATCCTTCTAAATCCAGGCCTGTAAGGCCGGCTCAATTCAGACCCGGCTTTGTGCCTCCGCTAAAGTTCCAGCGACACACGGTCAAGTCGGAGGGCTAATAAGCCTGGAGGGCTTATATTATGGTAGCCCCAGGCAATTGCCTAGGGGCCCGCCGGCCACAAGCACATTAGAACAAAAAAAACCATTCCGGCGGAAATGGATGAAAAAACTCATATGAATTTAAAAAAAAATTACCACCCTAATATTCAATCTTTCACTAGTCAGTACTCAAATCAAAATACGTCTACATTTTCCCTGAAATACTCAATTCCTTTCCAATAGCTGACTTTAGAGTGAACGAAGTCAATTTTTATTCTGCGGAAAGCTTTTCTGATATTTTTTTTGTTTTGCTTATAATTTTTTTTGGAGTCCATAGCATTAAAATCCTCATCGGTTTTTATTTTTTTCAGCTTGTTTTTACTTGACATTTTCAGATAATAAGTACGATAGAAAAAATCTGCTTTATTTGTCTGTAATAATGTTGTGAGGGTATCGCTTAAGTATTTATTTAAAGTGTCATTAACTGTTTCTAAATAAGCTCTGTATGGTTCATATTTAATACTTCTTTTTATTTGTTTTTTACTTGGTTTTGTGATTATCATCGAGCCGTTTGTGTATGAACCCGGTTTAAGAGTTGAAAAAAAACTCTGGAATTTCTCATGAAGTTTAAGGCAAGAATATAATGAGTCAACGAAATTCTGAATTATTTTTGCCTCCCGAACAATACTGTCCTGTGCCTTTGGCGTCCAGTAAGTTTTAAAGTAATATGATGATGGGTTTGAAGATTCAAATAAATAAGTTACTCCGTCACAGCCATTGTTCCATCCTTTAATTAAGTCTTCTGTAGGAATGGTATCAATTTGTTTGGCGAAATAAAAAATTTTTTCTGCCAAAACAGGGTCTGATTCAACCTGAACTGAATAAACTTTTGGTTTTTTCTTTTTATCATCAGATATATAAGAGTAGGTATAACATGTGATCATTGCGTGATATGTTTTATTGTCTGTGGTAAACACATCCACAACATGCGAATGATCCTGAAATCTGAAATGAAATGTATCGGTCGATGTTAAAAGATTCTGAAGATGCAGGTCACTTGTTTTCTTTTGAAATATTTTATACCAATAACATGTATCACCGTTTTCATAAACCGGAATAAATACTTTTCTATTTGATTGACCATTAGCAAAAATAAATATTGTAAGAATAAGGAATATTGTTACATACCATCTCATAATGAAAAATCAGTTTTTTTTATAAAGATGCATATTCTTATTGAATTTCATAAAAGCAAGTTAATTTGAGTAGTAAATATTTTAAAAGAATTTTCTCCTTGCATTTATGCCAGTCTTTGTGAGTCTTTGACCATGATCAACATTATAAAATTCCAACTACTCCACCAAAACAAAAGCCCCCCAAAAGTAAGGGTCATATTTTTTTCTCATTTCCTTCTGGGTTTCAGTGAAAGCTTCCCGGATGTCTTTTGTTTTTATCAGCTTAGCATAAAATGCTGTCATAAATTCCTGTGTTTCCTTATCAGGCACTTGCCACAAACTCATGATGATATATTTGACGCCGGCCATTTTAAAGGCTCGCTGAAGTCCGTAAGCGCCTTCATTTCCTTTGATGTCACCCAGTCCGGTTTCGCATGCCGAAAGCACTGCCAGAAAGCTGTTTCTCATATCCATTTGGGTAACTTCCTGTGCGGTGAGCACTCCATCATCGGTTTCACTAATTTCAGTTTTGTTCCACACTTCATTGGCTCCTGCAAAAACAAGTCCCGACCGCATCAAAGGATTCTGGTTTTCTACAAAACTACTCACACCTATTCCGCGCGCTGCGCCCCTGAAAGCTATCGAACCGTATTCTTCAGGCAAATCAACGGCTGCTGAATGTAATTCGGCCGGGTCGGGAAAAGAAAAACCATGTGTGGCTACATGCAGTATGTTATAATTTCCGGCATTTTGCTTGAGAAAGGTTTCTGTGGCTTTGATGTCGGTAAGATATTTGACATTAACTTGTTCTTTTTCCAAAATATTCCGTATGGCATCTCCTTCATTTCCTGTTCCTTCCAGATAATTCCAGATGCCTGATTTTGTACTGTCTACTCCATATTTTATTCCTCCGAAAATCAATGCTGACAAATCAGCGGTTGTTGAAAAAACATTACGGGGAGCAGAGTTTCCTGTGCTGCCTTTGGTTTGGATATCCAATTTATCGCAGAGATAAACATCTTTCTGTGTACATATTGATGAAAATGAAATTTTTAAAAGCAATCCCGAAGGCGAAATATAGACTTTATTTACTCCGCTCAACAAAGACTCAACGGGTTTCCAAATTAGTTGATAAAGTCTGTTGTCAGGTTTGTTTTCTGTTCCGTATATATTATTTATGCTGGTATAATTGTTATGATTGCTTCCTATTATTGTTTGCAGCTCATTTTCTTCAAACAGTTTAATCATTTCGGGATATTCGGAATTTTTTCTTAAAATCATCGCGCAATAATAGGTCCTAAACACTTTTTCTTTGTCTTTGATTCTAAAATGGATATATTCGATGGCTGCCTCATTGGATTTTAGACTGTCTTTAACATTTTTCCAGTTCATCCTAAGCGTTTGGGTGTAATCATTAAAAACCTGCGAGCTTTGCACAAGCTGCTTTTCAATGGATGTGGCCTCCTTTTCAACAATTGCAACATCTTTTGTTCGCATTTCAACGGGAAGGGAATAAAGCGAAGAAATTTCCTTCTGCAAACGTATCCATTCATCGTATTTGGCCAGCAATTCTTTATTGTTGCTGTTGAGGATGGAAGCCCTCATGGCAGTGCTCGATTTAAGCATAAGCCCTTTGTTTTGCAAAATAAAATCATAAGCATAACCGGTTATTTCAGGATTTTTCTCCCTTCGTTCGAGAAAATACCCCAGGAAAGAGTTAATTTCATTCATTTTAACTTTCATGTAAATCTCCTTTTCACTCTCAGTTAAAAATGAGAAATCCTGAACCATGTTGTGGTTAAAAGCCTTAAGGCACTCCAATGTCATCATTTCCTCCATTTTGAAATCACCAATTGAACGGTACAGGGGAATCAGACCTTTGAGCAATTCAGCATAAGCAGGATGATATTGTCCGAGTGCCTTTTTGATTTTGGTTCTTTTTCCAATCATCAGTCTGATTATAAATTGAGTAGAGGCAACATTTGTCTGTGAATTAACTTCCAGTTGCTCATCATTAATAAAATGGTCATTTATTTTTGTGCTGACCGAAATCATGACAGGCTCAATTATTGATTGGCTGGTAGTATTATCAAATGAAATACCAGCAGATATGTTCATTTTTTTAATCAGGGAAACAGGATTATACGCACTTAAATTAGATTGTAAAACAAGATCAGTGATATGTTTTATCGACTTTTTTGATTCTCCATTTAGCTTATACCACAGTCCAATATTGGTTTTTATAATAAACCCGTCGGGTTGGGGCATCTGGCAATTTAGATTAAAGATAGAATCGGCCTGAAGAAAAAGTTTTCCCGAATTTAAAAACTGTTCTTGGTTTTTATCTTCAATATTTGCATAGTAATACTCAGAAATGTAGGTGATGGCAAGGTTGTTAAGCAATATTGCATAATAGCGGTGGTTTTGTAAATGGTATTCTTCAAGAATTTGTTTTGCTTCAATAAATTTTTCTGCTGCAGTTGTGTAATTTCCAAGGTCGTACAACATGGCTGCAGAATTGCTTATGCAAATGGCTTTCAGAATTTTATCCTTGTTATTTGCGTTTTTTAATATATCAAGTGTTTTGGTAAAATACTTCTCGGCTTGCATGTAACTGCCTTTGTTGTAGTTGAAAACCCCAAGGTCGTTCAAAGCACAGGCATAATTATAGCTTGTGGAACCAAATTCCTTTTCGGAGGTTGTTACTGCATCAGAAAAGAGAATTTCTGATGCCGGACCATTTCCCTGATTGTTTTTATGGACTGCCTGATTTAATTTATTAACGAGGTTCTCAATTTTCTTTTTTTCATTTTTATTATAAATATTTTCTGCCTGAAGGAAGAATTCTTCAGCATTTTTAAGAAAAATTTTATCATTGACCGAGCAGCCAAGATCATTGTAAACACATCCCATATTCACTAAAATTCCTGCATATTCAGGACTTTCCTGTTCATAAATTTTAGCAGCTTTAATTTTGGTTCTTTTCATCAAATCAATGGCATCGTTGTAAAATCCCATTTTACTTGAAATCACAACTGTATTTACAAGGGCATTTATATATTTGTCGTCTTTTGTAGCACCAATATTTTCTCTGATCTTTATTTCTTTCTGTCCGTAAAACCTTGCTTTCGAGTAATTTCCCAGATGATAATGTGCCATCACCAATCCCCTGAGTGATTCAGCATATTCCAGACTGTTTTCACCGGATATGCCCAAAGCAATGGCCGCAGCTTCTTCGGCATAAAATAAAACCGAATCATATTTGCATTGTTCATACATTATTTTTCTTTGATTATCCGCTTCAGTCAGGGATTGTGAAAAAACCGACAAAAAAGAAAAAAAGGAAATGATGAGAAAAAGAAAAGTAGTTTTCACGTTTTCAGGTTATTTAATTCCATAAATAATTGATTAAAAGTAATTCAAAATATCCGGATATTGTTAATTTTGAATTAAATTAATCTCACGGAAATGAAAATCATACTTTTATTTTTTCTTGCTCTTTGCTCTGCTCTGATGGGGCTGGCACAAGACACGATATTTATGAAAAATGGATCGGCAATTCCCTGTGAGATCGTCAAAGCTAATTCAGCTGAAATAAATTACAAAAAACAGGGTGTTGAAAATAAAGCCATTTATTCGGCGCTTGTGGTTGATGTTTCAAAGGTTAAATACCAAAACGGAAAAATTGTTGATTACACTGCTGAAATAAATACTTTAAACATTTCTGAAGAGAAAGAATTGAATCCGGCAAATAGCATGAGGTTCTCATTTGGAATGTATATTAATTATTTCAATCGAAATGAAACGGATGATCTTTTGGGCTTTTGGAGATTCTGGAACAATAATAATCAGCTCGGATTAGATCAAAAACACAGGTATTTTTCTTTTTCACTGGGGATGGTTTCGCCTATTGGGAATAAACGAACATGGATTGGAACTCATCTTCATTTATATTCTACTGCTAAAGGAACAATAAATGCACAGAATTATTATTACGGGGCAAATGAAGTAAATCTCAGAGCATTTTTAATGAATGTTATTATAGATTATGGCAGGTCAATCAGCCGTAAAAAAAATGTGATATTGTTTTTTGAACCAACCCTGGAAATTGCAATGGTTTCGGGCAATATCAATATGTTTGGCACTGAATATACTGAATTTACAATGAGCGGAGGGCCCGGGTTTCATACAGGGGTTGATTGGATTATCAGCAAAAGGATTACATTTGTTATGCGTGCCGGTTATCGTTTTGTAAAACTTGACGAAAGTCATCGGAAAGGAGATAGTTATGATTACAATTCATTTCTTGCCCATCCCGGAGTGAATGATGAGGTCGTTCGCATCAACTGGGGAGGATTTATTTTCCGGACCGGACTAACCTTTTCCTTATTTAGTAAAATACAATAACAGGCTGAATAGTTATTAGTTGAATGAAATATTTGAAAAACAGGGGGTAAGTTATAAAGCCTCAAGCACCAATCCGGCTAAATCAATCAATTCCCTTGCTTCCTTATTTCTGAGAAATTTTTCATCTAGTCCGCCAAATCGTACGCGGTCAAGCCCATCGCAATCCTTGAAAATGCCATAGAGTTTTTCTGTCCGGTTATACGGAAGCTTCGATTTTTCAAGTCGTGCAAGCGATTCTTCATCATCGAAACAATGTTCGCCAACAATGAAATGGAATACTTCCTGATCTTCATTATTATCCAACTCAACAAGTTTGTCCCTTTTAATGATTTTGATACTTTCATAGCCATGCATGGTATCGCGACCCTCTGTTTTTCGTCCGATGTCATGATATTTACCGGCATTTAAAAGCAGGTTTAAATCTGTATCACTTAACTCAAGTTTCCATGACAAAACTGCAGCAAGGAAAGTCACCCGGTGCCAATGATCAGGACCGTGAAGGGCACTGTTTATCTTATGATTTGGAGGAAAATTGCGAATTATTTCATCAGAGAAAACCTTGAAATATTTTGTTTTATAAAACCCTTCTTTATCGAGCGACTCAATTTTTTTCATCCGACAAAGTTAATCAAACCTGCCGGATAAATAGGAATGATATATAACAGTAATTTTCTTGATTTGATGAACAGCAATAAATCAGCCATAATCCTATTCTTTCCAGTTTTTCACGAATTCAAACTGTTCCGGAGTTTCGGGCGAAAGTCTGTGGTTTTCAGGATCGGAGCGCCTGAGGTATTCAATCATTTTAAAAACATTATCATGGTTTGCCATTCCGTGCCGCAGCAAAAAGCAGGAAACTACTGTACCGGTGCGGCCTATTCCGCCCCAGCAATGCACATAAACAGGCTTTCCCTGACCAATTGATTTGTCAATGGTGTCAAGAATTTTTTTCATGTTTTTTGTGCTTGTTATGCCAAAGTCCGGAATGGAAAGACGGTTAAAACTCAGTTTTATTTTATATTCTTTTTCAAACTTTTTAAGTATTGCCTGATAATTGAGAAAGGGAACTCCTTCAAAATTCACTTCATCTTTTCCCTGCAGGTTGATGAACGTGCGGATTCCACATTCAATAAGGTTTTTGATCTTTTTCTCCGATGCTTCCATGTTTTCACCCGTGGGAATATGTCCGGCCAACAGTTTGCCCGGAATTACCCAGTAAGAACGGGGGAAGGGGAGGACCATAGTTTTCATCGCTGAGCTTATTTTATCCAGCCATCGAGTTCAAAAACACAGTTATCGAAAGGTGGGTTGATTCTGATGAATGTTTCGGTTTGTTTTCTTTTTATCCATTCATTGATAATGTCCTGCTTTTTACTGTTCAAAGCAAGTTTCTGGATAAGATCGTAATCATCCTTCAGATTTGCAATATGCTTTTCGGTTTTGCTAATTAGCTTGACAATTTTGAAGTTTGTTTTTCCTAACTTGTCTGTTGATTCGAAAGGTGCGCTAATCTGGCCCGGAGTTAGCTTGCTGATGCGACTGAGAATGTCGGGTTCCATTTCGTCTGAATGAAATCTAATGGAGTTGGTCTGGTTGTTTATTAACAAACCACTGTTGTATTTTGTATCTTCATCCTGAGAAAAGTATTCCACAGCTTTTTCAAAGCTCAGGGTATCCTTGGGATTCATTATAATATTACGAATGCTGTCAAGGCGGGCTCTTGCTTCTTTTATTTCTATGTTTCCGATTTCCGGTTTTATTAAAATGTGACGCACGTTGATCAGGTCACCTTTTTTCTCGATTAGCTGGATGATATGAAAGCCAAACTCTGATTCAACAACCCTCGATACCTGATTTCCTGTGAGGTTAAACGCTGCAGCTGCAAATTCGGGATCCAGGTCACCGCGGCCGGCCAGACCAACTTCTCCGCCATTTTTTGCAGAGCCCGGATCTTGCGAGTAAAGAACAGCCAGTGAGGCAAAGGGAGTGCCGTCTTCGATGCGTTTTTTAAAACCTTCGAGTTTTTCTTTTACTGCTTTTATTGATTCCTTGGTTTTTTTCGGATAAATTACAATCTGTGCAATCGTGTACTCTTCAGCAATTTCAGGTAAACTGTCCTTTGGAATATCATCATAGAAATTGCGAATTTCGGCAGGGGAAATTTTAATGTCGGCTGTGATTTTTGACTGCATTTTTTCGGTGAGCATCTGATCCTTGATCACTGCCCGAAAGTCTTCCTTAAGCTCAGATATTGGCTTTCCGTACAACAATTCAAGTTTACTTTCATCACCGGCCTGTTTTATGTAATAATCAACCCTCATATTCAGATTGTCTTCAACTTCTTTTGGAGAAATTTCAACACTGTCAAGGTCGGCCTGATGCAAAAGCAGTTTTTGATAAAGCATCTCTTCAAGGATTTCACATTTCATGTCCTTGTCTGAAAAAAAACCCTGAGCCCTTAGCTGAATGTATTGGTTTTCGATATCCGATAGCAAAACAACATTATTACCAACCACAGCAGCAACCTGGTCAATGACCTTTTTTTCAGGCTGTGCGGCTGCCGGAACAGATATAATAGCAAATAAAAAGATCAGCAGTAAGCGGTTATTTTTCAAATATTTCGATATTTTCCTTATTTTCATTATAGATGGCTTTTTCAAATTTGTCAATCAGTTCAATTTTTCTTTTTGTCAATATTATGGCAACAATTTTGTCATAAACAAAAGATAACGGAGAAACCTCGCCTTTTATTCTGTTTTCTCTCACGTTCAGAAAATAATAATAAGCACTGTCTTTTGTTTCATATTTTTTTGTGTACTTCAGAAATTGCTCCTGGTTGTCGGTTTCAATGGGAATTTTTTTAAGAAGATCAGTAAAGTAAACCCATTCCTCATTAAAATAGAATTCAGTGGCATTTTCGGTGCAATATTCATCAAGATCTTCAAGGTCACTTTCGTTTTCCAGTCTGCACAGCTTCCTGACCTTGGCGATATCCTGTGCGTCAAGTGGCACCTTAACATACAAAGGAATAAGTGCATTTTTGGTCATTATAAACTCATCGGTGTTTTTCTCATAGTAATTCTCCACTTCCTGTCTGGTTACATCCGGTTTCATCCGTTCCTTAATGATTTGCTGTTCGTATCGGTAAATGAGGAGGGAAGTTCTATAATCATCAATCAGCTTTTCAACATTTTTTTCATTTTCCGGAAGATTTTCATCAGAAACTTTCCGCATGAGTTCTTTCTTAATCCATTTGTCAATGTAATTTTTAACAAAGGTAATGCTGTCGGTTTTTGAAAGGTTTTCGGGAAGGATAGACTCGATTTCCTCAATATATAAATACCTGTCATACACTCGCGCCAATGATTTTTTCTGTTCCTCTTTTGCTTCATTTTTACATGAAACAGCAGCGAAAAACAGCAAAATGACAATAAGCAGTATGTTTTGTTTTTTGATCATTGTATTATATCAAAAAGAAACTGCCCTTTTTCAGGGCAGTCCTGTAATTTATTCAACAGTTTTTAAAACTTCCTTATCTACGGATATTTTATATTTTGCCCTGAGTTGTGCAATCCATTCTTTTTCAAGAAATTCCTGGTAGTCAGCTGTAACCAGACCTTTTGCTTCATCAAGGGTTTTTACTGATGGCTTAATCATTTTACCTTCATAGATATATTCCCTTTTAATGGCTTTTGAAATCTCATCTTCTGGAAAAAGATTCCATGCAAAATGATCTACCGCGCGGTTTTCACCTTTTAGATAAATGCCATTTTCAATGCGCAGTTTTTTATTTTCATTGGTGATATCACCTTCGCCATTGATCATCTTCATGATGTCTTCGTTGGTATAGCCTTTTTTGGCTTTTTTCTTCAGAAGTTCCTGAACGGCTTTTTTTGTTTCGGCATCTTTGCAATAATATACTGTGGCATCTGCTCTTTCATCCCACATATAATTATTCTTGTTTTTTTCGTAGAAAGCTGCCAGTCCGACAGAATCTTTAACTGCCTTTGACCAAACCATCTGATCGGTAAGTTCAAAGAGGAGAATACCATCGTGATATTCTTTCATCAGAAACCTGAAATCATCGTATTTCTTTTCAAGACGGTCTTCTTCATATTTGGTTACAGTATTGTCAACAAATTGCTTGTATCTTTCGTCAACAAAGTCTTTTATTTCCTGTTCTTTTCTTCCCTGTTTGCTTTCAATGAATTTTGCAAACTGTGACTGGGTAAGGGAGGTGTCACCTAAACTAAACATTACTTTATTCAGTTTGGCTGCAGCTTCAGCTTTCCATTCGCCGGCAAAAACCGATTTATCCACAACTTTATAAAAATCAGCAACAGTTTTTAAATCTTCCTTGATTTTGTACTCGTTTTTCAGTCTTTCAATAACAGCCGCTTTACTTTTCTGAGCCCTTGCATCTTTTGAAATTCTTGATTTTATGTCGGTTTTTAACTGTTCGTATGTTCCGATATCTTTCTTTTCAAGAAGTTTGATGATATGCCAGAAATATTTGGTGCGCACAGGTTTTGAAATGTCGCCGGGTTTCTGCAATGCGAATGAGGCAGTTTCGAATTCGGGAACCATTCCCATGTTTCCGCTTTTAAACCAGGGAAGTTCACCACCTTTTGTGGATGATTGTTTATCGATTGAATATTCCTTGGCCATTTGGGCAAAATCTGCGCCTTTTTGAAGCTCCTGATAAATTTCATTGATCTTGTCAATTACTTTCTGTTCTTCTTCTTTTGTTGCGTTTTGTGGAACTGAAAGCATAATATGGGCAACTTTTACTTCACCCATCGACGGACGGGTTTCAATAACTTTTATAATGTGGTAGCCAAACTGGGAACGGAAAATATTTGATACCTGACCGGGTTTGGTGTTGTATGCCACATTTTCAAAATCGTAAACCATTCTGAATGCTGTAAAATAACCCAGATCACCGCCGCTCTCGGAGGAGGGGTCTTCGGAGTATTTTTTAGCAACTTCTTCAAAGGATTTTCCCGACTCTATTTCTTTTTTTGCCTTTTCAATTTTTTGCCATGCAGCTAAGGTGTCGGCTGCAAGCGCATCCGGAGCAACTTTCACAAGGATGTGAGCTGCATGAACATCAGTTTTTAATCTTTCGTAGGCTTCCTTTAACAGACTTTCCTCAACTTTTTCATCTACAAAATAGGGCTTTGCAAGTTGTTTTTTATAACCGCTCAGTTCTTTTATAAATGCCTGAGTTGTGTCAAGGCCTCTTTTCTCAGCTTCAAATACTTTCAATTTAAAGTTTATAAATAAATCGAGATATTCTTCAATTGATTTGTTTTCAACAGACTGGCCTGAATTGTTCTTTTTGTAAATTCGCTCAAACTCAGCTTTTGTTATTTTCTCATCATCAATTGTCAATAACACTTTATCCTGAGCATTCAGGTTAAAAAATACCGACAAAATAAGGAAGGTCAATAAACAAACTCTCTTTTTCATTTTTCGCTGTTTTTATATGGTTAATTAATATTTACTGTAATTAGGTGCTTCGCGGGTTATGGTCACATCATGCGGGTGACTTTCAATCATTCCGTTTGAAGTAATCCTGACAAATTTTGCCGTTTGAAGTGCGGTAATATTCTTTGCGCCGCAATATCCCATACCGGCACGCAGTCCGCCAAGCATCTGATAAACAACTTCCGACAGTGTGCCTTTATAAGGAACCCTGGCTTCAATTCCTTCGGGAACAAGTTTATTTATGTCGTCTTCAACATCCTGGAAATATCTGTCTTTTGATCCGTGCTGCATGGCTTCAATGGAGCCCATGCCACGATAAGATTTGAATTTCCTCCCGTTAAAGATGATTGTTTCTCCAGGTGATTCTTCAACTCCGGCAAATAAACTTCCTGCCATTACCGAACTGGCGCCAGCCGCAATGGCTTTAACAATATCACCTGAGTAACGAAGTCCGCCGTCAGCAATAATAGGAACATTTTTGCCCTTTATAGCTTTAAAAACATCATAAACAGCCGAAAGTTGGGGAACGCCTACACCGGCAATAACCCTGGTGGTGCAGATGGAGCCCGGACCAATTCCTACTTTCACTGCGTCGGCACCGGCTTCAACAAGAACTTTAGCAGCCTCGCCTGTTCCGATATTTCCAACGACAATATCAATTATTTTGAAGCGTTTTCTTACCTGCTTCAGCATTTTTATAACGTTTACCGAATGTCCGTGTGCCGTATCAATAACAATGGCATCAACATCGGCGTTTACAAGGGCTTCAACGCGTTCCATGGTATCCCATGCAATGCCAACCCCTGCAGCAACCATCAAACGTCCTTTATGGTCTTTGCATGAATTTGGCCGGTCTTTTGCCTTGGTAATATCTTTATATGTGAGCAACCCGATAAGTTTATTGTTTTCGTCAACAACGGGCAGTTTTTCAATTTTGTGTTTCTGCAGAATGGCAGCTGCTTTTTCGAGGTCGGTCGATTGAGAAGTAGTGATAATTTTTCCCTGCGTCATGACTTCGGAAATCGGTCTGTTCATTTTTTCCTGAAAGCGCAGGTCACGGTTTGTAACAATGCCAATAAGTGTGCGGTCTTTTTTAACAACAGGAATACCGCCGATTTTAAATTCACTCATCAGGTTCAGCGCATCCCCGACAGTCTGGTCCTTGCTGATGGTAATCGGGTCAATGATCATCCCATTTTCAGCCCTTTTAACTTTTTTCACCTGAACGGCCTGGCGTTCTATTGACATATTTTTATGGATAACACCAATTCCGCCTTCACGGGCAATGGCAATGGCAAGTTGAGCCTCGGTAACGGTATCCATTGCTGCAGAAACAACCGGAGCGTTTAACCTGATGTTCCGTGAGAAACTTGTGGAAATATCAACCTCGCGCGGAAGAACCTCAGAATATGCCGGTACCAGCAATACATCGTCAAATGTTAATCCTTCGGAAATTACTTTATCTGTATCAAATGACATCTGAATGAATATTATTAAAATTAAAAATTGTGCCAAATTACAAAAAAAAGCCAATACTTTGCAATGGAATTTGTTTTTTAAGTTTAGTTAACATTTTAGTAGGGACACGCCTCTGCGTGTCCTCCTCTGCGTCCTGCACCATCCAGTAATGCTCTTTATTGTTGAGAACTTCTTTCGGCTAACAAAATAAAAGACGGATACAATAATCACAGGTATGAACCCCAGGGCAAGCCCTGGACCCAAATTCCGCTGCAGAGCAGCGGGGTATTCAACCCTCCGACACTTTCGTGTCGGGATTGTTCGACTATTGTTTTTCGCTTCGCCTTTGGCTATCGAAAACCAAGTCTCACGAATAAAATTTGATCTGTATTTAAATACATTCGATTTGTTTAATATCATATTCAATCAGTTTACTAATAATACATTAAATCTGTTTAATATCACTATCGTTCGACTCTATGTGACTCCTTGAATTCTTTCTCATGATAACCCAAACATTTGATCGTTCTAAAAAAAAATAATAGCACAGTATAAATTTCACAAACCAAAAATTATTCTTATTTTTGATGTCATCAAATGCGAAAATTAAAAAGTAAACAGATGAAAAAACTGATGAAAATACCAATGTATGTGCCGGTTATCGGGTTGATTATTAGTTTTGTCCTTTTTTTTATAGTTGTCAATTCACCCAATGATGCTTTGCTGGCTGCCGGACTTGTTCTGGTGCATTTGTCGGCCTGGATCCTGGCAGCTAAATTCCTGCTCCTTGGCCCCGGCTTTTTCAGCATGGTTCTCAGTGATAAAAAAGATTAACTTTTTAACACCCGGGTTTACTAACAGCCACAGTTTAGGGCTGTTTTTTTTTATTCTCATATTTTACATTATTGTAATTGAGTATTTATCATGATATATTAAAGAAATACTGGGGCTATTCCCAGTTCCGACCGCTTCAGGAAGATATTATCAAATCTGTTGCTTCGGGTCATGATACGCTCGGACTCATGCCCACCGGTGGTGGCAAGTCCATTACTTTTCAGGTGCCGGCACTGGCTTCCGAGGGTGTTTGTCTGGTGGTTACCCCTCTGATCGCTCTTATGAAAGACCAGGTTTCAAATCTTGTTAAAAAAGGCATCAACGCAATCGCTATTTATTCAGGACTTTCTAAACATGAAATAGATGTGGCGCTTGATAATTGTATATATGGAAATGTCAAATTTCTTTACATCTCTCCAGAGCGACTTGGTTCGGATCTCTTTATTGAACGTGTGAAAAAAATGAATGTTAGCCTCATTGCTGTGGACGAGTCTCACTGCATCTCACAGTGGGGCTATGATTTCAGACCTTCATACCTCCGCATTGCTGAAATCAGGGATGTATTACCTTATGTATCGGTTCTGGCCCTCACCGCTACAGCAACTCCTCTTGTGGTTGACGATATTCAGGAAAAACTCAGGTTCGTTAATAAAAATGTCTTCCGCAAAAGCTTTGAAAGAAAAAACCTCGCCTATATTGTCAGACACGTTGAAGATAAAATGAAGTACCTGAACGATATCATTGACAAAGTTAAAGGTACCGGCGTGGTTTATGTCCGGAACAGGCGCCGCACAAAGGAAATTGCTGCCATGCTTATTAAAAAGGGAATTTCTGCGGATTTTTATCATGCCGGACTCGATAACCTTGAACGCGAAAGAAAGCAAAATGACTGGCAGTCCGGACGAACACGCATTATTGTGTCAACCAATGCTTTTGGCATGGGTATTGACAAACCCGATGTGCGCTTTGTGGCCCATATCGACCTGCCCGACAGTCTGGAAGCCTATTTCCAGGAAGCAGGCAGGGGAGGACGAGATGAAAAACCGGCCTATGCGGTTTTGCTTTACCACGACTCTGATAAAGCCAAGCTTGAAGATAATTTTGAAAAATCATTTCCCGATATTAAAGAAATAAAACAAGTGTACGCAGCACTGGGAAATTACTATAAACTCCCGGTGGGTGCAGGAAAAGGACTGGTTTTTGATTTCAATATCCGCGACTTTGCCTTTACCTTTAAATTTGATATGATGAGTGCATACAGCGCTCTTAAATTTCTTCAAAGGGAAGGGTATGTTGAACTTACAGATGAAATTGACAATCCCTCAAAGGTAATGTTCCTCATGTCGCGCGATGACCTGTATAAATTTCAGGTTGCAAATTCAAAATTTGACGGGTTTATAAAATTGTTGCTGCGCACCTATACTGGCATCTTTACCGAATATGTGAAAACTGACGAGGAATATCTTGCCAAAAAAGGCAATACCACCGCCCTTATTATTTCACAGATGTTGCAATATCTTAATAACCAAAAAGTTATAAGGTATATTCCAAGAAAAAAAACGCCGCTGATTATTTACACAGAGGAAAGAATTGATGAAAAGAACCTGATGTTTTCAGGTGAAAATTATGCCCTGCGCAAGAAAAAACATAAGGAGCGCATCGATGAGGTTATATATTACGCATCAACAACAGAAAAATGCCGGTCACAAATCCTGCTTTCCTATTTTGGCCAGAAAAACCCTTCGCTGTGCGGACATTGCGACATCTGCAAAAAGCATAATGAGTCCGGATTAACCAATTATGAGTTTGTTAAAATTCAGGATGAAATAAAAGCAGTCCTCAAAACCGCCAGCATGGATATTGACGACCTCATTGCCGAAATGAGTTTCAATAAAGACAAGGTACTGAAGGCAATCCGTTGGATGCTCGAGAATAGTGTAATAAGTTATTCTGATGATTATAAAATAAAATTGTCATAATAAAATTTTATTTTCAAATAGCTTTTTTTTCTTATAATTATTTTTTACATTTGTAAAAGAGTCATTCTAAATAATTCAACAGGTATAATATTATAAATAGCGATTATGAAAAAGTTATCTTTATTTCTTGCATTGGGTTTTGCTGTATCTATGATATCAGTACAAGCCCAAACTACTTTCGGAGGCCCGCATGTGATTGTTGGAAGTGCCGTTACCTATGGTCCAAAATCAGTTTTTCCTACAGACATTGACGGAGATGGAGATATGGATGTGATCTCGGCTTCTGATAATGACAATAAAATTGCCTGGTACGAAAATACTGATGGAATGGGAACCTTTGGGAAGCAGAAGGTTATTACCGCAAATGCTATGGGAGCATGCTCCGTTTTCTCTGCAGACCTTGACGGAGATGGAGATATGGATGTGCTTTCTGCTTCTGGTTTGGACAATAAAATTGTCTGGTACGAAAACACAGACGGAAGCGGAACTTTCGGAATGCAGGAAGATATTGCTATTGAAACTAATAACCCTTCCTCAGTATATTCTGCTGATCTTGATGGTGATGGGGATATGGATGTGCTTTCGGCATCTTTTGGTGACAATAAAATAGCCTGGTATGAAAACACCGACGGAGACGGAATTTTCGGAGATCAACAGGTTATTACAACTGAGGCTCATCATGCCAGATCAGTTTATTCTGCCGACATTGACGGAGATGGAGATATGGACGTGCTTTCTGCTTCCTTTCAGGATAATAAAATAGCCTGGTATGAAAACACCGATGGAAGCGGAACTTTTGGAACTCAACAAATTATTTCTACAGTTACTTCTGGCGCAAATTCTGTTTATTGTTCAGATCTTGATGGTGATGGAGATTTGGATGTCCTTTCAGCTTCAACCTTTTTAGATATTAATAATATAGCCTGGTATGAAAATACTGACGGCTTAGGAACTTTTGGAACTCAGCAAGTCATTACAACCGATGCTCTGGGATCTAGCTCAGTCTATTCTGCTGACATTGACGGAGATGGAGATATGGATGTGCTTTCCGCCTCATTTCTTGATGACAAATTAGTATGGTATAATAACACCGACGGCTTAGGAACTTTTGGAATTCACACGGTTATTACTAATACTGCCGACGCTGCAATTGCCGTCTGTTGTGCAGATTTTGATGGAGATGATGATATGGATATCCTTTCGATTTGTGCCAATGATCAAATTATAGTCTGGTATGAAAATACTGATGGTGAAGGGCTTTTTGGAGTACAACAATTTATCACTACTTCTGCAAATGGTTCGTGTTCAGTACATTCAGCCGATTTTGATGGTGATGGTGATGCGGATGTGCTTTCTGCCTCCAGATTAGATAATAATGTGACATGGTTTGAAAACATCGATGGAAACGGAACTTTCATGGCAAAACAAATTATTAATACTTTTGCAACAGGGGTAAATACAATCTATTCGGCCGATCTTGATGGTGATGGGGATTTGGACGTGCTTTCTGCTTCTTCTATTGAAGACACATTAGCCTGGTACGAAAACACCGATGGGTACGGAACATTCGGACCTCAGCAAATAATTTCAGATCCTTCAGATGGTGAAGGTGTCCGTTCGGTCTATACTGCCGATCTTGACGGTGATGGAGATATGGATGTTCTTTCTGCCTTCTTATTTGGCTCACTTGGATGGTATGAAAATACTGATGGAATTGGAACTTTTGGGCCTCGCCAACTTTTATATGGTACTGGTACCGTTATCTATTCTGCCGACCTTGACGGTGACGGTGACATGGATGTTCTTGCAGCTTCAAGTTGGGACGACCAGATATTCTGGTTTGAAAATACCGACGGGAGCGGAACTTTCGAAGATTTTCAAATTATTTCCACACATGCCTACGGTGTTCAATCAGTTTCCTGCTCTGATATTGATGGCGATGGAGATTTGGATGTGCTTTCGGCTTCTGCTGATGACGACAGAATTGAATGGTATGAAAATACCGATGGTTCAGGATATTTTGGTTTTCAGCAAGTTATTACTTCGGCTGCCGATGGGGCACAGTCAGTGTATTCGGCTGATCTTGATAACGATGGCGATATGGATGTGATATCAGCTTCTTCTGAAGACGATAAAATAGCCTGGTATGAGAATACTGATGGCGCCGGAACTTTCGGAATTCAGCTGGTAATTTCAAGTGATGCACTTCATGCTGTCTCAGTATTTTGCGCCGATATTAATGGTGATGGGGCTCTAGATGTGCTTTCAGCATCAGAATGGGACAGTAAAATTGCATGGTATGAAAATAATCTCGAAACCAGCATTGAAACAGTAAATCAAAATGGCATATCAACCTATCCAAACCCCACAAGCAGTTTCATCACAATTGATAATGAGCAGTTAACAATCAATGAAATTGAAATTATGGACATTACAGGAAAAGTTGTTCTAAAATCATCGAATGATATTACTTCCAAAACATCCATAAGGATTGATTTATCAGGTTTTGAAAATGGAATTTACTTAATCAGCATTCAAACAGAAAATGAAGTATTTACAGAAATGATAATAAGGGAATAGATAGAAACGAATAAACTATATAATCTTCAGATAGAACTTATTTGATTGATTATATCGAGAAATAATTAGGCCGTATGTTTGTATAAACTTACGGCTTAATTTTTTATTCCTTAAGATTTTTTATCGTTAAGATGATCATTAAATAGTTTGATATTGCTATTTTCAAACTATCGAATGCCGACTAAAGTCGAGCATCCTCGAAAATTTCATTTTCGGGACAATCAAACTATCCAATCATCAATTCTCCAATTAATCTATCCATACAAGATTAGTAACAAACATAGTTGCTGCAATTGGTTCAGATATCTAAAAACCGCATCTTACTTTCTTACAGCAAACTTGCAACTGAACAAATAAAAACATACTTTTGCGTTTTAAATTTTCTTGAATGGAAGAAGAGTCCGGATCGGTTGTTTATTCAAAAAATGCCATAGAATTTGTGACTGTGGCCAGCGAGTATTGCAAAATGATTGAAAGTATTGATAAAATGCCTGCTCAGATATTTCTGAGCCAGGCCCAGAAAATACTTCCCTTGCTTTATCTGAAAGCATCATTGATTCCATACTTTGACCAGGTTTTGGATGAACCGGTCGAAAAAATTTTCTCCGAAAGCGATTGGTCATACATTCAAATGAAAATAACTGCAAAACTCGAAAATTTCGAGTGGTATTTTGATTATCAGGACCCGTTTTCAATGGTTGAAAACGATATTATGCAAATCTCTGTTTCTGAAGTTTTTACGGATATTTATCAGGACCTTTCTGATCTGATTCATTTGTATCAGTTGGGAAATGAGGAAATTATGAATGATGCCTTGTGGGAATGTAAAAATGCTTTCGAAAATTATTGGGGGAAAAGATTAATCGGACTGATGGAACAAATTCATATCGCCCTTTATTCTGATATTCCCGGTAAAACTGATGAAAGATTCGAAAAAAAAGATACCGACAATTGGTTAATTTCCAAACGAATGAAAGATTTAAGAGGGGATGATGTTTAAACAAAATATAACACTTGAAGAAGTCAATTTGCTGCCGGCAGGCAGTTTTGACGGAAAAATTGTTGTGGTACAAAACAGCAGCATTCTTGATTATGCTGTTGAAATGCTTAACAAAGAAACAATCATTGGCTTTGATACTGAAACAAAACCTTGCTTTAAAAAAGGTAAGGCTAACCGAAACTCTGTTGCTTTGCTTCAACTGGCTTCAACTGATTGCGTATTTCTTTTCAGATTGAAATATACCGGACTCCCTGATTCTCTAAAAGGCATTCTTTCAAACAGGAACATCCTTAAGATAGGCCTTGCTGTACGCGATGATATTAAAGCGTTGCAAAAATTATCACCGTTTAATCCTGAAGCATTCCTAGACCTGGCTGATGTGGCTAATAATTATGGGATCGAGGAGCGCGGACTGAAAAAAATATCTGCTATTACCCTGGGCATTCGAATTTCAAAATCGCAGCGTTTGTCAAACTGGGAAAATGAAGAACTGTCACCTTCCCAACAGGTATACGCAGCAACAGATGCATGGGCTTGCAACATCATTTACAGAAAACTCCTAATTTCCCAATAATTCAACCATGGTAAAAGTAGTACTTAAATCGGGCAAAGACCAGTCAGCGCGCCGTCTTCATCCCTGGGTTTTTTCAGGTGCCATAAAGAAATTTTACGGCGAACCATATGAGGGCTGCATGATCGAAGTATTTGACAATAAAGATGAATTTTTGGGAATAGGCCACTATCAGGTGGGTTCCATTGCTGTCAGAATTCTTTCTTTTGAAAAAACAGAGATTGACCAGGATTTCTGGAATAGAAAAATTTCAAATGCTTGGAACTACCGAAAAAATATTGGAATCATTGATAACGATAAAACCAATGTTTTCAGATTGATTCATGCTGAAGGGGATGAATTGCCCGGACTGATTGTTGATTTCTATAATGGTACCGCTGTGGTGCAGATGCATTCGGTGGGAATGTACAAAAACCGCGATCAGATTATCAATGCAATCAGGGATGTGGCAGGCGATAAAATCGTTGCTATTTACGATAAAAGCAGTACAACCCTGCCTTTTAAGGCTGATCTTAATGCAACCGATGGGTATATTTACGGTGAAAGCAACATAAATGAGGTTTCTGAAAATGGTTTGAAATTTAAAATCGACTGGAAAAAAGGCCAAAAAACAGGCTTTTTTGTTGACCAGCGCGAAAACAGACAATTGGTAAGGGAAATTTCTGCCGGCAAAAAAGTGCTGAACGTTTTCGGATATACAGGCGGATTCTCGGTCTATGCAATGGCCGGAGGAGCTGAACTGGTGCACACCGTTGACAGCTCAGCCAGAGCAGTGGAGCTGGCCGATGAAAATATTGCCCTGAACTTTTCAGATACAGAAAGACATAAATCTTTTGCTGTTGACGCATTTGATTTTATCGAAAATATGAAAGACGATTATGATGTGGTGATTTTAGATCCGCCCGCATTCGCGAAGCATAATAACGTATTGCATAATGCTTTACAGGGATACAAAAAGCTTAACCTGAAAGCCATGCAAAAAATGAAGCCGGGTAGCATCCTCGTTACTTTTTCCTGTTCGCAGGTTGTAAGTAAAGAGGAGTTCAGAAAGTCGGTTTTTGCTGCTGCAACTCAATGTGGGAAAACAGTCAGGATCATGAAGCAGCTCACACAACCATCAGATCACCCGGTAAATATTTTCCACCCGGAAAGCGAATACTTAAAAGGTCTTGTGCTGTACCTGGCTTAATATATTTGATAGTATTTTTTTGGTTTTTCCTTAAAAATACATAGGTTTGTAAAAAAAAATAGTTTTGAAGAAGTTCCTGGGTATATTATTTATCGTTTGTCTGATTCTCCCATTTATAGGAACATACACTATTTATTTCCATCAGAAAAATATCATCAGGAAATCTGTTAAAAAGCAATTGCTGTCTCATACTCCCAAAGATGAGCTTGTAATGCTTTCTTTTTCCCTGAAAGAGTCAGAGGAACTCAATTGGAAACACTCAAAGGAATTTGAATATAAGGGCGAGATGTACGATATTGTTGAATCGAAAACCGAGGGCGACTCTGTTACTTACTGGTGCTGGTGGGATCATGAAGAAACAAGACTCAATAGGCATCTCATTGATCTTGTGGCAAAAGCAATGGGGGCAGATGATGCCAATAATACCAATCAAAAGAATTTTTCAGGTTTTTTGAAAACACTGTTTTGCAGCGAGCTTCAGGATTTATACATTGGTTCCGATCAATACACTCTTTTATCATTCAATTATAAAGAAAAATTCAGTTTGAATTACCTGAATGATCCGCCTGTTCCACCTCCGAATTTCATTTTTTAGCATTTTTCAGTTAACTTATTTTCGTAACCGGATTGGGAAAATATTTCCTGATACAGTCATATTTTAAAGGCTACCGGTTGCATTAAATGTTATTTAATTACTTAAAAATGAAAATATTATTATTAATTATATTTAGTGTGTGTTTTTGTTTATCCGGAATTTCCCAAATATTGACAGTTTTGGATTTCGGTACAAAAAAACCGATTGAGCTTGCAACCATAAGTTGTGAAAAAGCAAAGGTTTATGCTTTAACAAATGATGAAGGACAAGCAGATATAAATGCTTTTAAGGGTTCGGAAAAAATTCAGGTGAGAATACTTGGATACGAAACAAAAGCATTCAGCTTTTCAGAAATTGAAAAGGAAAATTTTATTGTTTATCTGAATCCTTCAGTTTTTCAGCTCGATAAGGTTGTGGTTTCTGCAACCAAATGGAACCAGTCAACCGGCGACATCCCCGCAAAGGTAATTACCATCTCACCCAAGGAAATGAAACTTCTGGCTCCCCAGACTGCTGCAGATCTCCTGAGTATTTCAGGTGAAGTTTTTATTCAGAAAAGTCAGCAGGGCGGAGGCAGTCCAATGATACGCGGGTTTGCCACAAACCGTCTGCTCTATACTGTTGACGGAGTTCGCATGAATACCGCTATTTTCAGAAGCGGGAATATTCAGAATGTCATTTCTCTCGACCCCTTTGCCACCGAAAAAACAGAAATCTTTTTTGGTCCGGGCTCCATCATCTACGGTAGCGATGCGATCGGAGGAGTGATGAGTTTTCAGACTCTTACTCCACAGGTGAGCCTAAACAATAAAACCTATATAAAGGGAAGTGCTGTGACACGTTATTCATCGGCCAACGATGAAAAAACAATTCATTTTGACATCAATGCCGGATGGAAAAAATGGGCAATGCTTACAAGTATATCCTCCAGTGATTATGGCGACCTCAGAATGGGAAGCGATGGTCCGGATGAGTACTTATGCAATCATTTTGTCCAAAGGATTGACAGCAACGATGTGGTTGTGAGCAATAACGAAAAAGAATTGCAGCGTCCTTCGGGATATAAGCAGATCAACATGATGGAAAAAATAAGGTTCAAAGCATCTGAAAAACTTGATTTTCAATATGGATTTCACTATTCAACTACCTCAGATTATTCACGCTACGACCGTTTGCTGCAAATGAAAAACGGTCTGCCAAAGTATGCCGAATGGAATTACGGACCGCAAATCTGGATGATGAATAACCTGAGCATTTCACATGATGGTTTTAATGCAATGTACGATCAGCTTACTGTAAGAGCGGCCCATCAGCAGTTTGAGGAAAGTCGCATCAGCAGGGGATTGAACAAGGATACCCGTGAAATCAGGACCGAAAAAGTGTCTGCCATTTCACTTAATATTGACCTGAACAAATCACTTGGTCAGAAAGGCAATCTTTTCTACGGACTGGAGTTGGTTCACAATGATGTGACTTCGACAGGTGAAGATGAGGATATTACCAGCGGTGAAATAGCCGTGGGACCATCACGTTATCCACAATCAACATGGGCTTCGTATGCCGCATACTTAAATTATCAGTACAAATTCTCTGAAAAATTTATGGTTCAGGCAGGAACAAGATATAATCAGTATGTCCTTAATTGTGAATTTGACACCACTTTTTACAAATTCCCTTTTACCAAAACCGAAATGAATAAAGGTTCACAAACCGGAAGCATTGGGGTTGTGGTAAGTCCGGTTGAGAAATTGACAGTTTACAGCAATTTATCCACAGGTTTCAGATCACCCAATGTTGATGATGTAGGAAAAGTTTTTGATTCAGAGCCCGGCTCGGTGGTTGTTCCCAATCCTGATCTTGAATCTGAATATTCCTATAATGTGGATCTGGGAATTGCAAAGGTTTTTGGAAATATATGCCGTATTGATGTGAGCGCATATTACACCATACTTAAAAATGCTTTGGTTAGAAGAGACTTTGTTTTTAATGGCGCTGACAGCATAATATATGATGGAGAGATGAGTAAGGTACAGGCAATACAAAATGCTGCCGAAGCAACTGTAAAAGGCGTGCAGGCAGAGATTGATATCCGGTTGCCATACGGTTTTGGATTGTCATCACGGTACAATTACCAAAAAGGTGAAGAAGAACTTGATGACGGAACAACCAGTCCGTTGCGCCATGCAGCACCGGCGTTCGGAATAACCCATCTTACTTATTCGGAGAAAAACCTGAAACTAGATTTGTACGGTATGTATGCCGCTGAAGTAAAATTCGAAAACCTTCCACAGGAAGAACAGGGAAAAGATTATATGTATGCGGTTGATGCAGATGGTAATCCATATTGTCCTTCATGGTTTACCCTGAATTTTAAGGCAATGTATCAGTTTACAGATAACTTTATTATTACCGGAGGTGTTGAAAATATCACAAACATAAGGTACAGACCTTATAGCTCGGGTATCGTATCTCCCGGAAGAAATCTGGTATTGTCTTTAAAAGCTAAATTCTAATATTAAACCCTGCTATAAGGCCGGGTTAAAAAATAAAAAAGGGCGTGAATTTCACGCCCTTTCTTAATTTTTTAAAAATTACTTTGAAAAGTCTTATTTCAGATCTTTCATTTTGCTGTAATTTTCACAATCTTTCAGATCTTCTTCTTTAAAATCTTTACAGTCAGCTTCCAAAGCTTTACCTTTTTCTTCAAGTTCTTTCATTTTGGCTTCATCCATGTTGCCATCTTCAATCATTTTCATCATTTCTTCAGCGATAGCTAATGATTCATCAAGACAGTCACATGCTGATTTTTTACCACAACTTGTAAAAGCAAAACTTGTAAACAATACTACTGCAAAAACTAAAGTTAATTTTTTCATTTTTTAGTGTTTATTAAATTATCCCTACTCGTTAGGCTTTTCGGTTACGCCCCGTTTAAAAAACGGCAAATAGTTTATGGCTCAAAATTAAGAATTTTTTTTATTTAAAAAAACTTTAGACCATTTAGTTGGTATTTTAATTGTTAATTATTTCAGAAAAAAAATGTAAAAAAATAACAGATTTCACTGTTTATGGGTGTTGACAGTTGGTGCAGTTTTTTTTGTTTAGTTTATATTATCTTTGTAAAAAAAAATAAATGAAGGAAAAAATAATCAATAAACTGCTGCAAAATGAAGAAAAAGAAAATGCAGATAAAATCCAATCGGTTTTTGATTTTGTAAATGTTGACGATCCTTCTTTTAATATTTCTTCACTCGAAATAGCATTAATTCTTAAAAAAGAAATAAATCTGGGTATTGATTCGATTTTGGCTGCATTACTTTTTAAATCAGTAAGGGATAACAATAATTCATGTTCAGATGTTGAACAAAAGTACGGCAAAGAGGTTTGCTCATTGGTAACCGGAATAAACAGGATTGATAACCTGAGGATGAAGCGGGCTGAGATAAATACAGAAAACTTTATCCACCTGCTTCTTACGCTTTCTGATGATCCCCGTACCATTCTCATATCTTTGTCAAACCAGCTGAATAAAATCAGAAACTATGATAAAATCAGCGATCAGGATAAAGCTCCATTTTTAAAAGAGATCAAGCTGCTTTACGTCCCGATCGCCCACAGATTAGGTTTGTATGCTATTAAAACCGAGCTTGAAGAGTTATGGATGCGATATTCAGAACCAGATACATACAGGAATATCGCCAATGAACTGGCGGAAACAAAAATAAGCAGGGAAAAATTTATTTCTTCTTTTGTTGCTCCCATAAAACGCAAACTGAAAAAGGCAGGCATCGATTGCGAAGTATTTGGCCGCCCAAAAACCATCCACTCCATCTGGAACAAAATGAAAAAGCAGGGAGTGGGCGTTGAAGGTATTTATGATAAATTTGCTATCCGCATCATTGTTGACAATACAAAGCTTTCTGAGGAAAAGGATTATTGCTGGAAAGTATATTCTTTGGTTACTGAAAATTACAGGCCTTATCCTAACAGATTGCGTGACTGGATTTCATCGCCAAAAGCAAGTGGTTATGAGTCGCTTCATACCACAGTGCAAACCGACGAGGGAAAATGGGTTGAAGTGCAGATTCGCACCCGAAGGATGGATTACATTGCCGAAATGGGACATGCAGCCCACTGGAAATATAAGGAGGGCGGCAAAGAAAAATCCATAGATTCATGGCTCACCGAAATGCGCCAGGCACTTGAAAGTCCGGACGAGGAAAAGAAAACCGATGAAATAAAAAAATCATTTTATTCAAAGGATATTTATGTGTTTACCCCGGGCGACGACCTAAAAAAACTCAGGTCGGGTTCAACAGTCCTTGATTTTGCTTTTTTGGTGCATACGGAAGTCGGACTGCATTGTACCGGAGCAAAGGTCAATAATAAGTTTGTTCCCATAAAATATGTGCTGAACAACGGCGACAGAGTTGAAATCCAGACATCCAAAAAGCAAAAACCTTCAATGGAATGGCTCAATTATCTGAATTCAAATGCAGGTAAAGCCAAATTGAAAAGAGCACTAAAAGAACAGGAAAACAAATATTCTGATTTGGGAAAAGACCTGCTAAAAGGCAAGTGCGAGCAAATGGGACATAAATTTTCTTCGGATGTTATTGAAAAGTTGCTTGATTATTTTAAACTTGATGAGTCCGTTGAACTTTACGAACTAATTGGCTCGCAAAAAATTGATATGCAGAAGCTGAAACGGGCCATTGATTTATCTTTTGTAAAAGAAAATCCCGTTCAGGAAGCTAAAACCATTGTCCGTCCCGATAAAAATCTGCCCCAAATTGGCAATGACATGATGGTGATTGATGAAAACATCGGGAAAATTGACTTTACCATGGCCAAATGCTGTAAACCTGTATACGGTGATGCGGTTTTTGGCTTTGTAACCGTAAACAAAGGAGTGAAAATTCATCGAAAAACCTGCACCAATGCTGCAGATATGATCTCCAAATATCCTTATCGGGTAATCAGGGCCCGGTGGTCAAAAGAAGGGACAGATATCGGGTTTACTGCCAGAATTCAAATCGTTACCAATGGAGATAAACCGGTTGTGGGAAATATTGTTAATTATACAACCGACAATAAAAATGTAAAACTCCTGAGGTTTAATGTGCAAAGTAACAAAGGAGAGTTCGAGGCTGAATTGGTTGTGGAGGTTGATGATCACGCAACACTTGAGCAACTGCTTGATAAATTCAAACGGACAAAGGGAGTTAAAGATGCATTTGTAATTGAATAGCCAATATTATTTTCAAAGAATCTGAAATCTAAATTCTTTTTTATATTTTAGTAGCAAAATGATAAACAATGATTCCCGATTTTTTAAGTTATAAAGTTAAGGTTAAACCTCAGATTTATACCACAAAACAAGGTATGCTATATGAAAATATGGCATCTATTTCGTTTTATGATGAGTATAAAAGGGAAGTACATTATCAGGAACTTGCCTATATTGACGTAGAAGATATTTATATTCTCATAGATAATAAGCTTACAGTAAATCTGGATGACTGTTACATTGAAAATTTTTCACTTAAAAGCTATAGAAAGTCACGTGGTTTGGAGCCTGAGGCAAAAGTTATCATCCATAATTTCAGTGCAAAAGGAACCATTTTTGATTCTAAAATAGAAACCGATTTTTATCATGCCGATTTCGATGATCACGACATTTCATTCAAAGAGGCAGCTTTTATAAGCGGACGTGTGAATTTTCACGGGTCAGCACTTCATGATGGTAATGTTGATTTTACCTACACTCAATTCTTTAACGGAAACTTCAATTTTTCAAATACCACAGCAGGTAAAGGAAAGATAGACTTTAAAAATGCCACCTTCAAGAATGGGGTTAAAGACTTTCAATACGCTGCATTTGGTGATGGGGATGTGATTTTTACCAATACTGAATTTGGAATTGGAGATGTTTCATTTATAAATGCAGATTTTGGCGATGGAAATGTTTCTTTTAAAGTTGCCCGTTTTGGCAAAGGAAATATTGAATTCCATTTTTCAAAATTCGGCGCAGGAGAAATTTCCTTTGAAAGAGCAGAATTTGGCGACGGAAAAGTTGATTTCAGAAAAGTTGAGTTTTCTGATGGGAAAGTAAATTTTAACCGGGCAATTTTCGGCGACGGTGAGGTAACATTTGAAGGCAGCGCGCTTAATAACAGTAAAATGACCTTCAAAAAAACCATTTTTGGATTTGGACACATCCGTTTCGAAGAAGTGGAATATATGGAGGCGGAATTAATTTTCGATAACACAACTTTTGGCAAAGGCAATGTTTATTTTGGTAAATCACATTTTAAAAAACTTGACATTGTTTCCTGCCACCTTAATGCTTATTTTGATCTCAGGGTTTCACATTGCAGTTACCTTGATCTTTCCGATAATATCATAAGGGATATAGTGGATTTCACACCCTATGACCATCCTGTTGACATTAAAATCCTTAACCTTTCGGGAGTCAGGATGATCGGACATATTTATATCGACTGGGACAAAAACAATGTGGAAAAAATAATCAATCAGCAGAAATTTACTGATCATAATCAGAAAGCCGAACAATTCAGGGTGTTAAAGGAAAATTTTGGTAAAACCGGGAATTATAATTACGAAGATCTGGCTTATATACAGTTTAAAAGAAATGAGCAAAAAGGAACACTGGAAAATGCTTTGAAAAAGAATAAACTGAATGCCGTACTGCATTATCCGCTTTATCTTTTTAAACTTATTATTTTTGACAAAATGGGGTTGTATGCCACTTCTCCTATTAGGGTTTTTACCAGCTTGCTCCTGGTTTATATAATCATTAGTTTGAATTATTTAATTCTTCCATTTTTTTTGGATACATCAATTAATTGTATCAAAGAGGATAGCTCTTTTCTTTACAGGGCTCTTGATACTTTTTATTATAGCATGATTACCTTCGGAACTGTTGGTTATGGTGATTGCTCACCAGTCGGGTTCCTCAGGTTTGTAGCCTCGGTCGAAGCTTTTGTTGGTCCGTTTATGATGTCATACTTCACAGTAGCTTTTGCAAGAAAAATCCTGAGATAATGATGTTTCACGGAAAAATGAAAATATGGTGTTTCTTTTTTCTGTATGCTCTTGCAGGGTTTTCTTATTCGCAAAATATTGACAGTCTGATGAAACTCGAAAAGAAATCATCCGGATTGAAAAATGCAGTTGTTAATAATGAAATAGGCTTGTATTTTTATAATGAAGGCGAATACGACAAAGCAATTTCCCATAATAAAAAAGCATTTTACATCAGCGACTCACTTAAAAATGATAAAATCCTGTCAGATGTTTATGCACTATTTGGCGATATTTATTACGATCTTAATCAATTCAATACATCAGTTTACTACTTTCAGAAAGCCGTGCATTATAAGCAGAAAATCAAAGACATGGTTTCGGTTTCGTATTGCTATAATGTGCTCGGCATTTTATATCGGAAATTGGGGCAGTTTGATCTGGCACTGGAAAATGCCCAAAATAGTCTGACCGTTGCGCAGGAAATTAATAACACCACGCGCACAGGCTATGCATATAGTAATATTGGACACATTTACATTAGTTTAAGGCAGTTTGAAAAAGCTCTTGAATTTTACAAGCGTTCCGCTGAATATGCAGTTTTTGATAAGGATAAGGATGATGAGGCAGATGCCTATATTAATATTGGTATTGCCTATTATGAACTGAAAAACCACGAGAAATCATTTGAATATACTCAAAAAGCACTTGATTTATCAAATGAAACCGGAAACAAAGCAGGACAGGCTCGTGCTCTTAATAATCTGGCTAACAGATATATTGAGCAGGGAAAATATGATCTGGCTATGGATTACCATCTGCAGGGCTTAAAAATTGAATTGGAAAGCGGAAATCCCGGAGGCGCAGCCTATTCTTATGCAAATATTGCTGAAATATTCAGGGAAAAGAAAGACTTTACAACCTGTCTGATCTATAAAGACAGTGCACTCAAAATAACAATTGAAAAGGATCTTAAACTCAATATTTACGACAGTTTGACCTACATCTATGAGGAAATGGGCGATCCTGTAAATGCTTTGTATTATCACCGCCTGTATTCGGCCATGAAAGATTCAATTATTAACGAAAAAAACAATAAAGCCATTGCCGAACTGGCAACCATTTATAATATTGAAAAAACGGAAAAAGAAAACGAGTTGCTTAAAAAGGACCGTACGCTGCAGGATTTGGCGATTAAAAGACAACGAATTATTACTTTTTCGGTATTGGGCGGACTTGCTCTGTTGGCAGTTTTTGCTGTATTTCTGCTGCGCTCAAACCGAATGCGAAAGCGGGCAAACAGAATTCTGTATACGCAAAAGGAAGAAATTTCAACGCAGCGTGATGAAATTGAAAAGCAGCGTGATCAGGTAACTGAACAGAAGAGTTTCATTGAAAAACAGAAACAAGACATTGAAGACAGCATCAGGTATGCCAAAAGAATCCAAAATGCCGTGTTGCCATCAGAAAACCTGGAACAGATTGTCAGGAATGAACACTTTGTGGTTTTTTATCCGAAGGATGTGGTTTCGGGCGATTTTTACTGGGCTAACATTATCGGCGACTGGCAGATATTCTGTGTTTCAGATTGCACAGGACATGGCGTGCCCGGTGCATTTATGAGCATGCTTGGAGTGAGTTTTCTGAATGAAATTGTAAGAAATAAGGAGGTAACCAACTCAGCTGATGTGTTAAATCACATGCGAAAATCGGTAATAGATGCTCTTAAACAAACAGGCGAATCAGGCACACAAAAGGATGGAATGGATATGTCGCTGGTAGCCATTCACCGCGAAACGAAAAAATGTTCGGTTGCTGGTGCAAACAACCCCGTTTATATCATCCGCAAAACCGATAAACCTGAAGATCACTGCAATTATATCAGAAACGGGTTTGAACTCATCGAAATACCAGCCGACAAAATGCCTTTGGGCATTTATATCAGAATGGATGATTTTACAAATCATGATATTCAATTACAGAAAGGAGATAAAATTTACCTGTTTTCAGACGGTTACCCCGATCAGTTTGGCGGACCGAAAGGCATGAAATTTAAATATTCTGCATTTAAGAACCTATTGTTGGATACAGCCGGCCAGCCTATGTTGGAACAAGGTGATATCCTTAAAAAATCGTTACATGAATGGATGAACAATGGTGGTAAGGAATATCATCAGATTGACGATATAACGGTGATGGGGGTGATGGTTTGAACATGTCCTCACCTCCAGCTTATTCTTCCTCAAATTCCCCAACCATAAATCCAACCGCCTGCGATAAAACAACCTTCTGATCTTTTCCCAGTTTCAGTTTTTCGGTGATTTTATCACGGTCTATGTATCCGAGGACTACAGTGCCCAGACCTTCAGAAGCACAAAACAAATAAACGTTCTGACTGACAAAACCGCAGTCGGTGGCGGCATAGAATTCAGTGGTGTTGCTGCCGCCGTTCATTTTCGAATAATCAGCAACGAAAACCATATCAACTGCAGCATCAGCAGTAAAATTCTGTTTGCCCATGTCTTTTCGCACATCGTCGCCGGTTAATTTTAAAAGGGCATGGGTTTTTGGCAAATACCTGAATGCGCCGTCTTTTGTGGCAACAAAGATTTCAATTTCCTGCCAGTTCACCGCCGATGGGGCAGTACGTTTTCCTGTTTCGGGACGGTTTATGCCATTGGCTGCCCATAGCAGATTTGACAATTGCTGGTTGCTTAAACTTTTTTCAGCATCAAAACTACGTGTTGAACAGCGGTTTTTCAATGCTTCCATTAATGGCATTCCTCCGGTCGTTTGGGGTGCAGGAAGCTTAATGGTGTCGCTTTGTGAAAACAAATTCAGCGCTATGAAAAGCGCTGAAATAAGTAAAGTGTTTTTTATTTTCATGTTTTAATCCTGAGGTGTCTGTTCTTTTGCTTTTTTCATCTGAACTCTCAAATCGAGCAATTTATTTATTTCCTTATCCGAAAGATTGGTCGAACTTAAAATCCGGTCAATTTCTTCAAGTGACGGACCAATTTGAATAACCTTTTTATCTTCGGTTGATGCGTTTTCTGAAATACTATGGGAAGACGATTGTGCTTGCGAACTGTATAAATGTTCTTCGCCCAGTTCTTCGCGCAAATGCTCGATCATTTCCTGCATCATGTCTTTGATTGGCTCGCCAAACTGACTTAGCATCTGTTCGTTGATGTTATCCTTAACCATATCGTATGACTGTACCAGCATTTCAATTTGCTTGTAATGCATGTCATCTATATTGAGATATCCGGTTTTTTTTGCTTTCTCCTTGAGAAGCTTGAATAACCTGATTATTTCCTCCAAATCCCTTTTAAATGCATCTTTATCCATGTTCTTTTCATTTAGATAACCAAATGTGATCAAATTTAAAACCAATTACAGAGAAAAGCAAAAAACTGACCAAAATGACCTGGTTTATTGGAAATTTTTAACAAATTATGTCAGTTTGGCAGTATTACTGTTTTCTATTTCTGAAAAACAGAAAAATAGTTCCGGCAATCAAAAGCAGAACAGCTATGCTAAATGTAATCCACAGTATAGCTGAATATTCAGGATCTTGCTTTGTGGTTTTTAGTTTATTATGTGATTTTTTAAGTTTTAGATTGTGCTCAGCGACTTTCTTTTCAAGCTTTATCCTTTCAAGATCGCTTTCTTTTTCTTCAATCTTAAGTTTATCATTGGCCTGCCTGGCTATTTTGGAATAGTATTGCGCTTTTTCAGAATCTTTTTTTATTTTGTAAATATCTGACAATAATAAACTTACATGATGCAGGTAATAGTTGTTTTTGTTTTTGTAAACTATTTCAAATGATTTGAGTGCAAAATACTCGGCTGAATCAATATTTGAAACGTTTTTGTATAGATCCGCCATATTGTAATACAAATCTGCTTCGGAAATGTAATTTGTGTAATATTCCCTTATTTTAACTGCTTTATACAGGTAGCTTTTTGCTTTTTCATAGTCATTATTCTCGTAATAAATCAACCCCGCATTTACATAAGCCGATCCCATACTTGCAGTGTCTCCGAGTTTTTCCTTCATTTCCATTGACTGAGTGATAAACTCATTCGCCAGCTTAAATTCTTTCTTGTTATAATATAAAACACCTATGTTATTAAGGCACATTGAATACTCAAGTTTTGCGCCTGATTTGTAATAGTAGTCAAGGGCTGCCTTGTAATAATCAAGGGCTTCATCATATTTTTTAAGATAATCATACGCCATGCCCAGATTATTGTTCACTGCAGCAATTCCTGAACTGTCGCCAATTTCAGTTTTAATAGCCAGTGTTTTGTAACCGTAATCAATGCATTTCAAGTATTCACCGCTGTTAAGATAACAAATTGTAATACTAAGCATTGAAGTGGATATTCCATTCTTGTCATTTAATAAACTGTCTATTTTTATTGATTGATTGAAAAAATCAACTGCCAGATTAAAACTCCCGACACTACGATAAATAACCCCTAAGTTGAAATAAATCAGGGAAATTGATGGTTGATCCTTTATCTTTCTGTAAAAATCAAGAGATAACAGGAAATAATCGATTGCTTTTGAATAGTCATACCTGAAACGATAAACATATCCCAAAACCTTTAACGATGAGGCCTTTCCCTTTGTGTATCCGATTTTTTCGGAATGGTGCAGTGCGAGTTTTGCATTTTCAATTGATTTGTCGGGATTACTAATCCTGTTGTTCCATGCAGTGTCGATAAGAATATCAATTTCGGATTTTGATTTGCCCGGACTAACATCCAGATGATATTTTTGAGCATTGACCTGGGTTAAGCCCATCAGTAAAATCAATATTTGTAATATCCCGTTTTTCATTTTGTTAAAACGAAAATAGAAGAAAATAACCAAGCGCAAAATTGATTTTGATTAACGGATTTATTTAGATGCCGAATATGAATTCAAATGCCGTAGAGACGCAATATTTTGCGTCTCTATGGCATTATTTTGCGTCTCTATGGCAATATTTTGCATGGATATGCAAAATATTGCATATTTTCCCCATCAACAAATTCTAGGCAATTGCTCACCCGACAACATATCTATGATCCTTTTTCCTCCAATACCGGTATGGATCCAGCCCTTGCCAGGGTGTTCCCCAACAATTTTTCCAATTATTGCCGATTCTTTCCCAAATTCATTTTTCTTCATTACCTCAAGTACTTTTTCCGCATCCTCTTTGGCAACAACCAGAATTATTTTTCCTTCATTGGCCACATAAAAAGGGTCAAATCCCAGCAATTCACAGATTCCGCGCACTGCTTCCTTTACGGGTACTGCTTCTTCATCAATTTCCAATCCGTAATTTCTTCCTTCACTGAGTTCTGTCAAAACAGTGGCAATGCCGCCGCGTGTGGCATCGCGCATGAACCTGACTTTTGCACCTGTTTCCAGAATTTCACTGATCAGGTGATTTAGTGGAGCACAATCTGATCCGATCTGGGCAGAAATGTTTAAATCATTGCGCTCAGCCATGATGGTCATTCCATGGTCGCCGATGCTCCCGTTGATGAGAATTATGTCACCTGGAGTAATTTTTTCTCCGGTTCCAATATGCTTGTATTCAGGATTTAAAACTCCTATACCTGAAGTATTAATAAATATCTTGTCGCACTTGCCGCGGTCAACTACTTTGGTGTCGCCGGTCACTATTTTGACTCCGGCTTTCCTTGCCTCATCGGCCATGGTGGCTACGATTTTTTCAAGATCGGCAATGGGAAAACCTTCTTCAATGATAAATGACGAGGAAATGTACAAAGGTTTTGCTCCGGATACCGCTAAATCGTTTACTGTTCCTGCAATAGCAAGTTTTCCGATATTGCCGCCCGAGAAAAAAATGGGATTTACTACATAAGAATCTGTAGTAAAACTGATCAGTTCACCCGGAATATTCAGAATGGCCGAATCGGTCTGTAATTTTAACTCTTCAGTATTGAAATGCTTCACAAAAACTTCCTTAATCAATTCGTGCGAAAGCTGACCGCCGCTGCCGTGTCCGAGTAATATTTGTTTTCCTTTCATTTTATGTATTGGAAATTGTTTATTGTTTAGTTGTTTAGATGTTTAGTTGTTTAGATGTTTCAATGTTTAGGTGTTTATTGTTTAGTTTTTGCTGTTCCAAGTTTGCAACTTGGAACACTTATTAATATTAGAACTTTTTATCTATTATACTTATAATAAGCATGACAGGCCCCCTCATGCGAAACCATGCACGCCCCCACAGGATCAGAAGGAGAACAGCCCTTGCCAAACAATTTGCAATCCTTTGGTGATTTAAGTCCTTTTAAAATCTCTCCGCATATACATCCTTTGTCTTCTTTTGTAGGTTCTACTACCACATCGAGGTTTTTCTCTGCATCAAATTTTTCATATTTTTTCGAGATTCCCAATCCGCTTGCCGGCAAAACGCCCAAACCGCGCCACCAATCGGGACGTAATTCAAAAACATCTGCCATCATTTTTTGAGCAATGAGGTTTCCTTCTGGTCTGACAACCCTTTTATACTGTATTTCCACTTTCTGCTCACCGTTTTCGATTTGTTTGACAAGCATGTAAATTGATTGCAAAATATCTGTTGGTTCAAACCCGCTGATCACACAGCCCAATCCGTATTTTTTTGGAATATCATCATAAATTCCTGATCCGGTAATGGTGCTTACATGTCCGGGAGCTATATATCCATGCAGTTGCACGCCTTCGTCGATGAGCGCACCCATGGCGGGAGGCATGATTTTATGAGAGCTGTAAACGTAGAAATTATTCAGATTTTGCTTTTCGGCATTGATGATTCCGGCTGCGGTTCCCGGTGCTGTGGTTTCAAAACCTATTCCGAGGAATACTACTTTTTTTCCGGGGTTTTCTTTGGCAATTTTAAGTGCATCCAGAGTAGAATAAACAATGCGAATGTCACGTCCGGAAGCTTTTTCCTCATTAAGTGATGAAGTTGAACCCGGAACTCTGATCAAATCTCCATATGTAGTAATGATCACATTTTCCAATCTTCCATAAGCAATGGCCTGATCGATGAATTTTCTGTCAGAAACGCATACTGGGCAGCCCGGACCGCTAATCAGTTTAATGTTGGGCGGGAGCAGGGCAGGGATGCCGAATTTTTGAATGGAGAGGGTGTGGCCACCGCAGACCTCCATCAGTTTGATTTCTTTAACCGAAATCTTTTTAATTTCCTTTACTAAACCCTGTACCAATGACTTGTCACGGTACTCGTCGATGTATTTCATTTTGGAATTTTTAGATTAAACGATGCGCTCACCGGTCTGCTTTTCTTCCTCATCCAGATTTTCATTCAGTTCCCTGAATTCCTCGAAAGTTTTCAAAGACTCGATGGCCTCTTCCTCAGAAATTTTCTGGATGGCAAAGCCGGTGTGCATGAGGATGTAATCGCCGGGCTTAACATCTTCAACCATTTGCAGACTGGTTTCATATTCAGCTCCGCCAACAGAAACCTTTGCCATATCACCCTCAATCGAAATAACCTTTGCAGGTATGCTTAAACACATATCGTTTTGTTTTTGTTTTGTTTTTGCAAATTTAGGGAAAATATGTGAGTTTGGAAATTTAATGAATCATGGTTGCATTATTAAAGATATTATTATAGTTTTGTTTTAATATAGTAGAAAAGATGTTTATGTAAGAATAAATGAGATTTAAAATCTGTGTTTTTTTATTTTTTATTTTATTGGAATTTTCTCAGGAGACTTATTCCCAAAGTGAGAATAAATCTGTTAAACAGAAATCAACATACCAGTTACATTTGATTTCTCCGGGTTTTTGCACTGAACAAAAGTTAAGCCCGGATTTTACTGCAGTTTTTAAAGCATCACTAGGTATGTCTTTTTACTATAATGATAGATTACATAAAAACAAATTGAGTTTAATATTTAACCAGTATATATCCCTTGAACTCAGAGAATATACTGATTTATTGACAAGACAAAAAAGAGGAAAAAAAACAGAAAATTTTTCTGGAACATATGGTGCTATAAGGTATTCAAATGGTTATTATTATTTAATTAGTGAAAATTATTATCAAATAGGACCATTGATTGGACTTCAACGGTCATTATTTAAAAAGTTCATATTCAATATTGAATGTGGGGTAGGTGTTACAGTAATAAATAAATCAAAAAATACAGGTATTATTGGAGATATTTCCTTTGGTTATGTTTTCTGACCTTGATATTTTGGATTCAACACTAAACTTCTATGATGGAAATTTTTTGATTTTCAAGAATTTCCTGAAAATCAGCTAAAGATAAAAGTTGAACTTGTTTCAGAAAAAGCACTTAAGGAACAACTCAGACAAATCATATTAAACAGTGTTAAGTAACTATGATTGAGTTTATTTCTTAAACTTAACCTTCTTATACTTCACAAACAGGTCATCTTCATCCTCGCCATTTTCAAGGCCTTCAATGAGTAAGCTCATCAAACCGGGCATTTCAGTATCTTCAAATCCCAATTTAACGCCAAGCTTTTTAACCATTTCACGTTCTGTTTCTTCAATTCTGCCATCGGCTAAAACAACTTTAACGATGTCGTACATTTGTTCAAAGCGGGCAGATAGTTCGAAAACAGGATGGAAAGAGACTTTGGTGTGGTCCTCGCAGAGTTGGTCAATCTCCACATCGGTCAAGCCCAGTCGGCGTCCAAAGCGGTGAAGCATTTCTTTTTCCTTGTCGTCAATTACATTGTCGGCGAAGGCCACCTCAATCAAATGGGTAAAATGTTCTTTATTTTGTTTTTTTGAATGATGGTCGAAATAATCTAGCGGACTCATAATTTTATGTTTTTAGTTATACTCTGTAATTATCTAACAAGTTTTAATGTTAAAGGTTCAAATATAATTGATTTGATTAAAAAAACCATGAAAAGTTTGTGGTTTTGGGTTTCGGGTTTGGCGTTTCGGGTATCATTAAAGAAGAAAACTTTAAAACCAGAACCCGAAACAAGGAACCTAGAACCTAGAACTATGTCCTACTTTTCCGTCAAATACTTCCAATATCGCCTCGGTAAATACTGCAAATGCCGTTTCAGATTTTTGCGCTGAAGGGTGGTGGTTGATTTGTAGTAGGATTTCCAAAGCTTCTGATATATTTCTTCGCCTTCTTCAAGAACATCGGGATCAATTTTGCCGGTTTTGCGGCTTGCCTTGTTTTCGTTGATTTTAACGAGTTGTACTTCTGCGGTGTCATAATATATGCCGAAATCCCGTTTCATGTCGTAAATGAGCCAGGATTGGTCTGAAAAGCGATCCCTGAAATGGTCAATCACAAGCTCCAGAACATCGTGATCGGGTTCGACCGGAGCAAAATAGATGTTGTCCTTTGTTTTCTGAAACCTCACAAACTGCATCATACGCATGGCTTCCTTGGAAACTTTCTGCACAATTTTCACCATTTCAATGACGCGGTCATCCCGCAAATCGGTTTCTATGGATTCCTTTGAATCAATGACCAGCTTTACGTAATTGAAGATTTTCATTTCGATTCCTTCCATCTCCGATAAAAATGCTCTGTACGGAATGTGTTTTGCATTGACTGACAGTTTTTTATCAATAGCTTTCCAAACTCTCAGCGCTTTTTCTTCCTGCGTAACAATGTGAATGCAGGTGCCGAACAATGCTCCCTGAAATGCTCCTGTTTTCTCAATCCTGTCGGGCAAAAGCTTTCGCTCGTAGCTTTCTAAAATTACGGTTAGCAGTCCGTGGTAGGTTCCGTCGTAGGTGTAGATGGTCATGGTTTTTTTTGTTCTTTTTGTTCGAAGGGTTCTTTTTGTTTATTTGTTGCTGTTCCAAGTTTGCAACTTGGAACATTTGCAACTTGGAACATTTGCAACTTTGAAAGGGATGTTTATTTAACAGATTGTAAGTTGCTAATTTGATTGGGAAGCCCATCATTAAACAACTTCAACTGATCGGCGTCCTTGATTCTGTTGGGATTGAGGTCGGTCAGGATCTTTCTTCTGATGATCTCTGGATAGAAAGTCTGCGCGGCACCCAGCTCATTGGTTGTAATAAAATACTTGGCACGCTTGAGAACCACTCCGATTTTTTTCAGGTGGTGCATTCCAAGACGCCCGTGTTTTCTGGCGTTGATGATCATCATGGCTGATTTTACACCGACTCCGGGTATCCTCAGAATCATTTCATAATCGGCCCGGTTAATGTCAACAGGAAAGTGCTGCGGGTTTCTCAAAGCATAGCTTAATTTGGGATCAATTTCCAAATCAAGATTGGGATGATCGTCATTAAGTATTTCTTCAATTGAGAACGAATAAAATCTTAAAAGCCAGTCTGTTTGATACAATCTGTTTTCTCGTTTTAAGGGTGGGGCAGAAAGAACAGGCAGCCGGGAATCATATTGGTTTACCGGTAAAAAGCCTGAGTAATAAACTCGTTTTAAATTCTGGGTTTTGTATAATCCCGAGGCCAGATACATGATTTGCTTATCCGAATCGGGAGTGGCGCCAATGATCAACTGAGTGCTTTGGCCGGCTGGAGAGAATTTCGGGGTTTTCCGGTACTTTGCCGAATCTTCCTTACACTGCAATATACCGTTTCTTATCATGGTCATGGGTGTGTAAACATCTTTGTAGTTTTTATCGGGTGCCAATATCTTCAGATTTTGCTCCGAGGGTATTTCAATGTTTACACTAAGTCGGTCGGCATATAAACCTGCAAGTCTGATGATTGACTCGCTGGCTCCGGGTATGGCTTTCAGGTGAATGTATCCGAAAAACTTCTCTTCCGTTCTGAGTTTTTTCGCTATAAGCGCCAAACGCTCCATGGTGTAATCGGGGTTCTTGATTACTCCTGAACTCAGGAAGAGTCCTTCGATATAATTCCTTCTATAGAAATTTATAGTCAGGTCAACCACTTCCTGCACTGCCATGGTCGTTCGCTTAATATCATTGCTCTTTCTGTTGATGCAGTAGGCACAATCATAGATGCAGTGATTGGTCATGAGCAGTTTGAGTAGGGAAATGCAACGCCCGTCTTCGGTGTAACTGTGGCAGATGCCGCCGTTGACTGTATTCCCAAGTCCTTTGCCATTATTCTTTTTAGTTATCCCGCTCGAAGCACACGACACATCGTATTTGGCGCTGTCGGCGAGAATGTTTAGTTTGTCCAGTACAATTTCGTTCATATTATTTTTTATCAATAAAACTTCTTTTTAGGCCGTCATTGCGAGGAGGAACGACGAAGCAATCTCCTTATAATGTCCTCGGGCTCAATTAGGAGTTTGCTTCGTCGCATAAGCTTATTTGTAAACCATTGTGCTCTTTTACGCTTCTCGCAATGACGGTTTCAACAAACAATTGGTGTATCTTATTCACTCCTCGGATCCCCCAAAATAGGCAGCTTAGCCATCTTTTCAACCTCAATTCCCGGATGCCCGAATTCCTGCACCACCTTTCCAAGAATCAGATAAACACCGGTTCCCCTGTACGGGTAGTTTTTCAGTGAATCGGGAAAGTTCACGGTGTCAAAGAACTCTCCCTCAATGTCTAAGAATGTTCCGAATTGCATAATTTCTTTCTTTTTGGTTCGTACATATTTGGTTGTGACTAGTAATCCAAGTATTCTGATGGTTTTTCCTGTGAAATTTCTCAGATCGTGTGCCCTGATTTTTGATCGGTATTCCGTTTTTAAAAGATCAAAAAATGACAATGAAACAGGAAATCCAATGAGTTCAATTTCGTCATAGGCATCCTCAATTTTATGCTGCAAAAGTTCAGGCATTTTATATGATTTTGCGTTGACATTAAACAGGGTAGAACCTGTTATTTTGGTTTCTTTTTTGTGCAAAAAGTGTGCTTCCCATAAAAGTGCTGCTTTTGTCTTTCCGGTAAAGGCAAATGCTCCTGAACGTATGAGTATTATTAGCTGTTCGATGCCACAGGCCGTTCTGCGAACAAAATCACTTAAATCAGAAAATTCCCCGTTCGTCGATCTTTCTGTCAAAAAACCGTTTACCATATTGCCTTCGAGATTTGCCACATGGATAAACCCGATAAAAATGGTTTTTTCTTTGATGCAGGTTTTAAAATTGCTGCGGTTTATACAGGGCAAATGAACGGTAGCTCCCCATCTTTTTGCTTCGTTGAAATAGGTGCGGGCGGTATAAAATCCTCCGAAATTATTGATTACTGCAGTCATGAATTCCAAGGGATAATGTGCCTTGAGGTACAAGCTCTGATAACTTTCCACTGCATACGAGGCGGAGTGGGCCTTTGAGAATGAATATCCGGCAAAGGAGCTGATCTGCCGCCATACTTCGTTGGTAAGTTCATCGGGATAGCCGCGCTCCTTGCAGTTGTTGAAAAACTTGTCGGTTATCTCGCTGAACTCGGCTTTAAACCTGGGCTTGCCGCTCATAATCCTGCGCAACACATCGGCATCGGCCAGATCAAGTCCGGCAAAATGATGGCATATCTTCAACACATCTTCCTGATAGACCATCACTCCGAATGTCTCGCCCAGCTGCTCTTCCATAATGGGGTGCAGGTATTTGAATCCTTTGGGGTTGTGAAATCTCAGGATGTACTCGCGCATCATGCCCGAGCTGGAAACACCCGGACGAATTATCGAGCTTGCAGCAACCAATGTGAGGTAGTTGTTGCAACGGAGTTTCTTCAATAGTCCGCGCATGGCAGGACTCTCCACATAAAAGCAGCCAATGGTTTCGCCGTTTTCGATGAGTTTTTTGATGTCAGGGTCTTTCTTGAATTGTTCCACCTGATGAACATCCACCGAAACACCTTTGTTTTCGCTGACAATCTCAACACATTCGCTGATGTGGCCTATGCCGCGCTGACTAAGAATATCAAACTTCTCAAAACCAATATCCTCGGCCACATACATATCCCATTGCGTGGTGGGATAGCCCTTGGGCGGCATGTCGAGGGCTGTGTAATAAGTGATGGGTTTTTCAGAAATCAGAATGCCACCCGCATGTATGCTGCGTATGTTGGGCATTCCGTACATCTTTTCACTGAATGACAGGATCTTCTGAATAATTTCATTGTTGTTCATGTCATCGCGCGGATTGTCAATGAAAGCGTCCATTTCCTCTTTTGGCAGACCGTAAACCTTGCCCAGTTCGCGAACAATTCCTTTGTCCTTAAAAACCGGATTGGTACCCAGCAGGGCAGTGTGCCGACTGTCGTATTTGTTGAAAATGTAAGTCTGCACATGATCGCGGTCCTTCCATGAATAATCGATGTCGAAGTCGGGCGGACTGCTTCTTTTGGGATTAATGAAGCGCTCAAAGTAAAGGTTTAAGTCAATCGGATCAACATCTGTGATTTTCAAGCAATAAGCAGCTATGCTGTTTGCGCCGCTTCCTCGTCCCACGTGATAAAAACCCTTCGACATTGAAAACCTGATGATATCCCATGCAATGAGAAAATATGAGGAGAAACCAAGTTTGTCAATGACGTGCAATTCATTAATCAACCTCTTTTTTGCCACATCATTTTCCCCGTATCTGTATTTCAGTCCTTCCATGGTAAGACTTTCAAGCAGTATTTTATCCTCATAAGTGCTGCCGGTAAAGGTTTTCTTGTTTTTGTTGGTGCCGAATTCGAAATGAAAACTGCAGTCAGATACCAGTCGCTCGGTATTTTTGATGATTTCGGGATACCATGAATAGATTTTATAGAGGATGTCCATGGGCTGCATGATTTCATCGGGAGCTGCTTTCATGGCCGGAGTAAGGCGGGAGAGGAGAATGTTGTTTTCAATGGCACGCAGGTTTTTGTGCAACTCGTATTCATCGGGGTTTTTAAAAGTCACCGGATGCGAAACCACAAGTTTATCGAGGTTTTTACGATAATCAGAGGTAATAATATGATTCAGGTCGGCCGGTCTGACGCCGATGAACTCATTGTCTTTCAGTTCTTTTATTGTTTTACTTCCGAAAGGATGAATCACAAAAGAATGGTTAAAATTCACAGGATTATAAGGCTCGTTGTGAATGTTGAAATTGCTGAGCATTTCGTTAAGTTCTCTGAAACCTTCGTTATTGCGGGCAATTCCGGTAAAAAGGTGCTTATTTCCATCCCTGAAATCAATACCGGCAATGGGTTCTATTTTCTTTTTCCTGCAAAGTTTTACAAAATCAAAAACACCCGTAACATTGTTAATGTCGGTCAGGGCCAGCGCTTTCACGTTGCATTTAATGGCATCCTCCACCAAATCCTCAATGGAGATAGTCCCGTAGCGCAGACTGTGATATGAGTGAGTGTTTAGATACATTGCTTTTATAAAAGGCATTTCAGTAATTCTTAAATCAAAAATCCTTGCTTGTTGCAGGCAAGAGCGTTCCTTGATCGTCATTGGTCTTATTGAATACTGAACAAGGAACACCGAATGTTGAATTTTGAACTGTGCTTTGTAAATTAATATTTGTTTTTCTTTTCTTAATAGGCAGCCCACTGCCAATTCCACCGGGGAGGCGACTAACAACACGTTTAACTCGAAATTTTCTATTCATATGTATTTTTTTTTTATTTCATTTGCACATCTACTAATCAGCTAATTTGCTAATCAGCTAATCACATCATCGCAATAGCCCTTTTCAGATACTTCGATCCATACATCATTTTAATTTTGTCCATGGCAATATAAAGATTGACCATTTCAGGTTTGTCCTCGAACATATTGAGCTGCTGGCCGCCATAGACGAGGTTGCTGAAGCGTATGCCGATCAGACGGATAAGCATTCTTCGGTTGTACAGCTTTTCAAAAAGTTCCTTGACAGTGATAATCAGATTATGGTCAAAGTTGGTATATGTGATGTTTTTTTGCACAGTATGCGTATCAAAGTTTGAATATCTGATTTTTACGGACACGCAGGAGGTCAGCTTCTGACTTTTTCGCAATTGAAAAGCAGTTTTTTCGACCATGGATATTAATATTGCGTTTAGCATTTTGATGTCGATGGTGTCTTTTTCGAAAGTTTTTTCGGTGCTGATGGATTTTCTTTCCCAGTCGGGCTTAACCGGAGTATTGTCAATTCCGTTGGCCTTTTTCCAGATGATGATGCCGTTTTTGCCTAGAACATTTTGCAGCATTTCGGGCGGAATCTCAGTCAGGGTGCGAATTGTTGTTAATCCCATCATGCGCAGCAACTGGAATGTTTTATCGCCTATCATGGGAATTTTTTTGATGGAAAGGGGGTTCAGAAAAGGCTGAACATGTTCGCCCGGTACCAGCAATTCACCATTGGGTTTGGCTTCATTGGTGGCCATTTTTGAGACGGTTTTATTTACAGACAATCCAAAGGAGATCGGCAATCCCGTTTCGATCATTATTTTCTGTCTGAGCTCCCGGGTCCATTTGAGATTTCCGAAAAAACGATCCATCCCTGTGATGTCAACATAAAACTCATCAATGGATGATTTTTCATAGACGGGTGATTTTTCCTTAATAATATCAGTAACCATGTTCGAATATTTCGAATACTGGTCCATATCGCCCCTGATCACAATGATATCGCTGCACAGGCGCAAAGCCATTTTCATGGGCATGGCCGAATGGATTCCGAATTTTCTGGCCTCATAGCTGCAGCTTGCCACCACGCTGCGATCGGATAATCCGCCGATCACCACCGGTTTGCCCATAAGCTTTGAATTCTGTAGTCTTTCCACCGAAACATAGAACGAATCCAGGTCGAGATGAACGATGTTGCGGTTGTTTTCTGTCATTTTTTTATCGAAAAATTTGGTAATTAAAAAATCAATATCTACTTTTGATTAGAATATGATCAAAAATTTGGTTATAATATAATCAATTTAATAATTGTATGCAAGAAAAAAATGAAAATAGATTGCTTGCGCCCCTACAGGGCTTAATGGTATTGGTTAAAATACACATATCACACAGGGCGTTGCCCTGTGCTAATGCTAATGCCCTTTCAGGGCAGCTATTACCGGAAATATTGCATTTCAAATAAACCGAGGTAATTACCGCCCCAAAGGGGCATAAGCATCAGCATAGGGCAACGTCCTATGGAATATAGTGAGTTAATCACACGCCCCAAAGGGGCATTAGCACCAACATAGGGCACCGCCCCATGAAATTATGAAATAAATGAATAAAAACCAGCCCTGTAAGGGCGAAAGCAAATGAATTATGCCACAATCATTATCAAAAGTATACGTACATATAATTTTCAGCACAAAACACAGGAAAAACCTGATTGATGAAAATATTGAACCTGTCCTGCATGAATATATAGGTGGGATATGTAAAGGTTTGGAGTGTAATCCATTAATTATTGGAGGTTACAAAGACCATATTCATATTTTATGTTTGCTTTCAAGGAAAATAAGTCAAATGAAATTAGTTGAAGAGGTTAAAAAGCAATCATCTAAATGGATAAAAACTAAGGATGCTGAATATTCAAATTTTTATTGGCAGGATGGATATGGAATTTTTTCAATAAATCCAACACAAATTGATGTTGTAATTAAATATATTGAAAATCAACATGAACATCATGAGGAAAAAAGTTTTCAGGATGAGTTCAGGTCATTTTTAAAAAAATATAAAATTGAATATGATGAACGCTATGTATGGGATTAGACATTTGCTTGCGCCCCTACAGGGCTCAATGGAATTGGTTAAAATACACATATCACACAGGGCGTTGCCCTGTGCTAATGCTAAAGCCCTTTCAGGGCAGCTATTACCGGAAACTAATGCCCTTTGTGCATTAAAATTTCGGTTTAACCAACGCCCCAACGGGGCATGAGCAATAGCATAGGGCACCGCCCTATGAAATATGTGCGATAGATTATAAATCAGCCCTGTAAGGGCGAAAGAAAATAAAAAATTATGCATTTCTCAACAAACATCAAGCTCCTGCGCAAGCGCAGGAACCGCACACAGGATGAGGTGGCGAATTACCTCGGAATGAAACGTTCAACCCTCAGCGGGTATGAAAACAACGTGGCACAGCCCGGTGTGGATGTATTAATGACATTTTCCGAATATTTTCAGATATCCATTGATACCCTGGTAAAAACAAACCTGTCGGCGCTGTCTGAAAGTCAGCTTTCGGAACTGGAGCGCGGTTTTGATGTGTATATAACAGGAAGTAAATTGCGTGTGCTAACATCTACGGTAAACAGTGATAACGAGGAAAACATCGAGTTGGTCAGCGAAAAAGCCAAAGCCGGTTATAAAAGCGGATATGCCGATCCCGAATATATCAGTGTGCTGCCGGTTTTTCAACTGCCGTTTTTATCGAAAGACAGAAAATACCGTAGTTTTCAGATAAATGGCGATTCCATGGTGCCCATTCCGGATAAATCTTTTATTACCGGAGAGTTTATCCAGAATTGGTCTTACCTCAAAAAAGGTGATGCCTGTGTCATTCTCACAAAGGAAGACGGAGTGGTGTTTAAAGTTTTGGGAAATCCAATAAAAGCTGGTAAACCTGTGACTTTGTTTTCTCTGAATCCTTTGTATCAACCGTTTGACGTGCAGGTGAGCGAGATAAAGGAAATCTGGAAATTTGTCAATTACATCAGTTCTGAAATTCCTGAAGCCATGAGTCCGGAGATGGAATTGCACAAGACTGTGGCAAATCTTAAGAACGAAGTAGAAAATATTAAAAGGAGGTTAGTTGATTGAAATAAAATGAAATGTGCTTCTCAAAATGAATTGAAATATTTATTCGCCGAAATTCATTAAAGCATGATTTGCTTATATTTTTAAAATATATTTGTTGTTAAATGGAGTTTTTGTAATTTTATAGAAAAAATGTTGAACAAAGAAGAAATAATTGATTATTGGATAAAATCCTCAGATAAGGATTTTAAAACCATGACCGTATTGTTTAAAGAAAAACAGTACTCATGGTGCTTATTTGTTGGACATCTGGTTGTTGAAAAACTTCTCAAAGCTTATTATGTGAGTAAAAAAGATGATATGCATCCCTTGACTCATGATTTGGTCAGACTGGCAGAAAAATCCGACTTGGATCCCGATGAAAAATTAAAAGAATTTCTTGCAACTGTTACAACATTTAACATCAATGCAAGGTACGATGATTATAAAACATCATTTAATAAAGTTTGCACAAAAGACTATACAGAATTGTGGTATAGCGAAATTACAAAATATCGAAAATGGATAAAGAAAACGCTGTTAAATCGTTAAAAAGTTATCTTAACTTTTTAATAGAGAATAAGATTAACGTCAAGGAAGCTTATTTATTTGGCTCTTACGCTAATGGCTCATACACTGATGACAGTGATATGGATTTAGCTATTGTAATAGGAGGAATTAAGAACAGGTTTGAAATGCAGGTGAAATTAATGATCATGCGTCGAAAAAACGAATCCATTATCGAACCTCATCCTTTTTCAGAGGAGGATTTTAATTCATATTACCCATTTGCAGAGGAAATTAAACGAACTGGCATCAGAATTTTGTAATTTTTTTTTAATCTTCAATAATAAATAATATTTCACCAGGGATTTAAACTTGAAAAAATTAATCCCTAAATTTTTCAAAAAATCCCTACTTTTATCAAATGTATTCAATCATCGACATCGAAACCACAGGAGGCAGTCCGGCTAAGGAAAAAATCACCGAAATAGCCATTTTTGTGCACGACGGTCAAAAAGTTGTTGATGAGTATGTTACTTTGATTAATCCGGAAAAAAACATCCCGTATTTTATTTCTCAGCTTACAGGCATTAACAACGAAATGGTTGCTGATGCTCCCAAGTTTTATGAAGTGGCTGCCGAAATATTAAAACGCACCGAAAACACCATCTTCATTGCGCATAATGTCAGTTTCGACTATGGCTTTATTAAAAATGAGTTTAAGGAACTTGGTTACGATTTTAATCGGGAACGGTTGTGTACAGTAAAACTCAGCCGAAAACTTATTCCGGGAAAAAAATCCTATTCTTTGGGAAATCTCTGCAAAGACCTCGGAATTGTTATAAACGACAGGCATCGTGCTGCCGGTGATGCCCTGGCAACTGTTAAGCTTTTTGAACTGCTTTTGAAATGCAACGGAGCTGAAAACCCGATTTCAATTTATAACATTAATGAAGATAAGATTAAGAGTCTGAGTTCATCGGTTGATAAAGAGTTCCTGCGCGATTTACCCGAAAAAACAGGTGTTTATTATTTTTACAATTACAATAAGGAAATTATTTACGTGGGCAAGAGCAAAAACATCAAAGCCCGTGTGATGCAGCATTTTAACAATGCCAACAGCAAAAAGGCCATTGAAATGAAAAATGCCATCAATGATATATCGGTTGAACTGACAGGAAGCGAACTGGTGGCTCTTTTACTTGAATCAGATGAAATCAAGAAAAATAAACCTAAATACAACCGCGCACAACGGCGTACCATGTCGAGCAGCGGATTATACCGGTTTACCAATGAAAAAGGCTATGACTGCCTTAAAATAGGCAAAATTGATAAAAACACTGATCCTGTTACCACCTTTGCATCTGCTGCCGATGGAAAGGATTTTATCAATAATCTCATCGATAAATACAATCTGTGTCAGAAACTTTGCGGTGTTTACGAAACTGAAAATGCCTGTTTTTTCTACCATATCAAACAATGCAGGGGTGCGTGTGTCGGAGAGGAAAGTCCGGACAGCTATAACAAACGTGTTAATCAGGCCCTTGAATCTCTCCATTTCAGCAACGACAATTTCATAATTTTCGATAAGGGCAGAAAAGAAGGCGAAAAATCTGTTGTCCTCGTGGAAAATGGCAATTACAAAGGATTTGGTTTTTTTGATGTTTCCGAATCTTTTTCTTCTGTGGATGCCATCCGCGATTGCATTACGAATTATTCTGATAACAGTGATATCAGACAAATAATCAAGCTGTTTCTAAGAAAAAACAGGGTCGAAAAAGTTATACATTTTTAATTTGAACCTATGTATAGATTAATTTTCATTTTTGCAGTTTTATCGGTTCAGGGAATCGCTCAAAATCAGAAGTACTATCTATGTCAGCGTAGTTCTGATAAGATTGTAATTGATGGTGGTTTATCAGAAAAATCATGGCAAAATGCTTTATGGTCTGATTGCTTTGTGGATATTGAAGGCGATAAACAGCCGGTTCCCGAATTCTCCACCCGCATGAAAATGATATGGGATGATTCCTGCTTGTATATTGCTGCAGAGATTGTTGAGCCTGATATCTGGGCAACACTTACCGAAAGGGAATCTGTAATATTTTACGACAATGATTTTGAGGTCTTCATTGATCCCGATGGCGATACTCACAATTATGCCGAGTTTGAAATCAATGCATTTGGCACCGAATGGGACTTATTACTTGTAAAACCCTACAGAAATGGTGGTCCGCCGCTTATTCAATGGGACATTGACGGAGTGAAATCTGCAGTTAAAATTCATGGAACCATCAATAAGCCGGGAGATAAAGATGATAAATGGATTGTTGAAATGGCCATCCCGTTTAAATCACTTTTCGAAATCTCCATTGATAAAAATGCTCCGGAAATTGGTGAATACTGGCGCATGAATTTTTCCCGGGTTCAGTGGAAAACACAGGTTGTTGACGGGAAATATGTAAAGCTGAAAAATGAAACAACCGGCAAAAACCTTCCCGAGCAAAACTGGGTTTGGTCACCGCAGGGAGCCATTGATATGCACCGGCCAGAGAAATGGGGGTATGTGCAGTTTTCAAATTTACCTGCCGGCAGCGAAAAGGACAGTATCGTCAAAGATCCCGACGGAGAAATCCTTGCCCAGATGTGGAACATGTACGAAAAACAAAAGCATTATTTCATGCAGCACCGTAAATTCAACCCCGACATGGAACACAGTCCGAATGTCAAACTCGATTGCTGCGATAAATCATTTGAAATACTTTATTATCCAAAAGACAGGGAATATTATTGGTCAATTAACGAAGATGGGTTGATACGGAAGAATGTTATTTTGAAGCATTGATTTTTTGGAATGCCATTATTATTATGTATTTTTACCTTGTACATAATATTTATTGCTATGAAGAATTTTTTCCTGTTTCTTTTTCTGTCCGTTGTTTCTTTGATTAATGCCCAAAATTATACAGCGGTAAATCCTGACAGTACCTATTTTTTTCACCCTCAATCAAAGACCGAACTCCTTAGTTGTTATAATGAATCATACCATAATTTTATCCGGTGTATACATATTGATTCTGTTGTTAGCGGTTCTGAAACAACCTTATTCAGCATTCCTGAGGTTCATAATTATGATTATTCCTGGGATAATTTTGGATGTTTCAATGACTCATGTGATTCATGGTGTGGAAAAAAAATTATTATTAAGGACAACGGAGATAATTTATTCATTACCCGGAATAGTGATTCAGTTATTATTAAAACCCTTGCGGGGATGGGAGAGGAATGGAAACTTTTTGTTTTTGAAAATGGCGATTATATCAATGCTGAAATAGTTAATTGGGACACTCTGACTTTATATGGGCAAACAGACTCGGTGAAATATATTGAATTGCAGGTGTTCGATTCATCAGATAATCCAATCACAAGCGACTTGAATAACCAGCACATTGTTTTAAGCAAGAATTATGGATTGATTGAGATGTTCAACTTCAGAGAGTTTTCTGAAAGCGATTCTCACTACCCAATTGTTAAATATAAACAAATTGCAGTTTCTTCAGGAGTAAATGATTTGCTGCTGGTCAAAGATGTTTATGACTTTAATATTGGAGATGAGTTTCATAAGATATTCAGTTTTGGTAATCATTACTTTTCTCAATACGAAGTAAAAAAGGTTATAAATAAGTATTATTCAATAACTAATGATACTGTTTTTTATGATTTTGATTATAATTTATGGGGTAATAATGACATCGGGCCAGGGACATATTTTCACACTATCGATACCATCACCAAATATTATACAAATCTTGATAGTATTATTCACTACGGACAAAATATCAGAAATTTTCTGCCTTTAGAATCAATAATTACATCAGGTGGGGGAAGTTCCTACTTAATGAATTATATTGTATTTACTGATAGTTTAGAGTATAACGGAAGAATGTTACTCTGTAATTTAGGGCAGGAGTTTCGTAAGTTTGATGAAGATACTTGTTTCAATACTCCATACTTTGATTCCGGCGCCTGGGTATATGAGAAATATGTCAAGGGATGCGGTGATATATATAATAATTTCGATGTTGAAATGTATACAAACTGTATGCCTTGCTCAGATCTTGTTTATTTCCTTAAGGGGAGTGAAGAATGGGGAAATCCATTAACTATCCCGAATTCGATAGAAGAAAATATCAAACCGGAAATTATTGTCAGTGTTTTTCCAAATCCGGCTACAACAGAGATCAATCTATCAGTTGATCAATTATCCCTTGTCGAAATCTATGATGTTTTGATGAACAAAAAAATGGAATCAACAAGTCATAAAATTGTTATAAGCAACTTGCCTGTTGGGGTTTATTATGTCAGGGTAACAACAGAAAATGGAATTGCCATCGGAAAATTTATTAAGCTGTAATAAAAATCTAAAATCTTTTTTCAGGAAGTGAATGCTGAAAAATTAGCCACCATACCATTCGCGCATTCGCGGCTTAATCAAACCAACCTACTTCTTCTGCGAATCAGCCCAGGCAAAAACTTTCTTTAAAATATCATTCACCCGCGAATTGATGTTTTCACGGATTTTTGCTTCTTCTAAGGTAATTTTAAGAAATAACCCGTCCATTGCTTTATTGGTCACGTAATCGGGAAGGTCAGTGTTTTGAGGGGTTACCAAAGGTATTTTATTGTAAGCTTCCATCATCTTGGTGTAAGCAGTATTAATTCCGTAGTTTTCAAGAACGGTGGTCACTTTGGGTTTAAAAGAAGTGTAGAGTTTTGACTTGGTTTTTGATTTGAAATAGGTAGTAGCGGCATTTTTTTCTCCTAAAAGTATATTTTTCGCATCGTCAATGGTCATGTCGGTAATGGCTTGTTTGAAAATAGGCAATGCTTCTTTTACAGCTACGGATGCTCCTTTATTAAGTTCTGAAACAAATTTATTGGTAAGGTCTGATAAACCTGCAGCCTCAAGTTTTTCCTTTACTTTGATGATTTCCTGAGGAAATGGAATCTTCACAGTGTTGTCATTCAAAAACCCGTTTTCGGCATTCAGCAGTTTAACAGAATTGTCTGTTCCTACTGCCAAAGCACTCTTTAATCCTTCGGCCATTTCTGAAGTGCTGAGCGATGGCTCATTCATCGAATCAGTAGCTGTTTTTGCAACCTGCTGAAATATGTCACATGCACTGATTGTGGTGATTACCAATAGTATGATTATTGCTTTTTTCATGGTTTTTTAAGATATTAATTTGGTTAAAGTTATGAATTTTTTTTCGATATTGGGTAAATGTGGTGATATAGTTATTACAATTGGTGTTACAAATCCCAAGTCGGGAGACATATCCCAAGTCGGGAGACTTGGGATAGCGTAGCAATAGATAAATTTAAAGCAGCATAGTTTAAAATTTTGCAATATTTATTAATTTTGAAATAAAAAAATGGAACCCAACAACATAATCAAACAATATATTGACAATCAGCAGGTAGAATTTCAAAAGCATCTGGATGAGCTATATCATATTATTAAAAAATCCGCACCTGAGTCGGAGGAAGTAATCAGTTACGGAATGCCCGCATTCAAGCAAAATGGAATTCTGGTTTATTTTGCCGCACACAAAAACCACCTTGGATTTTACCCTACTTCCTCGGGAATAGAAAATTTCAGGGAAGAATTAACCGGTTATACATTTTCAAAAGGAGCAATACAGTTTCCTTATGATAAACCCCTGCCCAAAAAACTCATTGAAAAGATTGTTGTGTTCAGAATTGTTGAAAATTTACAGAAAGCTGAAATGCGTAAGAAAAGCAAAAAATAGTAATAAGTAAAGTTGCTTAATAATTTGCAAATTAGCTGTTTGTAATTTTGTGCCGCAAATTCGTTTTTTTTCTAATTATTATTACCTTTGTTAAATAAAACGGCATTTTCACAAAACTCTGGTTCAAAATACCGTAACTTAAAAACTAAATTTAAAAACCCTTAAAATGAAAAGGACTTTACTTCTTTGTATTTCTGCATTTCTATTTATTGCAGTAAATTCTCAAACCATCAATAAAGCTATTGGTATTGATTATGTCTATATGAGCAACAGTTCACAAACAATTCAGACATCCGACGGCAATTTTGTTTCCATGGTCAATGTCAGCAACGATATTATGCTGTTAAAAATGAATTCGGCAGGTGATACTCTTTGGACAAAGGTATTCGGCGGTACTGATGAAGATTATGGATACAGACTTCAAAAAACTTCGACAGGGGATCTGATCGTTGCCGGTTTTACAAAAAGCTTTGGAGTAACTGGAAATGGTATTTATGTTGTTAAGATGAACAGTTCCGGAACCATTTTATGGTCCAGAACATTCAGTCCGGCTGCCCAATCCAACTTTGCAGATATGAACACTACTTCCGACGGCGGTTGTGTTATACTTTATGAATATGTTGCAGGCGCAGGTAATTATGATTTTATGGTAGTGAAGGTTTCAGCTTCAGGGGTTATTGAATTTTGCAAGCAGGTAGGAGGAACCAGCTATGACAGACCGCAAGCAATAATTCAGACTTCTGATGGAGGATACCTTGCTTGTGGAACATCAAACTCATCCTTTGCCACCGGGGGGCAATATGATGGATACTTTTTTAAGCTTGACGCATCGGGAAACCTGCTTTGGGAAAAAACTTATGGCGGGGCAGCAATGGAAACCCTTTACGACGTTGTAGAACTGGCATCAGGCAGGTTTGTTTTTACCGGATCAACAAGCAGTGCAGGTGAAGGACAGAATGATATTTACATTCTTGAAACATATAGCACAGGGTCACTTTATAATGACCGTACTGTTGGTCGTTCTTATGGCAATGACTATGGTTTTTCGATTAAAGCAATTGGCACCGATTATTATATTTTTGGTGAGACCTATGACGAAACCGATCAACAAAAATCCTGCTTATTGAAAATGCCTTCAGGTACCTCAGTATCATGGGCAAAAGTTTATAATAACAGTTTTTATAACAATCCCGAAGTACAACTTTGTGTGAACTCCGACAATAGTTTTTGTTTTTCATTTCCTAACAGCAATTATTCTGAAACTAACCGGACTGAGATCAACATCATTAAAACCGATGTTGACGGAAATTCAGGAGCTTGTGATGATGACCTGAAATATTTTGTGGTTACAAATCCTACATACACCACAACAAACGGTGGTTCAACAGTTGCAAACTATACTTTTACTCAAACAACAGTCACTACTCTGATTAAATCGAATTCATATTATCATATTACTGATGTTGAATGTGACCCTTCTAGATACCAGAATACAGTCGGGCATGATTTCCTCGATTGCAACAGATCAATGATCATGCAGACCCGCGATGGCGGATATCTATTGTCGGGCGAACCCTGGAACAATTCTTTGGTTCAGTCTAACCAGACCTTATTGAAACTGACCTACGACAACCAGATTCAGTGGCAAAAAAGCTATGCATGGGATTATCTCAATACCATCAGCAACGTTTTTGAAACCAATGACGGGGGCTATATTTTCGGGGGTTTTACTTCGCCCGATGAAGACTCCGACGACCGATGCTTTGCATCAAAAGTGAACAACAGCGGTGAAATTGTTTGGACAAAACGTTTTGGAGGAACCGTTAACAATGAGAATATTGCCGCAGCCATTCAGCTAAGAAATTCTAACTACCTCTTTGGCGGAAAAACCGATAACTACGGTGCAGGAAGCGATGATTTTTATGTCATTTGTACCGATGAATCAGGAACACAGCTTTGGACTAAAACCTACGGGGCAGTGGGATACCAGGAATTGCAGGCAATGATACAGTCATACGATGGTGGATACCTGTTTGCAGGTACTAACAGTAATTCCGGTGCCGGTGGAAATGATATCCAACTGGTCAAAACTGATGCTTCGGGAAATGTTACATGGACAAAATTGTTTGGGACTGCCAATTATGAATATGTAAGAAAGGTTATTCAGGTAAATGATGGTGGCTATGTAATCGTTGGAAAGTCAGGTATCGGAGGATTTATAACAAAAATCACAAGCACCGGGACTATTTCATGGTCGAAAACTTTTTCTCAATATGCTGATTTCAATGATGTGATTCAGGATAACTCATATTTATACATGGCCGGATATATAAACACTGGAACATATTCTGACGCTTCATTATCAAAGTTTGATCTGAGCGGTAACCACATCTGGACAAAAACTTATGGAAGTACTTCGGATGATATCTTTACTTCCATTGACCGTGTTAACGATAAAGGTTTTATCCTGTGCGGATATACCTATAATTTTACACCACAGTACAGCAAATATTATCTAGTGAAAACCGATTATGATGGCCATTCGGCTGATTGCCATGAAGCCACTTTTGCACCAACTGTAAACACCCTTACTTTCACCGTTGGCACTGCCACTCTGACAACAACATCAAACAACGGAACGGCTAGCACTGTATCATTGATTTCCAGTGTTTCATCCGCAATTATCACCGATTTGATTCCTGAACTCTCAGTTGTTTCAGAAAATGTGAACTGTTTCGGCGGGAGCGATGGCTCGATCAATGTGACTGTTGATGGCGGAGGTGAGCCAATCAGCTACGACTGGTCAACAGGATCTCATTCTCAGGATCTCACAGGATTGGCTATCGGTACTTACAACATGACACTTACCGATGATTTTGGTTGTGTACTTAATGAGTCTGTTGTCATTACCCAACCCACATTGCTCACAGCCGGTGTTTCAAGTACCAATGTGACTTGTTATAACGGAACAAACGGAACCGGTACAGTAAGTCCATCAGGCGGAACTCCTCCGTATGCTTATTATTGGAGCAATGGCGGTACAACAGCAACCATTACCAATTTGTACCCGGCAACTTTCTTTGTTAACGTTGTGGATGCCAATGGTTGTGCTGCTGCCACAAACAGTATTACAATTACCCAACCAGCAATTTTGAGCTCGTCTGTTACCGGATCGGATGCAACATGCTACGGTGATGCCGATGGTGATGCAAACCTTACTGTAACCGGTGGTACTACACCATATACTTATGTCTGGACTGGCGGGTATTTTACTCAGGACCTGACCAATGTTTTGGCTGGTACCTATAATGTTACAGTTACCGACGCTTGTTCAGGGCATACTTATCAAACCGTTATCATTGCCCAACCAGAACAGTTATCAACTTCACCGATTTCCTTTGATGTAAGTTGCTACGGCGGAAACGACGGTGAAGCCAGCGTTTCGGCAACCGGCGGAAAAACCCCTTACAGTTACAACTGGTCAGTGGGTGGCAGCAGTTCAATGGTTAGCGGATTAACAGCCGGAACTTATTATGTAACTGTTGCTGACGGCTGCGGTGACCAATCAGTAGAATCAGTTGTGGTTGACCAACCTGATGTGCTTGCAGCAGATGTTGCAGGAACCGATGTTTCATGTTACGGTTATGGAAATGGTCAGGCAACAGTTTCTGCAACAGGCGGAACCACTCCGTATCTGTATTCCTGGAGCAACGGTCAGCATACACAAACCGCAGTCGGCTTGTTCCCCGGTACTTACATCATCAATGTGGTTGATGCCAATGGCTGTCTGAGCTCTGATATTATTGAAATCGGACAGCCCGACGCCATTGAACTTGAACTGGAATCAACCAATGCAGGGTGCGGATTTGATAATGGAATGATTACCGTTTATGCAACCGGAGGAAGTGCTCCCTATGACTTTTTATGGTCCAACAGCGCTACAACCGAAAACATCTCGGGAATAGGCGAGGGAAGTTATTATGTAACTGTTACCGATAATAATGGCTGTGAGCAATATGACAATGCTGAAATTTCTGTGGCAGCATTGCCGGTCCCGGTTTGTATTGTAACTGTCGATCCCGTTTCGGGCAAAAACCTTGTGGTTTGGGAAAAAACAACCGATCAGCAAATTGCCTATTACAATGTTTACAAACAATCCTATACTGGTGAGTTTGATTATCTGGCAAGTATTGATTATGACAGTCAGAGTATCTGTCTTGATGGAACATCCGATCCTCAAATCCACTCCGATAAATATGAAATTACCGTGGTGGATACCTGCGGAAATGAATCGGAATTGAGCAGCTACCATAAAACATTGCACCTGAATGTTAGTCCGTCGTCAACAACCGCCGGATACGCACTCACCTGGAACCATTACGAAGGTTTTTCTTTTACAACCTACAGAATTTTCAGGGGAACTGCTCCGGACAACCTTGTTCAGATTGACTCCATTGCCTACGACATCGGAACATTCACATACACCGATATCACAGCACTTGACGGTATTCAGTATTTCTATCAAGTCGCTGCTGTGAAACCGGGTCCTGACTGTCTTGGAAGTAAAGACCTGACAGGTCCGTACAGTCAATCAGTTTCAAACCTGGAAGATAACGGCATTGCCACCGGAATTTCACCGATTGTGTCGACAGATGAACAGATCAGGGTGTACCCCAATCCGTTTAACGTGATGACAACAGTTGAATTTACCAATCCTGATAACAAAATGTATGAGCTTTCAATTTTTGATGTTACCGGAAAGGTAGTTCGCAGATCTGAAATTAACTCTGGTTCTTTCACAATTGAAAAGAATGAACTGACACCTGGTTATTATATGATTGAGCTTTCGGGTGAAAATGTATTCAGAACAAAGATTATTGTGCGGTAGATTTTAGTGAATTAAATATTACAAGGGCCTTTGCAGAAATGTGAGGGCCTTTGTTATATTGGGATGCCGCGAATGCGCGAATGGGGATGCTTAAATAAACACAACCTCTTTGATAAAGAAACTAAGCTGTAAATCTATTAAGCCGGGTTATTGTTTTAATATTTTAAATTCCACACGGCGGTTCAGTTTGCGGTCGTCTTCGGTTTTTTCTTCAACTTTCGGGAATTTTTCACCATAGCCCACGGGTGTCATGCGTGTTTTGTCAATGCCTTTGGTTATCAGGTATGCTGCAATTGATTCGGCTCTTTCTTTTGAAAGTTTAAGATTATAATCGTCATCGCCCTCGCTGCTTGTATGTCCGGCAATTTCTATTTCCACAGAAGGATTATTTTTCAGAAAACTGAATAATTTATCGAGTTCAGGGAAGGATTCTTCAAGCAGTACGGCTGAAGCTTTTTTGAAATATATATTTTGCAGGGTAATGCTTTCACCGGTTTTGAATTTGCTTAACAGAAGGTCTTTTTTATATTCAGAAGGGGAGTAGTCCTCAATGAGAAACTCCTCCGATTTATCATTGTAGCCAAAAGAAGATGCGGATACCCTGTATTTCAAACCCTTTGGGATCCGAATGTTATAATCGCCGGTTGCTCCGGATTTCATTGAAATGATTTCAACCCATTTGCCATCAGCAAATTTTTCGATTTTAATGTTGGCATCGGTAACAGGTAAATTTGTTGCTTCATCTTTAATTATACCTGAAAGAACAACATCAGTGACCACCGGCTCATCAATAATTTTTCTTTTGGGTTCACGTTCAGATTTTTTAAAACCCGGAGCATAAACAATCTGGAAAACCACACCCACATTGCCTCCTGATGATTTTAGCGAGTCGTACGTTTCAACACTTGGCCAGTTATTGGGCATTTCAGAATCCATCTCAGAAAAATCATGATTTTTCCAACACATTTGCCAATATGTGCTTACACAAAAAGAAACGGGGACATTTTTAAATGGAGTAAACACCAGTTTTAAGGTAGGAGAGAGCATTGAAAAATTTCCCCTGCCATTTTCCATTGATAATTCTTTCCATTCAAGAGTATCGAATGCGGCTTCGGAATATGCAACTTTTGTCAAAAGACGTGCTTTGATAAAATCCATGTGAAAACCACCGTATACATTAAGTGAGAGGTTTGGGTACTTGTATACAGGGACAAAATAACCCAATCCGAAGGTCCTGGTCTTGAATCCAACATCCCTTCGGGCGTAGGGCGAGAAAAGAGCTGTGCTGTAGTCGAATTTTCTTGTCCAGTTAATCTCGGCTATATTCTGGTCAATAGTTACGCCAATTACAATATTATGTCCGTTAAGTCCGGTTACATGCTTAAAAGGGTCGATCAGATTAAACCCTGTTCCGTGAACCGGAGATCTGTTATAAGCATCCAGAAAGCGGTTTATTCCACGCAGGGCTGAATAGGAAAAATTATATCCGGCACCTATAAAAGGTTTAATTTCCTGTGAAAAACCAAAAAGGTTAATACATATAATAAAAAGGAATAAAAAGCGCTTTTTCATGGTCGTTGTTTTTGCTAAAATAAGTTGGTTACTTTTTTCATGCAAATAAAATTGAAATATTATTACGAAGAGAAAGGGGGTAATGGTTGATGGTGGATTATTTTTGATTAAGTAGGTTGATTGGTTTGCCACAAAATTGAAATTTGGGGATGCTCGACTTTAGCTGGCATTTGATAGTTTGATGTTAAGGTAGTTCGATGGTTCGATGGTCTGCATGCGCATTAGCTTAGGTATTTAAATTTGATGGTTTGATTTTTTTTTTGTAGTATTGAGGTGGATATAGCCAGTGAGAAAAGGTTCGGTTATATGCCTGAATTGGCATTCTATGTATGGTTTTTCAGGTAATAAACGAGTTACAGCCCATAAAAAAAAGAACTATGAGAAAAATTGCTATGATTTTAATAATAGCCCTGAGTTTTTTACAAATTAATGCTCAGACGATAGTTGATACAACAAAAAGGTGGAGTACAGTAATACATAGGTTGCCATCTTTTACAATAATTACAGAAAGCATAAAATTTGAGGGAGATACAACTATTGATTTTTTTGACTATAAAAAAGTATTTCGCTCTACTGACGAATTTCAAACAATTTGGGAGACATATGGGTATGTAAGGGAAACAGTTGACGGAAAAGTATATTATCGTACAGACTCAACCACTGAATTTTTACTCTATGATTTCGGTTTAGCAATAAATGATATTGTCGAAGTATATGGTATTTGTGGTTATGGAGACAGTTATTCGTTATCGCCAATGACATTTAAGGTTAGTAATATTGACAGTGTCTTTTTAGGTGGCGAGTATAGAGAACAGTTTCACATGAATCCTGTTTTTCCCGGAGATACTTTTCCAGACGCATCAGAATTCTGGATTGAAGGAATAGGAAGTAAAAGTGGAATTTTGCATTGGGAAGCATTTTTGGTTGGAGGTGATTCATACCAATTATTGTGTCATTCAGAAAATAGTACTTTGATTTACCAAAATTCCTCATACACATCATGCTATTATTACTGGACTGAAATAAGCGAAATGGAATCTAATGAAAAAATATGTATTTATCCAAACCCAATTATAGACAATGCAACAATCAAAATAGAAAACGGTGACCCTGATAAAGAATATATTCTTGAAATATTTGATTATTTAGGCAGAAAAGTATCTAAACAAAAAATAAATAAGACTTCTGTTATTGACCGAAATGAATTTAAATCAGGGCTGTATATTATTAGAATTATTTGCAATGGAGAGACAATTAAGACGGAAAAGATAATGATGGAATAACTGGCTGTCTTCTTATTGAACAAAACGTCATGAATAAACAAGTTGAAAGAATAAAAGACAATTTAAGAGTAATAAAACAACTGATGAGCATACTTTGCTTTTTCATTTGCACAAACTACGGTTATTCTCAAAATATTAATTTATCTAAAGGTATTGGAGAGGTAAATTGCAAATATTCCTATGGAAAGCTTATAGCGGCAATTGGTGCCCCGGACTCAACATATTCCTTTGATCCTGAAAATTCTAAAAGCTTAGCTTATAATGAATTATTTTATGATAATAATCTATTTGTTGTTGGTTTTTATTATTCCAGCCCTGACACCCTGACAAAGAAAACTACAAAGCCACATATTGAAATATTTAATGGCTCATCAATTACTCTAAATGGAGAATCAATATCAAACTTGGATTCGACTTTTGTTGTTAAAAAATATGGAAAACCTAAATCTTTTCTCAAAATCAATGATGAGTTGACAATGTCCTATGACTTTAGAGAAAAGAAGTATTTCAGTTTGCTGACATTTTACTATAGTTACGGAACTATAAAAAAGATTCGAATTGGCTTTGGGAAATATTAGTAAATTAAATCAGTGAGACTATAATTTCAGGAACGATAGTGAACTGAAATTATTTAGTCGAACTCTTGCCAGCCGAAACGGCAGTGCAGGCAGGGATCCCGAGGAAAGCCGAGGGATCTCTAAGGTTTTATTGGCTTCGCCGAACACTTTCGCATTAAGCTTCAGCGTTTGCGAAGCTCGTAAACTCGGTTCCTCGCCCCTTGGGGCGGATATGTAATAAATACTAAGTTGATACCCCGTTTGCTTGCAACGGGGTAGTTCATTACAGAGTGAAAAAAACGGCAGGTAAAAGCGCGTTTTTTTGCAACCATCGATTTTGAAAGCTCACTGCATTTAATTAACTTTACTACCGGCGGATGCTTATGCGGGTTTTAAGCCAAAAAAACCGACACGCGGTAAGTCAGCAGAATATTAAAATGACAAACAATGACCGAATTTTGGGAATCGAGTTTTAAGGAAATGCAAACGATGTGGGGCTTTGAACCATCGGACTCGGCAATAATGGCTAAAGACTTCTTTCTTGCTGCCAAAGCAAAGGAAATATTAATTCCGGGCATCGGGTACGGGAGAAATGCAAAAATTTTCATGGAAAACGGATTCCGCCTCACTGGTATTGAGATTTCCAAAACTGCTATAGATCTGGCTAAACAGGAAAACGGACTGGATATTAAAATCCACCATGGTTCAGTGATCAACATGCCCTTTGATAATAAAAAATATGACGGAATATTTTGTTATGCCCTGATTCACCTGTTAAACAACCGCGAAAGGAAAAAATTTATAAGCGATTGTTATAATCAGCTCAGCCCAGGCGGACATATGATATTTACCGCAGTCTCAAAGAAAGCATCAATGTACCGAACGGGAAAATATCTGAGCAGCGACCGATATGAATTAAGGAAAGGAGTGAGGGTGTTTTTTTATGACAAAGATTCGGCTAAAAGTGAGTTTGAGCATTTTGGTTTATTCGAAATCACAGAGGTTGACGAGCCGATAAAACACATGAAAAATGAACCTCCTTTGAAATGTATTTTAGTGAAATGTAAAAAGCTTACCGGCTGATCATAAGAATATAAAAAGCATCACAGTATAACCATGACTTATTTAACAGTCAGCCGGCATATTTGAAGAGTTCATGCCTTGCATAGGTGAATTTTGATACAAAATCAACTGTCTGTCAATTAATAAAAAGTGACTTGCAATTTAAATACACCGGAATATTTATTGACTTCTACCTGAAAAACATTTATCTTTGAAAGGAAATATTCAAATTGAAGTTGCAAAATATTAGAGAGTTATAAATTGTTAAAGCACCTAAATTTTATCTGTGAAAAAAATATTGAAAATATATACTGCTATTTTACTTTTAGTATTTGCCTTTGCTTCTTGTGATAAGGTAGAACCAATAATGATTAAATGTACACAAAACGATTTAAATCTCACTATTGATTCTGTTTCGTGGTTTACTACCGTGAATATTAATACCGATGTGGATACCTTTGCTTTTGTAAATTTTTATATAAAAGGAAAGGTTAAAGGTCAAAAATTGACATATATAAATAACGGACTTGGGATTCCAACTGAAATATGTATTGATTTTGATCAATTCGGAAACTTTGAATGCACAGGAATGGTACATGCTTGCAATAATTACTATGTTGACTTGTATGCCCCGGTTACTTCAACTCTATGTCTTTTTGTTTATTGCGACACAACTCAGGAATACAGAGAGTATGGAAGCGGGTGTTGGGGCTCAGGGGAGCAAAAAGAATTTGATTTTCCATCTGATACATTGTATTATTTTAGCAAACAGACTAAATAAAAAAATTATATCCGCTCAATGATAATTACAAACCTAATATGAAAACAATAAAATTTTTAAACTTAAGCTTATTGTTTATTGGTTTTATAGCCTGTAACCAGCCGGCCACCGATAAAGAAAAAAATACAGACAATAGCAGGGATTCATTGAATGGCCAAATGAAAAGCTCAGCTGATTCTGGCAAGTGGCTGATTTTTGAAACTGACGATTATTCGATTGAATATCCCGGGAACTGGGAGATTGATACAACCGGAAAAGATGGAACTTCTTTTGTGCTTTTTGAAAACAGGGGGGATAAAAATCCTGAAAATATTTTATTAATGTTTGATGATTTAAAAGGTAAATCATTCGATGAATACATTGCGGTATCCATTAAGGAAATTGAAAAAGTCGAAAACAGGGAGCTGATCGCAAATGAAAAACTGAGTTTAAATGGCATGCAGGGTCACAATCTGACATTTACAAGCATTGAAGAAAAAAATAGTTTGAAAGTTGTTCAGTATATTTTCTTAAAAGGTGATTCGGCATGCGGGTTGCAACTAATGTGTGAACTTGACAAGTTTGACAGCTATATTATTGTCGGAGAGAAAATTATGAGTACCTTTCGCTTGAAATAACACCAACCGTTCTAATAATAAAAAGTATGAAAACAGGTATTTTGGCATTATTGATTGTAACTGTAATTATCAGTACAAAAGCATATTCGCAAACTGTTATAAACGGTAGTTTTGAAGACAACCTGGCAACAGATTGCTTATGGAATAATCCGAATAGTACATTTAACTCATTGATGAGTGACTGCTTTGCATTTGGTCCCGGCGAAGAAGTCGATATACAGAAAGGTACTTGCGGATATGCAATTCCGGCCAAAGGTGAATGGTTTATTTCTCTTGCTTCGAATATTGGATCTCCCGATCAGGTTGCTTTAAAACTAAGCTCGCCGCTGATTGCTGGTAACGGATACCATCTTACCTTTTCTCAAAAAGCGGACACAAATTTCACTGTTTATGACAGTTTGTTAATCGGTGTTTCTGATGAAGAAATAAGTTTTGGAATACAGATTTATTCGGTGCAGCCTGTTGTCCAGACCGGATGGACCGAGACTGCTTTTGACTTTATTGCTCCGCTTAGCGGACAGTATATAACATTTGGAAATAAAGGAGAAAGGAGAGGATGGAATTTTATTGATAATGTTCAGATAATGTTTATAAATGGCATGGGAGAAATATATAACAATCAGGCCATAACAATTTACCCTAATCCTTTTTCCGTTGAAACAATACTGCAATCAAATCAGGTATTGAAAAATGCCGAGGTTACGCTTTATAATTCATCAGGACAGGTGATTAAACAAATCAGTAATATTTCCGGACAGTCTGTGTCAATTCAACGCGATAAATTACCCGGTGGATTGTATTTCATTCAACTTACACAAAACGGTATTTTATTTGCAACCGAGAAATTGGTTATAATAGACTGATAAAATTCGTGGTTTACTACAAAAGGATCAGGTAATACAGACGGCTTCAACCCGCCAGTCTATTTTTGATCATCCCTTCCATGTGTGATTGTTTGAGAGTCTGCTCAAATATCAGCAAAACACTGTTTTATTCAGCAATAAGATGTCCCAGACCAACTTCCTTTAGCCATGTGGGATTAAAGATTTTGCTCAGATATTTAAAACCGCTGTCAGGCATTACAGTTACTATTTTAGCAGGGCCTTCCATTCTCTTTGCAATTTCTAAAGCAGCCCAAACATTACCTCCGCTTGAACCACCAACCATCAGGCCTTCCTGGCGGGCCAGCCGAAGTACCATGCCTATGGCATTCTCATCATTAAATGATATGGCTTCATCCACGATGCCAAAATTCATAGCTTCAACAAGGGCACCCTTTCCGGCTCCCTCAACTTTAAATGACTTTTTGTATGACAGATAATCTTCTTTACCGTCAAAATAAGGTTTGTAAACAGATCCTTCAGGATCAGCCAATACAATTTTTATTTTCGGGTTATTTTCTTTTAATCGTCTTGCAATTCCGGATATAGTTCCACCTGTAGATGCCGTAGCTACAAATACATCGATTTTACCATCCATGTCATTCCATATCTCTTTGCCAATTGTCATGTAATGGGCTTCGGGATTTAATTGACTGTTGTATTGGTTAATATGATAAAAGCTTGCATTTTCTCTTGCTTTTTTTGCGGCAGCATTTCCATATTCTTCATCAGAAGTGGAAGGAGCAGAAGCTGGTTTTACGACTACTTCGGCGCCATAAGATCTTATTATTGCGACTTTTTCATCACTGCATTTATCAGGAACAAATAGAATTGATTTTAGTCCCATACACGAAGCAATCATGGCAACAGATGCGCCTGTGTTACCTGAACTCCCCTCAACAAGGGTTGTGTCTTTTTTGATATATCCTGCTTCAATACCTTTCTGAACCATATATGCAATAATCCGGTCTTTTATACTTCCCGTCGGATTCATAAACTCGAGTTTTGCATGTATCTCTACACCAGGTTTGGGATCAAGTGTTTTTAAATGCACCATTGGTGTATTTCCTATCAGATTCAAAACTTCAATTTTTGACATTGCAATTTTTTTTACTTATTTTTTCTAAAATTTATTAAGGCGTAAAAATACTAAATACTTCACAATAAAATACATCTTTTTAAACAGTAAAAATGATAGTATAAGCTACTTTTAATTAACATCCCTTAAAATTACTTCAAATAATTATCGTTTATTTTTGAATTGTATAATTCCGATTCATGTTTTTTTTCTATTCGACTTTCATCTTAATACTATTTTTCTATCTTTGTTCCATAACCTGAAAATCAGATTTATAAAATGAAAGTTAATCAGATTTTAATAAACATTGTTTGTGTAGTTCTGTTTGTTTGTCAGGCTCATTCTGAAATACCACAGAATAAAAAGTTAAGCAAGCCCGATTCGCTGCACATGGTGGTCGAAGATCTTGTGCTAAACAATCCCGAAGATGCACTTAAGGTTGCCCTTGAAGAAATAAATATTTCTGAGCGGGGGACAGAACAATATGTAAATGCACTGAACGATGCCGGAAAATCATCATATTATATGGATGAATACGAAAAAGCACTTTTTTTTCTTGAAAACGCGCTTGTTGAGGCTACCCGGATTGATTACAAAAAAGGGAAAGCCGATGTGTTTTTCTATATTGGTGATATATATATTTTAATGGGAAAATACGGTGCAGCTATTGATTATCTGGCTCAAGGCATGTCCTTATATGAAAAAATTAAAGATAATACCGGAAAATCAAATTGTTTGAATGGTTTGGGTCTGATTCAAATGTATCAGGGAAACTATTCAAGAGCACTTGATTATTTCAAAAAAGCCCTGGAAAGTGGCGATGCAATAACAAAAGGAGATAGCTATACCTATATGGGTGAGCTTTTTGTTAAAATGGAAGCTTTCGAAGAAGCAATAAAATACGCAAGCATGTCTCTCGAAGCAGGCAGGAAAAATCAGGATCTCTACGTAATGTCTTCTTCACTTGATAACCTTGGAATTGCATATTTGAATACCGGAAAAAATAATGAAGCTGTCAAATTATTCAGGGAATCTATGCTCATCAAAGAAGAACTGGGCGACAGGCAGGGATTGGCCTTGACACTGATCAACATCGGATCGAATTTTAAAAGCATGAATCAAAAAGATTCGGCGCTGTATTATTTTAGAAAGGCTTATCTTGTTTCAAGTACAGTCGGTGCCAAAAAGGAAATTGGAATGGCGGCCCTTGAATATTCAAAGATTCTGGCTTCTTCAGGGTTTTATGACAGTGCCTTTATTATTCAAAACAGGTATATCGAAGTTGTTGATGAGATATCCAATGAAAATGCTTTAAAAAAGATAGCTGAACTTGAAGCTGGATTTGAATCTGATAAGCAAAAACAAAAAATAACTCTTCTTGAAAAAGAACAGGAGTTTGAAGCCCGCAGAAAACAGGATTTCATTTATATCGGATTGTCTTTGCTTTTACTCTTCGTTGCACTGGTAATATTTATTTGGTCGAGATACCGAATGAAAAAGAAAACAGCCGAAGCTCTGGAACTTAAAAATCAAATTATTGAGGAAAAAAACAGGCATATTTTGGATAGTATTCAGTACGCTAAACATATTCAGGAAGCTATTTTACCTCCTGTTTCATATATCAAAAAGCAAATTCCCGACTTATTTATAATTTACCTTCCAAAGGATATTGTTGCTGGTGATTTTTATTGGTTTAACCAGGTGAAAAACAAAATTGGTTTTGCTGTTTGCGATTGCACCGGACATGGTGTGCCGGGAGCAATGGTAAGTGTTATGTGCTGTGATTTTCTGAACAGGGCTTTTAAGGAAATGGAAATTTTTGAATCCGGAAAAGTACTTGATCATGTTGCTGATATGGTTGTTGATAACTTCAAAAAGGGTGAAAATGAAGTTAAAGATGGTATGGATGCCAGTCTGTGTGTCTTTGATCCCGATTTGAAAACACTTCAATGGTCGGGCGCTAACAATGCACTCTGGATTATTAGAAACGGAAGTTCTGAAATAGAAGAGATTCGTCCGAGCAAACAGCCCGTTGGCATGCATCCTAACCGGGTGCCATTCTTGTCAAACAATTTAAAACTTGAAACAGGTGATATCCTTTATATGTTTACCGATGGTTTTGCCGACCAATTTGGCGGTGATTCCGGCAAAAAATTCAAATCAATACGTTTTAAGGAACTTTTGATTTCGGTTAAAGATCATGAAATGGAAAAACAAAAGGAAATCATTTTAAAAACATTTAGCGAATGGAAAGGCAACATCACTCAGGTTGATGATGTTTGTGTAGCGGGAATCAGGATTTAAGCTATTGTTTTTATATTTTCTGAGGTCGGTTTATTTCACTACTTTCGCAAGGTATTAACCTGTTTATATCATGAAAATTCTATTGTTTTCAGGTGTGTTTTTTGTAATTCTTTTTTCTGCAAGGTCTCAGAATAATGTCGATTCCTTGAAAAACCTGCTTTCTGCAGCACCTCCTATTAGCGGAAAATCATCGGATACCATAAGCTATAAAATTCACCTGGAACTGAGTAAATACTATGAAACAAGGGATACCGAGTTAATGCTTTTCTACTTATCCAACCTGTCCGACACTGTTTATATACTTGAAGATTCTCTAAAAAACAAATCACTATACAGAATTAAATCGGATGCCCTGAAAACTTTAGGTAACTACAATAAAAATATAAAAAATTACACATCTGCACTTAGGTATTATGAGCTTTCCCGAAAAATGGCTCAATTTATTAACAGCCACGAAATTGTTGCCCGCAACCTCTTGAATATCGGCAATACATGGGGTGAAATGGGAAATCTTGATAAAGCCATTGAAAATTTAATTATTGCTGCAGATTATTCAAAACAATTTAATTTAAAGGAAAATGAATCTAAAAGCCTGATTAGTTTAGGTAAAAAATATATTATAAAAGGTGATTATCCCGAGGCAATCACTTATTATGAGAGATCAATGGAAATCTCAAAGGAACAGAAAAACAATCTGCAAATCAGAAGCACGTGCATTGTTTTGGGCGAAGCGTATTCAATTTTAAGAGCTAATGCAAAGGCACAGTTGTATTATGAAGAAGCTCTCAGAATAAGTAAACTTGCCGGAAATAAAAATGATTTGTGTGCCGACCTGACTAACATGGGAAGGATTTGCTATTTTAATGGGAAATTTGAAGAAGCTCAAAATTATTATTTACCTGCTCTTGATCTTGCCCGTGAATTAAACAATGCAGATCTTGAATCAAATTGCTTTATCGGTCTTGGTTCATGTTGTGTAGGACAGGAAAAATTTGAAGATGCGGTAAAATATTTTGAAAGTGCTGCAGAGATTGGGAGAAAAAATAAAAATGATGTACAGGTTCTATCATGCCTGGCAAACATGGGAATAATTTATTATTATCAGGGTCAATATGAAAAAGCAATTGCCTGCCATGAAGAGTCTATTCAGGGATTTATCCGGCTTAATTATATTTCTGACATGCCTTATGAATATTTTAAACTTGCCCATACAAGTTTTTTGGCTGGTAACAAAGAAAAATCCTTCAGGGCTTACACCAAATCAAGGGAACTTTTTCTCAACGAATTCCGAAACAGCTTTGCTTTCCTTGGTGAAAGCGAAAAAGAAGAGCACATGGAGTTGTTTAGAAGTGTTTTTATGCAGATGAACGGATTTAACTCCAAATATGCTAACGAAATTGACAGTCTTTCTCAGTTATGTTATGACAATGAGCTTATTTTTAAGGGACTGATGTTGAAAAGTTCAAAAGCAATGGCTGATGTGATCCGAAACAGCAGCGATACAGTCTTGCTGAATACATACGAAAGATTAAAACAAATCAGGAGACTTTTCTCTGAAGCTCAAGGCACAGGAAATACCGAGGGAGCCAAAACACTCGAAATGCAGTCCACCGAAATTGAGCATAAACTGGCAAATTTGTGCATCCAATATGCTGATATCCAAAGCATTTTTAATGTTACATGGAAAGATGTACAGAAACAATTGAAAAAAGGAGAGGCCGCCATTGAATTTTCCCATTATTTTTTAAACGACAATAAAAATCAGATTTATTATGTAGCCTTCCTGATTACCCCGGATTGCAAGGAGCCAATTACCATTAAGCTTTTCATGGAACAGGATTTAAATGAAATAATTGGTAAAAATGAAAACAATATAAATCAAATCCAACGGATTTATGGCTCTAAAAACAATGTCAATGAGTTGCTGTACAATATAATATGGCTGCCTTTTGAATCTTATCTTTCAAATATTCAGACAATTTATTTCACGCCATCCGGAATTTTAAACAACATATCATTTGCTTCTATAGGTAAAGGAAACGGACTATTATGTGATCGGTATAAATTAATTCAAATGAGCACTACCGGAAAGCTTATTAATAGTTTACCCTTTGAACCCGGGAAAAAATTAACTGCTGCCGTTTTTGGAGGAATAAATTTCAATTTCCCTGAAAATATTGAGGCCTCTGGGGAAGGGGGATGGAATTATCTTCCGGGTACCTTATCTGAAATGAATATAATTCTTAACCAATTTAAGAAAAGCAGTATTAAGGCAAAGGGCTTTTCGGGTGATGTAGCCACAGAAAAAGCTTTTAAAAATATATTTGCACAAAAGGGAGGCGGTCCATCAATTCTGCATCTGGCCACTCATGGCTTTTTCTTTCCCGATCCTGCCATTAAATTGATGCAGGAAGAAATGGCAAACGGCGATGGGTCATCACAAGAACAACTGGTGGAGTATGGTGATATAAAATTCAGAGGATCAGATATTTCAGCTGCGTCTTTTTTCATTAACAATGCCGATCCAATGAAACGGTCCGGGTTGATTTTTGCCGGAGCAAACAATATCAATGCTTCAATGGTTAATGACACTGCAGATGAAGGAATTATGACTGCCTTTGAAGTATCACAACTGAATATGAGTAACACTGCATTGGTTGCATTATCAGCCTGTGAGACTGGTTTGGGAGATATTCAGGGCAGCGAAGGAGTATTTGGATTGCAACGGGCTTTTAAAATGGCAGGAGTGAGGTTTATCATTATGAGTCTGTGGCAGGTTCCCGATAAGGAAACGGAGGAATTTATGACTGATTTTTATGACAGGGTTTTAAAAACTAAGGATATTCGTGCTGCTTTTACCGAAACTCAGAAAGCAATGGGACAAAAATATGACCCATACTTTTGGGGAGCTTTTGTGTTGATTGAATGAGTTTGCTTTTTCCAAGGCAGTAAAAAATATAACTCAGCACCATTTTTTAATACAATAAAAGATAATTAATATTTATCAATCAACTATTTTAGTTGATTTGCTGCTATTCTTATAGGCAAACAGGTATTAAAATTGATAGTTCGATTGTCCGATTATTGGGTGGCATGAAAATGAAACAATCGAACAAGTAATTGTGTAATTTTGGAAAAAAACCCGAAATCTAAATTTGTTTATCAATATAAAATAACCGAAGTTTAAATACTGTATCAAAACCGTACATTTTTCATACGGAAATAAACAAGTAATTTTCCTGTACCGTATATTTGTTTATAAAGCTTCAAAAAATGGATATTATTCCTGTGGCTACTTACTGCCGGTTAATATCTGCTGAAACTTTAAACGCACTTAACAATCCCGGCCTGACCAGGTCAGGTTTTTGCTATTTGGTATTTTCATTGTCAAATCCCTTAATCTTTAAATCATGAAAAGAGCCGTTATACTATCTGTTTTTATAATACTTAACTTAGTTGGGTTGTCACAAAACTATCTCAAAAAATACACAACAGTCAGGGTTGCCGAACCGCCGGTTATTGACGGGATTTTAAATGATGGTGCATGGAAAAAAGTTTCTGTGTGCAGTGATTTTATACAGCGCGAACCTGCATTTAACACAGTCCCCACACAAAAAACCGAAGTATGGATTGTTTACGACAACAATGCCATTTATGTGGCAGCATATATTTATGAGCCTTCTGCAGACAGCATTTTTCGCATGGCCGGATCACGTGATGACCAAAGCATTGTTGCCGACAAATTTTACATAGGTTTTGATACCTATAACACCTTTGATGCTTATGTTTTTGGTCTGACAGCTTCGGGTGTACAGATGGATTATAAAGATTCTGATCCCACATTCGATGCCGTATGGCAAAGCAAGGTTAAAATTGTGGAAAACGGTTGGATTGCCGAAATGAAAATTCCATATTCAGCTTTGCGCTTTCCTTCAGTGCCGGAGCAGGAGTGGGGATTCCAGGTCATCAGAACCATTACCCGTAATCAGGAATATATACAATGGGCACTTACCGAAAGAACCTTGGCTAATACCCGCACACAATGGGGAAGAATTGCTGGATTTAAGGATATTAAACCCCCGCTCAGATTATCGGTAACTCCCTTTGCAAATTTTTTCTATAACAGCGAACCCGTTGCCAATATCGACAACAGCACCAGCTACCAGAATTCAAATTCCTATAATTTCGGCGCCGATTTAAAGTACGGAATCAATGAAAAATACACGATGGACCTTACACTTTTGCCTGATTTTAGCCAGACCCAATCAGATAACAAGGTAAAAAACCTGAGCTTACCGAAGTTGTTTTCAATGAAAACCGTCCGTTTTTCAAAGAAGGAACCGAACTTTTTGAAAAAGATGTTCTTTTTTATTCCAGAAGAATCGGGCAAACTCCCGGTGGATATTATTATTTGCCTTACATGATAAGCGAGGGAGAAAAAATAAAGAAAAACCCGTCTGTTTCAAAACTACTGAATGCAATAAAGCTGTCGGGCAGAAATAACAATGGTCTGGGTATTGGCGTCTTTAATGCAATCACCGATAATATGTATGCAATTGTTGAAGATGCTGAGGGAAACGACAGGAAGATACTCACCGAGCCATTGACGAACTACAATATGGTTGTTTTTGATCAGGCATTGAAAAATAACTCCTCAGTTTATTTCATCAACACCAATGTGTTGCGTGATAAAAAATACAATGATGCCAATGTTACCGGGTCGGGTTTTACGTTCATGGACAAAAAAAATAAATGGGCTACCGACGGGAGTATTTCATTAAGCCAGCAATATATGGCCGATACAACAGCTGAAAACTATTTTGGAAATCAGCTGGGAACAAAATATTTTATCGGGGTACGAAAAGCATCAGGCAATTTTCAGTTCGGATATTCTCATACCTATGTCGGAAAGACTTTTGACCCCAGCGATATGGGCTATCAGGTTATTGGTAACAAGCAGAAGGAGCGGGTTTACCTTTTGTACAATACATTCATCCCAAAAAAGTATTTCAGGGAATCATATAATTCATTCACATTTGATTATCTGACAAATCCTGAAACAACAAAATCGGTATTCAGTCAGATCAATTATGACTGTACTTTAGTTTTGAAAAACTATTCAACTTTTAGTATTGGTACAATCATAAATCCTTTTAAGGCATATGATTATTATGAGCCACGGGTTGCCGGTTATTACTCAAGAGTTTATAAAAAATACGCTTTTTATACCAATTTGGGTTCAGATTCGAGAAAACAGCTTTATATCAATTTCAACATGAGTTATGGTAATTTTATTGAAAAATACAGCGGGGGCAATATTAATTTTGGCGTTTATGCATTGTACCGTGTCAATAATAAATTTCAGATTGTTGCAAACAGCGGATACAGCAATGATAATTACGATATCGGGTTTGCCAATGTTGACAGCCTGGGCAATATCATCTATGGTGGAAGAAACCTGCGGGTATATGAAAATATTTTATCGGCTAAATATGTAATAAAGAATGATATGAGCATTTCGATAAGGGGCAGGCATTATTGGAATTCAGGTAATTACAAAGATTATTATACATTGCAGGCAGACGGTGAAATTTCTCCGAATGATGTATACAATGAAATCAATGATTACAGCTACAATGCTTTTAACATTGACTTTATTTATTCATGGCAATTTGCTCCGGGCAGCACCATCTCAATCGTATATAAAAATGCCATTGAAACTGAAGGTCAGATAATTGAAAGTTCCTGGTCAAAGAATTTCTCACATACGCTTGATTCGCCCCAGACAAACAGTTTGTCAGTTAAAATCCTGTATTACTTAGATTATGCGATGATCAATAAAAAGTAAATAAAACAGGTGTGAAAAAAAAGTTATTTAAAGCTTTTTTAATCATTTATTACGTGAAAATTTACTAAAAACCCGATCCCGGCCCGTGCCTTGGACCGCCTTCTTCTTCACCGCCGTTGCCTATTTTTAATCTGAATACCAGCATCACATACCTGCCAATGGTGTTGGTATTGCTTTGCATAATGTAGCTGGCTGTGGTAACCTGACTGATATTTGAGCTCTTGTTGAGCAGATCATACCCTTTGATTGTCAGCGAAGCTTTTTCTGATTTCAGGAAAAAATAACTGATGCCGCTTTCAATTAACGGAATGCTTAAATCTTCATTGAAACTTTTTGAACTGTAATTTACAACATTGCCTTTGGCACTGATACTCCATTTTTTGTTTGGCGTAAATCTAATATCCGCAAAATAACTGGTGTTGTTGTATATGCTATTCATGCTGTCAGAGATAGAAAATTTTGAATCGGTAATACTGAATGCGCCTCCTATACTAACATCCCATTTTTTCTTAGTGCGGTTTTCAATACTCATTTTTAATGAATGGGCTAAACTGGTATTGATATTCTCTACTTCATTTATGAAACTAAGTCCCTGAGTGTAATTCTCACTCCCTCTGAGGTTGATTTTTATTCCAAGCGGACGAAAAGGTGTCGAAAAATAAAAGAACCCAAATAGGGATTGACTGTAATCTACATTAACCGGAGTAATTTGTTGAAAAAAGCTTTCAGATACTGTTTGTGAAAAGCTTATTTTGTCCTGAGTGTAACTTGCCCCAATCCTTGTGAATAACGATGTAAATGAAAACTGGTCAAATATTGACCACATCATGCTGATATTATGGCTATACTCAGGTTTTAGGTCAATATTTCCCTTATAAATTGATGTTGGATCTATGGTGTTGATAATAGGCAATAATTGGCTTACCGAGGGCATATTAACACCAGAATTATACTTCATTTTTATTCTTCTTCCCGTTTTGTAATTATTTTCGTAGCTCAGACCCGGAGTAAAGAATGAATAATTTTCTTCGATGGTTGAGCCAATACTGTTGTCATAACCTGTATTGATTTTATCAAAAGCGTCAAGTTCCAGGCCCAGAGTAATTTTAAGCTGGGCTTTTTCGGTTCCCTTTTGAAAGGTAATAGCTGGTTGCATGAAATTTCTTTTGGTTTTAAAATCTGCACTCAGTGTATCATTTATAACTTCCATGGAGCCAAAGGTTCTTTGCAGCGACTCGTTATCTGATCCGAGGTTTACCTCAGCGGTAAGGGTCCATAATGGGGCAATTTCCTGGACAATGGTCGGACTGAAGGAATAGTTCAGTTTTTCGGTATTGTTATCCTGGAATTGTTCAACAAATTCAAAACTTGTTGGATTCATAAATGTGGTAAGATTTTCCCAGTCAAGTTCAGAAAGCCCTTTATCATACATAAAAGCAGTATTCAACTTAAGCTGTGTTTTCTTTTCTTTGAGTTTCTGAATATAAACCGCTTTGGCACTGGCATTTGATAATTTTGAGTTGGTAAGGGTGTTGTTCTCTAAAATATTTACGGTAGTGTCTTCAAAACTGGTGTTGGTCAGGGAATTGGACATGTTGTTTGTTGAACTTAAATCAAAGTCGCCATCAAGGGTAAGTTTGCTGTTTGTTCCAAACTGATGTCTGACACCAAAATTGGCAATATGGGGAATTTCATCCTCGTTTTCATCCCTTTCAGAATCCTGAATGTATGAACCGTTGGCCAGAAAATTCTTTTTAAATGATTCCCTTAAAATATCCTTTTTGATGGAACTGCCCAAATAACTTAAGAAATATCTTTTCTTTGACGTGGGGTTATAGGACATATTAAATCCGCCGGCTACTGTTTTGTTTAAACCATCGATTGTTTTTCCCCATTCTTCATGGCCTTTAGATGAATATCCAAATTCATTGATGTTGTTATACATTCCCAATGCAGCAATTTGAGATTTTGATGAAAAGCGATAGATTTTCCCCTCAGTTTTAAAATATTCCTGTGATGATCCGCCAGTTTTGGGTGATCCGCCGGCTTCAACATTTCCGAAATACCCCTTTTTATACTTTTCATTAAGTACCAGGTTAATTGTCCTGTCGCGCACACCATCATCAGTTCCCATAAACTCGGCATCTTCACTTTTTTTGTCATAAACCTGAACCTTGTCAATTGCATTTGCAGGCAGATTTTTTGTGGCGACTTTCAAATCTTTGCCAAAAAACTCTTTGCCGTCAACCAATACTTTTGTAACGTCTTCGCCCTGTGCTTTTACGTTGCCCGATTCATCCACTTCCACGCCCGGGATTTTTTTCAAAAGATCTTCAGCAACGGCATCAGGTTTTACTGCAAATGCCTTTGCATTATATTCAATGGTATCCTTATTAAAAGTTATTGGAATATATTCAGCTATTACTTTTACCTCACCCAGCATCTGGCTTTGCATTACCTTATCACCATAATTTAATGGGGAATCATCTGAAACAGTAATGTTTTTTGTGGATGTTTTGGCACCTACATAAGAAAACTGCATCACATAATTGCCTTTTTTTACATTTTTGATCTGATAAACCCCTGTTGTATTGGTAATACCAAAAAACATGAGGGTGGAGTCGGAGGGGTTAAGCAATGCAACAGTGGCGTAGCTTAACGGAGCGCCCTGCTCATCAATCACTCTGCCTGAAATTGTTTTTTGAGAAAAACCTGTTATTGTTATTAATAGGAATCCGATAAAAATTAAATGCCTGGTCATTATTCTTTGTTTTGAGTTTCTTTTTCTGTTTTACTGTTAGGACATGCAGAAGCATGTCCCTACTAATGGGGCCTTCCGCCTCCCGGACCCATTCCTCCTCCCGAAGCTTTAAATTCCTCGATTTTTTCCTTTATTATCTGGTCAAGTTCTTCTTTAGTAACTTTTTTGCCATCCGATGGCACAACAATTGTCCCGTCTTTTGGAAGCGTCATTTCAACTGTAGAAGCAAGCAAAATGGTTTCCCTGTTCTTTTCAACAGCCATAACCAATCCGGGCAGTCCGGTATAATTTTCCGGACCAATTGAAAGCGGAATTTCAGGTGTGAACCATGCTACAATGCTGTCGGTTCGGGCGCTGTCTTTGGTAATGATCATCTCGGCTTTCATGCAGGTAAATCCCTGGATTTTTTTCATTTCGTTCGACAATTTCCAGCTTTTTGCTTCAATGTCAGATTCCACAATAAAATTACGTGTCATAAACATCAATAATTCTGTTTTCTTGCTGTTCTCAAGATCGATATAAACCTTTTCCACACTGGCTTTTGGTTTTCTGCCCATGCTCATGAACATGGCTGCCCGTCTTTCTTTTGGGTCAACAGAAGCGTTTTCGGCAGCCACTTCCTCATAAAGGGATGCTTTTTCAGTAAAGTACAGCGTTTTTACAATTTTGCTTTCTTCGGGCAGGTCGGCAATAAAATCCTTGAAACGCTGATCATCCATGCCTCTTCCTTTTCTGCCGGAAAAATCAAGTTTTGTTATTTGCATATATTTAACGGTTCCCCCCAGGGTGTCCTGTGCAAAGGTTTTTCCTGAACTTAGAAAAAAGGAAATGATAACCAGACTGAATAAAATCTTTTTCATTAAATGTAAATTATAGAGTTTGCTTCAAAATTATTAATAAAATCAATGCTGATAATAAAATTTATACAACTGACGGGTTTGACTGATAAACCGGTTGAAGGTTTAATATGAAGATAAAAGAAGTCGTTTTTTTATACATTCCTCTTTTTTTTTGATATCAAAACAAAACAGTAATAGAAAAGCAGGGAAACAATTTCTCCTGACTTCGTCAATGTATCACCAGTTTCTAATTTTTACATATTTATTTTTAAGGCTTTGTTGTTTTTATTGTTTCTCCGTGAAGAAATCAGCAAGGGCAAAGCCCTGGGATTGTAAGCGCGTAGGGTGAAATGAAATGCAACCCTATGCTAATATAAAATCCTATTTGAGATAAATGTGGAAAATGTTTTTTTTACACAGGGTTGCACTATGTTTCTCCCTGTGGTGATACAAATCGGCCTTTCAGACCTTTAAAATTGTGTGGAGCAAGGGCAAAACCCTGGGATTGTAGCGCTTGGTGAGGACTAGAATCAAAAAATTATCAACATTTTTTATTCGTTTTTTTAATGGTTTGGTTATTTTGAATCATTTGATTCTTCTAAACAATTTTTTAGTTTATACATTAATAATATTTTCAGGGAAGATGAATTGAAAATGAATTCAGTTGTCAAGTATTCCTTGACTACTGCAAGGGATGGAAAAAAATAGAGTTTCTTATTATAATTTAGAAGTTATTGTTTCAGTTGGTTATGGTATAAGTTCAATTTACTTGCCTATACAAAAATTCTTAAATATATTACCAAGCACCTCATCATTAGATATTTGTCCTGTGATGCTTCCCAAATGGTTCATTACTTCCCGGATGTCGCTGGTGAGGAGTTCTTCTGAAATGTTTTCCGATAAATCGGCTTTTATTCGCTCCAGTGCAGATGATGCCAATTTCAAAGCTTCGAAATGACGGGCATTGCTCACGATTACGCTTTCGGAGGTTACCTCGGGAAGGGCTGCTTTTTCAAGTATTTTTTTCTTTAGCAAATCTACATTGGTCTTCTTCTTTGCGGATATTTCGATAAGTTCGTAATTTGCCAGTCGTTTCCTGATTTCTATTGGCTCACAAAGATCGGTTTTATTGATCACAACGATCAGATGCTGATGCCCGGAAATCTTTTGTTTTATCTCATCCAGTTCCAATGCTATTTTATCTGACTCCGAACGGGCATCGGTCATGTAAAGTATGATGCTGGCCTGCTGAACTTTCGACCATGTTCGCTCAATTCCCATGCTTTCGATTTTGTCCTGGGTGGTCCTGATTCCGGCTGTATCTATAAACCTGAAGCCGGTTCCTTCCATATTTATCACATCTTCGATGGTGTCGCGGGTGGTTCCGGGTATCTCTGAAACAATGGCACGATCCTCGTTGAGAATAGCATTCAATAAAGTTGATTTGCCAACATTCGTTTCGCCGGCAATGGCAACCGGAATTCCTGATTTTATAGCATTTCCAACTGAAAATGAGTTAATAAGTGAAGTAATTTTTTCGCTGATTTCCTCTACCAGATTTATCAGCTCTTTTCTGTTTGCAAATTCAACTTCTTCCTCACCAAAATCCAATTCCAGCTCTATCATCGAAACAAAATGCAGGAGTTTTTCCCTGAGCAGTTCAAGCTCCCTTGAGAACCCGCCGCGCATCTGATTAAATGCCATTCGGTGCGATGCCTTGTTGGTGGTCGAAATGAGGTCGGCTACTGCTTCGGCCTGACTTAAGTCCATTTTACCGTTCATGAATGCGCGCATGGTGAATTCGCCCGGTGCGGCCAGCCGTGCTCCTGCAGAAATCAGCAACCGCAATAATTCCTGTTGAATGTAAACCGAGCCGTGGCAGGATATCTCAACAACATCCTCGCCGGTGTAGGAGTGGGGTGACTTAAAATAGCTTACCAAAACATCATCCAGCTCTGTTTTTCCGTTTACAATTTTTCCATAGGAAACTGAAAATGGCTTCTGGTCCTTAATTTTCGCATTATTTGAACCTGAAAATATGGTGTCTGCAATCTTTGCAGAATCTTTTCCGGAAATTCTGATGATAGCTACTCCGCCCGATCCGTGCGGGGTTGCTATGGCGCATATGGTGTCGTTGTTCATAGTCTGTCATTAAAAATCATAATTCGCTTTAAAACTAACTTTTTTACCGTCGTGGACTGCGGGGTGCCATGCATTTTTTTTCATCAGGATGGCAATTATTCCCTCTTTAAACTGTTCACATTCCTTTTCGCTGATGGTTAAAACAATGTCTTTGCATTGTCCGTTTTCATCAATGGTAAAAGACAATTTGAAGGTCTGCGGGTTTTTGGCGCAGTAATTAAGTCCGATACTATCGTTCAAAAATTCCTTGAAACTGTGATAGTCCAGGTTTTTTTTATTGTTTAAGCGATATCTCGGGCTGTCGTCAACATTGTTGTTTGTCCAATCAAAGCTACTGCAGCTAAATTGAAAATTATCAATTTCGTTTTCAAAGTCCCAAAAATCATTTTCAATTTCAAATTGTGTTCTTTCAATGGCAGCGGTATCTGATTTATTGATAATACACCAGGAAATGATTGGCTTCAGTTCCATGGTTTGTCTGTTCTGTTCCAGTGCAAAAAATCCTGCAATCAGGTTCATCTTCAAGGTGTCGTTATAATAAATCCAATTCAGGTCAACTTGTGAATAACCCAATGGAAAGTCTCCACCCGTTACTCCTCTGACCCATTCATGATGTCTTAAATTTTGTTCTAAATTGATGATTGAATCTTTTAAAGTATAAGAAATGTATTCATTTTTTCTGAATTTAATGTTTTCACCATTGGAGACCAAATAAGGGAACATATCAACAATCCATCCTGTAACTGTGTTTCCACCACTTTGCTCATTATATTTATAGATGTTTTTCCAGAAAGCGTTATCAGATTTTCCAATGGCTGACCTGTAGATGTTTTGGGTGAGCTTATCCATTTTTCCTACCCAGTTGTCCAGTCCATACCCATACATTTTTTTTACATTTTGATTAAGTTGTGCCCAGTCTTCAGGTTTGCCTTCTAGAACAATATAAGGAATCCCGCATGCTGTTTGTGCCGAATAATCAAAATAGTCGTCAACACTGTTCAAAAAAGTGATCTTATAGGCAAGGTTTGTGTTTTTGTCGGTGGTTGAATAGGTTGAATTAAAAATATCAAAATATTTTTGGTTTACATTTTTACAGGTTGAATCAACCAGAGCACCTATTGTTTCGGGCCATTGATTGCTTTTGCCCCTGACCAGCTCGTCGTTTTTTACCAGAATGGCAGTGTTTGCATGGTCAATGAGCAGTGCTTTTTTGAGTGAATCAGAATTGGTTGTAATGTGAATTGCAAATCCCTGTAATAGGGTGAGCCAAAAAATATCCGGAGAAAGGACTACAGGTCGGTGGTGGCTAAAGCCAAAATGGACCGCAGCAACCAATGAATTCATTTTGGTAAGGACAACCGGTTTTTCGGCTTCTTTTTCATCAAATATCTCCACTTTATGGTTTAACTTTCTCTCAAGGGCTTTTTTCATATTTGCTTCGACCATCAGGGTATCAGCAATAACTGTATTTGAAACAGGAATAATCACCCTGTTTTGAGATAATCCTGTCAGGCAATATAAAATAGAAAAAAGCAGAGTCAGTTTTTTCATTGTAGAGCTTTTTGGTTTTTTTGTCCTACAGATTAATAAATAATTTGTTAATACGATCCAAAATATTTTCTAAAAAACCATTCGGCGGATATCAGAACCAGCAATGCAAAAAATATCCATTTCAAATTGATCAAATCCTTGTAATTCTTGTCGGAATACGAAACCGGAACAATATCTTTATTTGACCTGATGTGATCAAGAAGTTGGTCGTATTGGGACGGGAAAAACATTTTTCCTCCGGTTTTTTCCGCTATTCTGAATAGCAATCCGTGATCGGCGCGGGTATTCTGGGCTTCCATCTGAACCGGTACAACAGTAAATTTTCCACCTGTGGAGTATGCTTTTTTATAATTGGTTACCTTGGCAACCCAGGTGTAATCACCCGGCGGAAACATTCCTGCATTCAGGCGGTATGCATTGTCGGTTTTACTAAAAGTAAACGGGTATTTTTTATTATTCTGATCGGTTATTTCAAGTGTCACATCTGCTTCATTTACAAGTTCATATGATTCGTTATAAAGTTCGGCACTGAAAAGAACTGATTCATTCTCCGGATAAACATTTTTTGCAGAAACAGTAAACTGCTGCTTTTTAAGTTTTAATGACAAATACTGTGAAATCTTGTTGAAAAACTCATCAAAAAGATTGTGTGAATTGTTTTGAACGAAATCCTGTATCCTCCATTTCCAGATTCCTTCACCGCAAATACATCCTATTTTTGTACTGTTGTAATCGGTAAAGAAAATAAGCGGACGCGAAGTTGTCACGTTTTTGATCTTCTGCCAGAAAACCACTCCGGCATCCCCGTTGATGGCGTATTCTCCGTACGGACTGCTCAACGGGGGTAAAAATCGAACCATTTCCACAAAATCCTCATTGACTTCAAAACGAAGAAATTCCTTGTTGAATATGCCTTGTGACTCATCAATTGAATTGACTCGCTGTGAGATGCTGAATCCTGTATTTAGGGCGTTTATTTGTTTGATGTTGGATTGTGATCCCAATACAAACAAGACTGAAATATTATTTTTTAAAAGATCGGCCAAAACAGTAGTAGCGGGATTTTTAACTGATGGCAACTGGTGTAACACCACAAGATTATAATCGGTGATTTTGCCTGTAAAATCATTTATGTTCTGGTGGATAACCTCGAAATTCTCATTTTTTTCAAATGCTTTTTTCAATGCGGCTACATCAGGGTGCGGGGAATTTGAAAGAACCAGTATTTTTTGTCTGTTTTCAATTACTTCCACCACAAAATCACGGTGGTTATTTTCTTTACTTATCTCGCCATCCAGCGTCATGAGAGATATCCGGTATCTTTGCAATCCTGCAGGTTTAGCCTCTGTTTGCAAATTTATTGTTTTTTCAAACTCCTCTGATTCAATTTTTATGACCTCAGAAAATACTGTCTCTGAATTGTGAAATAAAGAAATTTTTGTTGTCTGCCCTTTTAATTTATTTGCCTTCACAAATACCTGAACCGGAAAATTATTTCCCAAAAAGGCAATCTTATTTGTATTGAGTTCCGAAATAAATAAATCCCTTTGCAGCGATGTATCTCCCAAAGCAACTGTATATACAGGAAAATCAAAATCACCGGATTCATAATACGGATTGCTTCCCTTGTTGTAAATGCCATCGGTCGAAAGAATTACTGCGCCGATATTACGGCCCGAAAATCTGGTAAAAATTTCCCGTGTAAGTTCTGAAAAATTCGTTGTTTTCTGGTCAAAGGTAAATCCCTTATCTTCTGAAACCACATCACCAAAGGCCAGTTCTATAACTTCAAAATCATTCTTTAGACTTTCAATGAAATCTTTTGTCTGGTCAACATATTCACCCTTGTAATAAGTAGAATCTTTATTGATCAGAATGGATTCCGAATTGTCGCGCGCCACAATAATAATGGGCTTTTCAATAGTGTTTTCAAGCATCACGATCAGCGGAGAAAGAAGCAGGAAAGCAAGAAATGATACGGTAATAAATCGAAGGACCGCCATGGAGCGGATGATGTTTTTATTTACCTCAACCAGCTTCTTATCACGAAAATAAAGCAAACCTGCATAAACAGCTCCTGCGATGATGCAAAAAAATATCAGCCAGGGCGAATAACCAAAAGAAATATTAAAAAGCAATGTCATAGCACAAAATTAGTAAAAGATATTTGGTTGACGAAATATAGTTTCAGTGAAATGATTATTGAGCTATATATCTGGTTACCCTGTTTCTGAAAGAATACAAAAATTAGATGCCAATTTTTCCTAATCATTACAATCATTACATTTTAGCTTTTATGTCATTTTAATTTTGCTATTTTTGTATGCTTGACAGAATATTTGAAATGTTATTAAATTTCGATGTAAATGTCTATAAGATAATATTTTATAAAAATAGTATTACTTATAATATTTGATTAAAATAAAAAAGAGATGAAAATTTTTTCAATTATTATTGTTTTCACATGTTCCTTTCTTTTTCAGTCAAATGCAAAGGACTATAACCTGAAATCTCCCGATGGAAATGTTGTTCTTACCATCAATGCCGATCAGGGAATTTCATGGAAACTTTCTGTTGCAAAAGCACAGATAGTCGATAAAACCATGATTGATATTGAATTCAGCGACGGCCGGACTGCCGGCAAAGGAAAAGTAAAGAAATCCGCTACTATGGAAAACAAATCTGTAATCAAACCCGAAATTTCTTATAAATATGCTGAAATATCCGATCATTATAATGAACTTGTTTTGATGCTCGATAATGATATAAACTTGTATTTCAGGGCATACAACGATGGTGTTGCCTATTGTTTCGAAGACTTACTCGGCAATGATAAAAATGTCAACAATGAGCTGATGCGCCTTAATTTGCCCGAAGGATCAGGCTCATGGTTTCCTTTCGAAGAAAAAATGTACTCACACAATGAAAGGGGTTATAATCATGTTTTGCTTTCAGAAATAAAGGATGAGAGCTTTTGCTCGCTTCCGGTTTTATTTGATACTCCGGCCGGCACAAAAATTCTATTTACCGAATCGGCCCTTCATGATTATCCAAACACTTTCCTGAAAGCAACCAGAGATGGTTTGTTATCCATATTTCCTAAATATGTTTTAAAGGCTATACCAAACGAAAAATCCTCACCCGATCGTTCCGAACTTATCACTGAAGAAGCTAATTATATTGCAACTGGCCAAAAAGCCAGAAAATATCCCTGGAGAATATTTATTGCAACCAATGATGACAGAAAAATCATTGAAAGCACTCTGTCATATAATTTGGCCGAGCCCTGCGCTCTTGAAAATACATCATGGATCAAACCCGGTAAAGTAGCATGGGACTGGTATAATTACAATAATATTTTCGGGGTTGACTTCAGAGCAGGTCTTAATACCGAAACCTATAAGTATTATATTGATTTTGCCGCAGCCAATAAAATTGAATATGTGATTTTTGATGAGGGATGGACTAAAAGTACTACCGAAATTTTAGATTATAATCCTGATATAGATGTGAAAAAACTCATTGATTATGCCAACAGGGAAGGAGTTGGTATCATTTTATGGGTTCTTTGGAAACCTTTGTCAGAAAATATGGATGTTATCTTAAAAACCTACAGTGCCTGGGGCGCAAAGGGAGTGAAGGTCGATTTTATGCAAAGATCCGATCAGGCAATGGTAACCTCTTATGAGGAAATTGCTGCCAAAGCTGCTGAGTATAAATTACTGGTTGATTTTCACGGATGTTTTAAACCCTCGGGTTTACAGCGTAAATATCCCAATGTTCTGAATTTTGAAGGAGTAAGGGGTGGGGAAAATAATAAATGGATTGATTTTATGACTCCCGATCACAATCTGACAATCCCGTTTACCAGAATGGTAGCCGGACCAATGGATTACACCCCGGGCTCCATGCTGAACGCCAATAAAGGTGGTTTTTATGCCAATTTTACTCGTCCCATGTCACAGGGAACCCGATGCCACCAGATTGCCATGTATGTAGTTTATGAAGCTCCTTTGCAGATGATGTGCGAATCACCTTCGGTTTATTTGAAGGAACAGGAATCTGTTGATTTTATTACGCAGATTCCAACTACCTGGGATGAAACCAGAGTTTTAGAAGCCAAAGTCGGCGATTATATTGTGGTTGCCAGACGTAAAGGTGAAAACTGGTATATTGGAGCCATGACTGACTGGACAGATAGAAAAATCGAAATTCCGCTCGACTTTATTACCGGTACCTATGAAATGAATTTCATTGCCGATGGAATAAATGCCGACAGAAATGCACAGGATTATAAGTGTTTGATAAAAAAAATCAACCAAAAAGATAAACTGACTATTGATATGAAACCAGGCGGCGGATTTGCTGCCATTTTAAGACCTTTATAAATTGAATTATGAAAAAACTTCTCGAAATATGCTGCTACTCTGCCGAGTCAGCTATTCTTGCTCAAAAAAACGGCGCCGACAGGGTTGAGCTTTGTGATAATTTTCTGGAAGGCGGAACCACTCCGTCTGCAGGAACCATTAAATATGTGCGCGAAAAAATTAAAATTGGCCTGCATCCTATAATTCGTCCGCGTGGCGGCGATTTCTGCTACAACGAATATGAGTTTGAAGTAATCATCAGGGACATCAGAAAAGCCAGAGATATGGGCGCCGATGGCATTGTGACCGGAATATTAAAGCCCAATGGAACCTACGATTTGCCACGAATGGAAAAGGTAATTAAAACCGCCTATCCGCTGCGGGTTACTTCACACCGTGCATTTGACATGTGCAACGATCCGCATAAAGCCATCAGGGAGTTGATTGACATCGGGGTGGAGAGAATTCTTACCTCAGGTCAGCAAAACACCGCCATCGAAGGTATTGAACTGCTTCATGAGTTGCAGCTTAAATTTGGTGCGGAAATTATCATTATGCCCGGCAGCGGTGTGACTGCGGAAAATATTGCCAGACTGGTTTCTGAAACCGGGTGCACTGAATTTCATGCCAGCGTTAAAACATTTGTCCAGGGCAAAATGCAGTACTTCAACAAAAATCTCACCATGGGAAATGTGATCAAAGATTACAATGAGTTTTCCTATGTATCGGTTGATCAGAGACAGATTGCCGAGATGCGGAGGGTGCTTTCAGAAAAATAATTTTTTTAATTGGTTAAAATCCCCAAATTTCATTGCTGCAACTTTAATTTATGGAAATATTAGAGAATGACTATCGGATGACGCCCTTTATAAGAGCTTTCTGTTAATAATGTTTCCTGAAAGTCATTGAAATTTATTATGCATTTCCCAAAATAAAAGCATCTTATAACTAAATTACTCTATTTGGTTTGAAAATTGATATAAATTTTAAAACTGCCTTTGATTTTTTACGTTTAAATTTCGGGCACAAAACCCTATAGTTTTATACAGAGCACTATGAAAAAAACTTTATTATTGCTGATGATGGCCTTGTTTATTCAGGGATTCAGCCAAAAAATAACCGACAACAAGTTTTATTCCCATAAAACATATGTGTACAAACTTACTTTACCCCAGGCACTGGAGTTTTTCAGAAAACATACGCTTGATACAAAAACAGACCTTCTCACAAACCTGTACACAAATTTTTATACCGACAGCGTTTTTTATTACGATTCCCTGCCAAAAGGATATTATCTCACTTTAAAAGCACAAAATAACAACATTGCTTTTTCTTCCTTCGAATCGCCCTATTTTCAGGTGCGCTCAGCCGGCTACAACCGTGAGGTATGGATTATTGTGAACGATTATCTTGGCAATCTGGTTACCGATGCCGAGGTGACCATAAAAAACAAGAAATACCAGTACCGCGAAGACTGCGGCTGCTACCCGGTTCCGCCCCGCGAAGTCAATGACACCGTAATTATTACTAAGGGCGAATATTTTTCAATGAAAAGACTGTATGCCAACGATGCTCCCCGGCCAAGTTACCGCGACAGTCAGATTAAATACTCGCGAAGCGGAATGGCCGGACTGCGTATCCTTCCGGGATATGTGGCTTTTAACCAACCCAAATACCACTTGCTGGATACTGTTAAATCAAAGGCTTTTCTGGTAGATGAAAAAGGCCGCCCATGGAAAAAGAAAATGAAAGTGAGGGTGGTTGATTCGGACAACCTCAACAGCAGCACTCCGTATCGCAACCTGAATCCCGTTTCTGACGGAGCTTATGTGTGGGAATTTGTTATTCCGGATACTTTTCTAATTGACAAAAACTACTCCGTTGAATACAGGACAAAAAACAATACTTTGCTTAAACGCGAGCCTTTCAGGGTAGAAGATTACACCCTGGCAAAAGTTACCTATAACGCCCGAGTGAAAAAGGACTATTTTAAAAAGAATGATCCGGTTACCATGTATTTAAAAGCCACCGATGCAAATAACCTGCCTTTGCTGGATGCCAATTATGACTTGAAAATTTATCTGCAGAACATGACCGATTTTTATGGGAAAACCTTCTTTCTTCCTGATAGCTGGTTCAATGAATTTTATGCCAAAAACCAAACTTTGGATGTTTCGGGCGAGACCGAAATTTTATTGCCCGACAGTATGTTTGGCAATGCCATATTGAATTTCAGAGCTTATGCACATTTATCAAACCTGGAAAATGAATCGGCTGATTTTACCATGCTTTTCACCTATGATGCAAACAATGAAAACTATACCCTCGAAATTAGCGGAGATTCAGTGAAAGCAGATTTTTTCTTCCTGTCAAAACCAGACAATTCAAAAAGCGCAACCCTCATTTCTTATTATAATTATCAGGAAATAGAGAAAAAAATCGTGAAACTTCCTTATTCCGAAAAACTCAATTATGCAGCTACAAGATATGTTTTAACAGATGACAAAGGAAAAACACTGCGCGAAATATATACTCCCGAAAAAATAAACGAACTCATGTTTGTAACCGGAAAACGTACCCACGATTCTATTTACATCTCACTAAAAAATGACCTTAAACTTCCGGTAAGTTACCAGTTGTTCAAAGACAAGAAAAAATTCAAATCGGGCAGGAGTGATGCTTTGTCTTATGTTACTGCCGATGAATCACTTGATTCTTATTATGTGATTTATAGCTTTAGGTGGAAAAACACAGATTATACCCTTGAAAAAAGCTTCCATATCCAGGAAAAAAAGCTCAATGTCCTCATTGATCAGCCTGAAATTATTTTTCCCGGAGCACGTGTTCCGGTTTCTGTTAAAGTTACCGATTATAAAAATAATCCCGTTGAAAACGTAAACCTTACTGCCTGGTCCGTGAACGCTCAGTTTGGAGATATTCCCCTTCCTGTTTTGCCTTATTTCGGGACCAATCATTTCGAAATTTTATCTCCATTTACCGTTCAAACCGAACCAATCTATTATAACGGTTACAACCCCATTTCTTCAAGATTCATTGATCTGCTGAAGCTGCGCGAAACGCCATATTACGGACTTATTTATGGCGAAGGCGGACTAGGTTACGCTTATGATTCCATTAACAGCGAGTGGGCTGAGTTCACACCCTATGTATTGCGAAAACAAAATCTTCTCCAGATTTACACGGTTTATTTGAACAATGAGCCGGTTTATATCAGTGGAACCACTTATAAAAGACCACTGTCCATAAAAGTAAAACCCGGGAAATATGAAATGAAAATCAAGGTCATGGATAGCTATTACACCATAAATGACATTGAACTTAAAAAAGGACTCAAATCCTTTATCTGTCTAAATGTTGACAGCGCTTATAATAACAGGAATTTTGGATATCTGAACCTTGAAAACTTAAGTCGTTACACTGAAGAAGAGCAGGAAATGCTGAAAAAACACATGCTTGTGTTGAATACAGGAGGCAATTATTACGGAATGTATATTGAACAGGACAGCACTGTATTTTATATTGATTATGCATATCAGGGTTCATTTTATGATGAGGAATTTGGAAATTTTGGCTGCATTGGCCCTTTTAGAAAAGGAAATATCAATATTGTTGACACGTCTAAAGATACCGCTTATACAATATATTTTGAACCTGGTTATTTGTACCATATCACCCGCGACACCAATTACTTTGACCAGCCGGTTCTTTACCCTAATCCACTAAAGAATGCATATCTTTCATCAAGCAATGCGAGCTGGGATTTTTATACTAAAGCAGTTGTCTGTCCAAAAATTGTTAAAAAGAAAGACAGACCTGTATCCGATAAGTATCACCTGGAACCTTACAAATACATCGTTGTAAAAGAAAGACATCCTTTGCTTAAGGATCATGAAATGACCGGCTATTATGAAAAAGAAAAATGCAAACTGGAAATCAGACATAATTCAGGCAAGGAAATTCTGTGGATGGGAGTATTTTCACAAACAACCGAATCATCAACTTTTGCAACTTTTGGTCACGGGATTATCAATAAAACCCCAAAACCCGGAAAATATGACATCTATATCGTGCTAAAAGACAGCTCCTATTTCCTCATCAGAAACCACGAGCTGTACGCAAATGGCACAAACTACATCCGTTACGATTCAACCGACCTTAAAAAGTATGACAAGGAAATCACCGATAATTATGAAGCCATTATTATTCGTTTGAACAAACCTCCCGTTAAACCGTTCAGTTCGCCCCCAACCATCATTTCCAACATACGCACAACTACCTCTAAAACCAAAGACGGAAAAACCATGATCAGCGGGTTTTATACCGATGGTTATGGAAATCCCATTGATAATGCTGTGATTTTTGCTGAAAAAGCCGGATTTTTTAAGGCAGGCGGAGTGACCAACGAAGAAGGTTATTTCGAAATATACAATGTCGAACCCGGTGTTTATATGTTTAAAATAAGAGAGCTATATTCGGGCGATTGCAATGCTTACAACGTGAATATCACTAAAGGAATTAACAATCAGGTGTTTTTGAAAAAACCAATTTCCGAAGTGCCATTTTTGACAATTGACGCTAATGGGTGCGCAATAAGTAACAATATAAGTTATGATTTTGAGAATGAATTGCATAGTTTTTTAAACGCTGACAATGCGGTTTTAAATAGTTCTTATTCATGGGGTTATGGCGCTATGGCCGACACAACTGTAGTTATGCTTGGAATGATTTCTCAGGAAATCAAAGCAGTGCCCGGAGTTGCCTCCAACCAACTCGGAAACAAAGAAATCCTTGGTGAAGAAGCCATTGAAGCCCTCAAAAACGATGAGAACAGCAACCGCATCAGGAAAAATTTCAGGGATTATGGATTCTGGGTTCCCAATTTGCTTACCGGTAAGACAGGAGAGGCCCACTTTACTGTGGTTTACCCTGATAACATCACACAGTGGAGGACTATCATTCCGGCCATGAACGGAAATAAACAAACCGGAATTGGCACTTTCGACACAAAAGCATATAAACCTTTGAGCGCCAGCTTGGGTATTCCCGACTACCTTGTTGCAGGCGATTCTATCTTCATTACAGGTAAGATTTTAAATTATACAGGTAAATCTATTAAGATAAATACTGAATTTTTGATTGATGGGGTTTCTGTTTATTCCGGGGCATTATCTCCTGAAAATTCCGCCATTGAGAAAAAAATGATCTCGTTTTCCCGTCCGGATACCGCAAAATTAACTTATAAGCTGGATAAGGGCGACGGATATATTGATGGAGAAGAAAGATATCTGTTCGTAAGTTTTAACGGTGTGAAACAGGTAAATTCCAGGTTAATCAGAATGAAAAATGATACGGTAATCACCATTGCACCATCTCCTGAATTATTTGCAAGAAAACTTTACATAACAAATGATCCATTGGACCTTGTTAAGCAGGAAATTTTAAAAGTAAAAGAGTATGAATATGGTTGCAACGAACAAACAGCATCCAAAATAAAAGCCATGCTTTTGGAAAAGAAAATGGTCGCCCATCTTGGTGGTGAGTTTAAAGATGAAAAAGAACTGGTAAAATACATCAAACTTCTTGAGGACAGGCAAAATGCTGACGGTTCATGGGGTTGGTGGGAAAAAGGAACCTCCGATATCTGGCTTACCATTTATATTACTGATGCTTTAAACAGAGCGGTGGCCGATGGTTACCGTACAAAAAGCCATATAAAATCAGGTACATGGCTAAAAAGCAAAATTGACTATTTGCCCGACAACCGCAAACTTGAAGCCCTTAACATGCTGGCATCTATTCCGTTCCCTATGGAATACGGAAAATACGTGAATGAATTTCAACGAAAACGCCGCAGTTTCCAGGACAGTCTGCAATTCATCAAATTTCAGACAAGCATTGACAGCAATGTATACATAGCACCGGCGCT